>VOFH01004389.1_pt1 | contig 39302 bp, 39 predicted proteins | sample 5384091 | NCBI WGS metagenome assembly VOFH01 (sample SAMN12384727, study PRJNA508395) | human gut metagenome | isolation source: healthy gut G | host: Homo sapiens
CGCTCGGCCCGGAAGCACCTGCTCGATCTGCTGATCGTCGCGCCCCTGCACGGGCAACACGCTCGGCAAGCTTGCAAACTGCATCGCCGACTCGCCCGTCAGCTTTGCCTGCAAGGCGCACCTGCGCAACGGCCGCCCCGTGCTGCTGGCCGTTTCCACGAACGACGGGCTGTCTGGCAGCCGCGAATCTAAAAGCGTTGGCCCGCTGTCATTTTACTGTCCCTTCGGGCAGGACAGCGGCCCGACCGGCAAGCCCCGCCAGCCTTGTGGCACATTTTTCCCTGCTGCCAGGCAGCCGAGGCCGCGCTGCGGGGTGAGCAGCTCCAGCCGCGCTCGTCTGAGGACTGCAAAACAGGCGGCCTTGGATATAATAGGGACACGATCCAAATGAAACGGAGGAAGCACTATGCCGCAGTTCAGCATCATCATCCCGGTCTACCGGGTCGAGGAGTATCTGGAAAAATGCGTGGACTCCATTCTGGCCCAGACGTGTCAGGATTTTGAGCTTCTTTTGATCGACGACGGCTCGCCCGACGGCAGCGGCGCGATCTGCGACCGCTATGCGGCCTCGCACCCGAATCAGGTGCGCGCCCTGCATCAGCCAAACGGCGGCGCAGGCGCGGCGCGCAACCGCGGTATCGAGCTGGCGCAGGGCGACTATCTGCTGTTCGTCGACGGCGACGACGGCTCGCACCGAACCTGCTGGAGGACCTTTCCGCCTCCATCGCGGCCACACCGGCAGACCTCTATCTGTTCGGCGCGCTCGTCGAGCGGGACGGCGAAAGGTCACAGGCGAGCTGCACGAGGGGCTTCCGGCCGATCTTCCCGCATACGAAAGGACGCGCCCCAGCTGTTCTTCGGTGTTATGGCCCCGATGGAACCGCGCCTATCGCCGGACGCTGTTTACCGGGCGGCATCCCGCTTTGCCACGAAGGTCTGGTATGAGGATATCCGCATCGTGACGAAGGTGCTGGCACTGGCGGAGCAGGTCGTCCGCCTGCCGGGGCCTACTATCACTATCTCCAGCGCGAAGGCAGCGCGATGAACAACAAAAACTGCACGCCCGCATGTGGAGATCCTCTATGCCTTTGACGACATTCTCGGCTGGTTCGGGGAGCACGGCCTGCGCGAGGCCTACCGCGACGAGCTGACGTTCCTGCCATCAGCCATCTTCTCATCGCGCCGCCTCGGTGCGCGTGGCGCGCATCGACTGCAAGAGCGACTGCTCGGGCAGTTCCGCGATTACATGGAGAAAAACTTCCCCGACTTCCCGCGAAAATCGCTATCTGCCGCGTCTCGACCGCAACAAGCGCCTCGTCTACCGTCTGCTGCTGAAGCGCCGCTACCGCGCCGTCCGGCTGCTGTTCCGCGTGAAGGACGCGCTTGAAGGTAAACAGCTATGCAGCCCGGCTCATCGAGCCCGGGCTGCTTGTCAAAAAGTCCCTTCAGGGATTTTTCGCCAAGCTGCTTTCAGTACCAAAATTGCAAAATGAAATTTTTGTAGTATTTTGCAATTCTGCCGCTGCAACGAGGTTATTGAACGCGAAAGGAAACCTGAGCGGTTTCCTTTCACTTTTCTTCCCTCCGAAACCTCCGGCTGGCCGGGTTTTCGACAGCCTGAGCGGCTCATTCCGAGCCGGGCTTGCCAGCTGTTACGGGAAAAATTCACCCACCGCGGCGGCAGCGCGCCGCATCGATGGCCAGCACGATCAACGGGGCCGGAAGGACATCCTCCTCACGCCCCGGGACGGAGAGATGGTAGGTATCCGTCCAGTGGAACAGCTCCTTGGAAAATGCCGCCACGCTCCGGTAGTCGATGCCGTGATGCTGTGGTCAGGCCGAACGTCGCCCTCGATGTTGATCATAACGGTAGCGTGAACGACGAGCGCAGCGAAGGAAGTTCTGCTCCACGCAGCCGATGCTCTCCTCGCCACCAGGGCTCGAAGCTCGCCAGCGGCGACAGCTCCCTGCCGCACCGTGGCAATATGTTCGCCCGCGGCGTTTAGAACGTGCAGCTTGGAGCCACGCGGGCTGACCTCGACGGTGTAGATGACGTTGTCGTCCTCATCGTAGATATCGAAGCTGTCAAAAAAAGACAGCAGACGCTGCTTGAAATACAGCTCCATCGGCTCAGACCTGCCAGCCGCTGAGATAGGCCTCCTGCTCCGGCGTCAGCGTGTCGATGCGCAGGCCCGCGCCATGCAGCTTCAGCCGCGAGACCTCGCGGTCGATCTCCTCCGGGATGTCATAGACCTGCTTACCCAGCTCGGAGGCGTGGTGTAGCAGATACTCCAGCGCCAGCGCCTGCACGGAGAAGCTCGTGTCCATGATCTCGGCCGGGTGGCCGTTGCCGGAGGCCAGATTCACCAGGCGGCCCTCGGCCAGCAGGTTCAGCGTGCGGCCGTCCGCCAGCTCATAGCCCGTAATATCCTGCCGGCGCGGATAGACGCGCACCGCCATATCCGCCAGCGCCTCGCAGTCGACCTCGACGTTGAAATGGCCCGCGTTCGAGAGGAAGGCGTTATTCTTCATGACCTCGAAATGCCTGCGCGTCAGCACGTCGCGGCAGCCGGTCGTCGTGACGGGCAGATGCCCCAGGGGTAAGCCGTCCATGAGCATGACGGCGGCGTCGTAGGCCTGAAGCGCCTTGATCGGGTCAATCTCCGTGACGATAACGTTCGCGCCCATGCCCTTTGCGCGCATGGCCACACCGCGTCCGCAGTAGCCGTAGCCCGCGACAACGACGGTCTTGCCCGCGACGAGCAGGTTCGTCGTGTGCATGATGGCGTCCCACACGGACTGGCCCGTGCCGTACTTGTTGTCATAATAATGCTTGCACTTCGCATCGTTGACGTTCATCATCGGGAAGGGCAGCACCCCGGCGCGGGCGCGGGCGTGCAGGCGGTGGATGCCGGTCGTCGTCTCCTCCGCGCCGCCGAGCAGGTTTTTGCCCAGAGGCGCGTAGTCCCCGCTCAGCAGGTCCAGCAGGTCGCCGCCGTCGTCGATGATGAGATCCGGGCAGCACGAGAGCGCCTCGACGAGCAGGCCGCGGTATTCCGCTGCGTTCACGCCGTGCATGGCATAGGTCTCCACGCCCATGGACGCAAGACCCGCCGCCACGTCGTCCTGCGTGGACAGGGGATTGCAGCCCGTGGCATGCACCTCCGCGCCGCCTGCCGCAAGGCAGAGCGCGAGGAAGGCCGTTTTGGCCTCCATGTGGATGGAAATGGTGATCTTCTTTCCGGCAAAGGGCTTTTCGCGCTCGAAGCGCGCACGGATCGCCACAAGGGCGGGCATAAAATCCTGCACCCAGCGGATCTTCATCCGGCCGGACTCGGCAAGGGACATATCGCGGACATGGCTCATGGTGATTTCCTCCGTTTCTGGCCTGCGGCCAGTCGAATTTTCTGTTTTTTCTGCCGTTATCATACCACAGCGCCGGTTTTTTTGCAACGTCTTCTAAAATTCACACTTTGTTGCTGGACAAGCCGATGGTTTTACGCTACAATAGCGGTAATAAAGGAGGGATCCGATTGAGCAAACTCAACTATTCCTACCACCGGTTTCTGAACAACAACCGGAACAAGGGAATCCCGAATCTCATGCTGTGGATCTGCATCGGCAACGCGCTGGTCTATTTTCTTTCCCAGTTCGGGACACCGCTGAGCCTGTACAGCGCGCTGTCCTTCGACCCTCAGGCCATTGCTCACGGGCAGGTCTGGCGGCTCTTCAGCTATATTTTCACGTTCGCCGGGATCGGCGATATGAGCATCTACTCCATTTTCAGCGTTGCTCTCGCGCTCTACTGCTCCTATTGGCCCGCCCGCTATCTGGAGCAGCTCTGGGGCTCACTGCGCGTGAACCTGTATTATCTGATCGGCATCCTGGCCATGGATGTCTATGCGATGCTGGTGTATTTCCTGTTCCACGTTTCCTACGGCGTCTCGGCGCTCTATCTGAACCTGTCGATGTTCCTCTCCGTCGCGGCGCTGATGCCGGAAGCGCGCGGCCTGCTGTTTTTCTTCATCCCGGTCAAAATGCGCTGGCTCGCCCTCGTGGACATCGGCGGCATTCTTTATTATCTTGTAAAGGACATCCTCGAAGCCGTCCGGTTCTGGACGCTGTATGGCAGTGCCCTCCTCGGCATCGGCCTCATTCTGGTCGCCTTCCTGCCGATCGTGGCGCAGCTGCCCTGCCTGCTCTTCTGCTGGCATGAGCTGCCGCAGCTCCTGCCGCTGTCGCTGCGCAGGCATGCCTCCCGCGCCGAGCGCAAGCGCCGCGCCGAATTCCGCCGTGCCTCCGCGCCGAAGCAGCAGCCGAACCCCAACTGGGCGCAGAATTATCAGAACCGCGCCGGGGAGCGCCCCTACCGCCATAAGTGCCTTGTGTGCGGCAGAACGGATACGGAATACCCGGACCTCGAGTTCCGCTACTGCTCAAAGTGCAAGGGCTATTGCTGCTATTGCATCGACCATATCAATAACCACGTTCATATTCAGTGAGACAGCATATCGCGCTGTAGGGGAGCGGCATGCCGCTCCCGTCCGCGAAGCGGCAAAAGCAGCGCCAATTCGGAGGAACGCACCGCCCCCAGTGCCGCACTCCCCTGACGTATCATTGCGAGGCCCCGAAGGGGCCGTGGCAATCTCGGGCAGGCACTGCCGTCCCGCGCAGGCTATCGGCAAAAGCGCAATTGGCTTTTCCCGTTTTAACGCTGCCCTGTACGGCTCGCAGGTGCACAGCCGGGAGAGGCATGCCTCTCCCCTACATAGGAAACTATAAAAACCGCCTCCGTCGGAGTCCTTCCGGCGGAGGCGATTTCCGTATTTTCTTAAATTTCGATCAGCTCATATTCGCGCGAGCCGAGGCCGATCTTCTCGCCGTGCTCCGTCTGGTCCTGCCAGTGCGTCACGGTATGGACGGCATGGAACAGGTCGTCGGAGGAGGCATCCTCGAAGGCGGCGTTCGGGTTGCGCGGCATGCGGCTGCACATTTCGGCGCAGGCCTCGTCCAGCGCGACGGGGTCAAACGAGGCAAACATGCCGACATTCGGGATGACAGGCACGTCGTTCTCTGGGTGGCAGTCGCAGTTCGGTGAAATATCCATGGCAAGGCTGATGTGGAAGCTCGGGCGCCCCTGCACGACGGCCTTGGCATACTCCGCCATCTTGCAGTTGAGCAGGTGGCCGTCCGGGTCGCACACGCCCTCAATGGCATCCATCGGACACACGGCGATGCAGCGGCCGCAGCCGACGCATTTGTTCGTGTCGATGTGCATCTTGCGGTTCTCGATCGTCGGGGCGTCGTGGGCGCAGATCTTGCGGCACGCGCCGCAGCCGATGCACTTGGACTCGTTCACGGCGGGCTTGCCGTCGGCGTGCATTTCCTTCTTGCCCGCGCGGGAGCCGCCGCCCATGCCGAGATTTTTGATCGTGCCACCGATGCCCGTGGCCTCGTGGCCCTTGAAGTGGGTCAGGGAGATGACGATATCGGCATCCATCAGTGCGCGGCCGGTGCTGGTCGGGATGATGTTGCCGTGCACGCCGCGGGACAGGCGCCAGTTCTTCTTGGAGAAGCCGTCAACGACCTGCTGGGTGGCAGTATCGGCGTGGACGGTGGTCATGAGGCCCTCGACGATGCCGAAGTTGTCGTTGATGATCTTGGCCAGCGGCGCAAGGCAGTTGGTGGTGCAGGAAGCGTTGGACACGATCTTGATGTCGGGGGTATAAGCATCGAGGTTGACGCCGCAGACGAACATCCCCTGCGATCTCCCGCAGGACAAAATCAAGTTTTACGTTCATGGGGCCGTCCTTTCCGCGGATCGCTCCGCCGGTTTCCTGCCTTATATTTTCGGCTTGTCAAAAAGGCCCTTTCGGATTTTTCCGCCAGACTGCTTTCCAAATTGCAAAGCAAAAATTCGGCCGGGCAGGTCTTTTGACAGTCTGATTTTATCACAAGGCAGGTCTTCCTGCAAGCCAGCTTGTCAAAAAAATCCCTTCGGGATTTTTTTGACAAGCTGCTTTCAGAATTGCAAAATAGAATTATGTAGCATGATTATTTTGCAATTCTGCCGCTGCGGCGGGTTATTTAACGTGAAAGGAAACCCTGACGGTTTCCTTTCACACTTTTCTTCCCTCCGAAGCTTTCGGCTGGACAGGTTTTTGACAGTCCGCCTGCAAGCATTCGCGCGCAAAAAAGGACTTTTTTCGCTCAATCCCTGCGCAGGACCGGCAGCAGCCGCACGCACAGGAGCGTCGTCACAACGATCTTCAGCGCGTCAAACGGCAGGAAGATCAGGCAGCCGGACACGATAGTCTTCTGAATGCTCCACTTGCCTGCCAGCACGAAGTACATATAGGGAAGGCCGATCAGGTACAGCACGGCGAGGCCCGCCACACAGGCCAGCGCGATGCGGAGCATACCGCGAACAGCGTGGCCGCGGAGTGTCGAGGCCTTCAGGTCGCGGGTCAGCAGACCGATGACCATGGCCATGAGCGGCAGACCGAGCAGGAAGCCGCACGAGGGCTTTGCCAGATACATCAGGCCGCCGCCCTCCGTGAAGATGGGCAGGCCGATGAGGCCGAGCAGAACATAGACCACCTGCGAGGCCGCTCCCCACCACGGACCGAGCAGGATGCCGGCCATGGAGGTGAAGAACACCTGCAGCGTAAAGGAAATTTCCCCGGCAGGAATGCGGAGGAAGGCGCCGATGGCAGTGAGCGCAGCAAACAGGGCCGTAAGCACGAGCGGCAGGACCGTGCTGCGCGCGCGGGAGGAATGGGTGTTGTTCATGAAGATTTCTCCGTTCTCTTTTCTCTTTTTGATTTCTGTCTGCACCGGTGGGCACGGTGCAGACAGTTTACATTTTGCCTGCGTCAGGTTTACGATAGGCGCAAGCAGTTCGCCGCCTCGCAGCGGCGATCGCGCGGCCCCGCCCGAAAAAAGGCATTTACAGCCCGGAAAAAATCGGGTATACTGGAACCGGCAAGCGTATTATACCGGACGGGGTCCGGAATTGCAACCATTATTTTGGAGGGAATGCCATGGGAAAGGCAGAGGTGCTGTCCCTGCTGCGGGACGGCGAATATGTCTCCGGAGAGGAGATCAGCCGCGCGCTCGGTGTCACGCGCGCCGCCGTCTGGAAGGCCGTGCAGGCGCTACGGGCCGACGGCTGCAGCATTGACTCCGTGCCGAATCGGGGCTACTGCCTGCACCGGCCGGAATCGGCCCTGAGTGATGCCGCCGTGCACGCGCTGCTGGGGGACTGTCCCTGGCCCGTCAGCGTCCTGCCCACGGTGGACTCGACGAACACCTACGCCAAGGCGCAGGCCGCGCTCGGCGCGCCGCACGGTAGTGTCTATATCACCGGCCGCCAGACCAGCGGGCGCGGCAGACGCGGGCGGACGTTCGTCTCGCCGCCGGGCGGTGTGTACCTTTCCGTCCTGCTGCGGCCGCAGCGCGAGGCTGCGGAGCTGCTGTGGCTGACGGCTGCCGTCGCCGTGGCCATCCGCCGCGCCATCCGGGACTGCTGCCCGGCCGATGTCGGCATCAAATGGACGAACGATCTGGTCATCGGCAAGCGGAAGGTCTGCGGCATCCTGACGGAGCTGGCGGCAGAGGCCGACAGCGGCATGCTGGAATATGCCGTGGTCGGCATCGGCGTGAACTGCAACACGGACACGGCTTCCCTGCCCGAGCCTGCGCGTGATGTGGCCGTCTCACTGCGGGAGGCCGTCGGCACGTCCGTCGACCCCAATGCCCTCGCCGCGGCCATGGTGCGCCGCCTGCATGAGCTGGATGTGCAGCTGCCCGAGGCGCTGCCGCAGTGGCTGGCGGAATATGCCGGAGTCTGCGTGACGCTGGGGCAGGACGTGCAGATCCTGCGCGCCGGGGAGACGCGCCTTGCCCACGCCATCGGCATCGACGAGGCGGGCGGCCTGATCGTCCGCTACCCGGACGGCACGGAGGGCGTCGTCAGCTCCGGCGAGGTCTCCGTCCGCGGGATGTATGGATATGTCTGATATTTTATAGGCGCAATTGGCAGGGGAAGAGCACGCCCCGCCCGGCGCTGCACCGGCAGCCGGTACAGACTGCCGTTAAAATGGTAAAATCCAGTTGCGTCTGTAGCGGCGCTTAGTAAGCGCCATGCGCACCCGCAAATCCTGCGGTACAAATTCAGTGGCAATGGCCACCAGATTTGTCATTCCGAGGGCCTCACGCCATAGAATTCATGCCGCAATCATTGCCAGCCTCCATGGCGCTCACTGAGCGCCGCTACAATATGGTATATATGATCTGAAAGGAGTTTTTCTTATGAACGAAGTTCTGAACTGTCTCGAGACCCGCCGGAGCTGCCGGGCCTATCGCCCGGAGCAGGTGCCGGAGGAGGCACTGCAGGAAATCCTGCGCGCCGGGCTTTACGCGCCGAGCGGCATGGGCCGCCAGTCCGTAAAGCTCCTTGTCGTGCAGGACCCCGCCGCGATCGCCGCACTGGAGCGGCTGAACGGCGGTGTGCTCGGCAGCCCGGAAGCTCACCCGTTCTACGGCGCGCCGACGGTCTGCGTCGTGCTGGCAGATGCCGCCGCGTTCACGGCCGTGGAGGACGGCTCGCTCGCGCTCGGTAACCTGATGAACGCCGCGCACAGCCTCGGCATCGCCAGCTGCTGGATCCACCGCGCCCGCGAGGTCTTCGCCTCGGCCGAGGGAAAGGCCCTGCTGCAGCAGTGGGGCGTCGAGGGCGAGTGGATCGGCATCGGCCACTGCATCCTCGGCTATGCCGCGGAGCCGGAGAAGCCTGCCGCCCCGCGTCTGGAGGGCCGCATCGTCCGCATCTGAGCTGAAAATTCACAATTATCCCCTTGCGAAATTCTTATTTTGCGGTATACTATAACTACCATTTCAATACGGGAGGTCAATTTCATGAAGAATAATCTGAAGCTCATTCTGGGCATCATCGGCGGTGTCGTCGTTGTCGGCAGCATTGCAGTCGCCATGATCCACTTCTGGGACGATCTGAAGAAGCTCCTTCCCTGCTTCGGCAAGTGCGACGAGGGCCTTGACGATTTCGACGAGATCGAGGCGTAAAATCTCATAAAAAAGCGCTGCGGCCGTGAGGCGCACTCCGTAAGGAAGTGCGCCTCAATTATATTCGCCTGACGGCGAGTGATATTGTCCTTTGGACAGTGATATTATGCTTCGCATCGTGATATTGCCTGCGGCAGTTTAACAGGCGAATATATATCACAAAAGCCGAGCGGCTTTTATATCACGTTCCGAAAAGGAAAATATCACTCCGGGCAAAGCCCGGAATATCATTTTCGTCCATAGATACAGCAAGCATCGGATCTTGTCACCAAAATCCAGTATCGATCCGTTTTCGGATCGCGCCAAAAGAAGTGGTTGTCTCAAAATGCGAATTGTAAGAGAATAGTTCCCTTCAAAAGTTAGATAAATGCCGTGGAAATCCAGTTTTAATTGGATTTTCACGGCATTTATTGTTGGGCTAATTTTCAGAAAATTCTATTTTGAGATAGCCCATTCTTCCTTATGAAGCCTCTTCTGATCCGCAGCGCTTTTCATTTGCTCTTAAAATACGCCGGTAATACAGTAGCGATCCGTATCGGGGTCGAGCTCGGCGGCATAGACGCACGAGCCGTCCGGCGGGACCAGCGCATATTGCTCCGTCTCGCCCTCCAGCCGGAAGCAGACATAGGGGATGCCGTCGTCCTGAATGAGACGGCTGTCATAGAGCTCCCAGTCCTCGTCCGCACCGGCAGCCTCGCGCAGGACCGCCTCCGCATTCCAGCAGGTGTCCATGAGATATTCCTTCTGCGGCGAGCCCCAGCGGCCGTTGTAGGTCAGGTACTCCCCGAAATCGGTGCCGTCCGGCGCCGTCACGGTCAGATAATACATCGCACCGCCGTCCGGGCGGTCGAACGAGCCGCCGATGACATCGCCCTGCCCGGTGCGGAACGAATAGAGGGCCTTGTCGCCGACATTCAGCCGCCCGCTCTCCCACGTCACGCCGAACACATTGACCCACGAGCCAACATATTTGCCACGATATAGGCACGGTCATATTCGCCCGCGGGGCCAAGCTGTGTTGCCGTCAGATCCAGGCCGTCGAACGGCTCGTTGAACATCACGCCGAGTGCGCCGTCCGGCGCATCGGGGGGCGGCTGCGGTGAATGCCTCGTTGATCTCCGGCTCCTCCGGCGTCTGCGCCGTCGCGCCCGTCACGGACTCCTGCGTGGGAGGCTCCGACGTTGTTTCCGGCTCCGTTCCCCGCGTGGCGGGCTGTGTTGCAGGCTGCGTGGCGGGCTGCGTCCCGCCCGGCTCCGATGCATCCGCCCCCGTCGGGCTGCAGGCACACAGGCCCAGCAGCAGGGCGGCAAGAAGAATGGCGATCCCTCGTTTCATACGATGTCCCTCCCGATCTGTCTTCCCGGACTGTTTCTTTTATTAGACGCACCTGCCGGGGAAATGTTCCGCCCGTTCCAAAATTTTCGCTGCGCGGATCCGCCGATTTCCGCGCGCGGTGCTTCAGCTTGTCAAAAAAGTCCCTTTGGACTTTTTCGCCAAGCTGCTTTCAGAATTGCAAAATGAATTTTTGTAGTACTATTTTGCAATTCTGCCGCTGCGGCGGGTTATGGAACGCGAAAGGACACCCTGACGGTTTCCTTTCACACTTTTCTTCCCTCCGAAACTTTTGGCTTGGCAGGTTTTTTGGCAGTCTGGCTTGCCGCTTTCCCGGAACTGTGGTATAATCATCTCGAAATTTTTGTTGTACGGAGTATGAAGCACCATGCCGGGAATCACCCTAACCGAAGAAGAGGTCCGCAAGCTCACCTCCTGCGGCAATCCGGATGCCGCAGTTTTATTTTTATACCGCAAGGCGGAACTGCCGCGCGAAACGGCGCTGGCCGCCCTGCACTTCACCGTTCCGCGCATGGTCGGCGCGACGGACACGCTGCGCCAGCTGGGCCTGTGGCAGGAGGAGCGCCCGGTGCATCCCACGCCGGAGCACCCGCAGTACACCGAAGAGGACCTGAAGCGCGAGCAGCAGGCGGGCGACGGCCGCTTCCGCAATCTCGTCGGCGAGGCGCAGCGCCGTCTCGGCCGCACGCTCTCCACGGAGGAGCTGAAGATCCTGCTCTCGCTCATCGATTATCTCCGCCTGCCGACGGAGGTCGTGGGCGTGCTGCTCTATTACTGTCTGGAGCGCAGCCGCCGCCGCGATTCGCGCGCGCCGTCCATGCGCGCCATTGAAAAAGAGGCCTATCGCTGGGCGGACGAGGGCATCGACACGCTGGAGACTGCCTCGTTCTACGTGCAGCAGCAGCTGCAGCTCCACACCCGCGTGCAGCAGCTGCGCCAGCTGCTGCAGATTGACCAGCGCCGCCTGACTCCCGCGGAGGAGAAATATCTGGTCTCGTGGATCCGGATGGGCTTCCGCGACGACACGATCCGCATGGCCTATGAGCGCACCTGTCTGAACACCGGGGCACTCAAATGGGCGTACATGAATTCCATTCTGACAAGCTGGCACGAGCAGAACCTGCACACGCCGGAGGAAATTCTCGCCGGAGACGCCCCGCGCAAGCCGGAGCAGCGCCGCGCCAGCGCCTATCAGCAGCATGACGCCGCTCTGAGCCCGCTGGCGCAGGAGGCCGTGGCCCGCATGCTGGCAGAGGAGGACGATTGAGATGGCATACAGCGAACAGGTGCTCCATCGCGCCCGCGCGCGGCTGGAGCAGGCCAAGGCGGAGCGTGAGCAGGAGAACGCCGCCCACAGAGCGGACGCCTATGCCCGCTATCCCCGTCTGGCCGAGATCGACAACGAGCTGCGCCGCACCATGGCCGAGCTGATGGCCACGGCCCTGCAGCGCGGCGAGGACCCGTCGCAGGCCGTCGCCGCCGTCCGGGAAAAGAATCTCGCGCTCCAGCGGGAGCGGAGCTGGATCCTCGAGGCCGGGGACTTTGACGACGGCTATCTGGGACGACACGCCCGTGTGCGCCAAGTGCGGCGGGCGCGGCTATGTCGGCGCGCAGATGTGCTCGTGCCTGCGCGAGCTGTGCCGGCAGGAGCAGAAAAAAGGAGCTGACGAGCCTGCTCGGCAGCGGCCGGGAAACGTTTGAAAATTTCCGGCTCGACCTCTATCCCGCCGAGTATTCCGAGAGCGTGCGCACCAGTCCCCGCGCCCTCATGCAGCGGAATTTCAACCACTGCCGGAAGTATGCGCAGAATTTCACGATGCAGTCCGGGAACATGCTGTTCTCCGGCGCAACGGGCCTCGGCAAGACGTTCCTGTCCGCCTGCATCGCGCGCACGGTGGCCGACCGCGGCTACAGCGTCGTATACGATACGGCCATTCACCTGTTTTCCGATTTTGAAGCGGAAAAATTTGGCATGTCACAGGAGGAAAACCGCGGGCTTTCCCAGCGCTACCTGCAGTGCGACCTGCTCATCATCGACGACCTTGGCACGGAAATGACGACGCAGTTCGTCTGCTCCGCCCTGTACCATGTGGTAAACACCCGCCTGATGGAATCGCGCCCGACGATCATCTCCACGAACCTGACGCCGGAGCAGCTGTCCGTGCGCTATTCCCCGCAGATCGCCTCGCGCCTGCTCGGCACCTATCGCCTGATCCAGTTCGTCGGGCAGGATATCCGGCGGCTTTAACATTTTGAAATTTCTATCCGCACAGGATAAAAACGGTCCGGCCGTGTCTGCAGATTCCTGCAGCGCGGCCGGTCGCATTTTTTTACAAGGGAATTCCGCCGGGATTTTCTAAGCCGTTTCTTCGATTTCCGCGCCATATTAACAGCGAGAAAAACGCGGGAGGACGAAAAAATGAATCGAATTTTCAAGCAATTGGCAGCCGTCCTGCTGGCGCTCGTGCTTCTGGCGGGCACGGCGCTGGCGGCGCTGCCGGATAGGCTCATCCCCGGCGGGCAAGCCATCGGCCTGCAGCTGCAGACGGACGGCGTTTCCATCGTGGAGCTGGCGCAGGACAATCCCTGCGCGCGGGAGGCGGGCCTACGCCGCGGTGACGTCATCCGCGCCATTGACGGTGAACGGGTCAGCACAGTCCGGCAGGTCACGGCAGCCGTCTCCGCCTCGGGCGGGCAGGCGCTGACCATCCGCTATGAGCGCGGCGGCAAGGCGGCCGAAACGGCCGTGCAGCCCCAGAGGACCGCGGACGGCTGGCGGCTCGGCGTGTTTGTCCGTGACAGCATCACCGGCATCGGCACCGTCACCTATTATGACCCGGAGAACGGCACATTCGGCGCGCTCGGCCACGGTGTCTGCGACAGCAGCGCCCTGCTCCCGCTGCGCAGCGGCCTTGCCCTGCCCGCCGCCGTCACATCGGTCACGCGCGGCGAGGTCGGAACGCCCGGCGCGCTCCACGGCGCCGTGACGGGGCGCAGCCCATGCGGAACGATCCGCAGCAACACGGAGCGCGGCATTTTCGGCACCATGGCGCCGCCGCAGGACGCTTCCCCGCTGCCCACGGCCGCCGCCGCGCAGGTTCACACCGGCAGCGCGACGATCCTCTCGAACGTTTCCGGCACGGAGACGCGCGAATATGCCGTGCAGATCGTCTCCGTCGAGCCGGATGAGCCGCAGGGGCGCAATCTCCGGCTGGCCGTCACGGACGACGCCCTGCTGGCGCAGACCGGCGGCATCGTGCAGGGCATGAGCGGCAGCCCCATCCTGCAGGACGGGCGGCTCGTCGGCGCGGTCACGCATGTTCTGGTCAACGAACCCGGCGGCGGGCTACGGCATCCTGATCGAAAATATGCTGGCCGCAGCGGGATAAAGTTCGAAAAAGTGGGCGATCAGCGCCCACTTTTCGTTCAGTCCAGAATCACATCGTCAAATTTCCAGCCCAATGCGTCCCGCTTCTGCTGGACTTTCATAGGTCAGTCTGTTCAGAAACGCACTGAGCAGTTTGTGAAGCTCCATGGGATATTTGCAGCCCGTCAGGTCTAATTTTGCCGGTTCCATGCGTTGCCTCTTTCTATGATCTCCGGAAATGCAGGAGTCATTCTACCCCACTGTACCTGTTTCCGCCCCGCTTTACAAGGCGGCTTCCCAAAACGGAAGCCGGTATCGGCCGTACACGTTCGAAGACCGATCATTTCCCAAAATCCATTTGACAACTGGCATAAAGGACGTTATAATAAAAACACAGGCAGATGCCTGCTGGTAACAGACATCCCCCTGCTGTGGGACCTGAACGGTTGCCACGACACATACAACTATTGCGAGTCAAATGACCCCATGAGCCGTCTGTTGGTGGCAGACGGCTCACTTCTTTCTGTTATGGAACTTGTCCCACGCCTGATAAAGCATCCAGGCAATGGAAACGATCCAGAACACATCCTGAAGTGTAATCGTAATATGTATCACCTCCCCGAGAAAAATTTCCCGCGAGGCTATACACACGCCTCCACTCCGCACTCGCGGGATGGCAGGCAACCGTCTTCGACCGCTTACCGTCTATAGCGGACGGCAGGCTCCACAGATTTATTATATCGAACCGCTGTGCAAATGTCAATTCATAGTTCAGTCTGTTCAGAAATCTCACCCGCCGCACGGCGGTTTTTTCTCTTTTTCTGCAGAAAACAGCATGGACGCAGCTGTCGGATTTCGATACAATGTGTGAAAAAAATCGGGTTAACTCCCTATTCCCAACGAAACCATCCCGCAGATTTTCCGTCTGCATAAACAGAACGCTTCTGCAGCCACAGAGGCGCGGCAGGAGGCACGAGACCTATGGGCGACGACGAGATTTTGCAGCTGTTCTTCCACCGGGTAGAATACGCCATCAGCGCGGTGGAGGAAAAATACGGCAGGCTCTGCCGCTCCGTTGCGCGCGGCATCCTGAAGGATGAACGCGACGTGGAGGAGTGCGTAAACGACACCTGCATGCGCGCATGGAACGCCATCCCGCCGGAAAAGCCGCGCTCGCTCGAGGCCTATCTTGTGCGCATCACGCGCAACCTGGCGCTCGACCGCTATGCCTATCATCACTCGCAGAAGCGCGAGACCGCGCTGACGGAGGCCTATGAGGAGCTGGAGGCCTGCCTGCCGCTGGCAAAGGACGGCCCGGAGGAGGCCGCCATGGTGCAGGAGCTGCAGCGCACACTCAATGATTTTCTGCGCGCACAGCCCGAGGATGCCCGGCGGTTTTTCCTGCGGCGCTACTGGTACGGCGAGAGCATCGCCGAGATCGCGAGGCCTGCGGCGCAAGCTCCGGGCGCATCCGCAGCTCGCTGTTCCGCACCCCGCGCGCGGCTCCGCAGGAGGCTGGAAGAGGAAGGAGTATTTCTATGAAGCAGGAAGATCGGTTTTTCCGCCTGATGCACGCCGTGGACGACGATCTGCTCGAGGAGGCCATGCAGCCGGTGCGCCGCCGCAGGCACGTCTGGATCCCGCTTGCGGCCGCGGCCTGCCTGTGCATCGCCGCCGCGCTGGCTGCCGTGCCGCTGCTGCGCGCTCCGGCCCGGCAGGATGTGCAGCCGGACGGCACGCAGAAGCAGTCCGGCACGAGCGCAACGGAGGCAGCTGCACCCTCCTCCGGCACAACCGATGCAAAGACGATCATGGACCTCGGCTATACGCTGGCCGTCCCGGCGGATTCGCAGGACGTGGTCTATTCTCTGGTCCCAACGGATTCCGACATTCCCATGGCGCAGGTATGCTATGTGAGCAACGGGATCAGCTATACGGCGCGCTCCCTGAAGACGGACTCCGCCGCCGATCTGACCGGTTCATCGGAAAACTGGACGCAGGAGCTGTCCTGGAGCGACGCCGGTCTTGCCATGGACCTGCGCACGGACGGCGAGGAGAGCTGGGTTGGCTGGTATGCCAGAAGCACGGGAACACAGTGGGCGCTCGGTGCCGAGGATTCGGCGCAGAGCGTGCTGCATAGCGCCTGCGGCATTCTGAAAACACTGGGCTACGATGTCGCCGTTGCCCCGGAGGATGCGGAGAACGTGACCTACAGCGTTCTGGAGATCGACGGGCAGACCGTGGCGGAGACGGCGTTCACGCTGGACGGCATTCCCTACCGCTGGCACGTCGGCACGGGTGACTCGGAGAATCCGGAACGTCTGGTAGACCTCTCCGGCTCAGAGCGTGTCTATCCGCACACGGAGGAGACGACCATCCGCTGGTGCCGGGCAGAGCTTTCGGACGATCCCGGCAATGCGGGCTGCAAGCTCATCTGGATCGATATCGCGCCGGGACTTGCCTATAGCCTTGAGACGGACGGCACGGTACCGCCCGAAGCGCTGCAGGAGCTGGCAGAGTCGCTGTTTGTCCCCGCGCAGGGAGAAGAAGGTTAAATAACGGGTTATTAACGAACCATTTGGGGCTTGCTGCGGTGTTCGCAGCAAGCCCGTTTTTTATCCGACGATCGTCCCAGGCGCGTCCGAGAACGCAGAGCAGACCTCCAGCACGACGTGCTCCCGGCGCGCCAGCTCCACGCAGCGGTCATGCAGCACGCGCGCTCCGCCGCGGGCCAGCAGAAGCATATCATCATAGGAGATGCGGCCGTATTTCACGGCGTCGGGGTGCAGACGCGGGTCGCGGTCATAGACGCCGTCGACATCCGTATAAATGCGGCAGAGATCGGCGTGCAGGAAGGCCGCCAGCGCGACCGCCGTCGTATCGGAACCGCCGCGGCCGAGCGTCGTGATATCCCCGGCGGCGTCCACGCCCTGAAAGCCCGCTGCCAGCACGACGCGCCCGGCCCGCAGCTCCCGCTCGATGCGGTCGCCGCGCAGGCCCAGCACCCGGGCGCTGCCGTGGCTGCCGTCCGTCTGCAGGCCCATCTGCCAGCCGCACAGGCTCACGGCCGGGACGCCGAGACGCGCCAGCGCCAGCGCGCACAGGCTGACGGAGACCTGCTCGCCCGTGGACAGCAGGCTGTCTGCCTCCCGCCCGGCGCAGTCCGGGTCGATCTCCCGCCCGCGCGCGAGCAGGGCATCCGTTGCGCCCGCCTGCGCCGAGAGCACGGCAACGACCTCGTCCCCGGCGCGGTGGGCCGCGGCGATGCGCCGCGCCGCGCGGTACAGCCGCCGTGTGTCGCCGACGGACGTGCCGCCGAACTTATAAATGACACGAGCCAAGAAAATTCCTCCTTTCCCGCTGCATTCTATGCCGCCGCGACACGCGCTGCCACGAAATGAGTTTACTTCCGACCTGTTTTGTGGTAAACTTATCAAAGTGTTTTTTGTGAGGTGAGAGCCAGTGCGCTCCGGCTTTGCGCGCCTGCATCCGCTGGTGGACCTGACGTTCTTCGTGCTGGTGCTTGCGTTTGCCATGTTTTTATCCCATCCGGCCGTGCAGCTTGCGGGGCTGGTGTGCGCGGCGCTGTTCGCCCTGCGCTGCACCGGTCGGGGCTTCGGCCGCCGGATGGCCATGCTGCTGCCGCTGATGCTGCTGGCGGCGGTCGTCAATCCGCTCGTATCCCATCAGGGCGTGACCGTCCTGTTCCGTTTCCCTTCCGGAAACGCCTGCACGCTGGAGTCCGTGCTCTACGGCATCTCCGCCGCCGTGCGGCTCGGCACGGCCGTGCTCTGGTTCATGGGGTGGAACGCCGTGATGACGTCCGATAAATTTGTCTATCTGTTCGGCAGGATCCTGCCGTCGCTGTCCCTGACGCTGTCCATGGGCCTGCGCTTCGTGCCGCGCCTGCTGCGGCGCACGCGCGAGGTCGCGCAGGCGCAGAAGCTGGCCCGGCCCGCAGAGCGCGGCTGGCTGGCGGGCATCCGCCGCGCCGGTCGCGTCGTGTCCATCGTGGTCACCTGGGCACTGGAAAATGCCCTCGACACGGCGGACTCCATGAAGAGCCGCGGCTACGGTCTGCCGAAGCGAACGGCGTTTTCCCTGTTCCGCTTTACCCTGCGGGACGGCATCTGTCTCGGCGTGCTGGCCGCGCTGGGCGGGATCGTTCTGGCCGGGAGCCTGACCGGCGGGCTGAAATGGTGGTACTACCCCGCGCCCGGCGGCGCGACCGGTGTGCAGGCTGCGCTCTGGACGGCGGCCTTCGTTCTGCTGGCCGCATTTCCCCTGATCTTTGACGCAAAGGAGGCGATCCAATGGCGGGCATCACGGTCTCGCACCTGAGCTTTACCTATCCGCAGGAGACGGTCCCCGCCCTGCGGGACGTCTCGTTTTCCGTGGAGGAGGGCGAGTTCCTCACGGTCATCGGCCCGTCCGGCGGCGGCAAATCAACGCTGCTGCGCGCGCTGAAGCCCGCGCTGACGCCGCACGGCAGCTTTACGGGAGATATTTCCTTCTTCGGCGAGCCGCTTTCCGCGCTGGACGCGCGGCGGCAGGCCGCCGAGATCGGCTTCGTGCTGCAGAAGCCGGACGACCAGATCGTCACGGACCGCGTGTGGCACGAGCTGGCCTTCGGCATGGAGAGCCTCGGCTTTGCCACGCCGGTCATCCGCCGCCGCGTGGCGGAGATGGCAAGCTTTTTCGGCATTGAGGAATGGTTCTCCCGCCCGGTGGAGGCCCTGTCCGGCGGGCAGAAGCAGCTTCTGAATCTGGCCTCCGTCATGGCGCTGCAGCCGCGCGTACTGCTGCTCGACGAGCCGACATCCCAGCTCGACCCCATTGCGGCCGCCGATTTTCTGAACGCCGTGGCGCGCATCCGCCGCGAGCTCGGCACAACGGTCATCCTGGGCGAGCACCGGCTGGAGGAGGCCCTGCCGCTGTGCGACCGCGTGCTGGCGCTGGAGCAGACCGTTCTGGCCCACGGCACGCCGCAGGAGGTCAGCCGCACCCTGCGCGCGGCCGATAGTCCCGTTTATTTCTCCATGCCGACGCCGGTACGCGTCAGCGGCTCCGTCGGCGCGGACGAGTGCCCCGTGACCGTAACGGAGGGGCGGCAGTGGCTGGCGCGCTACGCCGCGTCGCACCCGCTGGCAGACGTTCCGCCGCGCAGGCTCCGCCCCGCCGGAGAGGAGCTGCTCGGCCTGAAGAACGTCTGGTTCCGCTATGAAAAGGACGGCGAGGACGTGCTGCAGGACCTGAGCTGCAGTTTTGCCCGCGGCCAGCTGACTGCCCTGCTCGGCGGCAACGGCAGCGGCAAGACGACGACGCTGAGCCTGCTGGCCGGTCTGCGCCGCCCGCTACGCGGCAAGCGCTTCTGCCGGACCGAGCGCATCGGCCTTCTGCCGCAGGACCCGCAGATGCTCTTTGACCGCGCTACGGTCCGCGATGAGCTGCGGGAGCAGCTCGCCTCCCTGCCGGAGGCGGAGCAGGCGCGGCGCATGCAGGAAATGGCCTGCTTCTGCCGTCTGGAGGGCCTGCTGGACCGGCATCCCTACGATCTTTCCGGCGGCGAACAGCAGCGCGCCGCGCTGGCCAAGCTGCTGCTGGCCGGGCCGGAGCTTCTGCTGCTCGACGAGCCGACAAAGGGCATGGACGCGCAGGTCAAGCGCGAGCTGGCCGCGATCCTGAACGGTCTGCTGGAGCAGGGCGCGACGGTCGTCATGGTCAGCCATGACGTTGAATTCTGCGCGCAGTATGCCGACCGCTGTCTTCTGATGTTTGACGGCTCCATCGCAGCCGAGGGCGGCCCGACGGACTTCTTCGCCGGGAATCACTTCTATACGACGGCCGCGAACCGCATGGCCCGCCGCCTGCTGCCGCAGACCGTGACGTGCGAGGAGCTGATCGCCGCCTGCGGCGGCACGGAGACCCCGCCCCCGGAGCGGCGCGAGCCGCCCGCAGCCCCGCCGAAGGACCTGCTGCACCCGCCGGAGGTCAAGCCGCTGCCGCGCTGGCGCAGCCTCGGCGCGCTCGGGCTGCTCGGCTGCGTCGTCACGCTGTTCCTGCAGCTGACGCACAAAATCTCGATCCCGTTTCTGGCTGTCGTGCCGCAGGGCGCGCTGTGCGTGGGGCTGGCAGTCCTTCTCGTCGGCGCGATGCTGCTCGTCTCGCGCAGGACGGGCCGCGCCTCGGAGGCAGGCCCGCGCAGGCATTTGACCAAGCGGACGTGGGTCTCGCTCGGCGTGATCGCACTGGCTGTTCCCGCGACGATCCTCTGCGGGGTCTACCTGCTGGGCGACCGAAAATACCTGTTCATCTCGCTGCTCGTGCTGCTGGAGGTCATGCTGCCGTTCGCCCTGCTGTTTGAGCGGCGCGGTCCGACGGCGCGCGAGCTCGTGCTGCTGGCCGTGCTCTCGGCCCTGTGCGTGGCCGGGCGCGCAGCGTTCTCCGCCCTGCCGCAGTTCAAGCCGGTGCTGGCCCTTGTCATCGTCAGCGGCGTGGCCCTCGGCGGCGAGGCGGGCTTCCTCACGGGGGCGCTTGCCATGCTGCTGTCGAACGTCATGTACGGTCAGGGGCCGTGGACGCCGTGGCAGATGTTCGCGATGGGCCTGTGCGGCTTCCTTGCGGGGGTCCTGTACCGCCGCGGGCTGCTGCGGCGCGGCCGCGTGAGCCTGTGCATCTTTGGCGCGCTGTCGGCCCTTCTGATCTACGGCGTGCTGATGAACGTCTCGTCCGCCCTGCTGTGGCAGAGCCCGGTGAGCTGGGCCACGATCGGGGCCTATCTGCTCTCCGGCTTCCCGGTGGACTGCGTCCACGCCGCGGCGACGGTCTGCTTCCTGTGGCTGTTCGGCGAGCCGATGCTCGAAAAGCTCGACCGCATCAAGGTCAAATACGGTCTTCTCGCCTAGCTTTATGCGGGTCATTATTATGTTCTTTCGGGCTGCGCCGCACAATTGATCGAGAGCATTCGCCGAGAGATTTTTGGTCGAGCCAAGGTTTGGGAAGTGCAGGCGTACTTTGTGTGCCCGCGAGGGGCATGCCGCATCCGTAAGGCGGCAGAGCCGCCAACGGCTGCGCAATACTCCAAACTTCCCGAACCGATGGATCGGCAAAAAATATCCGGCGAAGGCCGGTGATGAATTGTGCGGCGCTGCCCATATAAAAAAGTCCCCTCGGATATGAAATCCGAGGGGATAGTCTGCATTTTGGGTCCGGCGCGCCGCGCCGGGGTCGGGAAGTACACTCGCATTGGATAAGCTGTAGCGCCATTATAGCACGTTCTGCCTGCGAAGTCTGTCGAACTCAGCAGGCGGCGTGCTTTTTTGTCTGCACGGCGCACCACACGATGGCCGCACCGGCGGCGGAAACAATCGTGCAGACCGTCAGCAGCAGCGGCACGCCCGAGGCGTCGAGCAGCGCGCCGCCGAGCACGTTCGCGGCGACCGCGCCGATCGTTCCGGCCGCGCCAAGGAAGCTCTGGCCCTTGACGGCGTCCTGCACGGGGATGATCTCGTTGACATAATATACCGAGCTGACGGTATAGAGGGCGAAGCCGCCCATCTGCATGCACTGCGCAAGGTAAAAGCCTGCCGTGCCCGGCAGAAGAAGCGTCAGCAGCAGCCGCAGCGTGAAGAAAATGCCGGACAGCCGCAGCCAGACCCCGCTGCCCGCTTTGCGCAGCAGCAGAGGAAAGCCGAACAGGATGGGAAGCTCCAGCAGGGCCGCAAGCATCGTCGCCGTTCCCTGCGCATCGGCGTTGCCCTTCCACTGGGCCACGCGGTAGAGATAGCTTGCCAGCGTGTTATGGCCGAAGAACAGCAGGAACGCGCCCGCCAGCAGCAGGCAGAAGCGCGGGCTGCCGCGCAGGAACCGGCCAAGGCCGGAGGCCCGCTCCGTCTCCGCCTCCGGCGCATCCTCCGCCGTGCGGGGGAAGCAGAACGCCGTGGCCGTCAGAATGGCGGCAAGGCAGAGGGAGTAGAGCGGCACGGTGCGCAGGCCGCCGCGCAGCAGAAGCACATTGGCCAGCTGGGCCGTCAGGCCGAAGCCGATGGACCCGGCGCCGCGGGAGATGCCGAAATTCAGGCGCATGCCCTTTCGCTCCGCCGCCATACCGAGGGCATTGACAAACGACGGGACGGTCTGCGCCATGCAGCAGGCCACTGCATAGAACGCAGCCGTCAGGGTCAGGCTCTTTGCCGCCGGGAGAAGGGCCGCGCAGCAAAGCAGCATCAGCCCGCCGCCGGTCAGCAGCGTCAGGCGGACCGTCAGGCGCGAGCGGTCGCATACGGCGGCCAGAAGCGGCTGCAGCACGAAGCCCGCCGCCGTCGCGCCGCCGAGCAGCAGGCCGATGGCACTGTCGCGCATGCCCATCCCGGCAAGATAGCGCTGTGCATAGGAAATCAGAACGCCATGGATGCTCCACAGGGCGATCTGCATCAGGGTATAGAGCCAGGGCGCTCGTTTCATTGCGTGGCCTCCTGTGTAAAGTACCAGGCGGTCAGCAGATCGACCACCTCGCCGTAGGACTGGCGGCCGGATTCCACACCGACCGTCTGCAGGTAGCTGTTGTAAATCTTATCCGTGACCTGGGAGACCTTCTGGTCTTCCACTTTTTTATAGTGCGAGTTCGCCGCGGCGCAGTCGGCACGCAGCTCGCCGCACGCGCCGCTCCAGACCTCATTTGCCGCAGCGGCATCGACCTTGCGCAGCGCATTGTAGCAGTAGAGGAAGGCCGTGTAGTAGCCGGAATAGGCAAAGCGGGCGTCCTCGCTCGCCTCACAGGCGAGGAAGGCGGCAAAATTTGCCTCGTTCTCGCGGGCGAAGGCCATGCGGTGGCCGATCTCGTGGCACATCGTGAACGGCACGGAGGCCGTAAACGTCGTGGAGCTGATGCTGCTCTCGCCGGTGAAGGCGATGAAAATGCCCGTCGTGCCCGTTTTGCCGAACCATTTGCTGCTCAGCAGCGTCTTGACCCGGGCCGTGGAGCCGTCGAAGCAGTCCGTCGTTTTGGCGAGCGTCTCATAGCCCGCCCCGGCCTGTCTGCCGAGCTGAGAGAGGTCCGAGGCCGCAATGACGCCGTCGGCATCGCGCTCGACCAGCGGCGCAGTCTCGTTGGCCTTCTGCAGAAAATAGGCCGTGACCTCGCGCAGCTCGGCCGGGGTGCGCTCCTGCGTCTCCAGCCCGAGGCGGTCGGACATCGGAGGCGCGAAATAATTCAGGCCCCACACGGCCATAATGAAGAAGGCAGCGCCGCACAGCGTCAGCAGCAGGCCGCTGAGCCAGCGGAGAAAATGATGGCGCACAAGGCTGCGGATCAGTGAGATGACGCCCCACAGCACGATAAGGCACAGGCCCGGCTCCCACAGGGGGAAGGACGTGACGCTCGTGACCCCGGCCAGCACGCCGAGGATCCAGCGGGAAAACGCCGGGTAGAAGCGGAAAAAGACGTCCGTCCACTGCGTGGCCGCCAGAACGAGCAGACCCGTCAGGGCCGCGAGCGTGACGGCGGAGATGAGATTGCGGAGCGGGCGGGTCATGCGCGCCGCCCTCCGCCCCGCAGCTCCGTCAGCACGCCGGGCAGGGCCTCGGCCAGCGCGCGGATGTCGTCCTCCGTCGTCTCATCGGAGAGCGAGACGCGGACGGAGCCGTCGATCCACGCGGCGTCAACGCCCATGGCCTCAAGCACATGGCTGCGGTGGCCCTTGCTGCAGGCCGAACCGGCCGAGACGTAGATATCGCGCTCCTGCAGGGCGTTGATGAGTCCCTGCGAGCGGACACCCGGCACGGCGAGATTCAGAATGTGCGGCGCTTCCTGCGCGCCGAGCAGCTGCACGCCGTCAATGGTACGCAGCAGCTCCTGCGCCTGCGCCAGCAGGCGGCGCTGCCGGGCGATGGACTCCGTGCGCTTCGGCAGAGCGGCGCGGCAAGCGGCGGCGAAGGCCGCAATGGCGGGCAGACCCTCCGTGCCGCTGCGCAGGCCGCTCTCCTGCCCGCCGCCCAGCACGAACGGCGGCAGCGACAGACCGGGCCGGATGTACAGCGCGCCCGCGCCCTTGATGCCGTGGACCTTATGGGCGGAGACGGAGATGAGGTCCGCGCCGAGCGTGCGCGCCCGGAACGGGACCTTGAAAAAGCCCTGCACGGCGTCCGTGTGGAACAGGGCGTTCGGGCAGACGCGGTGCGTCAGCCGCGCCATGCGCTCAATGGGCATGACTGCGCCGGACTCGTTGTTCACCATCATGATGCTGACAAGGATCGTATCCGGCCGGAGGGCTGCCTGCAGAGCCTCGAGGCTCACGCGGCCCTCCGCGTCCGGCTGCAGATAGGTGACGGAAAAGCCCTGCTGCTCCAGCTTCTGCATGGGATGGAGCACGGCGTGGTGCTCCACGGCCGTCGTGACGATGTGGCGGCCGCGCTTGCCCAGCCGTTCGGCGGCAGAGAAAATGGCCCAGTTGTCAGCCTCCGTACCGCCGGAGGTGAAAAAGACGCGCTCCGTCTCCGCGCCCATGGCCTCGGCGACATCCTGCCGGGCCGCGCGCAGCAGCCGGGCCGCCTCGATGCCGAGGCGGTGGACGGCGCTCGGGTTGCCCCAGCGGGCAGTCAGCGCGTCGTTCACGGCCGCAACAGCCTCGGCGCAGGGCCGGGTCGTGGCGGCGTTGTCAAGATAGATCATGTTGCTTCCTCCCGGAACATCTGGCAATAGCCCAGCGGCGAAAAGCCCATGCGGGCGTAGAGTGCCGCTGCACGCTCGTTTTCCGGTTCCGTTTCCAGCCGGATGCGGCGGATGTGCTCCGCTGCGGAAAGGCCGCGCAGCCATGCGAAGAATTCATGGCCCAGGCCGCGGCCGCGGAAGGCGGGGCGGACATACAGCTCCTCCACCCACAGCTCCAGCCCGCCCGCCTCGTGGGAATATTTGAGCGAGAGCAGGCCATAGCCCGCAGTCTCGCCGTCCTGCTCGAGCAGGCAGGCGCGCTGCAGGCTGTCCGAGCGGAACAGCTCGTCGAGCGCCGCGTCGTGGTAGGATGCGGGGAGTGGGTGCAGCACGGCATCCGTATCGTAAAACTCCGCCAGCAGCTCGCGCAGCACGGCGCGGTCGGCGGACGTGACAGGTCGTATCATAGATCGGTCCTCCATAACAGAAAGCCTCCGCCCCGCTGAAGCAGGGCGGAGGCAGGGTCAGGGCAGCACCGTATCATTCAGCGAGAGCATTCGCCGAGAGATTTTTTGTCGAGACAAGGTTTGAAAAGTGCAGATGTACTTTGTGTACCCGCAAGGGGCATGCCGCATCCGTAAGGCGGCAAAGCCGCCAACGGCTGCGCAATACCTCAAACTTTTCGAACCGATGGATCGGCGAAAAATATCCGGCGAAGGCCGAAGGTGCAATGATACGGTGTTGCCTTAGTGCTTCTTTGCCAGCGCTTCGCGGATCTTGTCGCACAGGACCTCCGGCGTCAGGCCGTAGGCCTCGAGCACGGCGTTGGCCGTGCCGCTGCGGCCGAAGGCGTCGTTCACGCCATGGCGAACGAGCGGCGTGGGGCAGTTCTCGCTCAGGAACTCGGCAACGGCGCCGCCGAGGCCGCCGATGATGCTGTGCTCCTCGGAGGTGACGATGCAGCCCGTCTCGAGCGCGGCCTTCCTGACCAGCTCGCCGTCGAGCGGCTTGATGGTGTGCATGTCGATGACGCGGACGGAGATGCCCTCCGCAGCCATCATCTCGCGGGCCTTCAGCGCCATCTGGACCATGAGGCCCGTGGCGATGACGGTGACGTCCTTGCCGTCCTTCAGCGTGACGCCCTTGTCCAGCTCGAACCGGTAGCCCTCAATCTCGTCCGTGACGGTCTCGACGGCGGCGCGGCCCAGGCGCAGGTAAGCAGGGCCGTCATACTCGAGCAGCGCCTTGACGGCGAGCTTCATCTCGTAGCCGTCGCAGGGGCACAGGACCTTCATGCCGGGGATGACGCGCATCAGGGCCAGATCCTCGGTGCACTGATGGGTCGCGCCGTCTTCGCCGACGGACAGACCGCCGTGCGAGCCGACGACCTTGACATTCAGGTGCGGATAGCCGATGGAGTTGCGGACCTGCTCCCAGGCACGGCCGGAGGCAAAGATCGCAAACGTGTTCGTGAAGGGCTTGAAGCCGCAGGTGGACATGCCGGCAGCGACGCCGGTCATGTTGCACTCGGCAATGCCCATGTCGAAGAAGCGCTCCGGGTACTTGGCCGCAAAGCCCTTCGTCATGGTCGCGTTGGAGAGGTCGGCGTCAAAGACGACCAGCTCCGGATACTGTTCTGCCAGTTCGACAAGCGCCTCGCCATAGGCGGCGCGGGTTGCAATTTTTCCAGCCATCTTATTTGCCCTCCAGTTCCGCTAATTTGGCCTCGACCTCAGCCTTGGCCTGTGCATACTGCTCATCGTTCGGTGCCTTGCCGTGCCAACCGGCATTGTTCTCCATGAAGGAGACGCCCTTGCCCTTCGTCGTCTTGGCGATCAGGACGGTCGGCTTGCCCTTGCAGGCGGCAGCGGCCTCGAACGCGGCGATGAGCGCATCGTAGTCATGGCCGTTCACATGGATGACGTTCCAGTTGAAGGCGGCGAACTTCTGATCGAGCGGCTCGGACGGCATGACGTCCTTCGTCGCGCCGTCGATCTGCAGGCCGTTGACATCGACGACGGCGCAGAGATTGTCCAGATGATACTTCGCAGCGGACATGGCGGCTTCCCAGACCTGGCCCTCGGCGATCTCGCCGTCGCCCAGCAGGGCATAGACGCGGTAGTCCTTCTTTGCCAGCTTGCCTGCCAGCGCCATGCCTACGGCAGCGGAGATGCCCTGGCCCAGGGAGCCGGTGGACATATCGACGCCCTTGACGTGACGCATGTCGGGATGGCCGGAGTAGTGCCCCTTGATGGAGCGGAAGAGCTTCAGATCCTCCTGCGGGAAGAAGCCGCGCAGGGACAGGACCGGGTACAGAGCCGGGGTGCAGTGGCCCTTGGACAGCACAAAGCGGTCGCGGTCCGGATCCTGCGGGTTGGCCGGGTCGACCTGCATGACGTTGAAGTACAGCGTCGTGAGGATGTCCATCGCGGAGAGGCTGCCGCCGATATGGCCGGACGCGGCGGTATGAACGGCGTCAAGTCCGAGCAGCCGTGCCTTGGTAGCCATGATTTCGAGCTGTTTGCCGTAAAGTTTTTCCATAGTGATCATTCCTTTTCGAGTTATTTCAAAACGCAGAAGCGGGATGCTAGGATTGCGTGGGACGAATGCGGCGGACGTAGTATTCTGCAATGGCATAGTTCTGCTTTGCCTGCAGCGCGTCGCCGGAAAGCGTGTAGGTCAGCAAGGCGATGCCCTGTGAGGCAGTCGGAGCGCTGCCCTGCGCGACAAGATACATGCCGCGGCTCTGCATGACGGGCAGCACCGCACGGGTCTGCCGCTGGAGCTGCATCCAGGACGGGCCTTCCCAGCCGCAGCAGTCAAAGAGCACGGACATGAGATAGCACGGCGAGATGGTCGGGCCGGTGCCAATGTCGCTTCTTCCAAGCACAGCCTTTGCAGCATCGTTGGTCCAGATGAGATACGGCGTGGTATACAGGTTGTAGAAGCCCTCTGCCGTTCCCTCCTGCACGTTGACACCCAGCTCCTCATAGAAGCTGTTGCCTGCGCCGAGCGTCGGCTTGTGGTCGCCGAAGAACACGAGCACGACCGGCTCGGGGTCATCGCGGAACGAGTCGACGTAGGCGGCAAGCTGCTTTCCGGTGCTGGCCACGCTGCCGAGATAGTTGTTCACGGTGTAGTAGGCCGCATCGGAGATGCCTTCGTGCGGGATGTAGGTCTCGCCCCAGACGAGGGTGTCGTCCGCATAGGGGCTGTGGCCCTGATAGCTGACACTGAACGAGAAGCACGGCTTCGAGGGATCGCGCGCTTCCCAGCTTTCGGCCCGCTCGGCGAAGAACGTCTCGTCGTTCGGGTGGCCGTCCAGACTGTTTTCATCCGTCAGCAGATTTTCGTAGTAGCCATCGAGGAAGTGGTACGTCTCGAAGCCGAGGCGCTCGTTGATCTTCTCGCGGCTGTAGAACCAGGCGTAGCCGGGATGGCCGCCCTCCGTCTCATAGCCCTGCTCAAGGAAGTAGCGCACGAAGGACTCCGTGTCGCGGCGGTAGCGGGGCTGCGGGTAGGAGTAGCCCGTCAGGAAGGCACGCTCGGCATTGATCGTACCGCCGCCGATGGTATCGGAGATGAGCGTACCGGTGTAGCTCTCGGCCTGCAGGGCATGGAAGTCCGCATAGGGGTCCTGCACAAAGCGGTCGGAGACGGTCCCGAACACGGACAGGTCGGAGAAGCTCTCGAGCATCGTTGCGATGACGTTGACTCTCTGCCCCTCCGGAATATCCGCCTCGGGGTAGGCGCTGAGCAGCTCCTCTGCCTTCCGCGCAGAATAGCCGTCCGGCTTGGCGGGTATGGCCTCTGCCAGCGAGTTCAGGAAGGAGTAGACAAAGCCCTTCGAGGCATAGTTCTCCGCATCCTTCCAGACGTTGAACAGCGAGGTGTTCGCCTCGAGCATGCTGTCATAGAGGTCCGTATTGCCGTACCAGAGCTCCCATGCGCCGAAGCCCAGCAGCACGATGAGCACCAGCGCCAGAACGCGGAGCCACCAGCGCTTTTTTGGCACACGGCCGCGCGCCCGGCGGTGCAGGACGATCGTCCCGGCGGCAATGAGGGCGATGCCTGCAAAGAACATCGGCGGGAAATGCAGGGTATACTGTCCGATGATGCCCGCTCCCTCGCCGATGGTCAGGAAGTCCTCCGCCACGAACGGGTCGCCGCGGAGCGTGACCTTGAAATAGTTGACGAAGTCCATGACGAACAGCAGCACGGACGGGATGAGGAAGCCGAGCCAGGCGCGGTTCGTGGCAAAATAAGTGAAGGCCACGAGCAGTGCGACCGGCAGCAGGTTCAGCAGGTAGATCTTCGGCACATGCAGGTAGGAGCTGAAGCGGCCGCGGGAGAAATCCAGCGTGCCGATCATCTGCAGCAGCATGTGCAGCCCGAGCACGGCCGCAGCCAGCAGCAGGACCGTCAGCAGCCAGCGAACGGCAGGCTTCCGCTCCTTCGGGCGCAGCCGCTCGCGCAGGCCGCGCTTTTCCGGGGTGCTCATGTCAGAATGTGAGCTTTTCGGCAAGCCATGCCTTCAGCTCGGAAACGGGGATACGGACCTGCTCCATGGTATCGCGGTCACGGACGGTCACGGCATGGTCCGCCGGGGTCGTCTCGTCGCCCACGGTCTGGAAGTCGACGGTGATGCAGTACGGCGTGCCGATCTCGTCCTCACGGCGATAACGCTTGCCGATGGAACCGGCATCGTCGAAATCGACCATGAATTCCTTCTGCAGGTCATGGTAGATTTCCTCGGCAGCCGGGGAGAGCTTCTTCGACAGCGGCAGGACGGCCGCCTTGTACGGCGCAAGGGCCGGGTGCAGATGCAGGACGGTGCGGATGTCGTCGTTGCCCTTCTTGTCCTGCCCGACGACCTCTTCGTCGTAGGCATCGGCCAGGAAGGCCAGGAACGAGCGCTCGACGCCGAGGGACGGCTCGATGACATAGGGGATATAGCGCGTGTTCTTCTCCTGATCGAAATACGTCAGGTCCTTGCCGGACGTGTTCTGATGCTGCGTCAGGTCATAATCCGTGCGGTCGGCAACGCCCCAGAGCTCGCCCCAGCCGAACGGGAACAGGAACTCGAAGTCCGTCGTTGCCTTGGAATAGAAGCACAGCTCCTCCGGGTCATGGTCGCGCAGGCGCAGGTTCTCTTCCTTCATGCCGAGCGAGAGCAGCCACTGCTTGCAGAAGCCGCGCCAGTAGGCGAACCACTCGAGATCCGTGCCCGGCTCGCAGAAGAACTCCAGCTCCATCTGCTCGAATTCACGCACGCGGAAAATGAAGTTGCCCGGTGTGATCTCGTTGCGGAACGACTTGCCGATCTGGCCGATGCCGAACGGCAGCTTGCGGCGCGTGGTGCGCTGCACGTTGACGAAGTTCACAAAGATGCCCTGCGCCGTCTCCGGGCGAAGATACACGGTGTTCTTCGCGTCCTCCGTGACGCCCTGGAACGTCTTGAACATCAGGTTGAACTGACGGATATCCGTGAAGTTGTGCTTGCCGCACGTCGGGCAGCAGATGTTCTTCTCGTCGATGAAGCTCTTCATCTCGGCCTGCGAGAAGGCGTCGATGGGCTTCGGCAGCTCCTCGCCGGTCTTGGCGCAGTAGTCCTCGATGAGCTTGTCTGCACGGAAGCGCTCATGGCACTCGCGGCAGTCCATCAGCGGGTCGGAGAAGCCGCCGAGGTGGCCGGAAGCGACCCACGTCTGCGGGTTCATGAGGATCGCGCAGTCGAGGCCGACGTTATACGGGTTCTCCTGCACGAACTTCTTCCACCAGGCGCGCTTGATGTTGTTTTTCATCTCGACGCCGAGGGGGCCGTAGTCCCAGGTGTTGGCAAGGCCGCCGTAAATTTCGAGCTCCATGGTTTTTTTCAGTATTTTTCAGCATAATTTTTCCTCCGGAACGATCCATTTGGAGTTTTTATTACATCATGATCCAAAATAATATTATAAGCGCGAAAGTGCCTGAAGTCAAGCGGTTTTGGCGCTTTCGCAGGCAGGAGCATGCCAAAAAACTGCCGGGGCCACACAGCCCCGGCAGAGGTTATTCCTAAATGTCGTAAATGCCCAGAATGACGATGCCCGCAACAACGAGCCCGATCATGAGATAGTGCTTCCACGAGAGCTTTTCCTTCAGGAACAGGCGGCTCCACAGCACGGAGGCCACACAGTAGGCCGAGATGATCGGTGCAGACATCATAACGTGCTCCTCATCGGCCAGCGCATAGATGTAGAACAGCTGGCCGACGGTCTCGCAGGCAGCGCCGACATACTTGGGCAGCTCCGCCTTGAACGTGAACTTCTCGCGGCGGGCCAGCAGGTAGACAAGGCAGCCGATGCCGGCGGCCAGGAACGTCAGCTCATAGGCGACGTTCGCGGAGTCCTCGTTCAGGCGTTCGAGCACGAGACTGTCGGCAAACGTTCCGGCGGCGTCGAGCAGGCAGTAGGCCACGGGCAGGCAGATGGCGAGCCAGCTCTTGGCATACTTGCGGTTTGCATGCTCCTGACGGCGGCGGCGCAGGTCATCGTCCTCGCGCGCCTCCACGACGCCAAGGCCGACGACGCCGAGGCACACCAGACCGACAGCGCACAGAATGACCGCCTTCTGCGGGCCGTTATAATCGGACAGCGCGCCGGTGCACAGGCACAGCACGGCGACGAGCGCGCCGGAGCTGTTGCAGATCGGAGACGAGATGGAAAGCTCGATGTAGCGCAGGCCGACATAGCCGAGCGTCATGGAGAGGATGTAGAGCAGGGAGACGGGCAGGTATGTCCAGACGACGTCCCAGGTGACGGAGACGTGATGGAACACGATCATATAGGCCGCATGCAGGCCCATAACGAGGGCCGACGGGCTCAATGGACGAGCCCTGGACGAAGTCGCCGGCTGCCATGATGATTTTGTCGGCATAGCCCGGCATATCATCAGGAATGGGCGTGACATGGGCATCGACAGGCGAAAAGCCCTGAATGCCCTGGCAAAAGAGGCACATATTCTGCTCGTTTTCTAAATAGATAGTCTGAATCAAATCGACGCGCGGCGTCGTAACGGCCGGCGATACGCGAAAGCCCATTTTTTCAAAAACCGCCGCCGCAAAGACAGCCCCTTTAATGGCCTGAGCCGTAACGTGAGGGGCCATGAAAAATCCCTGGAAGAAGAGGCGGTAGCCGGCAGCATAAGAACCGAGTTCGTCACCGAGTCCCGGTGCCGTCAGGTAGTCGGCTGCAGCTTCGACCAATTCGGCCTTGCCGGCGATATAGCCTCCCGTCGGAGCAATGCCGCCGCCGGGGTTCTTGATGACGCCGTATTCCCGCAGCGAACAGGGCGACGGGCGGATGCCGATGACCTCCTCGAGCGTGTCATACGGCGCGCCGACCGGCGAAAGCAGCTCGTCGCCCGGCAGCAGGTTCGCAGACAGGGCCACAGTCAGGGCATGCGTGCCGCAGGTGATCTGCGGGCGCACGAGCGCAGCCTCGGTGTGGAATGTGTCGGCATAGACGCGCTCGAGCTTGTCGCGGCCGACGTCGTCATAGCCATAGCCCGTCGTTGCGGCAAAGCAGGCCGCGCTGACGCGGTTTTTCTGCATGGCGGCAAGCACCTTGGCCTGATTGGCCTCTGCGATGCGGTCTACGGCCGCAAAGCGCTCCCGCAGACCGTCCAGCACCCGCTCGCCGAAGGCGCACACCTGCGGCGAGACACCGAGCGGACGATAGATCTCTTCTGCGTTCATTTCTGATTCTCCTCTTCCTCCAGATTTTGAAAGATCTGCCGCGCCACGTCGTGCATCACGTCCGGCGGCGTCACAAGCAGCCCATTTTTCTCATCGCCGAGCACGAGCAGTGTGTCGCCCGGCCGGATGCCGAACAGCTCGCGGGCCTCCTTGGGGATCACGATCTGGCCGCGTTCGCCGACCTTGACCGTTCCGAAAACGTGCCGCCCGCGCGGCATGCCGAGCAAATGCTTGCCTCCTGCCATCGAATCCCTCCAAAATCATATTTTTCATACTTGTACGAACGCTATTGTAGCGGCTGCTTTGCCGTTTGTCAATGGGAAATCGGCGCAGACCACCGGATTTGTCATTTCAGTAAGGCACTGCCAGTTCGTACAGGGCAGCGATAAAACGTACAAACAATTGCGTCTGTAGCGGCGCTCAGTGAGCGCCCTGTACAAGGCGATTCAACCTCAGGAGGGCACTGGTGCACCGCCGCACCCGCCTGACGTGTCACTCCGAGGAGCGAAGCGACGTAGGAATCTCCTGCAACAGCCTGCGATTTCGCCGATAGCTTTCCTGTTGTTCAGTCGGGTACTGCGAGATTGCCACGTCGCTTCGCTCCTCGCAATGACACGTCAGGTAGTGCAGCAATACACCAGCGCTCTCTTGCCGTTGAATACCCCTGTACAGGGCGCTCGCTCCCCGTAAAGGAGACGCCGCATCCGTAAGGCGGCAAAGCCGCCAACGGCTGCGCAGTGAGCGCCGCTACAGACGCAATCGGTGCCTGCCGTTTTATCGGCAGCCTGTTCGCATCGGCAGCATTGCGCCGGGCCCGGCTGTCCGCTCCCCCACAATTGCCAACGCATAAAACGGCCGGCCGGGGGTCCCGCCGGCCGGCCGAACCGTATTCCGTCTATTCCGTTTCGTTCTGCATCTGCTCCGTCGCAATCTCGGATGGGCTTTCGCCCTTTCCGGTCAGCGTGACATCCGTGTAATACTGCCGCCCGTCACGGTAGATATATACGCGCAGCTCTTCGCCGACATGGCAGGCGCTGAGAATGCTGCGGTAGTCGTTGAGGTTCGTGACGGCGCTGTCGCCCAGCTGGCAGATCACGTCGCCCGCGTGCAGGCCCGCATAGTAGGCGTTGCTGCCCGCCGTGACCGACTCGATGACGACGCCGCTCGGCAGGCCCCAGAAGCGCCGGTAGGTCTCCGGGATCTCCGAGACCGTCAGTCCGAGCGAAACGCGCCCGCTGACATAGCCGTTGACGATCAGATCGTCGAGAATGGTCTTCGCCTCGCTGATCGGGATGGCAAAGCCCAACTCCGGCACGGTCTGGTAGGACACATACGAGCCGACATGGTCGATGCAGATGCCGATGACCTGCCCGGCCTCGTTCACGAGCGGTCCGCCTGCGCTGCCGCTGTCCGGCGCGGCATCCGTCTGGAACACGTTGAGCGTCTCCGCGCCGATGCGCACGCCGCTCTGCACGGCGGCAATGCTGCCGTCCGTCATGGTGGCGTTGTCAAACGCCGCACCGAACGGATGGGAGAACATATAGACGGTGTCGCCCGCTGCAGCCCCGGCAGAATCGCCGAACTCCGCGGGCTGCAGTACCGTCTCCGGCTCGATCTTCAGAACGGCCAGATCACTGCTCTCGTCCATGCCGGACAGGGCAGCCGCATACTCCGTGCCATCGCTGAGCTGCACCGTGATGCTCTCCGCGCCGGAAACGGTGTGCGCGTTCGTGATAAGGTAGCCGTCCGCCGTCATGACGATGGCCGTACCGCCGTTTCCGTCCGCGTCCACCAGCGCAAGGCTCGGCCGCAGTGCCGTGTAGATCTCTCCGGCGGAGCGCGTCTGCGTGTCCTCGGCGCTGATCTGCAGCGTGCCCGTGCCGTTCGTGCGCGGCTCCGTCGGCTCGACGCTGTGGCCGGAGGGCGCAGTCAGCGTCGGCGTGACGCCGGTCTCCGTCTCCGCGCCGACGGTCGTGTTATTCTGCACGGCACGCATGCGCAGCGTCAGGAGCATCAGCACCGTGATGACGTTCGCCACGATCATCACGCACAGCAGCACGACGATCAGGCCGGTATGCGAGCGCGGCGGCTTCGGCAGGCGGCCCGTTCCGTAATACCCCGGCGTGCCGGGCTGCCATTCCGGCGGGGTCTCCTGATACTCCGGATCCATGGGAGTCATTTTATCCACAACACGCCCTCCTTTCGGGGTTTCGTCTCGCCGGTCAGAGGACCAGCGGCAGGGTAAACGTGAATTCCGTCTTGCCGTCGCGGCTCGTCACATAGATGTCCTCTCCGTGTGCCAGCACGATGGTCTTGACGATGTACAGGCCGAGGCCGACGCCGTCGCGGTCGGTCGAGCGGCTCTTGTCTGTCTTATGGAAGCGATCAAAGATGAGCGGCAGCTCCTCCGGCGCGATGGTCGGGCCGGTATTGCCGACCGTGGTGACGGCCTTATTCCCGCTGCGCTCCACGCGGATGGAGAGCGTGCCGCCGTCATCGATGAACTTCACGGCATTGTCGATGAGGTTATAGAGCACCTGCGTTACGGCGTCCGGCATGGCCCGCACAGTCACGCCGAGCTCCGGCATATCTACATCGACATTCAGGTGCTTGCGGTTGATGCGCTGCTCAAAGCTCAAAAGCGCCTGCCCCGCCGCCTCGCAGAGGTCGAAATCCGCCAGCTTGTCGGCCGGGATGCCCTGATCCTTCAGGCGGGAAATTTCCAGCATGTTGCGCACGAGCCGCGACAGCCGCCGCACCTCCGTGGAGACCAGCTCTATATAGTGCCGCTGCTCCGGCTGCGGGATCGTGCCGTCGAGCATGCCGTCCAGATAGCCCGCGATGGTTGTCATCGGCGTTTTCAGCTCATGGCTGACATTGGCCACGAATTCCTGACGCGCGGTGTCGGCATTCTGCATGGCGGCCGCCATATTGTTGAAGGCGACAGCCAGCTCCTCCATCTCCTCGGTCTGGCAGTTCGTCGAAACGCGGACATTCAGATTGCCGTGGGCGATCTGGCGCGCCGCGGCGGCCATGTCCTGAATCGGCTTCGTCTCGCGGTTTGTGAGGAACGGCGTTGCGAGCAGAGCCACGGCAAACACGGCCAGCGCCGTGAGCATGAAGATCTTCAGTGCGCCGGACGTCACCTCGGAGATCGTCTCGCGCTCCACGGACACGAGCACGATGCCCTGCCGTTCGCCGTCGGCGGTCGAACCGGCCAGCGCCACGGCCACACGCCTCTGCCCGTAAATTTCGGTGGCCTCGTCGTTGAGGTCAGGACTTTCCCCGTTGAACAGCGCCTCGACCTTATCGGCCGGGAGCCGGTAGCCGATGTGCGAACAGCCCTGAATGTCCCGCGCGCACAGCTTGACCTCGCCGTTTACATCGCAAAGCAGGATGTCGTTGCCGGAGGCAGACGAGGTGACGGACAGCGTGCGCAGAAAATCCCAGCTCGTCGTCACGTCGTCCGAGACGGCGCTCGTCTGCGTGAGCCACACGACGGACTGCGCCGTTCCACGCAGGGAGCTTTCACGCTCCCGGATGACATAGTGCGTGAACAGGCCCCAGAAGGACACGCCCAGCAGGATGGTCGCCGCCAGCAGCAGACTGACGATCAGCGTGACCTGACGGCGGAATGTCGTGCGCATGGCTTACTTCACCTCGAACTTGTAGCCGACGCTCCAGACCGTTTTCAAATCCCATTGATCCGAAACGCCCTCGAGCTTCTCGCGCAGGCGCTTGATGTGCACGTCGACCGTGCGCGTATCGCCGAAGTAGTCAAAGCCCCAGACCTCGTCGAGCAGCTGATTGCGCGTATAGACGCGGTTCGGCGTCGAGGCAAGGTGATACAGCAGCTCCATCTCCTTCGGCGGCGTCGGGACCTTTTTCCCGTCGACCGTCAGCTCAAAGGCATCCATGTCGATGACGAGCTTGTCGAATTCCAGACGGCGGCGGCTCTTCTCCGGCTCGATGCCGCTGCGGCGCAGCACGGCCTCGATGCGGGCGAGCACTTCCTTCATTTCAAAGGGCTTCGTGATGTAGTCGTCCGCGCCCTGCTTCAGGCCGTTGACCTTATCCTCCGTCTCGCTCTTTGCGGTGAGCATGATGATCGGCGTCTGCGACTCGGCGCGGATGGCGCGGCAGACGCCCCAGCCGTCCAGCCCCGGCAGCATCACGTCCAGCAGCACAAGGCTCGGATGGACGGTGCGGAACTGCTCCACGCCGCGCATGCCGTCCGGCGCGATGACGACCGTATAGCCCTCTTTTTCCAGATACAGGCGCAGAAGATCCGCAATGTTGCGGTCGTCCTCCACGATCAAAACCGTTTTCGCCATAAGTAAACGTTCCTCTCTCCCGACGTGCAGGCAGAAAGCGTCCCCCACGTCGCTTTTTTACCTACATTATATCCCACTTTCACCGATTTGCTTGAACATTTTGTTAAGGAAACGCAGAAACCGCGTTCCCCTGTCGCCGAAGGTCTTCGTTGTTGCCCCGTGCACGGCTTACAAATTTCCGGCCGCTCCATCGACCGCACCAACTTGCAGGTCTGATTGCAGCGGCGCTCCCTGTGCGCCCTGTACGGGGGTAATTCAACCGTGCAAGGGCGCTGGTGCACCTTGGCACTGCCTGATGTGTCATTGCGAGGGCGCTTTGCGCCCGTGGCAATCTCGGGAAGGCACTTTCGTCCCATACTGGTCAACGTGAAATGGTATGCGCCGATTGCGTCTGTAGCGGCGCTCAGTGAGCGCCATAGGCAGTCGCAGGTATTGCAGTAGTAATTCGGCGGCGTAAGACAAACAGGTTTGTCATTCCGAGGAGCGAAGCGACGTGGGAATCTCCTGCAACCAGCTACGTTTTCGCCGGTGGCCTTCCTGTGATCCGTCCGGGTACTGCGAGATTGCCACGTCGGCCTATGGCCTCCTCGCAATGACAAATTTGAGAGCATTGTGCGGTCGACGATGCCAACCTATAACTTACCAGCCTGCATGGCGGTCACTGACCGCCGCTACAGATGCAATCGGTTTTTACGTTTTTATCGACAGCCGGTACAAGTCGGCAGTACAGAGCAGGGAGCGGCACGCCGCTCCCCTACAGCGCACGTTTGTTTGTTAATTTCACAAAATTATTCCCTATTCATTTTTCAGTATTCATGATTCACTTAATCATTATAAGTACCCCAGATACCGCCCCACGCGGCGTTCGGCCCGCTGCAGCAGCTGGCACACGCTTGCCGGGCTGACGCCCCGGTCGATGGCGACCTCCTTCTGCGGGTGGCCGTGCAGGTAGACCGCCACGACCGTTTCATACTGCAGCGGCGTCAGCGCCACACGCAGCATGGTGTTCAGGCGCTCCGTATCCGGCTCACGGAGCGAGGCCTTGGAAAGAATCGGATGCATAACGATAGAATCCCCTTTCATAATAGTGTTCGCACAGGAGCGCAAGCTCCCGGCACTGCCGTCTGGCCTCGCACAGCTTGCGCAGGCGGTTGGCCAGCACCGCGCGCGTCTGCGCATCGGCCGTACCGCGCCGCAGGCGGCGCAGACGGCTGATCTGGATGTCCAGCCGGGCTGCCGCCTCGCGATACCCGGCTGATAGCTCCGCCAGTCTCATCCCACCGCAACCAGACAGGAGCGGAACACGACTCTGGCGTATTCCGGCAGGCACGCCGGGCACAGGCAGCCGATGTCCAGGCAATAGCAATAGCCCCCTGCCACCAGCTCCGTTCCGCACCAGACGCACCAGCACAGCGTCTGTCCCTGCTTCATTCCGGTCTCACCTCCTTCCATCGCTTCCGCCGCAAATGCAATTCGTTCCCGTAATTTCCAGTTATTTCCATTTCTCTGGCGACAGCATATCATTTTGTTCGTTCCGTGTCAATCGTTAATTCCTTAACAAGACAAATTTCGACAAAACTTTTTCCAGAAAATTCCAATTTTGTACACGGCTTGACGAACCGGCCGGAATCGGGTATGATTATGGCATTACCATGCCGGAGGAGGGCGAGCGGATGACAGACACGGAGGCCATGCATGAGGCGCTGGCGCTGGCGCGTGAGGCGGCAGACGAGGGCGAAGTGCCCGTCGGCTGCATCGTCACAGACGGCGAGCACATCGTCGGGCGCGGCCGCAACCGCCGCGAAACCGGCAAAAGCGCGCTGGCCCACGCGGAGCTGGAGGCCATTGCCGAGGCCTGCCGCACGCTCGGCGGCTGGCGGCTGTGGCGCTGCACGCTCTATGTCACGCTCGAACCTTGCCCCATGTGCGCCGGAGCCATCATCAACGCCCGCATCCCCCGCGTCGTGTTCGGCGCGCCGGACCCGAAGGCAGGCTCGTGCGGCAGCGTGACCGACCTGTTCGCCCTGCCGTATAACCACCGCCCCGCCTGCGAGGGCGGCGTTCTGGAGGAGGAATGTGCGCAGCTGCTGCGGGACTTTTTCCACGCGCTGCGGCTCGCTCCCCCAAAGCCGCGCTGGAAGCCCGCCGTGCTCCCGGCGCAGGGAGGAGATCACGCATGAAAAAACGTTCGTTCCGGATCTACCTGATCCTGACGCTTTTTTGGACGGCAGGGATCTTTCTGCATTCCGCCATGCCGGCCGCAGCCAGCAATGCGGAAAGCGGCGGCGTGCTTGCCGTGGTGCAGATGATCCTGCCGTGGATCACGCACGGCGTGCTGCGCAAGGCGGCGCATTTTCTGGAATTTGCCGTGCTCGGCATCCTGCTGACGGGCACGTTCCACGGCGCACGGAATTTTACGCTGGCCAAGCCGATGCTGTTCGCCGTGCTCACGGCCATGACCGACGAGACCATCCAGGCCTTCACGCCGGGGCGCAACTGCGCGCTGAGCGACGTGTGGCTCGATGCCGCCGGAGCGCTGACGGGCGCCGTTCTGCTGTGGCTCATTTTCAAGCTGCGCAAAAAATAAGGCCGTTCTCCGCGTTTTGGCTTGTATTTTCCCGGATATCGGATATAATGGACAGATACGGAAACTAAGGAAAGAAGGGCTTTTCCCATGTGCGATTGCTGCAAAGAAAAAAAAGAAAAGTTTTACATCACCACGCCGATCTATTATCCCTCGGATAAGCTCCACATCGGCCACACCTACTGCACCGTAGCCAC
>VOFH01001887.1_pt1 | contig 39290 bp, 65 predicted proteins | sample 5384091 | NCBI WGS metagenome assembly VOFH01 (sample SAMN12384727, study PRJNA508395) | human gut metagenome | isolation source: healthy gut G | host: Homo sapiens
TTCAGTTCGTATTGCTTTATTCCGCGTCTCCGTCTCCCGGACAATACCCAGAAGCTGTACATCACAACAGAGGAAAGCGGTCCAATCAAAACGGCGGCCCCTACTCCGGGGAATCATAGAGATGGCCAAACAAGAAAGAAACGGAATTCCGAAATACACACTGTGCCACAAAACCAACGGCGACGCTGGCTGTTACGTTACTCCGTCCCGCGGATAAATCCGATCAGAGGACCGACCAGGGCAAACAGTACATAGGACCACACCGTCACATGGAGAAAGCGTACAGTCCAGTTCACCACCTCCGGATCACGGTCAAACAGCCGGCTAAGCTGCGGTTGCCGCCGCAAGTACAATAACAGACGTGACTCTGCGATGGCAGCAGATATCTTTAATTTCCTTTAGTCCCTGCATCGCCCTCTTTTTCTTCACCTGCCCCGATATTCTGTGAGGCGAAAGAGGACATGGTCTGATTCATGGCACCATCGGAAAAGATTGCAAAGCTGATCCTGCTCCCGATTAAATGGCAAGCACTCTGTGCCAGTCAAAAGAATTGGCTACACCGCTCACTGTCAGCATCGCCGTGATTGACCATCACCTCGTTAAACGCGGTCGGAATGCCAAACCACAGGATAGATTTTAAATGGCGCTCGGCTGAATCCCCCATATTCCGAATACGAAGCCTGATTACATGACCGCCTGTCTGAAACTCCCCAGTCCCATAAAAAAAGATACCACCTGCGCCGCCACCGTAGCCGCGGCCGCGCCCTCCCGTTCCCATAGACAATCTTCCGACCAGCAGGTAATCCAGCGCAATATTCACAACAGCGGCCGTCACCACATAGCGCAGGGAAGATAAGGAATTTCCCAGTCCCCGCTGAAGCGCTCCAATTAAATTGTAGCCGAACAGGAACACAATTCCCAGAAACATTACCCGCAAATAAATGAGAGCGTGATCATACGCCTCCCGCGGAGTCTGTACAAGCATCAATACCTGCGGTGCAAACAGGAATCTGCAGCGGTAACCACGGCAGCCATCAGAAAGTAGAGGGTAAACGCTGTATTTGCCGCATCTGCGATCCCGCACTGCCTTTTCCTTCCTGCCAGCGAGCCCAATCACCACGGTGACTCCGGCCGACATACCGGACAGCGTTACGATCATCACGTTCATCATCGGTCCGCATACAGAGACGGCTGACACGCCCGCCGTCCCCCCGCATACGCGCCGACAAAATACATATCCACAGCGTTGTAGGTCGTCTGAATGAGATTTGAAATCATCAGCGGAACCGCAAATCCCAGAATACCGTTTACGACTGGCCTTTGTCAAATCGTACCTGGAAGCCTCCTTCATCCGGTTTCCTCATCCCTTCACGCCTCCGGCTGTAAGCCCTGCGATAAAATATTTCTGTGTAAACAGAAACAGCGTATACAGCGGCAGAACAACGATAATGATGGCTGCGCACAGCTGCGGCCAGTTCGTGGATATCTGTCCCTTGAAATTTAAAAGACCTACTGTCAGCGGAAGTCCCTTATCGGTCAGCAGTGTGGAAATCTGAGCCCACATCAGTTCACCCCAGACAAAATTTAAGTTCATGGTCGCCACTGTACAGATTGCACTCTTCATCAGGGGAAGCGTGATTTTGAATAAGCTTTTATCTCTCCACATCCATCAATTCTGGCCGCCTCTAAGAGTTCCTGCGGCACGGGATCAAAAAATTTTTCAGGATAATGGTGGAACCCGGAATGGACCAGCCCACATAAGCGAGAATAATCGGAACGTACTGCTGCCTCATAAAGCCAAGCTTAGTCATCTCCACGTAGAGAGGAATGATAATCGTCTCTGTCGGCAGAATCTGGAGTGCGAAAAGAGGAGCAGGATCAGATTCGTATGACGGAATTTTCAGCCTCGTAAGTGCGTAAGCCGCCATAGTGGAAAACAACTGGATCAGGACAATGGACAGGACCGCAATCAATACACTGTTGAAAAAATACTCTCCGATCTTTCCTGTGTAGAACGCATCCACATAATTGCGGTACAGGAATTTCTGCGGCATTGCCCAGATATTGGTATAGAATTCCGGAAGCGTCTTAAATGAAGTGATTCCGGCAAATATGATGGGGTAGACGTAAATTACAGCAAACACCACCAGTACAGCCCGGATCGTAATGCGAACCCAGTCCTCCCCGTTCCATTTTCTTTTGACAGCCGCCGAATCAGTACTCATAGATTTCACTCTTCATTGCCCTCCTTACTAATGTAATGCATACCAGCACAATCACGGTGAACACCAGGCCGATTGCGGAAGCGTATCCGAATTTATTGTAGGTAAACGCGTTCTGAATCATCGTAATCGGCGCTGTCTTTGACATGGATCCCGGTCCTCCCTGTGTCATGGTCCAGACCATATCGTACGTCTTGAAGGACCATGACTTCCATGGAAAACACCATACAGATCGTCGGCTTAATCAGCGGCAGAATGATCAGCTTCACTTCCTTCCAGTAATTGGCCCCATCCAGCTTCGCCGATTCAAACAGTGATTCCGGTATACCCAGAATTCCGGTATAAACCATCATCATTATTGTTCCGCTGCCCTTAAAGCCGGATACGACTGCCAGGGTCGCCAACACCAGTCCCGGCTCAGACAGCCACGCATGCTGCAGTGATTTAAGCCCTAGCGACTGCAAATAAATTGTTTAAAGTCCGTCGTCCGGAGACAGGACGAAGACAAATAAAGACCTGCGACCGTCATCGGCATCATGCTCGGACTGTAAAAGATAAAGCGAAAATCGAGCCTCCTCTTCCCCATCTTATAGATCATCAGAGGCCAGCATAATCCCCAGCAGCATGGAAACTGCCGTGGATCCGCCGCTACTACCATGGAATTGCCTATGGTTTTCATGGTCGGTTTATCCGTAAATACTTTTTATATAGTTTTTTCAGGCCGATAAATTCCATCGGACCATTGCCGTTCCACTCACAGAGTGATAATACGCCGTTCCAGACAATAGGAACGAGGTAGTAAATATAATCAGAATTGCTGCCGGAAGCAGAAACACGATGCCGATTCCCATCAGGTGCCGGTCCAGCCTGCTGTATTTTTTCTTTGCCGGTCTGTTCACGAAATCCCCTCTTTCCTTAATTTATGGGGTGCCCCGGGAACCTCATTCCCCAAGCACCCCCAACTGTTTTTACTGCGCCGAAGTTCTCAAGGATTCCAGTTCCTCAAGGGTACCTTCCTTGTCATAAAAATAGTTTTGCACCGATATTATAATTGATGTAATCGTTCATCTCTGCAGAAATCGCCATGATCTCCTTCGGATAAACCTTGACGAGTCGCGGGCAAATTCCTCGTCGGTTCCTCCTCCACATTGGCCGGAACCACATCCCCATCATCAACCTGAAGTTCAAATGCCTCTTTGCTGGTTAAATACTTCAGGATATTGATGCTCGCCTCCGGATTCTTTGTATTGGAAGATATAAAATAGCCGTCACAGCCTCCCAGCACGTAATCACACCTGCTGCCATAGTCGGCCAGCTGATGGTGCGGATATTCGTTCTTCCAGCCTCTTCCATGACAGTGCGGATAGTCTTTCCGCCGTTATTCACATTGAAGAGCATCGCGATCTTTCCTGTGAAAATGCCGCCCTTGTCTGATCCTTAGTCTGTGAGGAACGCTCCGTTACCCGGATAGGCGTATTCCTTTGCGAACAGGTCGTTGATCTTGTCAAGAGCCGTCAACGCGTTCGTCCTTAAAAGGAAATCTCTCCCCCGGTTAAACGCCTCCAGTTCCTCTTTTCGTATCCCATATCTGCAAAAACGCGTTGCGCTGGAACCAGCCTACACGGGTATCGCAGATTGCAAACGGGGAACACATCCGTATTCTGCTTGATCTTCTCACAGGCCGCCACAAATTCATCCCAGGTCCAGTGCTCCTTTACCTCCACTCCTGCTTCTTCAAAAATATCGACATTTACATCAATATCCGGATACACTGTCGTAATCGGCAGACAAAACATACCGCCGTATGTTCCGATGTCCAGGGCATTTTCCGTGAAGATACTCTTCCACTCGTCATCCATATGGTGTCAAATCCAGCGCCATATCTGAAATAAAAGTCTCCATCTGGTTAGGAAACCACTTTACAATGTCTACGGCTTCTCCGCCGGCAAATGCCGTTTTTACCGTCTTCTCCACCTGTGACTGATCCCAGGTCTTAGACGTGATACTGTATTCCGGATATTTTGCTCTGATGTTTTCCAGAAAGACCGGATAGTAGTTCACATTTGGCTCTTCGATCAGCATAACCAGGCTGGCTTCTTCCGCCGTTTTGTCCGGCTTCTCCGCCGCCGTTCCGGCAGAACTGCCTTCTGTGGTCACATCCTGTTTGCTCTCCGGAGCCGCCGTACCCGTGCTGCTCTTTGAGCCGCACGCCGTCATTCCCAATACCATACAGCCCGCCAGGGCCAGGGACAGCATCTGTTTCACCTGTCTTCTCATAACAATTCCTCCTGTTTTTTTCGTTTTCCTGTAACTGATGGAATCATTATAAAATAACAGAACCGGATGAAATATCCGAAAAACCTACACAATAATGAAAAAATCTACGATATTTACAATTTCGACCGCCCGCGCATGCTGGTGGGGGAGATGCCTGTCATCTTCTTAAATACCTGGGAAAATACGTATAATCACTGTAGCCTACCTGCTCCGCAATCTCATAGATCATCATATCAGACTCCTCAATCAGTTCCTTCGCCCGCTCAATACGGTAATGGTTCAAATATTCCCGGAAGGTTACCCCTACTTCTGTCCGGAAAATACTGCTGAAGTGATTAGGCGTCTTCCCGATATAGGCAGCAACTTCTTCACCAGCAGATCCTTTGCATAATACTCCTGGATATAGGCAAGCGCCTTCCTGATATTCGCGGAATAATGGCCATTTCGGCTTTCCTCATACGAATTCACAATCCTCCGGCACTCTTCTTTCCATAGACAGAGACAGTCTGTAAGCCACCAGACGTCTTCCATTCCCATTCTGGCGCAGTCCGTGTTCTGGCCCATCTCCTGAGCAAGACGCACGATCCCGTTTATCATCAGATTTTTTACCCGTCTCTGATCCGTAATTTCCTGCTTCGAAAGTTCTGCTCCAAAGTGGTCTATGGCATCCAAAATTTCCTCAAGTTCATGTTTTTCAGCCCGCTCTCATATTCCGGTGGCAGGTGCAGCCCGGTTTCCTCCGGTTTTCCCTGCCTGTCCAGGATCTTACAGCTTCCCGGACCGTTTAGAAACCGACAGCCCAGCGCCTGCAGAGCGGTCTCATAGCCCACGGAAATTTTTCTCGGCCGGCACCATGCCGGAAATCCCCGCCGATATGGAAAATCCGCGGCCTGTCCCATACTGCTTCATCTGATACCATACTGTTTTTAAATGATTTTGTCTTTCCAATGTATACATTGTGGAATCCTTCGTCTTTGACAGGACGACATACTGATTCCGGTATTCAAACAGAATCTGATCTTCTCTCAGAAGAGAGTTCAAGTGCACCCTGTTCTCAGCACTCACAGCCGGAGTGGCACTTGTTCCCCCAGCCGGATCACCGGCCAGAATCATGCAGACAAGGTTCCTCGCGTCCTCCAGATGAAAAATGCATCCGCAAAAGCTCTATGATAACGTTTCTGTCCGTAATTTTTCCTGCAAAAAAGCTCTTCCACCATCTTTTCCCGGTAGGAGGCCGCATACCGCTCATAAGACTCCTTTCCCTGCTCCTCTTTTCTCACCAGCTCGATCATCTCCTGAATCTTCTGAATCAGGTTTCCCACCTTTAACGGCTTAAGCTCATAACCGGAGGCCCCCAGCTGAATCGCCCTCTGACAGTATTCAAAATCTGAATAGGCACTGATCAGGATAACCTTCACCGTGTCCGACCGCTCTTTTACACGCTTTAAGAATTCCAGGCCATCCATAGCAGGCATGCGGATGTCAGCCAGGATAATGGAAGGCGAAAAGGCGTCATAATCCTCCAGTGCCTCAATTCCGTCACCATAGCTTTTCACCCCCGTAATTCCGATCGTATCCCAATCGATCCCGTACTGTATTCCTTCCCGGATCTGTATATCGTCATCAACAATCATCAGCTTCATCGTTCTCCTCCTCCAGCGGCATCACAACCAGCACTCTCTGTTCCCTCCCCCGGTTTCGACTCAAAACGGAGGCCGTAGGAATTTCCATACCGGAGCCTGATTCTGTCATCAATATTTTCAGTGCGAACGTGTCCTTTCCGCCATCCCCGTCCTTCATCTTTTTCACAATCTCAGCCTCATCAGCTCCCACTCCGTCATCTTCCACGGCAATCACCAGCTTTTTTTTCCCTCTCCGCAATGGTGATAAGAATCGTTCCACCCTCTTTTTCGGCTCCAGACCATGCAGAATCCCATTTTCCACCAGCGGCTGAATAATGAGCTTCGGAATCATCACCTTCTCAAGCCCCGGTTCCTTCTGAATCTGGATTTTCACGCGCCGGCCGAAGCGCGACTCCATAATAGCCATATAGTTCTGGATAAATTCTACCTCGCTGACAATCGTCACACAATCCTCGCCCCGGTTCAGCACATGACGAAAGATGGCTGCCAGTGCCTCCAACTGCTCACCGACAGAGTAATCCCGGTTCTTTTGGCCATCCAGTGAATCGAATCCAGCGTATTGTAAAGAAAATGGGGTTAATCTGTGCAATCAGCGCATTCAGTTCTGCCTCCTGCTCCTTGATTTTTGTCGTATAGACCTCCTCGATCAGCCTCTTTAACCGGCGGGACATCTCGTCAAATTCCTGATTTAAAGCGCCGATCTCGTCGCCGGGATAGACAGTGTCCTCCTCCGTAAAATCGCCCTCCTTCACCCTGTCAATCTTCACCACCAGTTCCCGGATAGGGCCTATCACGAATCGCTTCTGAATCAAAGCAAATGTGATGCCAAAAATATACACAGCAAAAAAGAGCAGACGATTACCAGCATGCTGGTCCGGCTGCCCGTAAGAAATGCGCTTCGGGGCACAAGATTTATGAAATACCAGTCATTTACAGAGCTTTTCACGTAAAAGGCCACCACCCTCTGACCTTCCAATCCGGCCGTCACGTAGCCGCTTCCCTGCTGTCTCCACGCCTTCTGAAACCGTATTAAATACAGGAAACACGGTTCCCAGCATCTCCTTGTCAGTAGAAGAAAGCACGGTTCCCTTCCCATCTGTCAGGCAGGTAAGCAGAGACTGAGGAGTCACAAAGCCGCTGTACCTTCGGCTCAGCTCCGCCTCGTCCACATTGACGATCATGGTGCCTCAACTTTTCCAATCTGCTCATAATTATTAATCCCACAGTAGTACGATAATACCATATCCTCCTTCTGCATTCCACCTCCCGCCACACGCTTCGCCTGTCTTGGGCCAATCCAGAACCCGCCGGACACCCCTGGCCTTTGCCTGGCGGATTCGTTCCTCCTCCCTCACTGACGAGATATGTCCCCTGCTGGATCATCACCTCACTCATCTGCGATACAGATGGAATGATAGCATTTCTCATTGCGAATTATGGAATCGAGCCAGTTTCCAACAGAACTGTAGTCAGCCACATTCCCTTTTCCCGTAATGATATCCTGCAGGCTGAAATCCGTCAGACAATCGTACTTCAACTCCTGTACATTGTTCAGAAGCTCATCTAAATCACCCGCCACCTCACTCACCAGCGTCTGGTTGATCTGATACTCCTTTTTTTCTCGTATTCCCCGCCACGTAAGAATTCAGAAACAGCCCCAGTACAGTCAGCGGTACGACAATACAGATGATCAGTGCCGCAACCAGCTTTTGCTGCAGCGGATAATCGCGGTAACGTTCCATCAGCGGCCTCCCCTTTTCCCCATTATATTACATCATACAGATTTCTTCAAAACACCCTGCGCGAAGCCGAAACAAAGACAGGACAGCAACAGCTGTGGCTGTCTTCGTTCCGGCCCCGCAGGGCCGTCCATGAAAGCTTATGCGGATGCCTTTAAGAGGGCTTTACCTCTGCAACCATGTGTTCGAACCAGATATAGAACACCTTTTTCTTTTTCAGAAACGAGGGAATGATCCAGACCCGCCGGAACGTAACTCCAGTCTCCCTCCTTCGTATTGATCGTCTCCCCGTCGACCGTGAGCTCAAAATCTGCCCCTTCCAGCGCGTAATTATACTGTGCCACTGACGGGTGGCCTTTCTCGATGGTTCCTTCCCCTTCCGCACAAACGATTCCCTTTAAGACTCTCGCCAGATTTCCGCTGTGGATTACGCTCCAGCTCCTGGTATTTGGTCCCTTGCAGCTCTGATCGTACGGCTCCGTCTCCGAGAAACGTTTAAAGGCTGGCAGTACCATGTGAGTATCCTCATATGCCGCCTTGTCCGACTCCAGCAAATCTACAACAATCTTCATAATTTCCATATCGCTGACTGCATGAATACAGAACTCTCTCGAAAAATCCGGAATATAGAAACTCAGTTCATCAATGTTGTATGCCTTAAGTCCGTCCGTTATGTAGCCGGTCCCTCTGGTAAAAACAGTATATGGCGGTTTTATCCGCATATACCTCAGGCTTTTACATCATGACCTGCCTTTAAAACACACTTAAATCCACGGACCAGCGGATATACGCCCGGAAGTACCTCAGTCTCACCGTATCCGTTCTCAACCCTGTACTGAATTTCATTGGCTCTCGCAATTGCAATCGACATTTTCTTATTACCTCCCGATAATTATTTTGATGGTTATAGAATAACACCACCGTCTCCGCAGAGGTATTTGGCATAACTACGAAAATATGTAAATATCTATAACGTTTATCTCACGCTTACAGCCTCCAGGCGCATCGTTTCCAGTTCCTTCAGCGTATTTTCCTTATCCATATAATAAGCGGCAGGAAGCTCATAATTTATATAATTGTACAGCCTGGAAGATAAATTCATCAGTTCCTGGGAAAAGACCTTACCAGAATCCGAAGTGATCTTTTTCTCTCCTCCCCCAAGGTTTACCGGCACCGCGAAGCCCTGGTTTTTCAGTTCCGTAAATATCCTGCTGCTTGTCAAAAATTTCAACAGGCGGATGGCTTCATCCGGATGGTCTGTGTTCGAGGGTATAAAAGCCCTCGCAGCCACCTAACAGATAATCGCAGTTCTGCCGAAGCCATAGTCGGAAAGCTAATCACCCGGATTCTGCCTCTGCCGGCGGCTTCCATACGCTCCAGACTTTCCTTTACACTGTTGTTGACATTAAACATCATGGCGATCTCGCCCCCTCTCCGAAGGCTGCATCGATCTGCTCGTTCGTCTGAGAAAACGCTCTCTGGCCCGGATAGCATAATCCTGGCGGAACAGGCTCGTGACACGGTCAAAGGCCTCCGCGATTCTGGAATCATAAAAGGAAAGTTCTCCGGACTGGAAACCGTTTCATCTCTTCCGCGTCATCCCATATCTGCAGAAGAGCATTACGCATAAACCAACAGACACGGGAATCCCTGGATTCCAAAGGATACACGTCCGTACGGCTCTTAATCCGCCCGCACGCTTCCACGAACTCTTCCCCATGTCCACGCTTCCCTTTACAGTGACTCCCGCTCGTTCCAGGATCTCTCGTTCACTTCCAGCACAGGATAGACCACGACGGAAGGAAGACAGTAGACCTTTCCGTCATACGTACCAATATCCAGAGCCCCTGTCCTCCCATATATTTTCCACCCTCCGTCCATATAGGGAGTCAAGTCCGCCAGCGTATTGCTGGATATAAAATTCTCCATTTGATTGGGGAACCACTTTACTACCTCAATGGACTCCTTGCGTGCCATTGCCGTTTTACTGTCTTTTTCCACCTCCGGCAGACTCCATTCGATGGAGTGGATCCCATATTCCGAAAAATTCCAGTCTCAACTCCTCAACCATATCACGGTAATATAACACCGTGGTCTCATCGATCATCACTGTCAAACCACGTTTTCAGTCTGATCCGCTCTGCTGCCTGCGGACTCAAGCGTTCCCATCTCCACACCTGTACAGGCGGTCAGTAAAAGCACCCTGACAGCGCCGCCATTACACAACTTTAGTACCCCTTTGCATAAAATTCACCGAATCCTTCCCTGTTTTTATGATACAGTCAGCAGCCTTTGCCGCCAAAAACATATCTTCTATTTATTACTCTTTTTATCATAGCGTAGTTTTTGCTGGCCGTACATAAGAGAAAACTACAATTCCTAAATTATCCATGATTTCCATTTGCAGCTTCAATTTATAATTACCTTTATATCACGGCTGTCCGGTCCCCGTCAATATACTTCTCACACCGAAAACGTTTCAAAAAATTCTTCGTAGACTCCCTTTTTGGCGTCTCAAATATCTCTTCCGGCGTTCCTTCCTCCTCTATCAGACCATTAAAGGCCATATAGATAACATGGTTCGAAACATCACGTGCAAACGCCATCTCATGAGTCACGATAATCATGGTCAGTCCTTCCGATGCAAGATTTCGCATGACGGTCAGCACCTCCCCAACCATCTGGGGGATCGAGTGCCGATGTCGGTTCATCGAACAACAGTACCTCCTCGGGTTCATGGCGAGGGCTCTGGCAATTGCCACCCTCTGCTTCTGACCGCCGGACAGCTGTCCCGGCTTTGCATGTATGTATGGTTCCATTCCTACCTTTGTCAGGTAATACATGGCCTTTCCCTGGCTGTCTCTCTCTGCCGTTGCCTCGCCACGTGTATCTGTCCGGCCATACAGTTGTCAAGGACCGTCATATTCTGAAAAAGGTTGAAGCTCTGAACACCATGCCTACCTTCGCTCTGTAAGGTGCCTCCTCCATATCCGGTTTTAAAAGATATTCTCGCCGCGGTAAAGAATTTCTCGGAGGTCGGCATCTCAAAAGATTGATGCAGCGCAGCGAATGCTGGATTTTCCTGATCCCGACGCTCCAATGATACAGGTAACCTCCCCCTCCCTCACAGAAAAATTAACGTCGCGCAGTACAACGTTTGCTCCGAAGTACTTCCCAATATGCCTCATTTCCAGAATAGCTTCCGTCCCGCTCATAATACTGCTCCTTTCCCGGCCGCCTGCGGCTCCATCTTATAACTCCCGTTCCCGTCCATACGTTTTTCAATAAGCAAAGCAGAATACGGGAACATGTAAAGGATTAAAACAAAATACAGCACCATGGTAATGGTAAATGCCTCGAAATACCGATAGTACGCTCCCGCAACTCCTTTAGACGTGTAGAACAGTTCAACCACACCGATCACGGACAGCACACACGTATCCTTGATATTAATGATTAGATTATTTCCGATTTGAGGCATAATATTTTGAGAGCCTGGGGCAGCACAACAAGCACCATCGTCTGAACATGTCATTCCCAGTGCCTTGGCCCCTCCGTCTGCCCCGGATCCGTAGAATTAATACCGCCTCTGACCGATTCCGCCATGTATGCGCCCGTATTGATAGAGACGATAAAGAAGGCGGCAAAACCAATAGACATGTTAATCTGAAATACCGCGGATGCCCCAAAGAACAGAAACATGGCCTGCACCATCATGGGTGTTCCCTGAAAATCACATAGGCCGCCATCACAGCCTTAACCGCTGTTAAAAAAGCCTTTCTGGCCATACGGTCATCCTTTTTGACAGGTATGGTGCGGATAATACCTACCGCAAGGCCAATCAGACATCCGATCGACGTTCCAACCAGAGCAATCTTCATTGTCTTTGCGGCTCCCAGCAGATATGACATTCCATACTCCTGTAAGATATATCCAATCCCTCCTATAAAACTTTCCGGCATAATTTCTTCCTCCTGACTGCTGTCGTATTTGAATTTATGCCCATTATAGAAAAGAGGACTGTGCAAAATCAACAGACTTTGCACAGTCCCTATATCGGATTGCGATTTCCATATATAATCTTTAGACCGCCTGAACCAGGCGCGCGATTTATTACCCCTGCATAAACCTGCTCAAAAATTCCTTCGTCGAAGTCTTCTGCGGATTTCCGAAGATATCCGCCGGCGCGCCCTCTTCCTCAATGACACCGTCAGCCCATATAGACCACATGGTTCGAGACATCTCTGGCAAACGCCATCTCGTGGGTTACAATGATCATGGTCAGCCCTTCCCTCGCCAGCGTCCTCATGACGGCCAGTACCTCCCCGACCATCTGCGGATCCAGAGCCGAGGTCGGCTCATCAAACAGTAGAATCTCCGGTTCCATGGCGAGCGCCCTGGCGATGGCCACACGCGCTTCTGGCCGCCGGAAAGCTGTCTCGGCTTTGCATTAATATACGGAGCCATCCCTACCTTTTCCAGGAACCGCATGGCATTGCGCTTCGCATCTTCCTTACTTTTCTTTAAAACCTTAACCTGGCCCACCATACAGTTGTCCAGAACCGTCATGTTGTTAAATAAATTAAAGCTTTGGAACACCATGCCCACTTTCGTCCGGTATGACGCGGCGCTCATCTTTCCGCTGGTAATATCCGTATTGTGATACAGAATATCCCCCCGTAGTCGGTGTCTCCAGTAAATTTATGCAGCGAGCAGCGTGGATTTACCAGACCCGGAGGCCCCGATAATACACGTAACATCCCCCACTGCAACGGAGAAATCAATATCCCGGAGGACCACATTGGTCCCGAAGGTCTTACTTAAATGATGGATTTCCAATACTGTTGATCCAGCCATAATTACTTGTCCTCCTTCTCATTTGGATCAGGGAATTTCACCATGCCGCTGGTATAGGCAAGCGTATCGGTGGTCGCGAGATCGTAGCTGTCCGGACCGTCCATTTCTTCTCCCAGTGCCGCAGAATTCTGGAGCAGGTGAAGGTAAGGATAAAGTAAATCACCATCGTAATGGTAAATGCCTCAAAATACGTATAATACGCACCGGCCACACTCTTCGTAGCGTAGAACAGCTCTACCACGCCAATCGCAGACAGTACGCACGTATCCTTAATATTGATAATCAGGTTATTGCCGATCTGCGGCATGATGTTGCGCAGCGCCTGAGGCATAATGACGTTAACCATGGTCTGGTAATGCGTCATGCCGATGGCCTTCGCTCCCTCAGTCTGGCCCGGATCGATGGAAAGGATTCCCTCGCACCGTCTCCGCCATATAGGCGCCCGTATTGATGGAAACGATGAAATAGGCGGCAAACATCGGAGACATGTTAAGGCCGAAAAGCGCGGAGGATCCATAGTAAATAAACATGGCCTGAACCATCATGGGCGTTCCGCGGAATACCTCCACATACACATTCAGTATCAGCTTAATAAAACCCAGGATCACCTTTTTTTTTTACCGGGTTGTCCGACTTACCTACAGGAATCGTCTGGACAATTCCGACTGCGAAGCCAATCAGGCAGCCGATAAGGGTGCCAACAATGGCAATCATCATGGTCTTTCCTGCACCGTCTAAAAATGATACCCCTGTACTTCTGCAGGATAAACACAATCCTTCCAAAAAAAATCTGAGGGCAGTGACATAAGATTACTTCTCCTTTTGCAAATTTTTGTCCGAACAGAACAAGCGGCACGGAAATCGACTACACTGTCCCGTGCCTGCAAGCCCTGAAGATCTCTCTTATTCTAATTATTCAGATAACGGCTGTACGGAAATCGCCTCTTCCATCATCCTGTTAAAATCATCCTCGGTCATCGCAGCGAGCACGCCATCGATGGCTCCCTTCAATTCTGTATTTCCCTTCTTTAAAGAGATACCAATGTTGATGTCTTCATCTGATACCTTGAATTCACCCTCGGTACCGGTAAAATCAAGAAGCTTGAAATCCGGATATGCAATAAGCGCGGCCTGTCCCGTAGGCTTATCGGTCACCACCAGATCACATCTGCCTGAGCTTAACGCTACCAGCATGGCCGGTGCGGATTCCTGTGCCGGCTGAATGGTTGCATCCTGGATCTGCGGCAGACAGTTGTCATACCAGATTGTATTCATCTGGGAGGTAGCGGTTGCACCTGCAAGATCTGCGACACTGGCCGCATTCTCATACTTGCTTCTGACTTGACCAGAGTCACGATTGTTGCATAATAATACGGCTCTGTAAAATCGACGGACTGAAGACGCTCGGAGGTGATCGACTGGCCTGCAATCACACAGTCTACCTTTCCGGACTGTACTGCCGGCACCAGGGAATCCCAGTCCAGCTTCACGATCTCCAGTTCATACCCCAGCGTATCAGCAATCTTCTTCGCCATCATAACATCGTATCCGTATGCAAAATCAGAGCTTCCCGAGATCGGCACGGCTCCGTTACCATCGGTAGGCTGGGTCCAGTTGTACGGTGCATAGCTGCATTCCATTGCAACCTTTAAGACCTTCTTCTCTCCCTCATTCCCGGCAGCAGCGTTCTCTGCTCCCGCCGCAGTCGTCTCCGTTCCGGCGGCCGCTGTATCCCCCGCCGGGCTCTTGCTTCCACATGCAGTCAGCGCCGACATGGCTAAAACCGCCGCAAGACACGCTGCTGCCAGACTTTTCCTGTTTTTTTTCATAACTGTTTTCTCCTCTTCTCTTATGAAATGAAACCTATGTATCAAAAAGCTATATCATAAATAGGTTCATTATAAAAAGATTTTTACTTCTTGTCAAGACTCTCCCGTCATTTCCTCAATCAGGGCCCATATTTCTTCTCTCTGCCCTGCTTTGTCTCAGCAGAAAACGGAATAACCGTTACATCCTGGCCAATCCCCAGTCCCTGGCGCACCATTTTCAAATGCTTCTGCACCTGGCTTCTCTTGATCTTGTCCAGCTTCGTCGCTATAATCACCGGCTGATACCCGTTAAAAACAACCCAGTCATACATGGTCTTGTCGTTCACAGACGGCTCATGGCGAATATCTATCAGAAGAAAGACACACTTCAGCATTGGGGATTTGTGAAGGTAGTTTTCGATCATCTTCCCCACTTGGCCTTTACCTCCTGTGTTACCTATAATCATATTTTTCTCCTACTAAACCGCTATTTCTCCGGTACAAATGCCTCTCGGATGACTTCGTTCATCTCCTTGATGTATACGATCTCCATTCCTTTCGTGATTTCCTTCGAAAGTTCCTCGACATCCGGCTGATTTTTCGCCGGTACCAGTACCTTTTCCACCTGCGCCATGCGGGCTGCGAGCAGTTTTTCTTTCAGACCGCCGATCATCAGCATGACCGCGCATCGTTACCTCGCCGGTCATCGCCACACGCGGCAGTACCTTCCGTCCTGTCACCGCCGACAGCATCGCCGTTGCCATCGTGATTCCGGCCGACGGACCATCTTTCGGCACCGCGCCCTCCGGGATATGCAGGTGAATATCGTGTTTCTCGAAATAGTTCTCCTTCACGCCGTAATCAGATGCAACCGAACGCACATAGGTCAGTGCAATCTGCGCCGATTCCTTCATCACATCGCCCATCTGGCCGGTCATCTGAAGCACGCCTTCCCCGGCATGACATTGACCTCGATCTGCAGTGTATCGCCGCCGACGCTCGTCCACGCCAGACCGCGCACGATACCGACCTGTGCCTCATTTCCGGCTGCATCGAAGAAGACTTTCTCGCGTCCCAGATAATGATCCAGATTCCGCTCTGTCACGCGGATCGACGTTTTCTTCTTCTCCAGAAACTCCCTGGCCGCCTTCCTGCAGATATCGCCGATCCGGCGCTCCAGATTTCTCACTCCCGCTTCCCTGGTGTAGCTGTGAATCATTTTCTCCAGCGCCGAACCCGTGATATTTAACTGTTCCTTCGAAAGGCCATTCTTCTCCAGCTGTTTCGGAATCAGATAGTTTTTGCAATGTGATATTTTTCATTTTCCGTGTAACTATTGACTTCAATCAGCTCCATACGGTCCAGCAGCGGTCCAGGGATCGTCTGCGTTGTATTCGCCGTCGCGATAAATAATACCTCCGACAGGTCAATCGGGGATCTCCACATAATGGTCGCGGAATTTCACATTCTGCTCGCTGTCCAGCACCTCTAAGAGCGCCGAGGATGTATCTCCCCTTATAATCGCTGCTGACTTTGTCGATCTCATCCAGCAGCATCAGCGGATTGGCAACCCCTGCCTGCTTGAGCCCTTCCACGATGCGTCCCGGCATCGCGCCGACGTAGGTCTTTCTGTGACCGCGGATCTCCGCCTCGTCGCGCACGCCGCCCAGGCTGATGCGGACATATTTGCGTCCCATCGCCTTCGCAATCGAGCGGGCGATCGAAGTTTTACCAGTTCCAGGCGGTCCCACCAGGCAAAGGATCGGGCTGGTGCCCCTTCTTCGTCAGGATGCGGACTGCCAGGTATTCCAGCACGCGCTCTTTGACCTTTTCCAGACCATAATGGTCGGTTCCAGAATCTCTTCCGCATGCTTCAGGCTCGCGTTATCCTTCGTCATTTTGTTCCACGGCAGTTCCAGCACCGTTTCCAGATATGTCCGGATCACATTCGCATCCTGGCTGCCAGCCGGCATATTCTGAAACGGTTGATCTCCTTGCGGATCCGCTCCTTTACTTCCACGCTGGCTTTGATCTTCTTCAACTGTTCCTTCATCTCATCCGCATCAGAAACCGGATTTTCCTCTCCCAGCTCCTCCCGGATCACACGCAGCTGCTCCCGCAGAATATAATCACGCTGATTTTTATCCAGCGCCGCCTTTACCTTCGTCTGAAACTCGCGTTTCACGCGGTAAACCTCTAATTCCGTCAGCAGAAGCTGCAGCTCTGTCTCATACATCTCCGTCAGCGTCCGGCATTCCAGCACCGACTGGCGCGCTTCATAGTTCCACGGGAACTGGGCTGATATCTGGTTCATTAATTCGGTCAGATCTGGCTGTGCGATCAACGGACTTAATACTTCACGTCCTGCTGCCACATTTAATTTTCCGTATTCTTCCAGTTTTTCCTTCAGAATCCGGAGCATCGCCTCTTTCTGAATCGTGTCCAGATCGTCCTCGACCGGATCCAGAATCTCCACGATCGCAGTGCAGCATGCCCCGCCCTTCTCCATCTCCAGAAGCTCGGCTCTCTCCTGCCCTTTCCACCGTGACGCGCACCATGCCGCCCGGCATCTTGACAAGCTTGTTTCACGTAGCCAATCGTTCCTACCTGAAAATCCCGTCAATATCCGGGATCACCTCATCCGGCTGCTTCTGCGTCGCCAGAAATACTTTCGCTGATCGCCCACCATCGCCTGCTCCACCGCCGCGATGGATTTATCCCGGATGATATCGAAATTTACCGTCATCTGCGGCAGCACGGTCAGTCCGCGCAGCGCGATCATCGGCATTGTCAGTTTCTTATCTTCCATAACACCTTTATCTTTCTTAATCAAATGTATCGTTATTTCCTGTGAAAAAGAAAAACAGGGGTCTGCCTATGGCAGTTCGCCATCTCACAGACCCCATTAACAGCCGCCATTCTCAAGCTGCTGCATTTATTTTCCTTTACATTTACGCAATCTCGCCGGTTCTGTCTTTCTTAGAACGTCCTGTAAAAAGACTTGCGGGGCACCGTATTGTCGCGATATACCAGCTCCGGCGCACTCTTTCCCTCGACTACGTCTTTGGTAATCGTGCAGATGCCGATCGTGGAATCGGACGGAATCTCATACATGGTATCCATCATCAGGGACTCCATGATAGAACGAAGTCCTCTGGCTCCCGTCTTTCTCTCGACTGCCATGTGGGCGATCGCCATCAGCGCATCATCCGTGAACTCCAGCTTCACGCCGTCCAGATCGAGAAGCGCCTGATACTGCTTGATCAGTGCATTCTTCGGCTCTCTTAAAATGCGGACCAGCGCCTCCTCATTGAGCGTCTGGAGCGATACCGTGATTGGCACACGACCGATAAACTCCGGAATCAGACCAAACTTCGTCAGATCCTGCGGCATTACCTGTTTCAGAAGCTCATCGATATCCTGATGCTTGCGATCCACAATATCGGAGTTAAATCCGATGGAACCAGCGCTTAAGCGGCTCTCAATGATACGCTCAAGGCCGTCAAAGGCTCCTCCGCAGATAAACAGAATGTTGGTAGTATCGATCTGGTGAATCTCCTGATGGGGATGTTTTCTGCCACCCTGCGGCGGTACACTGGCAATGGTTCCTTCCAGAATCTTTAAAAGCGCCTGCTGTACACCCTCGCCCGATACATCACGGGTGATAGATACATTTTCAGACTTCTTCGTAATTTTATCAATCTCATCAACATAGATGATTCCGTACTCTGCCTTGCTGATATCGTAATCAGCCGCCTGGATGATCTTCAAGAGAATGTTCTCTACATCCTCGCCGACATATCCAGCCTCGGTCAGAGTGGTCGCATCCGCGATGGCAAACGGTACATTTAAGATCTTCGCCAGCGTCTGCGCCAGGTATGTCTTACCGGAACCGGTCGGTCCGAGCATCAGGATGTTGCTCTTCTGAAGCTCTACATCCTGCGTGGACTTGGACATAACTCTCTTGTAATGGTTATAAACCGCTACGGAGAGCACCTTCTTGGCCGCGTCCTGTCCGATGACATACTCATCGAGAAATTCTTTGATTTCCTTCGGCTTCAGCAGGTTGATTCCGCTGAAATCCGGTCCCTTTTTTCCTGATCGGCAAATTCCTCTTCCAGAATCTCCGAGCAGAGTTCGATACAGTCATCGCAGATATATACATTATCTGTGCCAGCGATCAGTTTTCTAACCTGATCCTGTGTCTTGCCGCAAAATGAGCAGCGTATTTTGTCGTCTGTTCTGCCTGGCATACTTCCACCTTGTTCCTTTCTATTATTCCATCCAGAAATCTAATTAGTGGTTGGTAATGACACAATCAATCAGACCATACTCTTTCGCCTGCTCTGCTGTCATGTAATTATCACGCTCTGTATCACGCACGATCGACGTCATACGGCTGGCCTGTATTGGCTGCCAGAATCTCGTTTAATTTCTTTTGGTACGAAGAATATTCTCCGCTACGATCTGGATCTCGGTTGCCTGTCCTCTCGCGCCGCCGGATGGCTGGTGAATCATCACTTCTGCGTTCGGAAGTGCATATCTCTTTCCTTTGGTACCGCCGGAAAGCAGGAATGCACCCATGCTGGCTGCCATACCCAGACAGATGGTAGATACATCACATTTGATATAGTTCATCGTATCGTAGATCGCCATACCTGCGGTTACGGAACCGCCCGGGCTGTTGATATAGAGGTTGATGTCCTTATTGGGATCCTCCGCCTCCAGAAACAGAAGCTGGGCTACAACCAGGCTGGCTGTCACATCATTTACCTCTTCTCCCAGGAAAAATGATACGATCTTTAAGCAAACGGGAGTAAATGTCATACGTCCGCTCGCCGCGGCTGGTGGATTCAAGGACATAAGGTACTAAACTCATGATTCTTCCTCCTATAATTGAGATATGAATGTTTATGGCAAAAATTCTATGATGCCTTAGGACATCATAGAATTCTGCTGCGTATTTCTAAAACTTTTATCGGTTTAATTAAGTCAAGCTTTGCCTGCTCTACCAGTAAATCGATCGCTGCCTGAACTTTCAGGTCCTCATCGGATCTGCTCTTTTCGCGCTCACCCATCATTTCTTTCAGCTTAGCGCCTTCCAGTTTATAGGATGCTGCCGATCTCGTTGATCTGCTCGTCAAGCTTCTCATCGGAAACTTACGTTCTCAGACTTCAACTACTTTCTCAAGAACCAGTCTGGTCTGGATCCTCTTTCTGCCTGGGGCTTCATCTGCTCCATCTTTTCTCCGGTGTCATGCCGGTATATTTCATGTAATGTTGAATGTTTAAGCCCTGGCTCTGCAGACGGCGAGCATAGTCGTTTTACCATCTCGTTGACCTCCTCGTCAACCATCGGGCGGCAGTTCCATCTGAGCGTTCTCAACTACCTTTTTCGATTACGTTGTTCTCGTTCTCTGTTCAGCGTCCTTCTGTTTCTCATCCTGCAGTTTTACTTTAAATCGTTCTTGTACTCTTCCAGTGTATCGAAATCGGATACTTCGCCGGCAAACTCATCGTTCAGCTCCGGAAGCTCTTTCATCTTGATCTCTTTGATGGTTACACCTTGAATACAGCCGGTTTGTTCAGTCCTCTGCATGGTACTCAGCCGGGAAGGTAACGTTTACGTCGCAGGTCCTCACCGATGTTCTTGCCGATCAGCTGATCTTCAAAGGTATCGATGAAGGAATGGGGGGCCGATGGTCAGAGGATAATCGTCGCCCTTTCCGCCGTCGAATCTCTTTCCGTCCACATAGCCGTCGACAGTCGACGGTGGTCACCAGATCGCCGTTCTCAACGGCTCTGTCCTCAACGGTCACCAGACGGGAGTTTTTATTTCTCACGCTGCTGATCTCTGCGTCGATATCTGCGTCTGTCACATCTGCCTTCACCTTCTGTACCTCTACGCCCTTGTACTGGCCCAGGGTCACTTCCGGCTTTACAGCCACAACGGCTGTGTAGATGAAATCCTTACCCTCTTCGATCTGGGTAACGTCCACAGTGGGGCGGGAAACGATCACAAGTCCGCTCTCCTTTGCAGCGTCCGGATAGCTCTCGTCGATCACTTCGTTGGCCGCATCTTCAAAAAATACGCCTGCTCCGTACATCTTTTGATCATTTCAAAGGGGCTTTGCCTTTTCTGAAGCCCGGGATATTGAATCTGCTTTTGCTCTTATTGTAAGCATTCTTCACAGCTGCGTCAAATGTTTTCTTCACAACACGCGACAGATAGCGGCCGTAGCGGTTCCAGAGATCCGCTTCCTCCTCCTTCGACATACAGGCGCTGGCGATGGAATTGATGAAGAGCCGTTCCGTCTGTCCCAGCGCTCCCGCCTGATCCTGCTTTTCCACAGCCTTCAGTCCGGCATACCAGGTAAGCGTCTCCATCTGCGTAAGCTTCGCCTGTGCCCTCGCCAGATTCAGAACCTCCTTTATTCCCTTTAAATTCGTAAAATTGGGCCGCATCAGCAGTTCGTAGCCAAAGACGCTTCCATCCGCCTCGTAATCGGCTGGAATGCAAAATCCACCTCCCGCGTCTCCAGCATCCGGTTTAATTCTTCCCGGCCGGCCAGCATGTAGGAATTATTGGAGTAGTCGTTGGAATCAAATTCCATGATAATGCCCTTCACGCTGTGTTTCACCATGTACATGGCAAAATCAGCGTAATTTAACAGTGTATCAAAATCCACGGCGTCATCCGGATACCACGCCATTCCTCCGGAAACGCGGACAGGAATCTGATACCCACCCTTCATCTCCAGGCTGACCGTCTGTAAAAACTGCATGAAACCGGTAACTCTATGCCGGATCTCCTCTTTTCCGCCGCTCCCGTAAATCAGCGTGACGAACTCGTCGCCGGAATAACGCGAGACAATGGCGCCTTCCTTCTCCAGCCGTTTTAGACAGCTGGCAAACAGAACGATATAGCGGTCGCCCTCGTCATGGCCGTACGTATCGTTGATATACTTTAAATTATCGAGATCCCACATGGCCACAGCCGCGGTCTGAATGGTTCCATCCGCCATAGCTACCACCAGCTGTTCCCGGAATGCCCTTCTGTTATAGAGGCTGGTGAGCAGATCGTAATTCCTCTCCCGCTCCAGCTTCTCCCTTTTCCTCCACGTCACTCGTCACATCCGAGAGCACGCCGAGAATCGTTCCCGGCTCCTGCTTATCCAGGATCAGCCGTACCCAGCGCCCCCCGGCTGAATGCGCCGGCCCGCCTGACACGCCTGCCTCCCCCCGTATCGTCTGACGCCGGAGAAACGTTAATGTGAAACAGGTAATTGACACCATCTTTTTTGTATTTCTGATTGCCTCTTCCATCCGCTACTGAAACTCCCCTGCTCGCCATATAGCAGTAGGGCTCCTCCGGTTCAGCCAGCCCATCATCTCGAAAAATAGAACGGCGCAGAATACGCTTTCGTTCGTTTCTTCATATTCAAACACGCCGATCAGCACGTTGGCATGCTCCAGAATGCTGGATATCTTCGATGCGGACCGCTCGACATCGGCGCTCAGCTGTTCGATTGTCTCCAGTCAGCTCGTCGATTTCCCCGATGTGAACCCGGGTCAGTGTAAGCCCGTGCTCCCCGGAGCGCTTACGCACTTCGTTCACGAGACCGCGGATCGGATCGGTTACAATCTTTCCGATCACGAAGACTCCGAATACACTCAGAATAATCGGAATCAGAATAGAGCTCAGCGAAAGCATGCCGCGGATAGAATTGCCAAAAGGACAGCAGGTCATTCTTCCTGGCCATACCGACCAGGACCCACTCCTCCTGTTCAAACGGTGTATTATAATTATATACGTCCAGCTGTTTGACACTGGCATACCAGCCGGCTCGGTCGGAGGAGCGGAGTTCACCGATCCCCTCTCCTCATTATCCGTATATTCCAGATATTCGTCGCCCTTAAAATACTGATTATAGAGATAGCCGGAGGCGACCGGGTGATGATGTTCTCACCTGCCTGGCGGACTCCCAGGGCGTAGCAGACCTCAAAGCTGCTCTCTCCGTCCTGTCGGCGCTCAGTACCTGTTCGATCCTTCCGATCCCCATCTCCAGTCCGAATACGCCCACAACACTGCCATCCTCCAGAATAATGGGGCAGAGTATGTGATAACCGGAATATCTTTCGGACTCAGCCGAAACGGTTTTGCTCAAATACGCAAAAATTCAGCCGTTCTCCGGCCTTTGCCTGATTTTCCACTGCGAATCAAACGGTTTTTATAGTAATCGGTTCTGCCCATCCGCAGTTACGTCAAACCCAAGATCCCAGAAGGAATCCAGCGGAATCCGTATTTATTTGCAAGAGAAGGAAGCCCCCGTTCCATAAAAGCAGGGACGAATTATCCTGATTATAACTTCTGCCCGGATTCGAATCACGAATATAAAACCCGGCCTTCGTATTTTTCCGTACTGTTCTGCGCGGCCGGACCGTTTAACACAACAAATATGCCCGTACCGTAGCTGCGGCGCATGAGATCGACAGCCCGGTTGATAATCCGTCGGCAATCTTCCGGTTTAAATCGTAATCGTTTGAAATACAGGACGCATCTTTATGCTGTTCGTCTAAAACTGACTGAATCTCAGACGCCATTGATCCGGAGTCGTTGATGACGTTAATCCACTGGTGGATCGTCTCCTTCTCCAGATACAGTCTGGTATTATCCGTATTTTCGCTTAAAATATGGATTTCATTATTCTTCAGTTTTTAGAAACACCGCCGAACAGAACCATACCGGCCATAATCAGTGCCTGTATAATGAGCAGCACTAACAGCGGCCAGAGCAGATGGGTTCTGATGGATTCATTCCTGCTTTTTTCATAACTACTCTCCAATAATGGTCTCCAGTTGTTCTTTTGTATCTTCATACCACCGTTCAAAATTTTCTTCCGTGGTAAACTGTCTGCCACTTCCTCCCTGGGCATTCCCTGCGCCATGAGAGACAGCACGGTCTCTCTGTCCTCCCGGCCTTATCCGCCATGGTGGCGTTTAACACCGCGCGGGCGCGGTCTCCGCCTTCGAAAGGCTTCGTTGTATACAGCTCATATTTGTTGGCAGTCTCAGACCGATCAGCAGATTGTCACTTGCCGCATCTTCCTCACCGGCTTCCGCCAGCACGGTCTCCAGCCGTTCCTTCGCTCCCGCTTCCTTCTTCACCGGCAGATAACCGGAGGATACGGAAAATCTGATGTTATTGTCAACAACCGTAAACCATTTCAAAAAGTGGCAGCCCGCATAATTCTTTCTTTTCACTCAGATTTCAGGATCATCATGCCTGCACCCTGCTGGACGGCGCACGGCTCCGTCCCCGAGAAGTTGGGAAGCGGATAGACCTTGCTTTCGATCGGATAGCTGGTGCCATCCTCCAGAGTGACCCTGGTCGGAAAATATGCAAATCCACTGGTTGATCCCACAAAGGCATCCAGCTGCCCCGTCTTCACATCGTCGCTTCTGAACTTTCGAAATGCGCCAAAGTAACCGTTGACGTATGGGACATAATAATTATCCCAGAGCCGCTTCATCGCGGTCGGTCAAAATCCATGATTACTTCTCCGTTTTCCACACGGAAGATCTCATGGCCCCAGCTGCAGGCTTCCTATAATGATATAGTTGGCAAATGCGTCTCTTCCGAAGAATGCCTTTCCATCGTCAGGCGTCTCGGTCAGGCTGTCCGTCCATTTATAATACTTCTCTGCCACGCGTGATTCCTCCCAGGAGGAAAAAGCCGCGTCTGTCTACCGGTCGCCTCTGCAAATTTATCCCAGTCTGTCTTATTAATCGCAAAAACTTCCGTTGATTTCGCCACCGGGAATACCTTGATTCCCTCGCTTCCGTCAAACCTTCCTTCTTCTATGTAGGCGTCGACATACTCGCCGATCTCTTCCGCAGTCAGATATTTGCTGATATCAACCGCCATCCTCTCGGTCAATCTCATAGACTTTATCGGCATACGCCAAAAACATCCGGAATCGGATCGAGCCTATCTTCTTATCGATGCTGTCCGTCACCGCCTGGCTTAAATCATCGATCTTTTGCCTTTTGCTGTAGGCTTCCACGATAATGCCCTTTTCCCGGCCCTCCGATTCGTTAAATGTCTGAACCAGCTGATCGAAGCCTTCCTTCTGGACGCCGTTATAGTAGTGCCATATGGTAATCGTCACCGGATCCTTAGCCGAAAGGCCGTAGGATCCTTCTTTTCACACCCGTTAAGCCGGAGGCTAAAATCCCCGCAGCCAGGACCGGCAGTACCCAGTTTTTTTCATCTTCATCCCCATCACGTCCTTATCCTCACATTGGAATCTGATCATACTGGATCGATTCTTTGATCTGAGCCGCATGCTCCCTGTCCGTCAGAAGCGTCAGCAGTTCGATTCCCAGATCCAGTGCATAGCCCAGACCTCTGGCAGTCGTCACATTGCCATCCGTCACTACGCCCTGTCTCGTATATTCCGCGCCCTTCAGTTCGTCTTCAAAGCCCGGATAACACGTCGCCTTTCTCCCTTCCAGGATCCCCAGTCCCCGAGAACACTTGGACCGGCGCAGATGGTCGCCAGCCTCTTTCCTGCCCTGTCTGCCTTTAGCAGTTCGTCACATAATCCCCGGTGAGCCGCTAAATTTCTCGTTCCCGGCATTCCGCCCGGTAAAAACAGAACATCCGCGTCGGAAAAATCAGCCTCTGAAAATTCGAGATCTGCCTGTATCTTAATCTGATGGGCACTAACCATCTCTGCTTCCGGTAACGGAAACCAGCTTCATCCTGCCCTCCTCTGAGCAGTACATCACGACTGCCAGAAGTTCCACTTCCTCTGATCCATTTGCAACAAATGCATATACCTTTCCCATGATCCTGTTCCTCTCTGCTTCTTCATTTTTTATTTTTTGCAGGGTGCTGATGGTTTGAAATCTTCACATAATCCACCAGATACCTTGTCTCTGCCTCATCACCGTGAATCATCTTCATCAGCACATCGGCGGCCGTGTGGGACTGCCCGTATGGTCATTCAGCACGGTCCCCGTCACTTTGCCTTCCTTGATATACTGAACCGTCTCCTCCAGAGCGTCCACCCCCACCAGATAGATGTCTTTTTCCGGTTTTTCTTCCCGCCGCGTCGATGGCTTCCCAGGCACCGTTAGCCATGGCGTCATTGTTGCAGAAAATAACCTCAATCCGCCGGCCATAGAGCGCAAGCGCCTTCTCCGCCAGCTTCCGCCCTCTTCCTTATTCAGCCGGCATATCCGGAATACAGTTTTCCGTCTTCATACCGCCCGCCTCAGTGCCTTTATGGAATACTCGGTGCGGCTGACACTGTCCTCGTTATCCTTTTCCCCATAATCATAACATAGGATACGATTCCGTCGCGGTTTAAATCTCCGCGCGTATCCGTCTCCCAGTATGATGTCTCCTGATAGGTCCCGGCCTGCTTCGAATCCGTTCCGATACAGAAACAGCCATCTTCTCCGCCTTCCACCGGGCCTGCTCGTCTGCTTTGGGCTCCCGGTTTATGAACACAAGGGAATCCCGGCCTTATGGCAGGAATCCGCAATTACGCCGGCATGGTCCGTATCCACCAGATTCACGATGATTCCGTCATATCCGGCCTCGATAAAGTCGTTGACCTGGGAGATCTGTTCTTCCTGCTCCCCTCTGGCGTTTCGCACCACAACCTCCGCCTGGTACGTTTCCTCCAGATACTGCCTCAGTTCCTCCCAGAATGATGATGCCGGAGAACACGAACTGCAGGTTCGTATCAATACCCAAAGTGGTCAGAGAGTAAGTCAACGCGGTGAAGATGAACACACCGACAACCACGCCGGAAATCTTGCCGATACCGCCGGTGAAAGAAACGCCGCCCACAACGCAGGCCGCGATGGCGTCCATTTCCCAGCCCTGACCATATGCAGCGGAGCCGGAGCCCACCATACGGATGCATTCCAGCCAGGAGCCGAAGCCATACAGAATGCCTGCCAGAATAAACGCGCCTACCGTAACGCGGAATACCGAGATGCCGGAAACAGCAGCAGCTTCGGCGTTGCCGCCGACTGCGAACAGGTTTTTACCAAAGGTCGTCTTGTTCCAGATGAACCACACAATGATCACAGCTGCGATAGCCCACAGGATAATGGTGGGGAAACCGCCAATCTTGGGGATGATCATGCTGGGGATGTTGCTTTCGATACCGCCAAAGGAAACACCCTTGGTTGAATAGGTGACCAAGCCAAAAATGACCAGCATGTTCGCCATCGTAGAAATGAATGGGTGCATTTTGAACTTGGCTGTAAAGAAACCTGCGATGGTGGTAAAGACTGTGCACAGGACAATGCAGACAAGCAGCGCCAAAATAACGCGGGCAATGACCGGCAGCCCGGTAAAATCAAACACATGGCCAAAAACCGCACCGGTGTTGATTCCCTTGTGCATAATGATGGTAGCGGCAGTCATGCCCATACCAACCATACGGCCAATGGACAGGTCCGTGCCGGCCAGCAGGATCAGCCCGGCAACGCCCAAAGCCAGGAACATGCGCGGCGAAGCCTGCTGCAGAATGTTCAAAATATTGTTGACGGTAAGCAGCGGCACTTTCTTGCCGAACTGGGCAATCAGGCACAGTATAATAAAGATGATAACGATTGCAATGTACAGACCGTTGCGCAACAAAAAGTCACGGCGATTAAATGTGTACTTGTAGTTTTCCCACTTTTGCGCCAGAGACTCGCCAACCGTAAACTTGGACAGGCGCAGCATATCGATCAGGTGATATTTGTAATCAAACGCGGCATGCCGGCGGTCCTTGATTGCCTGGCAGTCCTTATCCAACTGCATTTTGGCGTCAAACAGTCGGTTCTTGTGGACATACTTTTCGTCCTTGATTTCCTGCTGATTGCTCAGCTTGGAAAGCGCCGTCTCGTGTTCCTTTTTCAGCTGTTCTACAGCTGCCTGATATTTCTGCTGGGCTTGTACCTTTTCCTGCTTGCAGCTGGCCACCACCGCCTGGTAATAGTCGCTGTCATAATGGGCTTTCAAATAGGCTTCGGCATCAGCGATCAGCTTGTTGATCTGGCCCTTGTTTTTTTCTTCAACTGCCTTGGCCGCTGCCAATTCAGCCTTCAGTTTGGTCTCACGTTCCGTTTTTTCCTGCGCGGTATAGATGCGGTCGCGCTTCAGGTTATCCAGCTCATTCTGGATATTGACAGCTTTTTCAGTACCGTCAGTACGAAGTTCATCGATCTGCGCCTGGATTTTCCCAACATATTCATCGATTGGCTGGCGAAGCTTGGCTTCCTGCTCCGCCGAAAGAATTTTTGAAGTTTGTGTTGCAGTTGCCATAGATCATTATCCCCCATTACAGGTATTTTGCGCTGAGTCTCAAAAGCTCTTCCTGATTTGTTTCCTTGGTATTCACAATGCCGGAAAGATGTCCGTTGGACATAACGCCGATCCGGTTGGTGATACCCAGAATCTCAGGCATTTCAGAGGAAACAACAATAATCGTCTTTCCCTGTTTGGCCATCTTGATGATCAGCTCATAGATTTCGTACTTTGCGCCAACGTCTATACCGCGCGTAGGTTCATCCATCATAAAGACCTGGGGTTCGCGTTCCAGCCATTTGCCAAAAATGACCTTTTGCTGGTTGCCGCCGGACAAACTGGTGATCATATCGTCAGGTCCCATGCACTTGGTGTGCATGACCTTGATCTCCTTGTTTGTGGCTTTTACCATTTTGGGCATTGACAGCCCAAGGCCACCTTTGTACTGGTCCAGGTTGGCAATGGTAGTATTGAATGTCAAATCGCTCTTCAGGAACAGGCCGTTTGCCTTGCGTTCCTCGGTAATCAGGGCAAATCCATGCTCGATCGCTTCGCGGGCATTGTTGAAGTTCATCAGGTGGTCGCGGAAATACACACGACCTGCCGCACGGGTACGCACGCCGAAAATGGTTTCCAGCAGCTCTGTACGTCCGGCACCCACCAGGCCATACAGACCAAAAATTTCGCCCTCGCGCACATCAAAGCTGATATCCTGCAGATAAGGCGCATATTTGGTGGACAGATGCTGGACGGACAAGATCGTATCCCCGGGGATATTGTCCACCGGCGGGAAGCGGCTTTCCAGCGAACGGCCAACCATGGCGGTGATCAGCTCGCCCATGTTGGTGTCCTTGCTGTCCTTGGTCATAACCAGGTTGCCGTCACGCAGGACCGAAACCTGGTCACAAATTTCAAAAATTTCGTCCATCTTATGTGAGATGTATATCAGCGCAATGCCCTGTTCTTTCAGCATGCGCATCATCTCAAAGAGTTTATTCACTTCCTGCACCGTCAGCGAAGAAGTCGGCTCATCCAGAACGATGACCTGGGCATTGTAAGAGATAGCTTTGGCAATTTCACACATCTGCCGCTGCGAAACCGACATATTGCGCATGGGCTGGGTCAGATTGACAGTCATGCCCAACTTGCGGAACAGATCGGCTGCTTTCTTCTTCATCTGCCCTTCGTCAACCACGCCCATAGAGTTGACCGGGTACCGCCCCAGGAACAGGTTATCAATCACACTGCGCTCCAGGCACTGGTTCAGTTCCTGATGCACCATTGCAATTCCGTTTTCCAGCGCGTCTTTCGGGCCGGAAAAACTGATCTCCTTGCCATTGAGGAAAATCTTGCCCTCATCCTTTTGATAAGTACCGAACAGACATTTCATCATGGTAGACTTACCGGCGCCGTTTTCGCCCATAAGCCCCATAACTGTACCGCGTTTTACATCCAGATTGATATGATCAAGTACTCGGTTGCGGCCAAACGACTTGCACATACCGCGAATTGACAAGACAATATCGTCTTTCGCTTCTGCCATTCTCGTCACTCCCGTCTTGCAAATTGGCAAACTGCCCTGCGGCTGCTCACCTGTTTTCATAAAAAAACGCTATTAGGGAAAACTTCATTCTCCCCTATGGAGAAATACATTCTCCCTAATAGCGTTGCCGTTACTTAACTGTCAGTTATTGCTGTTGCCGTTGGATCACTGGTTCAGCAGAGAAGTGTACGAAGCAGCGTTATCGGTCTTAACCATATTGATGGCAAAGGCATCGTATGCGCTGGGATTGCCCAGGCGGTTGGTGATGTTGGCCTCGGTCTGGCCGTCGCCGCCGATGTAGTCAACCTTCAGGTTCAGCAGATCATCATATTTCTCCAGCAGGGGCTGGTAAGTAGCGCTCAGGAAGTTATCCGCGGCGTTGTAGATATTCAGCCAAACGCTCTTTTCCGGGCTGGTAGTGGCATCCAGCTGGTTGGAAACAGGCCCATACGGCTTGGTAGAGTCGGTGAAGTCCGTGTAGTTGTCTGCCGTGACTGCCACGTTCAAAGCATAGTAGGAACGCTCGTCCTCATTGTAATAGTAAACATCGCTGCTCAGGACATTGCCTGCGGCATCCGGAGTGGCAATACCGGTGTTGATGTCCACGCCGTCCAGCGCATTGCGCAGCAGGCGCAGGGTCAGGTAAGCCTGCACGTCAGCGTGCTGGCTGATCGTTCCGCCGTAACCGTCGGCAATGGCAGCAACTGCGTCAGTGTTTGCATCGTAGCCAAAGGTGGGAACGCCATTTTCCTGCGACCAGGAGTTAAACATTGCCATGCCCATGCCGTCATTGTTGGAAATAACGATATCGATGGAATCTCCCAAAGCAGAAGCCCAGGCGCTGATGGCGTTGCTGGCGGTGCCTGCATCCCAGGTAGCGCTCTTTGTGATTTTATTCACATATTCTTATTTTTCCGGTGTAAAACTGTGGGATTTTATGGTAAATCAGCAACCGTCAACGCTTTCTGACTGCATTGATAATAGGTTCCGTCCTCTAATTCGACCTTTTCCTGTACATTTTGACCAAGTGCCTCGGCGGCAGCTATCTCAAAAATCACTTCTGCATACTCGTCGCTGTCGCACTGGACTGTTCCATACAGTTTTCCGCTCTTAAGCCCCTCGATTCCCTGCGGAGTCCCGTCGATGCCGACCACCTTCACGCCCCTTGTGTCACCAGCGCGTTCAAGCGCCTCGGCAGCCTGAGCGCCATCTCATCGTTGTTGCAGATCACCACCTCGATCGCATCCCCGAACTGGCGGATCCACTGTTCCATCAGCGCCGCCGCCTGGCTCCGATCCCAGTTTGCCGAACCACCGGTCAGTTTCTCCAGCGGAATATCTCCGTCGCGCATCGTCTGTACCGACCACTCTGTGCGGATCAGCGAATCCTGATGGCTGCGCTCGCCCTCCAACATCACATATCCCACGGTTCCATCCTCGTTTAAATCAAGACTGCCTGGATTTTCCTGATACGCATCCACCAGAATTTCCCCTGCAGAACCGCCGATTCCCGCGCGTCCTCCCCTACATAATAGAGGTGCTCCCATCGTTTCATGTCCTCCTCGACCGGTTCGCGGTTGAAAAATACGACCGGCGTCCCGGCATCCATCGCCTTGTTGATGACATACGATGCCGCCGAGCGATCCACCATATTAACACAGATCGCATCGTATTCCAGAGAAAGGAAACGATCTACCTGGCTGTTCTGCGTATTTTGGTTTCCTTCGGATCCATGATTTCCAGATTAACCTTGATGCCCGTCTGCTGTTCATATTCCTTCGCCTTTTCCTCCAGACTGGAACGGATATTGTTGATAAAGGCATCGTCGCCCCGGTACAGCGTCACGCCGATACGGATGCTCTTTTTTCTGCCGGTTTTGCCGCGCTGCATCCATTTAAAAAGAAGTGTGCCCGCTGCCAGAAGCGCCAGCACCATCTGAATGCTTTTTCCGCTTTTTTTCATTTCTCTACCCCCTTCCCAGATTTTTAATCAATCGGGTACAGCATCTTCTCATATTTCTTTGACCGCAGCTCATCCTTTCTATATAGTAGGATTCCAGTGAAAGCTGGCTTCTCTCCTGCTCTTTTTCAATCGCCTGCACTGCTTTTTTGACCGCAAAATAGCCCGCGTCAAACTGGTTTGTCACCACCAGCCCCCGGATTGTCCCCTTGTCAAGCTGATCCAGCAGGGACGGCATCATCCCGACGCCGTACAGCCCGGAAATGTATTTTCCGTACACGCTGCTTCCGCCGACAATCCCCGCCGCCTCCGCTGTACTGGCGAAATCCAGTGCCGCCACCACCGCCGTGCCGCTGCCCGGATAAACTGTTTTTCAATGACGGAACGGTAAGTATCATCGGTGCCGCGCGGCACAATGGTATAGGAAAGCCCTGTTTTTCCAGTACCTCCGTCAGCCCCTGTTTCATCCCCCCGCCTTGCCGATATATGGGTTATCTGCAAAGATCCAGACAGGAAGATCGGGGCTCTGTTCCGCCGTAATCGCCTCGCCAAGCTTTCTCCCGGCTGCCGTCCAGTCCATATGAACCGCTCCCTTGACCTCCTCATCCGGTGATAATTCGCCCAGCAGGATAATCGGCGTTCCATATGTATTTTCTTCCAGATATTGGCGGCATTCCAGCTCATCAACCGGCTCCAGTATCACTGCCCCGGCACCGTCTGCCGCTTCCCGGCGCACCAGCTCCATCTGCTGTGCCAGATTATCCTTTTCATACAGGGTAATAAAGCTGACATCCACGTTGTACTCATCCGCGGCCTTATCCACGCCCTTGCGGAAGTTGACGTAATCATCATCCGAAGTATCGCTGATAATCAGGGACACCGGGTAGACCTCCACCTCTTTTCCTTGATGATCCAATCCGTGGAGGAAAGGAGATACAGCAAAATAAGTCCCCACACAGGATTCCCCAGAGCACCAGCTCCTTTTTTTTTCTCACTCCATATCGCATTGATCTGTCGCCCCCACTTTTACACCTTCTTCTCTTCCAGCACTTTCTCGTAAGGCACTGCCGGAAGATGAATCTTCACCGTGGTTCCCTCATCCGGCTCCGACTCGATCGAAAGACCGTATTCCTCGCCGAAATACAGCTTGATCCGCTCGTTGACATTGCGTACCCCGATGCCGGATCCGCGCTTGGATGCCACGTGCGCCGTATCGGTAAAGAGGCTCTCGACCTGTTCCTCCGTCATGCCAAGCCCATTGTCCCGCACCTCCAGATACAGCTCTTTTTCCTCCTGCCAGGCGCGCACGAAGATCTCGCCGTCACCGTCCATATATTCCATGCCATGGTAGATCGCATTCTCCACCAGCGGCTGCAGCATCAGTTTTAAACTTGCAAGTTCCAAAACCTCATCATCTGACTCGATCGTGTAGGTAAACTTATTTTTAAACCGCATCTGCTGGATCATCAGGTAGTTCCGGACGTGTTCCAGCTCATCCTTCACGGTAATTAAGCTCTTGCCGCGGCTTAAACTGATACGGAAGAACCGCGCCAGCGCCGTTACCACCTTGACCGCCTCCGTTTTCTGCTCATTTTCAATCATCCAGACAATGATATCGAGCGTATTATAGAGGAAATGCGGATTGATCTGCGACTGCAGCGTGTCAAACTCCTGCTTTCGTTTTGCCTCATGCTCACGCACAATATCCTGCATCAGGAGGCGGATCTGACCCGCCATATCACTGATCGATTTTCCCAGATGGCGGATCTCATACGAACCGCCGATGTACACCGGTGTGCTTAAATTGCCCGCCTCCAGGACGCCGACCGATTTTTCCAGCTCGCGGATCGGATTCGTGATCCTCGATGAAATATAAGAGTTAATCAGAGCCAGAATGCACAAAATGAGGGCAATGACAAATACGATAAAAAGCCTGGTTTTGATCGTATTGAGCGACACGGCATTTTCCGGCGTCACCCCGACCACCTTCCAGCCTGTGTAGCCGATCGTCTTGACCGTCGCCATCCGCTTTTTTTTCCGGCAAATATCTCCTCATGATTTCCGTCCGAATAGCCGGCTGCCCGTCCATTGTTCTCCTGTACCCAGCCGGAATCCAGAAGCTGCATCTGCGGATGGTAAAGAATCTCGCCATTTCCGCTGATCATATAGAAATAACCGCCGCGCCCCGTCGTGATTCCGCCAAAAGAGCTGTTCCAGGCTCGAATAGCGGATATCGACCAGAAGGACGCCCTGCGAGGTCGAGGTTCCGTGTGTCAGCTCGACCGCCCGTGACAGCGAAATGACCCATCGGTATTGATTTTCCGCATTGTCAAACACATACCGTACGTGCGGCAGGGAAAAATGCTGGTTTTCCGTCCGGTTTAAGGCGCTCCGGAACCATTCTTCCTGCGTCACATCCACCTCATTTTTCAGACGCACCGCCGGGACTGCCTCCAGAAGCGCTCCATCCTCCGAAAACAGGGCAATATTCTCCACATTATCCTTATTATTATCGTAGAGAAGCGTAAATTCACTTCAAGCGACTGGCTCGACAGATCGGCATTCTTGATCGTGCCATAATAAAGCGAGTCGGACAGCTTCATGATCGTGCGGAGGTACGACTCCACAGAGCGCCCCCACCTGCGCGATCAGGTTCTGGCTCTCCTCCTGTACTACTTCCGTGACCTGCCGTGACATTCTCTGGTACAGCGACAGGGAGATCAGCACGCTCGCCGCCAGCGCCGTGATCGTAAAATAGATAAAGATCATCGACCGGATGCTGGCGTCGTCAAAGAGCTTTTTTCTTCCAGATCGTCCTTTTTTTACCCATTATGCCTCCCCACTCCGGTGTGCCGTACGGTACCGCGTCGGGGAAACACCGAATTTTTTCTTAAATACGTAACTGAAATAGTTCTGCTCCGGGTAGCCGACCTTTTCCGCGATGATATACGTCTTGTCGTCAGTTGCCATCAGAAGCTCGACCGCGCGCCCCAGCCGGACATCGGTCAGATAGGCGATGTACGCCTGTCCCGTCTCCTTCTTAAACTCCATATCATTGATATAGATCGTGATTCCGCTGCCCACCACCGCCTTATATCCCAGGGCTTCCACCGCCGACTGGTAGGAGCCTGCGATCTTCGACAGCCCGGTAACGCTGTGGCCGATGCCGATGGTGACCGGAACCTCCAGAATACGTTTGGCCTCCTTACAGATATCTCCCAGGACATCGATGAGCCCAGTCGTGGTATTATCGTCGTCAAGTGCCGCGATCACCACCATTTCGGCTTCAGCCGTGGACTGGAATAAGGAGAACCGGCAGTAGCTTTTCAGCTTTTCCCGGACAATCTGCATGACAGAGATCGGAATCAGTTCCTCCTCCTCGTGGAGTGACAGCGTCTTTTTGCTTCGGTCATCGCTCTTTTCCACATCGATGGCCGCGATAATCCATTTTCTGGCTCCCGTAATCGGGATATCGTATTCTCTGAGCTTCGACTCGATCAAAATCATCCGCCAGCCTCCGGTGCACCATATCATTGAAAAACTGCTCGCGGATAATCGGCAGGCTCTTTCTGTAATTTTCACGAAGCCGGCTGACGTTGCGCTTCTCTTCGATCTCCTCGTCTGTTGGACTTGATCCGTTTCAGGATGGAGGTCAGTTCCTCCACGTTTACCGGTTTTAGGATATACTCGGTCGACATTCAGCTTAATCGCCTTCTGCGCGTATTCAAAGTCGTCATAGCCTGAGAAAATGACCACCTTCGTGGATGGATATCTCTGCCGGATCTTCTCCGCCAGCGTAAGTCCGCCATATAAGGCATGCGGATATCGGTCAGAAGCCACATCCGGCTCCAGAACCTCGATCTTCTCTAAGGCGTCTTCTCCTGTTCTCAGCATCCCCACCACCTTGAAATCCCGCTGATTCCCAGTCGATCTGTTTGATAATGCTCTTGCGGACCTCTTCCTCGTCGTCCACCAAAATAATGCTGTATAAATTCATGATCTATACCCCTTCTCTCCTGTAAATAATAAGATTCTGTCTCTATGCAGTCCCCTTATATGCACTGATACAGCAGCGCATTGCAGATGGCGGCCGCCACGTTGCTTCCGCCCTTGCGTCCTCTCGCCACAATAAACGGGGTGTCGGGCAGCGAAAGGATCATCTCCTTGGACTGAACCACATTGACAAAGCCAACCGGCACACCAATCACCAGTTTTCGGTTTCAGTCTGCCTTCTTTAATCAGCTCGTACAGCCGGATCAGGGCCGTGGGGCGTTGCCGACAGCAAAGATACAGTCTCCGCCCAATTCGGCCGCCTTCTCCATGCTGGCACACGCTCTGGTGGTTCCCAGCCGCTTCGCCGCCTCCGCCACATCTTCGTCAGCCATAAAGCAGTCCACCCTGCAGCCGCATGCCTGGAGAGCGGACCGGTTGATGCCCGCTTTCCCCCATATTGGTGTCTGTGATAAAGCGGACGCCTTCTTTAATCGCCGCCTTCGCCTGCTCCACCGCATGTTCGGAAAACATTCAGGTTGTCCGCGTAATCGAAATCAGCGGTGGTATGGATCACACGCTTGATGACCAGCTCATATTCCGGATTCAGGATACGGTTCTCCCAGTTCCTCTCGTGATCATCTCAAAGCTTCTCTCTCTCTATATCGCCGGGGAAGCACCCGTTCCAGTTCTGTCTCTATCATTCTGAATCTTCCTTTCTGCTGTCCGGCATGGAATTGCCGTCGATTCCCATCATCTCGTAAACCGCCTTCATGTCAAAGCTCTCTCTGATGACTGCCGCGAGACGGTCGTACTGCTCCCGGTAGGCGGCGTAATGAAACTCTTCGTTTCGCACTGCGGTCAGTCCCTTTTCTCAGGAGAGCGCTCACAACCGTCTCTGCGATTCCTCCCGGTGAAAAGAATCCATGCAGGTACGTACCGTAGACATGATTTCTCTGGCAGCCATCCATCTTGGCCAGATGAGAGCCGTTCTGTTCCATCACATAGGTCAGAGGAGGTACTGCACGTACCGTCCCGCCCATGTGAATTTCGTATCCCTCGATATCCACATCCATGTACGGAACGACGCCGACCACCGGAATCTTGCATAATTTCTCGATCATCTCAACACCTGGATCCAGGATCGTCTTATCGCCGCGGAATTTGTTGATGATAAGCCCCTTTACCATCGCCTGTTCATCCGGTTCCAGAAGCGCTACCGTTCCATAGAGCTGTGCAAACACGCCGCCCCGGTCGATGTCCCCGGCAAGCAACACTGGCGCACCCGCCATGCGCGCCATTCCCATGTTCACGATATCATCCGATTTTAAGTTGATCTCCGCCGGGCTGCCGGCGCCCTCGATCACGATGATATCGTACTGTTCGGACAAGTGCTGAAACGCTTTCTTGATTTCCGGGATTAGCTGCTTTTTATACTTAAAATATTCCTTCGCGGGCATTGTGCCGATCGGGACACCGCGCACGATCACCTGAGAACCGACATCGCTGGATGGCTTTAAGAGAATCGGATTCATGTCCACCGATGGCTCACAGCCCGCCGCCTGCGCCTGCACTACCTGTGCGCGTCCCATTTCTAATCCCTCGCTGGTAATATAGGAGTTCAGCGCAAGGGAAAAGCTCCGCCCGTTCCACTGCCAGCCCGGTTGGATTGTTCGGATTGCAGAGAAATACCATGTCCGGCCGTTGTCCGGCCCGCCTCTGCCTCTTTACATATGCAGTGAGCTCCGGCACCAGAGGCAAAGCCCTCTTCCTCCCTTTAAATCGAACCAGGAGATCTCACAGCCCCTTTTTTAACGCCTGCTCATATTCCAGAAAGGAGGGGCGATTAAGAGCGCCCAGTTTCGGACGTCTGGCCTGTACAATCAGAAAGATAAGCTCCCCGCACCGTTTCCGCAGATCACATTCTCCCGGTCGATGCGGTAGGCCGCCAGCTTCGAGCGAAGCGGCCAGGCACCGGCTGTCGGATACACACTGCAGCGGTCCGCCGCCTGATATATGCAGTTCTCACCCCTTCGGGAAGTCCGAGCGGGTTTAAGTTGGCGGAATAATCCAGTTCCACCTGATTCGTATAAATGTCTCCTCCATGCTGGTATTCCATGATGTCATTCTCCATTCTGTCGTTTTACACTCTGTTCGCGGTGATTGCCGGCTTAAACAAACAGGAAAAATCCGATGACTGCCGTCACAAAAAAAAGCGCCGCCGCGTACGTTCCCGTCATCAGTGCGTTTGCTCTCCGGATATCCGCATATTCCACAGGCCGGTCTGCATCTCCGATTGTCGGTTTTTCGTACAGCCTGCCGAAGTAGCAGGCGTTTCCGGCCAGCCGGATTCCCAGCACGCCGGCACAGACCGATTCTGTCTGGGCGGAATTGGGTTTTATGGTTATAGCGGTCCCGTTTGAATATCCGGATTCCCCCGGTGCCGCTGTAATGCCGGATTCCGGCTTCGTCTCCTTTTTTTCAGCCGCCTTCCGGCTCCTTCTGCGGCCTTCCAGGAGAAAGCCCGCCGCGATCATGAAGAATGCCGAAAGCCGGGCGGATAGTAATTATCCGTCATCCAGTCTGGCTGCTGTTCTTCCAAAGTTTATGTATCTGTCGTTTTTATAGCCAACCATGGAATCCATGGTATTAACCGCCTTATAGAGAAATATCCCGGTTCCTCCTCCCAGCACCATATAAAAGAGCGGGGCGATGATCCCATCCGAGGTATTCTCTGCCACAGTCTCCACTGCGGCCTTCGTGATTCCCAGATCCGAAAGGCTGGCCGTATCCCTTCCTACGATCATGGAGACCGCCTTCCTGGCGCCTTCCACATCGCCGGCCGCCAGAGCGTCATACACCTTCATGCTCTCCTTTTCAAAGAACGCCACGCCATCATTTGCCCGCACATCACGCTTTCCACCGCCAGTCCGGCCAGCGGATGGACCGCATAGGCCGCTGTCAGGATCAATGCAGCGGCAAGACCCGTGATAAGCAGGACCGAGGAGACCATCACCGCTCCCGCTCTTCTCTCCGACTTCGCGTCCGCCGGGAACCATTTGCGAAGCCGTGCTTCCAGCCATGCGATCAGATTTACCAATGCCGCAGACCGGATGGGGAATCCTGCGCGGATCTCCAAACAGTGCATCGAGGGCGCAGCCCGCCAATGCAGCCAGTATATGGTAACGTATCATCTGTTCTCCTTCACTTCAGTCTGACGGCGATTCCGCAGATCATGCGGTACACCGCATCGGAATCCGCCGCCAGTATTTCAGCCGCCCTTCCGGCCGCCTCCCCGCCATGCCCTCTCTTCCGGGTCTGCCGGGACGATTCCGCAGCCCAGCTCGTCTGCGGTAATCACGGCGTTGGGGTTCTTTCTCCCCGATCGCGGCAATAAATTCATTGACATCCCGCTCTTCCCGGAGCAGCCTGTCTCACAAAATAGTGAAATCCACTGATCACCGGCCGCTCGAAGGCCGTTTCAAACGGATCGTCCGTCCGCAGGCCACCGGGACCGCTTTCTTTCTGTTATGGAGCCGGCACAGCTTACGCGTTCTCCTGATTCCATGTAACGAAATCGACCGCAAGTGTTTCCGCAAACGCCGTTTTCCCCTGCCATGCTCCTCCAGTAATAAATATCATTAACTCTCCCGCCTTCCATCTCATGTTCCGCTTATGCCATTATCCTCTGAAACGGCCGCAAAGACTGCTGTCAGCACCAGCTCGCACACCCAAAGAAAATATCCGGCAAGATCTCGGTAATTTCCTCCAAATTCTTTTTTTGACATCCGGTAATAGTACAGAAGCAATAGCGCGGCTCTTTGCATATTTCTGTCATGTGACAGCATTGCTATTCCACCTGTATACACAGTATCCAGCACTCTGGAAAACGAGATACAGCCACATGGTGACCGCAACCGTCCTCTTCTGCGCCT
>VOFH01003656.1_pt1 | contig 39271 bp, 56 predicted proteins | sample 5384091 | NCBI WGS metagenome assembly VOFH01 (sample SAMN12384727, study PRJNA508395) | human gut metagenome | isolation source: healthy gut G | host: Homo sapiens
CAAGCCTTGCATGTGCTTTCCCACCCTCGCTTCGCCTCTGGAGAAGGAGGGCATCGCGGTTCTCGTTCCCGATATGAACGAGTTCATCCCGATGCTCGTCGCCTTCATCTTGATTCTCATCATCTTGGCCAAGTTCGGTTGGCCGGTGGTCGACAACATCGTGACCAAGCGTGAGAACACCATCAAAGAGGCTTTGAAGAAGTCCGAGGAAGCACAGATCGAAAGCGAGCGCGTCTCGCCGAGTACCGTGATCAGCTGGCTGAGGCTAAGACCCAGTCCGCGCAGATCATCGCCGACGCCCGTGCCACCGGTGAGGCCGTCAAGGCCGAGATCACCGAGAAGGCCCAGGCTGAGGCTACGGAAATATCGCCAAGGCGAATTGCCATCGAGGCCGAGAAGAAGCAGGCTATTTCCGAGCTGCAGGCCACCGTGGCCGACACCTCGGTCGATGTGGCCGCGCGCCTGATCGGTGAGGATCTCACCGAGGGCGAGCATCGCGCCATCATCGAGCGCTACGTGCGTGAGGCAGGTAGCTTCAATGCCAACTAATCGTCTTGTCGTCAAAGAAGAAGTTCTCGCATACGCGCGCGCCATGTTCGACGCCGCGTATGAGGCTGGCGGCCAGGATGCCGTGCTCGAGGTGCGTAGCCAGATGGAGGAGATCATCCTCCTCATGCACTCCGACATGGATCTCTCCATGGCCTTGTCAGACGTGACCTACAGCCCGGAAGCAGCGGCGTTCGATGTGATCTGGCGAACGCCGTGTTCGCCGATTGCAACGAGGCTTTCCGCAGTGTTGTGTCCGTCATGGCGGAGTCGCGGCGACGCCGAGTGATGCTGCCCCGTGTGTTCAAGGCTTTCGGGGACGAGTTTGATGAGAAGCTCAACATGTGTGTGGTAGACGTTACGGACCGTCGCTGCACTCGACGACAACCTGCGCCACATCATTATCGAGAAGGCAGAGGCCGAACTGGGCCCAGAAGAAAGGACGAGGTCGGCGCCGGTGCTTCTGGGTGACGTCACCGCAATCGCCATCGCCATCGACGCTATCCTCAACCAGCGCGGCAAGGGCATGGTCTGCATCTATGTCGCCATCGGCCAGAAGGCCTCCACGGTTGCCAACATCCGCGAGACCCTCGCTCAGCACGGTGCGCTCGACTACACCATCATCGTTTCGGCCACCGCTGCCGATTCCGCCCCTATGCAGTACATCGCGCCTATGGCCGGTGCCGCTATTGGCGAGTTCTTTATGTACAACGGCGAGGACGGCAAGCCCGCCAGCGAGACCAACCCCGGCGGCCACGTGCTCGTCATCTACGACGACCTGTCCAAGCAGGCTGTGGCCTACCGTCAGATGTCGCTGACGCTGCATCGTCCGCCCGGACGCGAGGCCTATCCTGGCGACATCTTCTACCTGCACTCTCGCCTGCTCGAGCGTGCCGTCAAGATGTCCAAGAAGAACGGTTACGGCTCCATGACGGCACTGCCGATCATCGAGACCCAGGACGGCGACGTCTCGGCCTACATTCCGACCAACGTCATTTCCATTACCGATGGTCAGATCTACCTGCAGTCCGAGCTCTTCTTCCAGGGCCAGCGCCCGGCAGTCGACGTGGGCATTTCCGTGTCCCGCGTCGGTGGCGATGCGCAGACCAAGGCCATGAAGCAGGTCGCCGGCAACCTCCGTCTGGACCTCGCTTCCTATCAGGAGCTCGCTGGCTTTACGCAGTTTGGCTCCGACCTCGACGAGGCTACTCAGAAGCAGCTGACCCATGGTGCTCGCATGACCGAGCTCCTGAAGCAGCCGCGTTACAAGCCGTTTGAGGTTGGCGAGCAGATCGTTACGCTGTTCGCTGGCAACGAGGGCTTCCTGGATGACCTGGAGATTGCCGACGTGCTGCCTTTCCGTGCCGAGCTCATCGAGTACATGGACAATGGCTTTGGCTCGCTGCTCGACAAGGTTCGCGCCAAGAAGATCGATGATGACACCAAGGCTGAGCTCTTGCGCGTCATCGGCGACTTCAAGCAGCAGTTCATGGCCAAGCACCATTCGGATGTTTCTGGATCAGAGGAGAACTAAGCCCCATGGCCAACCTTCGCGACATTAAGAAGCGAATCTCCTCGGTTACCACGACCAAGCAGATCACGCGCACGATGGAGATGGTCTCTACGGCCAAGATCCGTCGTGCCCTCGATCGCTCCAAGCAGGCCGAGCCCTATAAGGAGGCGCTGACCGACGTCATGTTGACGGTCGCCGGCGACGCTTCCTGTTCGGGCACCGATCCCATGCTGCAGAAGCATGAGAACGTCAAGCATGGCCTGATTGTCGTTATTGCCTCGGACCGCGGCCTTGCCGGCGGTTTCAATACGACGGTGGAGCGCACGGCCGAAAAGCTCGCCGCTTCTTGGGCGAACGACGGCATCGAATACGAGATCATCGCGTGCGGGCGTAAGCCGGCCACGTATTTCCGTGACCGCGCAAACGTCGTCATGCACTTTGAGGGCAACTCCTCTGAGCCCGATTTCAATCAGGCCCGCATGATCTCCTCTCATATCTGCGATGCGTATCGTGCCGGTGAGCTTGACCGTGTCGAGCTTGTCTACCACCACGCCAAGAACCGCGTGGATCAGGAGCTTCGCGTCGAGCATCTGTTGCCGCTCGACCCCGAGATGATCGCTATGGCCCACGGTCCGCGTAAGAACGAGACCGACGCCCCTAAGCGCATCTCGTCCACGTTCGAGTTCGTGCCCTCTCCCGAGCATGTTCTCGGCAAGCTTGTGCCGTCTTATATCCTGACGGTCATCTACCAGGCCCTGATCGATTCGGCGGCTGCCGAGCAGGGTGCACGCCGCAAGGCCATGCACTCCGCGACGGAAAACGCCACCGCGATCATCTCGACCCTTACCCGCACGTATAGTCGCGTGCGCCAGGCTTCGATCACGACCGAGATTAACGAGATCGTCGGCGGAGCCTCAGCATTGGAGGAACAGTAATGGCTAATAACACCGTAAAGCTTGCGGTCGAGGAAGCCACCAAGAAGACGACTGCCGGTGATGGTCGCATCGTGCGAATCATCGGTCCTGTCGTCGACGTCAAGTTTGACGGTGCGGTGCCCCCGATCTACAACGCGCTCACGGTCGAGGCCGAGACCCCGATCGGTCATCTGAGCACGATCCTCGAGGTCGAGAGCCAGCTTCCGGGCGGCGTCGTCCGCACGGTCGCCATGTCCTCGACCGACGGCCTGCAGCGCGGCCTCATCGCCACCGATACCGGTGAGCCCATGAAGATGCCCGTTGGCCCCAAGACGCTCGGCCGTATTTGGAACGTCATGGGCAAGCCCGTCGACGGCAAGCCCATGCCCGAGGTGGAGGAGTTCTACCCCATCCACCATGCAGCGCCCCGTTTCGACGAGCTCACCACCAAGACCGAGATCTTCGAGACCGGCATCAAGGCCGTCGACCTGCTCGAGCCCTACATCCGTGGCGGCAAGACAGGCCTGTTCGGCGGCGCCGGCGTCGGCAAGACCGTTCTGATTCAGGAGCTCATCAACAACCTCGCCCAGGAGCACGGCGGCACCTCGGTGTTCACCGGCGTCGGCGAGCGTACCCGCGAGGGCACCGACCTGTTCCTCGAGATGAGCGAGTCTGGCGTTATCGACAAGACCTGCTTGGTCTACGGTCAGATGAACGAGCCGCCCGGAGCGCGTCTGCGCATCGGTCTGGCCGGCCTTACCACCGCTGAGTATTTCCGTGATCGCGGCCAGGACGTTCTGCTGTTCATCGACAACATCTTCCGCTTCTCCCAGGCAGGTTCCGAGGTTTCCGCACTGCTGGGCCGTATGCCGTCCGCCGTTGGTTACCAGCCCACGCTGGCAACCGAGATGGGCGACCTCCAGGAGCGCATTACCTCGACCAAGACGGGCTCCACTTTCGCCCTCTTCATGTTTCGGCTTCTCCTGTCGACCGCGAGCGGAAGACCGCTTTAACGTCGCGCAGGGCGAAAACCCGCGCTCAATCAAAAGCCCCCGCCCGCTTCCTTTTGGAGGAGCGGGCGGGGGGCTTATGCGTTGAAGCGCTTGGCGTCGGTCGGAGGAGGGCATCGCGTGCGGTCGAGGCGATGCCCTCCTCCTTTTACTTGTGATAGTAGCGGTGCTGCTCGTATTTCGGCTCGCAGCAGACGTTGATGCCGAGCGTGCGGTAGAGCTTCTCGTCGGTCGAGGAGATGATCACCGAGAAATACGCGTCGCAGCCCCTGAGCTTGTCGACGTTGTCGATCAACCGCTCGGCGATGGGGTTGGTCACCGAGCTGATGGAAAAGGGCCAGCAGCGTCTCGTCCGAGTGGAGGCGGGGGTTCTTGCTCTTCAAATGCTCGGTTTTCAGATGGCAGATGGGCTCGAGCACGTCGTCGGAGATGACATAGAGTTCGTCGTCGACCCCCGAGACGCCCTTTGAGCGCGTTCATCAGCAGCGCCGAGGCGGCGCCTGAGCAGATTGCCCGTCTTTCCCGTGACGACGCGTCCGTCGGGAAGCACCATGCGTGCCGGCGGGCGCCCCGTGGTCTCCTCCTTCAGCAGGGCCGCGCTGCGCGCGGGGGGAGGTTGGTCGTGACGCCTGCCCGGTTCATGATCATCTTGAGCTTTTCGAGCATGCGCTCCCCGGCGCCTGTGCGCTTGTGCTCGACGGCGGCCTGGAAGTAACGTCGCACGATCTCCTTGCGGCCCGCGTCACGGCACGCCTCATCGTCGACGATGGCCATGCCGGCCATGTTCACGCCCCTGTCGGTGGGGGATTTGTATGGGCTTTCCCCTGCATGCGCTCCATCATCGATTTCAGGACGGGGAAGATCTCCACGTCGCGGTTGTAGTTGACGGTGGTCTCGCCGTACGCTTCGAGATGAAACGGGTCGATGATGTTGTCGTCGTCTAAGTCGGCGGTCGCCGCTTCGTAGGCGATGTTCACCGGATGCTTGAGCGGCAGATTCCATACGGGAAACGTTTCGTATTTGGCATAGCCCGCCTTCACGCCGCGAAGGTTCTCGTGGTAGAGCTGCGAGAGGCACGTCGCCATCTTTCCCGAGCCGGGACCGGGTGCGGGTGACGACGACGAGCGGCCTTTTTCGTTTCGATGAAATCGTTCTTGCGGTAGCCCTCTTCGCTGACGATGTGGTCGATGTCGTTGGGATAGCCCGGAATCGGGTAATGCAGGTAGCTCGTGATGCCCATGGCCGTGAGCCGCTTGCGGAACAGGTCGGCGTCGGGCTGGTTGGCGTAGCGGGTGATGACCACGCTTCCCACTTTGAAGCCCATGGAGCGGAAGATGTCCATGAGGCGCAGCACGTCCTCATCGTAGGTGATGCCCAAGTCTCCGCGCACCTTCCTGCGCTCGATGTCGTTGGCGTTGATGGCGATGATGATCTCCACGTCGTCGGCAAGGCTTTGGAGCATGGAGATCTTCGTGTCCGGCTTGAAGCCCGGCAGCACGCGCGAGGCATGGTAGTCGTCGAAGAGCTTACCGCCGAACTCGAGATAGAGCTTGCCGCCAAACTGCTCGACCCGCTCGCGGATACGCTCGGCCTGCAGCTCGATGTACTTGTCGTTGTCGAAGCCTTCTAGCATGACACTCCCGTCAGTTGGAATACGTTGGTTTCTCCGATGAAGCCGTCCGTCCGATCCGTCGTCGAACGGTCGGTTGCACGATGGGCATTATGAGCATTATAGCGAAGGGGGGCATGACCCCGTTACGCCTTTGTAAAACAAAACGCCGCCTACACGGGCGAAGGCGCCTCGTCTGACGTGCGCGCGTCGCAGGTTGAGGCGCGTTCGTCGGTTCTCGTGCCCGAGAGGGCGCGATTTACCGGGCGGACGTTTACAATTGTCGGGAAGGCGGGTGCGTTAAATCGAGGCGCAAGGGGATATCTGCGTGGACGACCTTGTAAAAGACTATCTGGCGTATCTGCGCGTCGAGCGCGGCAGCTCGCCTTTGACCGTCGAGGCGTATGCGTTCGACCTTGAAATGTATCTGACGTTTCTCCTCGAAAGAGCGCGGCGTCTCCTACGTCGACGACGTGATGCGAGGCGATGTGATCGCCTTCGAGGTCGATTTGGTCGAACGAGGTTTCGCTCCCGCGACGGTGCGCCGCCGCATGGCGTCGGTCAAGGGGTTTCATCGCTATCTTTTTTGCGCGAGGGGCTTGCGAAGGCCAATCCGTCAGAAGGCCTTTCGACGCCTAAGATTCCCGAGCGCCTTCCCGACGTCTTGTCGATCGAGGCCATGTGCGCCGTGCTCGAGTCCCAAGACGTCTCGACTCCGACGGGCCTGCGCGACTCGGCCCTGCTCGAGGTTCTCTACGGCTGCGGGCTGCGCGCGAGCGAGGCCGTGGGCCTTGGCCTGTCGAGCGTGTATTTGGACGAGGGGTTTCTCCGCGTGACAGGGAAGGGCGATAAGGAGCGCTACGTTCCCATCTCGGGCATCGCGGCCGACCGGTTGTCGCGCTATCTCGAGGACGCCCGGCCGAAGCTCGTCTCGAGCTCGCGACGGATCGCGTCGTGCGATGCCGATGCGGTTTACCTCAACGCGCGCGGGGGGCGCCTGTCGCGTCAGAGCGTGCATCGCATCGTGGCGGAATCGGGCGCCAGGATGGGCATCGAGGGCCTCCACCCCCACACGCTTCGCCATTCGTTTGCAACCCACATGCTTTCAGGCGGTGCGGATCTGCGCGTCATCCAGGAGATTCTCGGGCATGCCGACATCTCGACGACCCAGGTTTACGTCCATCTCGACCGCACCCATATTCTCGAGGAGTACGTGTCGGCGCATCCGCGCGCCTAGACTGCGTCTTCGAAGCGACGCGCGCGGTCGTATCCGCGGGAGGCCCGAGCGCGTTTGCGCGCAGCCCGCGCCTTCGAGGTCGGCCGGCTGTCGGAGGGTCCCTCGTCTTTCGGCCCTCCGCGCGGCGCGCAAGACGCGTCCCCGCGGTCGAAGGCTTCCGCTTGCTTCCCGCGCGCCGCGTGGCGCACGGTCGTCTCGGCATGCGCGCCGATAGTCTGCGTGCTGTTGTGGGCGTCGTGTGAACGCGAGTTGAAGAGGCGTCCATATCGCGAAAAAACCTTCCCGCGGCGAAGGCGCGCTCCCGCGTGCCACCGAGCGCCCCACTGCGCCCCACCCCGTTCCATATACCGTGCAGCTTTTTTTAGCGGCATGCAACATGTTGTGCTGCCATAGGCGTAATGCATCGTTGAACCCGTGATCTTGCGGGTGTCGTCAAGGAGGGGCGAGGCTCCGTCAAACGTAACGAAGTGGTGTCCGTGGCGGAAATAGAACCTGAAAATGTTGCGAAGTGGGGCAATGTGGGGTAATATGCACCGCATGGAACATACCTTGTCGGGATTTCGAAACGCAGCATCGACGCACTTCGAAATCAACCGCAAACGCAACACGGAGAGGGCGCATGACCGAAGTCGTCGGCAAAGAGGAGCTCGCTGATCAGCCGCGCCAGGTTGATCTCAACGGCGAGTTTCGCTTCAAGGTCGACGCCAAGGGCCGTGTCGCGCTCCCCGCGAAATTCCGCAAGGTGCTTTCCAAGGATCTCGTGGTGACGCTCGAGCTCGGCGATGAGTGCGCGTACGTGTTCGAGACCCCGACTTCAACAAATGGGTCGACAAGCTCTTCGTCGACAAATTCGGTGAGTTCAAGGAGTCTGATCGCGTTCACGTGAAGCTTCGTCGCAAGCTGAAGGGTCGCGCGCGCGACGTCGAGGTTGATTCCTCGGGCCGCATCATGCTTCCCGCTGAGGTGCGAGCTGCTGCTGGCATCGACAAGGAGGTAGTGATAGTGGGCAATACGGGTCGCTTCGAGATCTGGGATGCGAAGCGTTACGAAGAGATGAACGACGACATCGACTTGTCGCTGTTCTACAGCTGATCGTAAGACGAGCTGGATGACAAGCGAATACCGACATATTCGGTTCTGCTGTCCGAGTGCATGGAAGCCCTTGAGCTTTCCGGGGAGACGTCTACGTCGACGCGACGCTCGGATTCGCAGGGCATTCGTTTGAAGCCGCGCAGCACCTCGGTTCCGAGGGCATGCTGATCGGGGTGGATCAAGACGAGGTGGCGCTGTGCGACGCGTCGCGCAAGCTCTCGGCGATCCCCCGACGGTCAGCGCCCCACCTCGAGCTTTTGCGCGGGAACTTCGGAGATCTGGACGACCTTCTGGTTTCGGCGGAGGTGCCCGGGATCGACGCGATCCTGTTCGACCTCGGCGTCTCCTCGGTTCAGATCGACACGCCGTCACGGGGCTTCTCCTTCAAAGAGGACGGGCCTCTCGACATGCGGATGGATCCGGGGAAACAAACTCTAACCGCAGAAGAGATCGTCAATACTTACAACGCAGCAGATCTCACTCGGATCATTCGCAGTTACTCGGACGAGAAGTGGGCGAGCCGCATCGCGGACTTCATCGTCAAGGCTCGGGAGAGCGAGCCGATCGAGACGAGCTCGCAGCTCGTCGAGATCATCAAAGCGGCGATACCCGCTTCGGCGCGCCGCGCCGGGGGGCATCCTGCGAAAAAGAACGTTCCAGGCGCTTCGGATTGAAGTCAACTCGGAGCTGACCGTCTTGCGTCGGGGTCTCGACGCGGCGGTTCGCTGGCTGAAGCCGGGGGTAGCATCGCGGTCATCAGCTATCACTCGCTGGAGGATCGCATCGTGAAGGACACGTTCGCCTCGTTCGCGAACAGGTGCACGTGCCCGCCGGATTTGCCGGTGTGCGTGTGCGGTAAAGAGCCCGTGCTCGATATCGTCACGCGAAAGCCTCGGCTTCCCCAAACCGGAGGAGGTCGAGAGAAACCCGAGGGCGCGCAGCGCGAAGCTGCGCGTGGCGGTGAAACGTTAACGAAGAGCATGCAGGACATGGCGCCTGACGTGCTGCGATGAAGCGAAGGAGGGCGAGACATGAGCGCGTTGCCGGCATACGACTACGCAGAGCGTGCCTATGAGCAGCGACGCGCGCGAGCAGCGGCCTCAGATCAGCGTCGTGCGCGGACAGGGCGCACGCACGGCGGAGCGCTCGCTCGATCCCGCGGTGATCGCCGTCGCCAAAATCGCCGTGGTCGCGTTCATCCTGTTCGCCGTGATCGGGATCGCCCGCGTCGCCATCAGCGCCGTGACGGTGACCACCTCCATCGAGTCCCAGCAGCTCGCTCGGGTCAGATCAGCGACGCCCGCACCGAGGGCAACGATCTCGAGGTCGCGCAGAGCATGCTGTCGAATCCGACGCGCATCAAGGTCGAGGCGACCGCGCTCGGCATGGGCGCAGCCGCCGACGTGGAGAAGATCGACCTTTCGGGCGACGTCGTCGTGACCGACGACGTCGGCAACCCTCTCGTTGTCGGGCAGCGTTGCCGCTGCCGCCCTCTGACGCAAGGAGGCACGCGGTGTCCGAGCGCCCTCGCAACCATCGCGGCTCGAACTCGCGCAGCCGCACCCGTTCCCAGTCTCACCGAACGTCGACGGAGGGCCGAGTCTCGGCCCTCTCTGATTTCGACGACTCGAGCAAGCCTCACAGTTCATCTTCATCGTGTTCGCGGTCATGGCGATCGTGTTCTTCGTCCGCTTGTTCTACCTGCAGGTCATCGTCTCCGGACGATTACTCCGGCCAGGCTCAGGCCTCGCGAACCATCAGCTTCGACATATCCGCGCGCCGCGGGACGATCTACGACCGCAACGGCGTGGTGCTCGCGACGAGCGTCGACGCGACGACGGTGTACTGCGATCCGAGGAGGTAACCGACGTCGGCTATGCGGCGGCTAAGGTCGCCGAGACGCTTGGGGGGAGCCCTCCGACTACACCGACGCGCTCGACAGCGACACGACGACGTTCGCGTACGTGAAGCGCCAGGCCGACGTCGAGGCCGCGCCAAGCTCAAAGAGCTCGAGCATCGACGGAATCTACTTCATCGAAGACTCGCGACGCGAGTATCCCAACGGAGCCATAGGCGGGCAGGTCATCGGCGTGTGCGACGTCGACGGCAACGGGCCTTACGGGCCTCGAGCTGCAATACGACGAGATCCTGAAGGGGACGCCGGGACCTATTCCGCCCAACGCGGCCGTGACGGCATGCCCATTCCCGGCGGCGTGACGAGGACGACGCCTGCGGTCGACGGCCAAGACATCATGATCTCGATCGACATCAAGCTGCAGGACAGCGTCGAGCAGGCGCTCAGGGCGGGGGTGGAGGATCCGCGCATCGCGGAGAAGGGAACCTCGGTGGTGATGGACGCCGCAACCGGCGAGATCTACGCCATATGCTCGCTTCCCTACCTGGATCCTTCGAACCGTGCGGAGGCCGATGTCGACGCGTTCAACCTCTCGCCTGTGTCTCAGGCGTTCGAGCCGGGCTCCGTTTTCAAGACGGTGTCGACCATGGCGGTGCTCGAGAACAAGGTCATGACGCCCGAGGACGCCTGTTCTGCCCGAGCGCCATCCAGGCGGACGAGTACGAGGTCTCCGACGCCCACGACCGCGGGGACGAGACCATGACGCTTCGGCAGATCCTCGACAAGTCCTCGAACGTCGGCATCTCGCTGGCGTCCGAGCGCCTCGGCTTCAGCAACCTCTACGATGCGATCATCCGCTACAACCTCAACGAGGCGACGGGCGTCGACTATCCGGGAGGCGTCCGGCAACCTGCTCGATTACAAGGACTGGGCGCTCATCACGGGCTACAACGTGAGCTTCGGCCAGGGCATCGCGGTGACGCCGCTGCAGATGACCCGGTTCTACGGCGCGCTCGCCAACGAAGGCGTCGAGGTCACCCCGCATTTCCTCATCTCGCTTCCCCAGACGGGCGAGCACCCGACGTATCCCACCGAGCAGGTGATCGCCGACGCTCAGGCTCTCGACGACATCAAGAGCATGCTGCGCTCGGTAGTCACCGACGGCACCGGCAAAGACGCCGCCATCGAGGGCCTCGACGTGGTGGGCAAGACCTCGACCGCCGAGGTCGCGCGCGAGGGCGTCTACGTCAAGGGACTTTACAACCTGTGCTTCACGGGCTTCATCGACAACTCGTCGAGCCAATTGGTATGTTTTGTGAGTGCCAACGAGGTTTACAGCGAAGCGTCAGTGGCCTCGATATTTCACGATATAATGGCGGATGCTGTAGATCAGTACAAAATCGTGCCGGGTAAGGACTTGTATCATGAGCAAGACATGCGCTGAGTTGTTTGAGGGACTTGAGTGCACCATCCTGGGAAATCCCGATGAGATCGTGGAGGGGCTTGCGTATCGAAGCGATCGTGTCACTCCGGGTGATATGTTCTTCTGCATCGTCGGCTTCTCGACCGACGGCCACTCCTTCGCCCAGGACGCCATCGACCGCGGCGCAAGAAGGTCCTCGTCGTCGAGCGCAAAGTCTACCTCGCCGATGCGACCGACGTCACCGAGGTGGTCGTGTCCGATAGCCGCAAGGCGATGGCCCACGCGGCTGCAAACTTCTACGACAATCCCTCCGAGGGCTTTCAGCTCGTCGGCGTCACGGGGACCAACGGCAAGACGACCACGACGTATCTCGTGGAGCATATCGCCCGCGTCGCCGGCCTGCGCACCCGGCGTCATCGGCACCGTGGGCATCAGATAGGCGACGAACGCGAAGTCCGAGCACACCACGCCCGAATCCCCCGATCTCCAGCGGATGCTCGCGCGCATGCGCGACGGTCGCTGCGGGGCCGTCGCCATGGAGGTCAGCTCCCACGCGCTCGATCTCGAGCGCACGTGGAAGACCCGCTTTTCCGTGACCGCGTTCACCAACCTCACGCAGGATCACCTCGATTACCACAAGACCTTCGACGCGTACTTCGAGGCCAAGGCCTTGCTGTTTCTCGCGCGACTACCCCGCGCGTCGCGTCATCAACGTCAACGACAAAGTGGGGCAAAAGAGCTTTTGCGCCGCTGCACCGCCGAACGGCGACTCCGTCATCACCACCGGCTTCGACTCCGCAGCGCAGATCCATCCCGTCGAGATCGATTACGCCGCGACCCATACCGACATCGTGCTCGATGTGCGCGGGACCGCGTCTCCCTTCTCGTACCCGCTCGTCGGGCGCTTCAACGTCGAGAACGTCATGACGGCGTTCGCCGTCGGCATGCAGCTCGGCATTTCGACGGGGTCATCGTCGAGGCGCTCTCCGACGTTCCGTCGGTGCCGGGTCGTCTCGAGCGCGTGAAGGGCACCCGTCGCGACGACATCTCGGTGTACGTGGATTACGCCCACACCCCCGACGCGCTCACCAAGGCGATCTCGTCCATCAAGGCGCTTTCGCCGGCGCGCACCATCGTGGTGTTCGGCTGCGGCGGCAACAGGGACTCTTCGGAAGCGATCCATCATGGGCAAACCGCCCTCGCCGCCGATTACGCCATCGTGACCAGCGACAACCCTCGTCACGAGGACCCGCTTGCCATCATCGACGACATCCCTCGCCGGCATGGCGGAGGGGGGGACGGGCGCTTCGAGGTGGAGCCGACACGCGCCGCCATCGCGCGCGCCGTCGAGCTCGCCGAGCCGGGCGACTGCGTCTTGCTCGCGGGCAAAGGGACACGAGGACTATCAGCTCGTCGGCGACCAAGTGCTCTCGTTCGACGATCGCATCGTGGCCGCCGAGGAGCTCAACCGCTCGGCCGAGGCGAAGGCGAAGTAACCTTGCGTTTGAATTTCAAGCAGATCGCCGCCTACACAGGCGGCGAGTTCATCGTGAAGCCGATCGACGCCGCCGAGTTGATCTGCGGCATCACCTGGGACTCTCGCGAAGTCGAGCAGGGTTGGCTCTACGTCGCCCTTCCCGGCGAGCGCGTCGACGGACATGACTACGTGGGGGCTGCGCTGCGGGCGGGCGCTCGTTGCGCGCTCGTGGCTGAGCGCCTCGACGCCTCGGTTCTCGTGCTCGCCAAAGAGCTCGGCGCCGCCATCATCGAGGTGCCCAACACGGCGAGCGCCGTGACCGATCTCGCGCGCGGTGCTGGCGCGGCCATCTGCGCGGCCGCGTGATCGGGCTCACGGGTCGACCCGGCAAGACCACGACGAAGAACCTGGTGCGCGATGTGGTGGCGGCGGGCTTCTCGGTGGTCGCGACGAAGGCCAACCAGAACAACGAGCTCGGCGTTCCCCGCACGCTTCTCGCCGCCGACCCCGAGACGGAGGTCGTCGTCGTCGAGATGGGCATGCGCGGCTTGGGCCAGATCGCCGAGCTGTGCAGGTTCGTCCGCCCCGATTGGGGGCTCATCACCAACGTCGGGGAGAGCCATATCGAGCTGCTCGGCAGCCGCGAGAACATCGCGCGCGCCAAAGCCGAGCTGGCGTGCTCTGTGCCCTCGGGGGTTGGACGCGTCTTCCTCAATGCCGACGACGACTACACGCCGTTTGCGGTCGAGGAGGCCAAGCTGGACGAGCGCGGCGTCGAGTGCGTGCTGTTCGGCGGCTCCGCCGGGGGACGGCACGGCTCCTCGCGTGTGGGCGCGCGACGCCCGCCTCGACGAGGAGGGGCGCCCGATGTTCACGTTGTGCGCTCGCGGGTTCGACGCCGACGCCCTCGACGTCGTCGAGGAGGCGGCGTGCCATCTCAATCTTCGCGGCATGCACAACGTTTCCAACGCCTGCTCAGCGGCGGCGGTCGCCCGCTCGCTCGGCATGGGCGTCGAGGTGATCGCCCGTGCTCTTGAGGGCGCGTTGCACGGAAAGCGGCCGTCAGGAGATCGTCGAAGCTCGGGGAGGGTACACGCTCGTCAACGACGCCTACAACGCCAACCCCGATTCGATGCGCGCATCGCTGGCGATGTTCGCCGCCTTGTCCGTCGAGGGCGAGCGCATCGCGGTGCTCGGCGATATGGGCGAGCTCGGCGACTTCGCCCGCGCGTGCCATCGCGGCGTCGGGCGCACGGCGGCGTCGCTTTCGCTCGACCTCCTGATCTGCGTGGGGCGGCTTGCCCGCGACATCGCGCAGGGGGCCCGGGATGGCGGCATGGAAGAGGAGAGGGTCGTCTGCGTCGACTCGGTCGCGGACGTTCTCGAATGCTTGACGCGCGTCTGGAGCCCGTGACGCGGTGCTGGTGAAGGCATCGCATTTCATGGGTCTCGAGCGTGTCGTCGAGGGATTGGTTAGCTAACATGTTCTCGATTTTCTCGTCATATCCGACGTTTCTGGTGTTTCTCGCCATCGTCTTGGCGCTGGTGTTGACCATCGTGCTCATGCCCGCGTGGATTCGCGCCCTTAAGTCGAGCCATATCGGCCAGCAGGTGCGCGCTGATGGGCCCTCAGAGCCATCTGGTGAAGCAGGGAACCCCCACTATGGGCGGCGTCATCATGCTCGTCGAGCCGTCACCGTGGTGACGCTTCGGTGGGCGTTCCCGTTCCCGAGACGTTCCTCCTTCTGGGGGCCACGCTGCTCACGGGCGTCCTCGGCTTCATCGACGATGCGTCCAAGGTGGCTCACGAGCGCTCGTTGGGCCTGACGCCGGCGGCGAAGCTCGTCGGCCAGTTACCTCATCGCCGAGTGTTCGTCCTCGTCGCCGTCAACTTCCTCGGCGTGGCGCCGACGGTCGAGATCCCGTTTGTCTACACGTTCGACCTCGGAGTCATCACGTGGGTCCTTCCCATCGGGGACGGCGTTTCCATCCCCGTGCTGTACGTGCTGTTCACGCTCATTCTTCTCGTCGGCATGTGCAACGCCGTCAACCTCACCGACGGGCTTGACGGTTTGGCCGCGGGTACGGTCATGGTGGTCATGCTCGTCATGGCCGCCATCGCCTACCGCTCCAACATGCTCGAGCCCGCCATCTTCGCCGCCGCGCTTGCCGGTGCCTGCTTGGGCTTTCTGTGGTTCAACTGCTATCCGGCGAGCATCTTTATGGGCGATACCGGCTCGCTTGCCCTCGGCATGGCGCTCGGCTGCCTCGCCGTGGTGACCAAGACGGAGTTCGTCGTCATCATCATCGGCGGCCTGTTCGTGGCAGAGGCGCTCTCGGTCATGATCCAGGTGTTCTACTACAAAAAGACCAAAAAGCGCATCTTCCTCATGGCGCCTCTGCACCATCACTTCGAGAAAAGAAGGGGTGGTCCGAGACGAAGGTGGTCGTGCGCTTCTGGATCGTCTCCGGCGTTCTCGCCGCGTGCGGTTTCGTCCTGTACTTCTCCGAGTCCATGATGGCGGTTGCGTAATGGAGCGGCGGAGATGCTTGCGGGCCGAAGTCGGCGCCTGCCCATCTCGGTCGCGTCGCCGTTCTCGGCCTCGGCGTGAGCGGCCGCGCATGCGCTTCCTATCTGCTCGATCGACTGGGCGAGCGCGTCGTCGACCTCGTGGTGTACGCGGGCGCGTCGAACGACGCCGCGCGCGCATGGGCCGACGAGGCCGTATCGCGCGGGCGCGCGTGGTCTTCGACGACGAGAACGTCGAGGGGGACCGATCGATCTGTGCATCGCAAGCCCCGGCATCTCCGAGTTCTCCGACTTCTACCTGAGCGCCGCACGCGTTTCGACCGAAGTCGTGAGCGAGGTCGAGTTCGCCTGGCGCGAGAGCCGTCTTGAGTCCCGCTGGGTCGCCGTCACGGGCACCAACGGCAAGACCACGACCACGGCGCTGTGCGCGCACCTGCTTCTTGCCGCGGGGATGAAGGCCTGCGCGGTGGGCAACATCGGCGATACGTGCATCGACGCGGTGGCCGCCGACGAGGCGGATGTGTTCGTCGCCGAGGTTTCGTACTATCAGCTCGCCTCGACGGGGACTTCGCGCCTGACGTCGCCGTGGTGCTCAACATAACGCCCGATCACCTGTCTTGGCACCGCAGCCATGAGAACTACGCCAACGCGAAATGGAAGGTGCTCGGAAACCTCGCGAAGAAGGCGGGGGTCCCTCGCCGTTTTGGACGCGTGCGACGACGAGGTCCGCGCGAAGGTCCGCGAGCTCAAGGCCGTTCCCGCCGAAAAGCGCGGGTTCGCCTTACCTGCCTCTCGGCTGCGCGAAGGGCGGGCCTCGACGGCGACATGCGCGCCGTGTGCGGCAGCGAGAACGCGGGTTTTCTGGCCGACGGGTCGTTGATGCGCATCGCGCGCACGGGGGTAAGCAGGTCGATCTCGTGCGCGTTGACGAGCTGCTCGTCAAAGGCGAGCACAACGCCGCCAACGCGCTCGCGGCGTCTGCCGCGGCCCTCGCGCTCGGCGCCGATGCGTCGGCGGTCAGGGACGGCTTGCGCTCGTTTAGCGCGCTCGAGCACCGCATCGAGCCCGCAGGTGAGATCGGCGGCGTTTCGTGCTACAACGACTCTAAGGCGACCAACGTCGACGCCGTTTTGAAGGCGCTCGTGGCGTTTAGCCCCGTCAAGCCCTATATCCTTCTCGGAGGCCGTGACAAGGGGACCGACCTGTCTCCTCTGGTCCGCGCATGCGCCGAGTCGGCGCGCGGCGTCGTGTGCTTCGGCGAGGCGCGAGCTCGCTTCCTCGAGGCTTTCGCCCCCCTTGCCGAGCGCGGTCTTGCGGTCGACGAGGCGGCGACGCTCGAGCAGGCCCTCGACGCCGCGCTCGCGCGCGCATCGCGGGGCGACGTCGTCCTGCTCTCGCCCGCGTGCGCGTCGTTCGACGAGTTCTCCTGCTTCGAGGAGCGTGGCGACGCGTTCAAGCGCTATGTCCGCGAGCGCGCTGCCGCGACTGCGGGGCGCTAGTCCATGGCGCGTTCGAACAACGGCGCCTCGTCGCTGCCCGTCGATGTGCGCGTCGCGCGCATCGCGCTCGCCGTCGCGGCGTTCGGCCTTCTGCTCATCGGTTTCGTCATGGTGTACTCCACGACGTCGGTCGATCTCATCGACGCCGGAAAAGATCCTCTGAGCGACCTGAAGAGCCAGGTGGCTTTCGCGTTGATTGGCGTCGTGTCTGTCGTCTTGTTGTGGAAGTTCATACCCTACACGGCATGGGTCACGCGCGCGGTGTGGATCGTGTGGTTCGCCGGCGTCGTCTTCTTGGTGCTCACGGCCTTCATAGGCACCGAGCTCTACGGCGCGAAGCGCTGGCTTCAGATCGGCCCCTATCGGGTTTCAGCCTTCCGAGTTCGTCAAGATCGCGCTTCTCCTGATGGCGGTGCGCGTGCTCTACGATTTCCGCGCGGGGTCCATCGAGGTGAAGGCGGCGGGTATTCAGGTGATCATCCTCGTGCTCGCCCCCCTTGCTGTTCATGTACGACTCTCAATCCGATCTCGGCACGACGCTCATCTGCGCGGTGGGGATCCTCGCCGTCATGTGGCTCGGCGGCGTGTCGACGCGCTTTATGATCGTTTTGTGCCTCGTCGGGCTCGCCGTCGTGCTCTTTTCCATCTTCGGGGTCGGCTATCGCGCCGATCGCATGGTCTACCTCGATCCCTGGAACGACGGTCAAGACGGTTACGGGAAGGGCTTCAACATCATACGCTCGTATTACGCCATAGCCGAAGGCGGGTTGTTCGGCGTGGGCGTCGGGAACTCCCATGAGCGTTTTCAGTACCTGTTCGGTTCCGAGAGCGACTTCATCTTCGCCATCGTCTGCGAAGAGCTCGGGATGCTCGGGGCTTTGCTGGTCATCGGGCTGTACCTCGTCATCCTCGTCGCGGGTCTGCGCATCGCCGCGAGCGCTCCAGACGATCTCGGCAAGATGATCGCGGCAGGGTGCACGATCATGCTGGTCGCTCAAGCTTTCTCAACATAGGGTGCGCCATCGGGGTCTTGCCGACGACGGGAAAGCCCCTGCCGTTCATCTCCGCGGGCGGCACCTCGCTCGTGGCGTCCATGATCGTCGTCGGGTTGATCCTGTCGGTTTCGAACGCCGCCGCGGAGCCGTCGGTGTACGAACGCCGCCGCGCTGATCTGCGCGTGGTGAGGGCGGCTTCGCCCTCGACGTCGACGTGTGCTTCCCGCGAGCGCATCGACGGCGAAGGCGTCAGAGCGCGGCGCAGCTCGGGCTCGTCCTCGCGTGCGGGCGGGTACGCCGAGGAAGGGGCTCGCGCCGGGCGGATCCGACGGCAGGGGCCCTCGTCGCGCGCGAGGCGCGCATCGGGCGGTGCGGGAAGTTACGAGCGGATCGAGATGCCGCATAGGTCAAGGAGGTAATCGTCATGCTGGCAGTTCTTTCAGGCGGCGGCACCGCGGGGCACATCAATCCCGCGCTCGCTTTGGCGGAGGTTCTCGCCGATCGTGGATGGGATGTGCGCTTCGCGGGCACTCCGAACGGCGTCGAATCGCGTCTCGTGCCCCAGGCGGGCGTTCCCTTCACGGGCTTCGGGCCTCGGGCGTCAACCGCAATCATCCCACGACGCTGTTCACCGGCGTCGCGAAGATATTGAAGTCGACGCGAGCTGCCAAACGTTGGTTCGCCGACATCAAGCCCGACGTCGTCGTGGGCTTCGGCGGGTACGTGTGCATTCCCGTGGCGCGCGCCGCGCTTTCGATGGGGGTTCCGTGGTCGTTCACGAGCAGAACTCGGTTATGGGCATGGCGAACAGGTACCTCGCCAAGCACGCTTCGGCGGTGTGCGTCACCTACGAGCACTCCGCGCGCGACCTCGACGATCAGACGCGCGTTCACGTGACCGGCAATCCCGTGCGCTCCTCGGTGATCAAGGCCGACAGGGGCAGGGCCGCTCGATGCTCGGCATCGCCGAAGACGAGCGGATGCTGCTCGTCTTCGGCGGCAGCCTCGGCGCGCGCAGCATCAACGAAGCGTTCGTCTCCCTCAAAGACGAGCTGCTCTCCCGTCCCGACTTGCGCATCGTCCACATCACCGGCCCCAAGGAGCTCGATTCGGTTGCCGCCCATCTCGCCCTGACCGAAGACGAACGCCGCCGCTGGCAGCTGATGGGCTATCAGGACCGCATGGGCGAGACGCTCGCCGCCTGCGACATGATCGTCTCCCGTGCAGGCGCGACCTCGCTCGCGGAGATCTCCGCGCTGGCCGTGCCCGCCCTGCTCGTGCCCTTCCCGTATGCGACCGAGGATCATCAAACGACGAACGCACGGGCTTACGTCGAGGCGGGATGCGCGTCGATGATCGCCGACGACGAGCTTTCGACCGACGAGTTCAGACGCCGCGTCGTCGAGCTTGTCGACGACGCGGCGCTTCGCGCGCGCATGGCCGAGGCGGCGCGCGCCCGCAAGTCCGCCGATGCCGCCTCTAACTTGGCAGATGTTGTGATGGGCGCGGCGCGCGCTTAGCCGCTCGTATTACAATAGCCCACATCCCACGATCGACTACCGGCAGCGCGCATCGCGCGGCCGATTCAGGAGGAGCAGGTCATGAACGAAGCTACCACCGAGGCGTTGCACTTCATCGGCATCGGCGGCGTCGGCATGAGCGGAATCGCTCACGTCGCCCACGACCAGGAATGCGCGTCAGCGGCTCGGATCTCAAGGAGAGCCGCTACACCAAGCAGCTTGAAGAGGACGGCGTGCAGGTGTTCATCGGCCAGAAGGCGGAAAACATTCCCGCAGGCGATCCGACGATCGTGGTGTCGACCGCCATCCTCGACAACAACCCCGAGCTCGCCGAGGCTCGCCGCGGGGTCTGACCATTTGCCATCGTGCCGAGATGCTCGCGCGTCTCGGGCGCGGTCTCGACACGCTCGCCGTCGCGGGCACGCACGGAAAGACCACGACTTCCTCGATGCTCGCGTCCACGCTCGACGCGATGGGGGAGGATCCGACGTTTCTCATCGGCGGCATCGTGAGCTTACGGCACGAACGCGCATTCGGGGACCGGCGCCTATTACGTGGTCGAGGCGGACGAATCCGATAAATCGTTCACGTACTTGTCGCCCGCGGCCGTCATCGTCACGAACGTCGAGACCGATCATCTCGACCATTACAAGGACCTCGACGAGATCTACGACCAGTTCGAGGAGTTCATTCGCTCGGTTCCCGCGACGGCAATCCCGTCGTGGTGTGCGGCGATGACGAGAAGCCTGCTCGTCGAAATCGCCCGTCGCGGCGAGGGCGCGGTGGTCACCTACGGTTTCGCCGCGTCGTGCGACGCGCGCATCGTGGACGCAGCTCCGCATGGGGTCGGGTCGACGTTCACGCTCCGCTTGCAGAGCGGAAGGTGGTCGCGGGCTCCATCAAGCAGAACCCCGGCGCCCACAACGTCGCCAACGGAGCCGCGGTCTTGACCCTCGTCGACTCCTCGGCATGGACGTCGATCTCGCCGCGGAGAAGCTCTCCGAGTTCTCCGGCGTGCGCAGGCGCTTCGATTTGGTCGGGAGAGGCAGGCGGGGTCACGGTCGTCGACGATTACGCCCATCATCCCACCGAGATAGCCGCCACCATAGAGGCCGCGAAGAACCTCGACTTCAAGCGCGTCCACGTCCTGTTCCAGCCTCATCGCTACTCTCGCGCCCCCTGTTCACCGAGGTGCTCAAAGACGAGTTCGGCTGCGCGTTCGACGCCGCCGACACCGTCACCTTCATGGACGTGTACTCCGCCGGCGAGGCGCCGGTGCCGGGCGTCACGGGAAAGACGTTCCTCAACGTGATCCTCGATCACAAGGGACATCCCGAGGCGCGCTACGTGCCCCCCGCAGGTTCGAGGCCGCTTCCGCCATGGCCGGATCGCGGCTCCCGGCGACCTCGTCATAACCATGGGGGCGGGCGACGTCACCGCGATCGGCCCTCACGTGCTCGACGAGCTTTCGGGTCGAGAGGCGTAATCGGGACTTATGGCAGCACGACATACATCGCCGCTTCAGGCGCTTCTCGTCGACGAACGCTTCGACGGTGACATTTACGCTCATGAGCCGATGTCGAGGCATACCGCGTACCGGCTCGGCGGACCTGCGCGCTTCTACGTCCGGGTTGCTTCGGTCGGGGCTCTGACGCGCCTTGTCGACGTGTGCGAATCCGAGGGCGTTCCATGGGCTGTGGTCGGGCGCGGGTCAGAACCTGCTCGTCGCCGACGAGGTTTCCCGGCGTCGTCATCTCTCTCGGACGGGATTTCCGCAGCATGCGCGTCGACGACGAGTCGCATCGTTTCATGGTGGGTGCCGGCGTGCTGCTCTCTCCGCCGTGGTTCAAGAGGCCTTCCGCCGCTCGCTTGCGGGCCTCGAGTTCGCGGTGGGGACGCCCGGCACCATAGGCGGGGCGCTGCGCATGAACGCGGATCGCGTGACGAGTGGATCGGCTCCCGTGTCTTGAGCGTCACCACGTTCTCGCGCGAACGGGCTCATGAAGCGCGCGGGGTCGGAGATTTCATGGGGATACCGCACCTCCTCTATCCGCTCGGACGAGGTGGTGCTTGAATGCGAGATCAGACCGAGCCCGCGGACCCGTTCTACATCCGCGGAAGATGGAGGCCAATCTCGCGCTCCGCAAGAAAACGCAGCCTCTGAACGCCGCATGTTGCGGCAGCGTCTTCCGCAACCCCGAAGGCGCGTCGGCCGCGGCGCTCATCGACGAGCTCGGGCTCAAAGGGGGCCGCGCTCGGCGGCGCTCGCGTGTCCGAGGTGCACGCGAACTTCATAGTCAACACCCGGGGAGGCGACCGCACACGACGTGCGCGAGCTCATCGGGTATCTAGCAGCGAAGGTGTACGAGGCGTATGGCATCGAACTCACGCCCGAGGTCAGGTTCCTCGGGTTCGAATAGGGCGCAGGGGCGAAACAACCCGCGTAAACGCGCGCGGGCGCGGCCGCGGCGCCTGCGCGTCCGGCGTATCTGCGCCGAGGGGCGTACTGGCGCCCCTTCTTCGCGCCGCGCCCCGGTTGCCCGCCCCTCGTCGGCGTCTGCGCGAACCCGCTCCTCCCAGGTGACCCCTCGCCAAAGCGTGACCTCGGTTCGCATCGGCGACATGGATCGGATGGAGAGGGCCGAGCACGCTCGTCAGGCGCGCAAGCGCCGCGGTCCGCTGATCGTCCTCGGCGTCCTCGCCGCGCTCGCGTCCGCGGCGGTCGATAGCCTTCGCCGTCTCGCGCTCGTCCGTCTTCGCCATCAAGACGTCGATTTCGTCGGGGCGGACCATCTCACGAAAAACAGGTCTCCCAGCTCGTGTCCATCCCACAGGGCACCACGTTGCTCAACGTCGACATCGACGGCGTCAGAACTCGCTCTTGCTTGCGACTCGTGGGTTCAAAGCGTCACGGTCAATCGGATCTTTCCCTCGACGCTCGAGATCGTCGTGAGCCGAGGAGGAGGAAGCTCCGGCGCGATCGTCGAAGATACCCATGGGGGCGACCCAGACCGATTATTCAAAGCTGGGCCATAGGCGAGGACGGGACGTGGCTGATGGCCGTGCCCTCGCAAAGACTCCACGGTCGGGCAGGCCCCCGGATCTACGAGGACTCCGCCGCCGTGCTGCACATCACCGACGTGCCGTACGGACTGACGCCCGAGATGGGCACGCGATGCTCGGACGCCAACGTCAACAACGCCCTCGCCATCGTCGCGGGCATGACGACCGAGCTCGCCGATCAGGTGACGACCGTGTCGGCCACCGACGAGAGTCCACGCTGCTCACCTTGGAAAGCGGGATCGAGATCGCGTTCGGGCCCGCCGAGAGGACATCCGCGAGAAGGAGCGCGGTGTGCCTCAAGGTCATCGAGGATCATCCGGGCGTGGTCTACATCAACGTGCGCACGGTCGACCGCGTGACGTGGAGGGCCCTGTAGAAGGGCGCGCCGTCGTTTTCGCCTCCGCTGTCCCGACTCGGTCGGATCCTTCCCCGCGGTATTCGTGGAGGGTATGCGGCGCGTGCTCTGCGTTCTCGTTGCAAATGGGTCTTCATCAGTGTAAAAATGTCCGTGCGATGCTTCGGCATAAGCGCAGTTCACGATTGAAGAATCGCAGCAGCTAAAATGCAGCACGTTGTGGAGGAAGATAATGCCTAACTATTCCGGTGAGCATTTGGCGGTCATCAAGGTCGTCGGTGTCGGCGGCGGCGGCACGAACGCCGTGAACCGCATGGTAGAAGCAGGCGTCAAAGGCGTCGAGTTCATCGCGGTCAACACCGATCGTCAAGCTGCTGTTGATGTCGGACGCCGACAAGACGATCCACATCGGCGAAGAGCTCACGCGCGGCCTGGGCGCCGGCGCGAATCCCGAGGTGGGCTGTCAGGCCGCCGAGGAAAGCCGCGCGGAGATCCGCGAGGCTCTGGCCGAGGCCGACATGGTCTTCGTCACCGCCGGCGAGGGCGGCGGCACGGGAACGGGCGCGGCCCCATCATTGCCGAGATCGCCCGCGAGGAGATCGGCGCGCTGACGGTGGGCGTGGTCACGAAGCCGTTCTCCTTCGAGGGGCGTACCCGCCGCAACCAGGCCGATCAGGGCATCGATCTGCTCTCCCAGAAGGTCGACACCCTCATCGTCATTCCCAACGATCGCCTTCTCGAGATCGTCGACAAGAAGACGTCCATGATCGACGCCTTCCGCATCTGCGACGACACGCTTCGTCAGGGTATCCAGGGCATCACCGACCTCATCACCATCCCCGGTCTCATCAACCTCGACTTCGCGGACATCCGCACGGTCATGAAGGACGCCGGCACGGCCATGATGGGCATTGGCATCTCCACGGGCGAGAACCGCGCGCTCGAGGCTGCTCAGCAGGCGACGAACTCCGCCTTCTCGAGTCCTCCATCCAGGGCGCGTCGCGCGTTCTGTTCTCGATCGCGGGCGGCCCCGACCTCACGCTTACCGAGGTCTCGAGGCCGCGCGTACGGTGGAAGCTTGCGCCGACGAGAGCGCCAACATCATCTACGGCCAGATCATCGACGAGGCCATGAAGGACGCGGTTCGCATCACGGTCATCGCCACCGGCTTCAAGGCCGCGCGTCCCAGTCTTCCATGGATTTTCGGGACGTCCTGCGAAGCAGGATCTCTTCGCGTCCACCGAGCAGCCCGCTCCCATCGTGCAGCCTGCTTCCGTGACGTTTTCCACCACTTCGAACAGCGGGCGTTTCGCCGACGAGGATTACATCCCCGATTTTCTGAAGCGCCAACGCTAGGAGAGACGCTCGATGGTATCGCAGCTGCCCTTGCCCCGTCTTGAGGCATGTGCGCTGATCCGCTCCATATCGTAACGATGACGCGCTCGCCCGGGAAACGGGCGTGCGCGTTGTTTTTACCGCAGAAAAGGCGGAATGAGCGCAGGGGATTACCGGGTCTCAACCTCGCAGGCCACGTCGGGGACGATCCGTGCGTCGTCGAGGAGAACCGTGCGCTTCTCATGCGCGTTCTCGGCGCGTCGGACGTGCCCGTCGTCGTGCCCAACCAGGTCCACGGCGACGATCTCGCCGTCATCGACGACGTCTCCGCGCAGAATCGCCCCGCCGAGATCGAGCGGGTTCGCGCCGTTTGCTCCGAAGGGATCGACGGCATCGTGTGCCTCGCTCCCGACATCGCGCCTCTTCTTTGCTTCGCCGACTGCGTCCCCGTGATCGTCGTGTCGCCGACGGGGCTTTCGCGGTCGTGCACGCAGGCTGGAGAGGCGTCGTCGCGTCCATCGCCCCGAAAGCCGTCTTGCGTCTGATCGCCCACGACAGGGAGCGGCTCGGCGACGCCGCTTTTCCGAGCAGGGGAGCTCGCGGCTTTACAACGTCTACATCGGTCCTCATATCCACGGGGAGTGCTTCGAATGCGGCGATGATCTTCTACGCTCGCTTCGTGGACCTGTTCGGCGAGGCATGCTCGATCGGCCCGCGTCACGTCAAGTTGGACGAAGCCCTGAGGGTCGATCTTGAGCGCGTCGGCGTCGACCGCGCTCGCATCGTCTCTGCGGGATCGTGCACCGCGTGCGATCCCGATACGTATTATTCCTACCGCGCCGAAGGCGGCATCTGCGGTCGTCACGGCGCGCTCGCGTTCGGAGGTCTTAGATGGGAATTGCTCAGCGTTACGAGTCCGTGCGCGCCCAAGTCGACGAGTGCTGCAGGCTTTGCGGCCGTGATCCTCGGGAGGTGACGCTCGTCGCCGTCTCCCAAGACAGTCGACGAGGCGGGCGTCGGGGAGGCGTTTCTCGCGGGCGCTCGCGAGTTCGGCGAGAACCGGCCCGATCAGATCGTCGGAAAGTCCCGCGCGTTCCCCGAGGCCCGCTGGCACTTCATCGGCAACATCCAGTCGCGCCGCATCGGCGACATCGTGGAGTCGGCGTCGCTCATCCACTCGCTTCATCAGATGAGCCACGCTGTCAAGATCGACTCGTGCGCAGCACGGCTCGGGATCGTTCAGGACGTTCTCGTCGAGGTGAACGTCTCGGGCGAGGCGAGCAAAAGCGGCGTTTCCCCCTCCGATGCGCTCGAGTTCGTTCGCAGCTGCTGCTCTTTGCCAAACGTCCGGGTGCGCGGCTTCATGACCATGGCGCCGCAGGGCGATCTTGCTGTCGCGACCGAGACGTTCGAGGGGCTCGCGCGCTTGTCGGAGCAGGTGCGTTCGAGCATCTCCGCCGATGATGCGGCGGTTTTCAATGAGCTTTCTATGGGTATGAGCGAAGATTGGAAAGAGGGCGTTCGCGCCGGCGCTACTATTGTTCGCATCGGCCGCGCGATTTTCAGCGATTCTTTCGAGTAAGATAAAGCGATGCGTTTCCGCACGATGCGATTCGGCGGATCATGCGTTTTGACGCGCTGCGGGGACGGTTGTCCGACGGCGCATGGAAATACGGGAGGTCACCATGGACTTGCAAGATGGCAAGCGGATGTTCGGAGACATCAAGTCCAAACTCGGCTTCGGGTCGAAAGGCTCGGATCGTGGCTACGATGACGCCTACGGCGACGGCTACGACGATTACGACGAATACGAGGAGTACGGCGACGACTACGATGGCTACGGAGACGGCGCCCGTCGTCTTCCTACGATCGCTACGCGCCGGTGACGACGCGCAGCGCGCGCGGGCGCACGGCCGAATCCACGATGCCCCGTCTGGTTTCGATCGAAGACGTGCGCGCCAACACCCAGGCTCCCGCGGGCGCGAGCCGCGACGTTTCCCCTCGGCATGCAAGCACCCAGGCCACCTCACGTTCGTTCGGGCGCACGATGGTCGATTCCTCGCTTCCTCCTCAGATGACGCCCGAGGGGACCGCGGCCGTTTCCGCCGCCGCCTCGCGCCGTCGCTCTCGAGGGCCTCGACTCCCTGTTCACGCCGACGACCGACGGGGCCGAGCCTCGTGAGGAGACCCGCGTTCCGAGATCGCCCGTTTTCCGCCCAGGCGGCGTACGAGGCGACCGCGCAGGCCGCCAGCGCATCCGCTGCTCAAGCGGCCTTGCAGGCCTCGGCTCAAGCTGCGAAGCCCGCTGCGCCTTCTTGCACCGGCAGGCGCACGTTGCGCGTCTTGAAGCCCGGCGTCTACGCCGAGGCGGAAGGCGTCGCCAAGGCCCTCAAGGGCGGCGACGTCGTCATCCTCGTCCTGTCTGAAACGCCCGCCGATCTGGTCAAGCGCATCCTCGACTTCTCTTTCGGAGCCGCTGCGGCTCTCGACGCGTCCGTCGAGTGCATCGCCGACCACGTCTTCGCCATCGCCGTCGACTCGGGTCTGTCGGAGGTCGAGCGCATGACGCTGCGCAACCAAGGGGTGCTTTCGTGACGGCGCTGAATCGAGGGGCTCGCATAGTCGTCGTCGGCGGCGGGAAGATGGGCGAGGCCATCCTCGGCGGCTGGATCGCATCGGAGGACGGCGCCGCTGCGAGCATCGGCGCCGCCGATGACGGTTGTCAATCCCGGTTTGGAGCGCAGGGAGTATCTGGCAGAGCGCTACGGTGTCTCGTGCGTCGCCGACGTGTGCGACGTCGAGGGCGCCGATGTTGTCGTGCTCGCCGTGAAGCCCCAGGTCATGCCCGATGTCCTTAAGGATATCCACGATCTTGCCGCATACGGCGGCGCGAAGGCGGGTCCTTTTTCGTCTCCATCGCCGCGGGCCTCACCACCGAATGGTTCGCCGACCGTCTTCCTTCGGGGGCTCGTTTCGTTCGCGTCATGCCCAACACGCCGCTGCTCGTCGGGGCGGGCACGACGACGGTTTGCGCCCCGGAAGACGCCGACGCCTCCGACGTCGCGCTCGTCTGCGAGCTGTTCGATGCGCTCGGATCCGCCTTCGTCGTAGACGAGAGCCTCATGGATGCGACGGGGCGCTGTCGGGATCGGGTCCCGCTTACGTCGCCCCATGATAGAGGCTCTGCGCGATGGGGCGCGATGCGGGCATCGACGAGGCGCTCGCCGAGAAGCTTGCGTTCGACACGGTGCACGGTACGTGCAAGCTGATGTTCGAAACGCGGCAAACCCCGAGCAAACGCGCGTCGCCGTCTGCTCGCCCGGCGGCACGACGCTCGCCGCGCTCGCCGCCATGGACGAAGCCGGGTTCTCATCCGTCTTCTCCCGTGGAATCACCGCTGCCATCGCCCGTTCCAAGGAGCTCGCTTCATGCTAACGCTTTTGCTCGTCCGCTTGGCGGACGCGTACTTTATGATCATCTTCATCTACGTGATGATGTCCTGGCTGCCGACCGATCGCGGTCTGCTCGCCGACATCTATCACGTGCTCGGCAAGGTTTGCGATCCCTACCTGGATTTGTTCAGGCGTTTCATTCCCCCTATTGGAGGAATGATGGACGTAAGCCCTATCGTCGCTCTGCTTGTATTACAATTCGGGGTACGGCTCCTTGTGATGCTGTTTTAATTCGTGAGTACGTCAATCGAAGGTGCTCGATCCTAGGTCGGTATCTTGGTGAAGGGAAGACATATGGCTATTACCGCTGCCGATATTCACAATCAGAGTTTTTCGATCGATCGCAAGGGGTACGACGTTGACGAGGTCGACGTTTTTCTCGAGCACGTAGCCGACGAGATCGACGTCCTCAACAATCAAATCGCCGCGCTCGAGGATCAGCTGGACGGCTCTCGCTTCGACGGCTTCGACACGCCCGCCGCTCCTGTGAGCGAGCATACGGAGGTCATCGTCTCCGATGACGCCGCATGCGATGCGGCCCTCGCTGAAAAAGACGCGCTTCTTGCCGAGAAAGACGCCCCTCATCGCCGAGCTCGAGCGTCAGCTTGAGGAGAAGAAGGCCAACGACAGCGCCATCTCGCAGGCTCTCATCATCGCGCAGCGTTCCGCCGACGAGATCGTCGCGAAGGCGAACGCGGATGCGGCTGAGACCATGCAGGACGCTCGCGATGAGGCGACGCGCATTCTCAATCGCGCCAACGCCGACAAGCAGGCGGTCATCGACTCCATTCGCAAGCTTGAGGACGATCGCGAGGACGTGCGCGACGAGTACGCCGATATCCTGAAGGACTTCATCGCCGATGCTTCGCGCAAGCTCGCCGATCTCGGGGCGTTCGCGGGCGCAGGCGCCGTTGCCGCCGCAGGCGCATACGCCGTCGCCCAGCCCGCCGCCGAGCTCATCGAGGGCGAGACGACCGGCGCCTTCGATCATGCCGACTACGTCGAGGAGCCTGTGGTCGAATACACCACTCCGCAGGCCACGGATGCGGTCATCGCCGCGGCGACGCCGGTGGCGAGCGCTTACGAGAAGGATCTCTCCGGCTTCGGCGACGCCGACGACTTCGAGTTCGAAGAAATCGACTAATCCCGGAGGCGAAGCGCCTTCTTCCCGGTTCCCGCAGCCCCGCAGGGCGCGATGCGCGAGACGCGCGCGAAGCCTGCGTGGGGCTTTTTTTGCTGGAATGGGGAAGCGCTCGCGTCGCACGTAGGCGCGCCCTCGCGGTTTCGACGGCTCTTGCGAGCGTCGTCTCGCCTTGTTCCTTGCACCTTGCTGGCTTGGGCGCGCAAGACGCGCTTTGGGGGAGCGATGTCGTCGGGGAAATCGGAGAAGGGCGAGTGAGCCTGTAAGCGGGTTCTGTCGTGGGACGGCCATTTATCTCGAACGCGAGTCGCCCCGCGCCTCTAGCACGCAACCCGAGCGCACGGACGGGCCACCGTATGGCGCTCCTATTTGCGCTTGCTCCAGATGGGGTTTGCCAAGCCGCGACGTTGCCGCCGCGCTGGTGCGCTCTTACCGCACCGTTTCAGCTTTTCTCCTGTCTTGCGCGAGCGAAGCTCGTGGATGGCAGGGAGTTTTTTTCCTTTTCTGTGGCACTTTCCGTCGGGTCGCCCCGCCCAGCCGTTAGCTGGCATCTTGCCCTGCGGAGCCCGGACTTTCCTCGCACCGCGAACGGTACGCGACCGTCTGGCTCACTCGCGTATGGTATTCTAGCAAACCGAACGCGACTCACAAGAGGAAAGCGAGATTACCCCATGACAATTTGCGCGCTCGTCGGCGCATCGGAATTCAACGCCGAGCATTTTCAAATGATGGACGCGGCAGGGGCGTTCGATTACGTCATCGCCGTCGACGGCGGGTTCGCCCATCTCGAGTCCATCGGCAGGCAGCCCGATATGGCGATGGGGACTTCGATTCCTTGGGCTACGTCCCGAGCATTCCCGGTATCTCGTTTTTCGTCGAACAAAGACGCCTCGGACATGGAGCTTGCCTTGCGCCGCGCGAAGACCTTCGGGCATAAGGAAATCTACGTGTACGGGGGGCTTGGCGGCAGGCTCGATCACACGCTGGCAAACTTGCAGCTGTTCTCCTGTTCAGCGAGAAGGGGCTTGCGGTCACGGCGATCGATCGCGACTGCGCGGTCACCTTCGTCACCGGCCCCGACGCCATCGAGATGCCCGCCCGCGACGCGGGACGGTCTCGGTCTTTTCCATGAACGATCTCCCTGGGCGTTTTCGAGCGCGGTCTCAAGTGGGAGCTCGACGACGTGGGCCTGCGCAGCCGCACATCGCTGGGCCTTTCGAACGAGTTTCAGGGCGAAGCGGTAATGATCGGCGTGGAGAAGGGGACGCTCGCGGTGTTCATGCCGCTGTAGCCAAACGTCAAGCTGCGCGCGGTGTATACTGCGCATGCGAATCAATCGAATACGGGGAGCTCGCATGGCCGTGCGCGGCGGGGCGGGCTGAGAGGGGGCGCCGTTCGCCCCGACCCGCAAACCTGATATGGGTAATGCCAACGAAGGGAGTTCTCATGACATCAGACCAGTGCGGTCGCATGCCTTCACGTGCGTGCGCCACGGCGTCCGCAAGGTCGAAGGGCGGCTCGTCACTCAAGTCGACTTCGCTCGTGCGGGCGTGATCACCGAGGCGATGCGCATCGTCGCAGCCAAGGAGAGCCGCGATCCCGAGCAGATTCGCGAGGCTGTCGCATGCGGACGCCTCGCCATCCCCGCCAACATCCACCATGCGTCGTTGAGCCCCGAGGGGGTCGGCACGTGCGTCGACGGCACCGGCTGCGCACGAAGGTGAACGTCAACCTCGGCATATCGGGCGATCTCGCCGATGAGTCCGAGGAGTGGAGAAAAGTCGAGGTCGCGCTCGAGCTCGGGGCGGAGGCCATCATGGATCTTTCGAACTCGGGCAAAACGCAGGGTTTCGCCCAGGCTTATCGAGAAGTCTCCCGCGATGATCGGCACGGTTCCCATGTACGATGCGATCGGCTATCTCGAGAAAGCCCTCATCGACATCACCGCGCAGGATTTTCTCGAGGTCGTACGCGCTCATGCGGAAGACGGCGTGGATTTCGTCACGGTGCATGCGGGCATGAACCGTCGCGTGATCGACTCCTTCAAGGAAACCGGCCGTTTGACCAACATCGTCAGCCGCGGCGGCTCCCTCATCTTCGCCTGGATGGAGGCCACCGGTCGCGAGAACCCCTTCTACGAGTACTACGACGAGGTGCTCGCCATCCTGCACGAGCACGATGTGACGATTTCCCTCGGGGGACGCCATGAGGCCGGGCTCGACCTATGACGCTTCCTGACGCGGGCCAGATCGCAGAACTCATCGAAATCGGCAAGCTTTACGCGGCGTGCGTGGGATGCGGGCGTTCAGGTCATGGTCGAGGGGCCCGGCACATGGCCCTCGACGATCTCCGCGAACATGAGGATGCAAAAGCGGCTGTGCCACAACGCTCCCGTTTTACGTTCCCGGTCCTCTTGTGACCGACATCGCGCCCGGATACGACCACATCACGGCAGCGATCGGGGAGCTGTCGCCGCGTCCTCGGGGCGGACTTCCTCTGCTACGTCACCCCGCGGAGCACTTGCGCCTGCCCGATGCCGAGGACGTGCGCGAGGGGCTTGTCGCGACGAAGATAGCCGCGCATGCAGCGGATATGGTCAAAGGGGTTCCCGGCGTCCGCGATCGGGATAACCGTATGAGCGATGCGCGCCGTCGCGTCGATTGGGGGAGATGTTCTCCCACGCGCTCGATCCCGTGAAGGCGCGGCGGTACTTCGAGAGCGCTCCCCTTCGAACGAGGGGACGTGCACCATGTGCGGCAAGATGTGCGCAATGCGCACCGTCAATCAGATCATGGACGGTCTTACCGTAGATTTGGACGCCGAATAACGAGGTCTCGTCTTGCTTTGCGCGCGCTCTTCGCGTGCTGGTCGTATGATTGGGAGACGTCGAACGCGCCCAGGCGGCGTGATCGACGTATTTCGAATCGACGACGCAAAGACGATGCGGCGGTGGCGCCGCGTGAAGGAGGGGCACATGCTCGGAGACGAAAACAACAGCCAGCAGATAGACCTTGCCACGGTGGCTCTCGACTCATGCGCCTTGCTGGTCATCGACGAGTTGGGCGACCCTGCGGGCGGTCCCCTCGAGGCCGTTCTGCTTCAGCCGACCCTCAACACCGCGCGCCTCGCCCGCGCTGCCCGCGCCGCCGGCGTTCCCGTCATCTTCGCGAACGACGCCCACATTCCCGGTCTCGACAAGGAGCTCGCGCTGTGGGGAGCACGGCATCGCCGGCTCGCCCGAGGCGAGGACGTCTCCGCAGCTCGAGCAGCAGGAGGGCGATTACGTGATCGAGAAGCGCCGCTACTCTGCGTTTTTCCAGACGGGCTTGCGCCTGCTGCTCGACGAGCTCGACGTGCGAACCCTTATCTGCTGCGGTATGGACACCAACATCTGCGTGCGTCATACGGTGGCAGACGCACTTCAACAATTTCGACACCATCGTGGTCGAGGACGCGACCGCGACGTTTTTGGTCGGAGATCAGGTCGAAGGGCTGTCTTACATGAAGACGTGCTACGCCTCCGAGCTTGTCTCGACGGATCGGGTGCTTGCGCTTTTGGGGCGGTAGCGATGAAGACGGTCCCTCACCATCGCAGGTTCGATTCGAGCGGGGAGCCGGCATTCAGGCCGACATCAAGACCATCGAGGCGCATGGGCTTTTCGCCACCAGCGCGATCACGGCGCTGACGGCTCAGAACACGCTCGGCGTTTCGGGGGTGCTCGACGTCGACCCCGCTTTCGTCGTCGCGCAAATCGACGCGGTGTTCGAAGACATCAGGCCCGACGCGGTGAAGATCGGCATGGTCTCGTCGCCTGAGATCGTGCGCGCCATCGCCTGCGCCCTTAAGCGTTGCGAAGCTCGTCATGTCGTCGTCGATCCGGTTATGGTGGCGACAAGCGGATCGGCCCTCATCGACGACGATGCGGTCTCCTCTCGTCGAGCACCTGTTCCCTTTGGCGGAGGTCGTCACTCCCAACATTCCCGAAGCTCGGGTCCTGTCAGGCGGCGAAATCGCATCGGAATCGGACGTCGAGTCCGCCGCGCGTCTTCATCGCCGGCCTCGTCGCCGACCCGTCTCGCCCTTCCGTTCTCGTGAAAGGGGTCACGGCGTGACGAAGCCCGATTCCGCCGACGACGGCCTCCTTCTTTCGGACGGTTCTTTTTCACTGGCTTCGGGGTCGCGCGTCGACACGGCCAACACGCACGGAACCGGCTGCACGCTCTCATCCGCCATCGCCTGCGGTCTTGCATGCGATCTCGACGTGCGCGAAGCGGTCGTTCGCGCTAAAACGTATGTCACGGGCGCGCTTTGCCGTGGTTTGGATCTGGGCAGGGGAAGCGGCCCTCCGATCACATGTGGTGTCACCCTCGTGTTCTCGAGGATGCTTAAAGCGTGGTTAGGAAACGCTGCCGCGGCGTTTGATGCGGTGGGACCGCTTCCCTTAAGGCGGTGAAGGGTTTGGTGAAGAAGATGGAAAAGCCGATTCTCTATCATTGGGGGCCGTGTCCGACGTGCTCGATCACTGCGCATTTCGCCGAAGAGCACGGCATCGAGCTCGATAAGCGCGATGTCGAGCAGGAGGCTCCCTATCAGGAGCTGCTCGCTCTTGGCGGAGACGCCAACCTCATTCCCCTATCTGTATGCTGAGGAAAAGCTCATTCAGGGAAACGAGGACATTATCGCCTATCTGACAGAGCGCTATCTGGGTTAAAAAACCTTTCGCGTCTCGCGAGGCTTTGTGTTTCGCGAGGCGCGATGCGATTTAAAGAGGGGGTCCCGACCGTTCTTTACCGCGGCTTTTGAAGAAGGATCGAGCTCGTTTGAGCGGATGCGGTTTTCGACGGCGGATCGTTCACGGCTCGAGTGATTCTCCAAAGCTGCTCGATGATCTGACGACTGCTTTGATCGTGCGGTCCCCCCGACGAGCGGACGACCTGCTTTGATCGTGTGATCCCGAAAAGAATTTGGCTATTTTTTCAAATATGTATTGACGGAAGCCCGATTCATCCGTATTATACCAACTTGCGCTTAGCGCTTCGGAAAACGAAGAGCAAGTGAGATGGCGATGGGGTGTCGTCTAATGGCAGGACAGCGGTTTCTGGTGCCGTATGTGAGGGTTCGACTCCTTCCACCCCAGCCAATTTTACTTGACAGGGTTAAAAGAAGCGATGTACTATGCAGGGCGCTTATGTGGCTCCGTCGTCTAGCGGTTTAGGACGCCGCCCTCTCAAGGCGGAGGTCGCCGGTTCGAATCCGGTCGGAGCTACCATGAATCGCATCAGCCGAGAGCTTAGCTCGGCTTTTTTTTTTATAAGCTTGACTGCGAGAACGCGTCATCCTCGATTGCTCGTGAACTGCAGCCGAGAGCTGCGATTCGAAACAATTTTCCGAGAAAACCCCTTGACGGCCGACGGGCGGCGGTGTAGAGTATCTCCTTGCGCGTCGGGAGACCGACGGCGCCGAACCTTGAGAACCGGATACTGTGGACGGAACATTTATCGGATGACCCCGCTACGCGGGGGAGCCCGACGGACGATTCCTTAGAAACTTTTTTACTCCAGCTTTTTCAAACCTGGATCGGGCGGCCCCCGCGGCCGCCCCTCTTCGAACGGAGAGTTTGATCCTGGCTCAGGATGAACGCTGGCGGCGTGCCTAACACATGCAAGTCGAACGATGAAACCGCCCTCGGGTGGGAATAGAGTGGCGAACGGGTGAGTAACACGTGACCAACCTGCCCCGCGCACCGGGACAACCGCCGGAAACGGCGGCTAATACCGGATACCCCGCGGGATCCGCATGGATCCCGCGGGAAAGCCATGACGGCGCGGGATGGGGTCGCGGCCCATTAGGTAGTAGGCGGGGTGACGGCCCACCTAGCCCGCGATGGGTAGCCGGCCTGAGAGGGCGATCGGCCACATTGGGACTGAGATACGGCCCAGACTCCTACGGGAGGCAGCAGTGGGGAATTTTGCGCAATGGGGGCAACCCTGACGCAGCAACGCCGCGTGCGGGACGAAGGCCTTCGGGTTGTAAACCGCTTTCAGCAGGGAAGAACCGAGACGGTACCTGCAGAAGAAGCCCCGGCTAACTACGTGCCAGCAGCCGCGGTAATACGTAGGGGGCGAGCGTTATCCGGATTCATTGGGCGTAAAGCGCGCGTAGGCGGCCGCCTAAGCGGAACCTCTAATCCCGGGGCTCAACCCCGCGGCCGGGTTCCGAACTGGGCGGCTCGAGTGCGGTAGGGGCAGGCGGAATTCCCGGTGTAGCGGTGGAATGCGCAGATATCGGGAGGAACACCGATGGCGAAGGCAGCCTGCTGGGCCGACACTGACGCTGAGGCGCGAAAGCCGGGGGAGCGAACAGGATTAGATACCCTGGTAGTCCCGGCCGTAAACGATGGGCGCTAGGTGTGGGGGGGACCTCCCCCCGTGCCGCAGCCAACGCATTAAGCGCCCCGCCTGGGGAGTACGGCCGCAAGGCTAAAACTCAAAGGAATTGACGGGGGCCCGCACAAGCAGCGGAGCATGTGGCTTAATTCGAAGCAACGCGAAGAACCTTACCAGGGCTTGACATGCGAGTGAAGCGGCGGAGACGCCGTGGCCGAGAGGAGCTCGCGCAGGTGGTGCATGGCTGTCGTCAGCTCGTGTCGTGAGATGTTGGGTTAAGTCCCGCAACGAGCGCAACCCCCGCCCTGCGTTGCCAGCATTCAGTTGGGGACTCGCAGGGGACTGCCGGCGTCAAGCCGGAGGAAGGTGGGGACGACGTCAAGTCATCATGCCCCTTATGCCCTGGGCTGCACACGTGCTACAATGGCCGGTACAGAGGGCTGCCACCCCGCGAGGGGGAGCGAATCCCGCAAAGCCGGCCCCAGTTCGGATCGCAGGCTGCAACCCGCCTGCGTGAAGTCGGAGTTGCTAGTAATCGCGGATCAGCACGCCGCGGTGAATACGTTCCCGGGCCTTGTACACACCGCCCGTCACACCACCCGAGTCGTCTGCACCCGAAGCCGCCGGCCGAACCCGAGAGGGGCGGAGGCGTCGAAGGTGTGGAGGGTGAGGGGGGTGAAGTCGTAACAAGGTAGCCGTACCGGAAGGTGCGGCTGGATCACCTCCTTTCTAGGGAGACATCAGTCAGCGTACAGTCCGCCGTCCGCAGCGTCCGGCTCTGAGGGCTCGGCCCTCGCAGGGCCCGTTGGGCCCCGCACCTTGACAGCTGCATACGCGCGGCACGGCGACGTGCCGCGGCATGAACGAATGAGAACCAAATACTCGATTCCGAAGCGTTAAGCGATAGATGAGAGAAGGCGGTTCGCATCATGATGGAGTACGAACGATCGCATACGATGTATGCTCGAGCAAGTTGGAAGCGAAGCTTCCTCCTTGCGCCTCAATGAAGATACGGATTTACGAGGATATCAAAGGCGCACGGCGGATGCCTTGGCATAGGAAGTCGACGAAGGACGCGGCAAGCTGCGAAAAGCCCCGGGGAGGCGCAAACGGCCTTCGATCCGGGGGTGTCCGAATGGGGGAACCCGGCGGGGGCCATGCCCCGCCGCCCGAGCCCGAACGCATACGGCTCGGGGGACAACCCGGGGAACTGAAACATCTAAGTACCCGGAGGAAGAGAAATCAACCGAGATCGCGGGAGTAGCGGCGAGCGAAACCGCGCGAGCCCAAACCCATGCGCGTGTAAGCGTGCCGGCGTTGCCGCATGGGGGTCGCGGGAGCCATATCCCGGGGACGGCGCTCCCCGGGCGTGGTCAGAAAGGACGGGAGGCAGCGGAACGGCATGGAAGGGCCGGCCGCAGCGGGTGACAGCCCCGTACGCGAAGCCCCCTCCCCACGAAGGGATTTCCCGAGTAGGGCCGGGCACGTGAAACCCGGTCCGAAGCAGGGGGGACCACCCTCCAAGGCTAAACACTCTCCTATGACCGATAGCGAACGAGTACCGTGAGGGAAAGGTGAAAAGCACCCCGGGAGGGGAGTGAAACAGCACCTGAAACCGTGCGCCCGCAAGCAGTCGGAGCACCCAGCGCGGTGTGACGGCGTGCCTATTGTAGAATGAGCCAGCGAGTCGCGGCGCGCGGCGAGGTTAAGGTTGGAACCGAGCCGCAGCGAAGGCGAGTCTTTAAACGGGCGACGTAGTCGCGCGCCGCGGACGCGAAGCCGGGTGAGCTATCCATGGGCAGGCTGAGGCGGGGGTAAGACCCCGTGGAGGGCCGAACCCACTTCGGTTGAAAACGGAGGGGATGACCCGTGGATAGGGGTGAAAGGCCAATCAAACCCGGAGATATCTCGTTCTCCCCGAAATAGCTTTAGGGCTAGCCCCGGGCGTTCTCCGACGGCGGTAGAGCACTGGATCTCCGAGGGGGCCTCACCGCCTACCGACGGGAGCCAAACTCCGAATGCCGTCGGATAAGAGCCCGGGAGTCAGAGCGCGTGGGCTAAGCTGCGCGCTCGAGAGGGAAACAGCCCAGACCGCCCGCTAAGGCCCCCAAGTCCATGCTGAGTGGCAAAGGATGTGCGTCCGCCCAGACAACCAGGATGTTGGCTTAGAAGCAGCCATGCATTCAAAGAGTGCGTAACAGCTCACTGGTCGAGTGGACATGCGCCGACAATACACGGGGCTAAGCATGGCGCCGAAGCGGCGGACTAATTGAATTAGTGGTAGGGGAGCTCTCCGAGGGGGGCGAAGCCGCGGGGCGACCCGCGGTGGACCGCTCGGAGGTGAGAATGCTGGCATGAGTAGCGAGAGCAGCGTGGGAAACGCTGCCGCCGTGAGCCCAAGGGTTCCTGGGGAAGGCTAATCCCCCCAGGGTCAGTCGGGAGCTAAGGCGAGGCCGGCAGGCGTAGCCGATGCGCAGCAGGCGGACATTCCTGCACCGCCTCGGGACCGTTATCACCGATGGGGCGACGGAGGAGGGTAGACGGGCGGGGTTCTGGACGTCCCCGTGAAAGCGCGTAGGGCGCAGGGCGTGGAAATCAGCCCTGCACGGGGCCCGAGACGCGAGACGAAGCCTTCGGGCGAAGCCGTCGAGCCCATGCTCCCGAGAAAAACCTCTAGGGAGGGACCGGGCGCCCGTACCAAAACCGACACAGGTGGGCGGGTAGAGCATACCGAGGCGATCGGGGGAACCATGGTTAAGGAACTCGGCACAATGGCCCCGTAACTTAGGGAGAAGGGGCGCCGCGGGCGGTGAAGGGCGAGCCCCGGGCGGCCCGCGGCCGCAGGCGAAACGGCCCAAGCGACTGTTTATCAAAAACACAGGACTCTGCCAAGCCGCAAGGCGAAGTATAGGGTCTGACGCCTGCCCGGTGCCGGAAGGTCACGGGGATCCGTCAGCCGCGAGGCGAAGCGGTGAACCCAAGCCCCGGTAAACGGCGGCCGTAACTATAACGGTCCTAAGGTAGCGAAATTCCTTGTCGGGTAAGTTCCGACCTGCACGAACGGCGTAACGACTTGGGCGCTGTCTCAACCATGGACCCGGCGAAATTGTACTGTTCGTGAAGATGCGAACTTCCCGCGGAAGGACGGAAAGACCCCGTGAACCTTCACTGCAGCTTGGCATTGGCATCTGGTACGGCGTGTAGAGGATAGGCAGGAGCCGGCGAACCCGGGGCGCAAGCCCCGGCGGAGGCGCCCTTGGAATACTGCCCTCGCCGTGCCGGCTGCCTAACGCGCGGCCGTCATCCGGCGCGCGGACCGTGCCAGGCGGGTAGTTTGACTGGGGCGGTCGCCTCCCAAAGTGTAACGGAGGCGCGCGCAAAGGTCCGCTCAGGACGGTCGGCAACCGTCCAGGAGAGCGCAAGAGTGTAAGCAGGCTTGACTGCGAGGCGGACGTGCCGAGCAGGTGCAGCAGGCTCTAGTGATCCGGCGGCCCGGCGTGGAACGGCCGTCGCTCAACGGATAAAAAGGTACTCGGGGATAACAGGCTGATCTTGCCCAAGAGTCCACATCGACGGCAAGGTTTGGCACCTCGATGTCGGCTCATCGCATCCTGGGGCTGAAGTCGGTCCCAAGGGTATGGCTGTTCGCCATTTAAAGCGGTACGCGCCGAAAAAGTAAAACACACAGCAAACTCAAAAGTTTGTACTCTTCTATATAGTTTTGAAGGCTTAAAGACCTTCTGAAACAATCCAGTGGCGATAGCTAAGGGGATCCACCTGTTCTCATCCCGAACACAGTAGTTAAGCCCTTAAACGTCGAAAGTACTTGGCTGGAGCTTGGCCTGGGAGGATAGAAAGCTGCCGGTTAAAAATAACCATACCACGGTATAGTTATTTTTTATGTTAAAATAATACAATCCGGCCGAGACCTTGCCCTGGGACACACTGGCAGGCAAAACCGGAAGTTGCATGCCTGTGTACTTATGAAGTAAAATATCGATTCTTAAATAACCGCTTTAAGTAAATTTTCTTAAAAGAAAACACTACTAAAAGGAATATTTATGTTACAATATACTTATCGCTCTGAAAGGTGAAAATATTGCCACACAACCAAGAATTATTTACATTGAGTTATTCTGACGCTGGCAGCTATAGTTTGACGCAGAATATTACGTCGTCGGTTATTCAGCCGGTATTTGGTTGCATATTACGGATAAGCGATCTATGCTGTCCTGCTGCCTTTTTGCGCTGCTATGGCAGGTGCAGGGTTTGCCGCCATAGGCTGGGTTTCCAGTTATAGTTTAATTTTATTGACCGGT
>VOFH01000303.1_pt1 | contig 39216 bp, 83 predicted proteins | sample 5384091 | NCBI WGS metagenome assembly VOFH01 (sample SAMN12384727, study PRJNA508395) | human gut metagenome | isolation source: healthy gut G | host: Homo sapiens
CACTGCAGCAGGTGCCGCAGCCGTTTCGGCCTTTTCTTTATTCTTCTTCGACCAAACCGTTTCCGGACGAGCCTGGAGGAGCCATACCTTATTGGTCCGTTCATCGACGCCCCATTCCATATCCATCCTAAGGAAGAAGACTTACCACCAACTAAATTAACATCTTCACGTCGTAATTCATCAAACCAAAAGTACGTATGCTGTTTCATGATTCATGTGAGAACCTCCTAGATTAATTAGTGCAACACATTAAACCTTTTACACATAAATAGTATACCTTAATTTACAATCTGTCAATTTATATGAGGATTATTATGCAAATCTATCTCCCTATATATATCTAAAAAGTTCTTCAGTACTCGCCCAGTTAGCCCCCATATGGTGTATTGTTTATAAGGATAGAAATAAACGGAGTAGTTTTGTCTGATTTTCCAGTCAATGTTGTAGCCTTCTAATAAATGGAACGGAAAGTCTCTTAACGGTTTCGTCCCAATGTCTAGATGACCTACCGTTGGCTCCATGTCTAATAGATATTGTAATGGAACTGTGAATACCTCTCCTACTTCGTCTGGATTTGGTTTCAAATCGCTTGTATGCAGGCGCACGGCTACGGCATATAGCTTGACACCTATCGCAGATACTAAGCAGTCTAAATTGCCCAGAAGTTCAATTTGATCTAAATCGATACCCAGTTCCTCAGAGCATTCACGCATGGCAGCATGGGCACCACTTTTATCATTAGGCTCACAATGTCCACCAGGAAAACTGATTTCACCTGGTTGACGGCGTAGCTTATTACTGCGCACAGTAAATACTACATTGATCTTCCCCATCGATTTCTAATAATGGTACAGCTACTGCCGCAGTTATAACATCAATATCGGTAAGAACAGTATGTTCTCGTTGTTCTAAAAAGTTGCTTAGTTCTTTGTCCATATATAGTCCTCTTTACTTTATAGATACTATACGATATCTCTATAAATCTTTTATGTGTCAAATTTGTATTTTATATTTGTATCTGTATTTAAATTTGAATTTATATTTTACTTTCATTATACATGAACTTGTAAGTCATTTTTTGCTTTACAAACAACAGATTTAGTAGATAAATAATCTTATAGACCAAACATAAAAAAACTGTGATGAGGTTTCTATCTCATCACAGTTTTATATTAGTTAAATTTAATTTTACAAATTTACGTTTACCAACTTGAACGATCATGCCGTCTTCAAGGGTAAGGTTTTCTGTATATTTTTCACCATTGACTTTGAAAGCACCAGTTTTTAATGGAGTTCGGACGACGTGCTTCACCATTAGAAGCAGTCAAACCAGCATCTGTACAGAATTGTGGTACAAAGATTGGTTCTTGTTGGCGCATCCATAGCGCATTCAGGAATATCTGTAGGCAATGCGTTGTTGGAATACACGTTTGAATTCATCTTCTGCCTCAAGAGCAGCCTCTTTGTTCACCATGGTACAAACGAACGATGGTTTTTGTTTAATTGCATTTTAGCGTCACGTGGATGTAATTCACCACTTTCAAGACGTTTTTCCATGTCCTCTTGTTCTTCAATTGGCATATCTGTAACGAGCATGAAGTAGCGCATCATCAATTCATCAGGAATAGACATTGCTTTACCGTACATTTCTTTTAGGTTCTTCGTCGATACCGATGTAATTGCCTAAAGATTTACTCATTTTTTGAACACCGTCAAGGCCTTCAAGCAATGGCATTGTGATAACAACTTGAGGTTCTTGACCTTCTAATTCTTGTAAATGACGGCCCATTAACAAGTTGAAAGTTTGGTCTGTACCACCAAATTCAACGTCTGCATGCAATGCTACAGAATCTTGACCTTGCATCAATGGATACATAAACTCATGAACACCAATAGCAACGACCTTCTTTAAAGCGTTTATTGAAATCATCGCGTTCCATCATACGTGCTACAGTATAAGAACTTTGCCAAACGTAGAACATCCGCAAAGTTCATAGATTCTAGCCATTCACTATTATCGCGTACAATCGTTTTTCAGGATCTAACACTTTGAAGATTTGTGTTTTATAGGTTTCAGCATTTTCAATACTTCTTCTTTTGTAAGTGGTGGACGAGTTACACTTTTACCAGTAGGATCACCAATACGCGCAGTGAAACCGCCGATAACAATCACTACTTGATGACCAAATTCTTGGAACAAGCGAAGTTTACGAAGTGGTACTGTATGACCTAAATGAATATCTGGCGCTGTTGGGTCCAAACCTAATTTTACAACTAAAGGTTTATTTTCCTTAATAGATTTTTCTATTTTTCTTTACTAAGATCTTGTTCATTAATTAAATCCTGCTACGCCGTGTTTAATTTGGCGCACTTGTTATTGAGCACTAACCATGATAATCCTCCTCATAAAATACTATTCTTTTAGTATACCATTATCTAAAACTTTCACAATTATATATATAGTATTGGTTTTAATGCTTTTATGATATAATATTTATAACTGCGTAATAGAATTTACGTTATATTTACTAACAAAAAAAAAAGAGGTGACTCTATGAGTAATAACTCAAATGCGAGAAGCAGCCGCCGTTCTAATGGTAGCGGCGCTAACACCGAAGAAGACAAGTCAACCGAAGCGTCTATTTTGGATTTGTATTATTCCTTGTTCTTATTGTAGCCGGAGGTGGCTGTGGTTTTATCAGTGCCACCATGTCTAACCTACCAGATGTATCCAATGTACGTCCATCTGCATCGTCTCAAATATTACGATGTGCATGGTAATTTCATCACAACGGTTCATTCCACAGAGAACAGATTGCCAGTGCCGTTAAAAGATGTACCAAAGGATTTTACAAAATGCCTTTGTTGCTACTGAGGACTCTCGTTTTTACCCCATCACGGTATCGACCCAGTTGGTATTTTGCGTGCTGTATGGGTTAACCTTGTTCATAGTGGCGTATCTGAAGGTGGTTCTACAATCACTCAACAGTTAGCGCGTAATGCATTCTTATCGCAAGACAGAACATTTAAACGTAAAATTTCTGAAGCATTATTAGCACTTAAAATTGAACAACATTACACTAAGGATGAAATCCTTGAAATGTACATGAACCAAATTTATTTTGGCCAAGGTGCATACGGTGTTCAATCTGCAGCTCATGTATACTTTGGTAAGGATGTTAGCCAATTAACATTACCAAGCAGCGCTCATTGCAGGTTTACCACAAAGTCCTAACTACTACTCTCCATTCAATGATTTGGAAGCTAGTAAAAACGTCAAGCCGTTGTATTAGGCCAAATGGTTAAATACGGTTACATTACACAAGAGCAAGCTGATCAAGCGCGTCAAGCAGATTTAGGTTTAGTGGCAAAACAAGAACAAACGCATGAAAAATCTAATGCATCTTACTTCATTAACTATGTTATTGCACAAGTTTCTGAAAAATATGGTATGACGATGCAATCTATAAAGATGGTTTAAAAATTTATACAACTCTTGATATGGATGCACAAAATGCAGCTGTAGCAGCAATGCAAAAACTTGCCTAACTACTACACTGATAAAAATGGTTTACATCAACCACAAGGTGCTATCGTAGCAATGAACCCTCATAATGGTTACATTATGGCTATGGTCGGTGGTCGCGGTGATGATGCATTTAACCGCGCTACACAAGCAGAACGTCAACCAGGTTCCGCTATGAAACCATTTGTATATTTAGCAGCTATTCAATCTGGTAAAACTCCTGGTTCTATCGTAGATGATAGCCCTGTTACATTTGGTAACTGGAGCCCTAAAAACTATGAAAAAATGACTTCGAAGGTAATATTACATATCGCTATGCATTACAACATTCTCGTAACGTAGCAGCTGTAAAATTGCCTGATGAAGTAGGCATGTCTAAGATTATTAAACTTACAAAGAAATGGGTATCACTACCCTTACACTGATCAAGATAATAACTTGTCTACTGCACTTGGTGGTTTAACTCATGGTGTAACACCTCTTGAAATGGTTCAAGCTTATGGTGTACTCGCAATGGTGGTATCAAGGTTCAACCTACGGCAATCGTTAAAATTGTAGACCGCAATGGTCAAGTTGTGGAAGAAAACTCTATTCAAGAAAAACGTGTTGTAGATGAAAAAGATGCAGCAATCATTACTAGCATGCTAGAATCTGTTATCAGTGGCGGTACTGGTGGTAATGCAGCAATCGGTCGCCCTGCAGCTGGTAAAACAGGTACAACAGATGATTCCAAAGATGCTTGGTTCATTGGTTATACACCTGATTTCGTAGCTGCCGTTTGGATTGGTGACGACTACGGTTCTGAAACATTACACGGTATGACAGGTGGTACACACCAGCTGTTATGTGGGGGTCAATTCATGGCTAATGCACTTGCCAACACCCCTGCCTCTGACTTCTCCGTTCCTGCTAGCGCTCAATCAGCTGTTTCTGAAGGTTATTATAATCCTGTAAAAGCACAGCCGAAAAAAAGAACGACAAAGACAAAAAAGCAGACAAAAAAAAGACGATAAAGACAAATCGAAAGATGAATTCAAAAAAGATGACAGTGGCTCAAAAGATGATGCAACTGAACAGAAATCTAATTCATCCAAAAAAAAAAGAGTAAAAAGATCGTTAATCTCATAGCTAAAGGAGCGGAAACATGTGTTCCGCTCTTTTTTAGGCAAAAAGGTAGTAAGTTCTAAGAACTTTACTTTCTATTTTATATAGGTATTATACTATAAAAATAAGCAAGATATACGATAATAATTTACTTATTATCTATAACTATATCACTATTGTATATTTTTTATTTAAAAACTACATTCGTAGCCCCTGCACCACCTTCGTCATAGCCTGCCGTTTCAAAATGAGCTACATGAGGTAAGGTACGCAAATATTGATGTACACCTTCTCGTAATGCGCCAGTCCCTTTACCGTGAATAATGCGCACTTGATTAACACCACCAAGTAAAGCTTGATCAATAAATCTACCAACAGAAACTGTCGCTTCATCTACCGTTTGTCCAAGAATATTGATTTCAGTACGAACCTCTTTTTGACGTTGTACAGCAGAGCCACCCATACGTTTTCTAGTCTTAGGCATAGCTGCCTTTTTGTTCACGTTGCCAGTTTATTACCTTCTTCTCGTGTAGTAGATTGTAATTCGCTAACCTTAACGGTAGCAGTTAGTCCATTAATATCTACATTTACACGATTACCTTTTCATAGATAATACGGTACCTAAAGAACGCAAGGACGTAACAATACAACTTGACCAACCTTAACTTCATCCGCAGTTAAGGTCTTACGATCATCATCGACTGGAGCATCTGGCACATGAACACTAGAGATGCCTTTACGCGCCGCATTGATAGCGGATTGACGCTTATCCTTATTTGTTTCAGAGAATTGTGCTTTCAATTGCTTGATAATCGCTTCCCTTCAACGCGTAAGCTACGTTTCATAGATTCTGCATCAGATTGAGCTTTTGGCTAAGATTTGTTTACGTTTTCGTTAAACTGTTTCTTTTCCTTTCTAATTGACCACGCATGCGACGTGTTTCATCTCTTTCTTTAAGGCTCTTTCCGTTCAGATGCCTTTACGAAGTTGCTCATTCAAATCGGAAAGAACTTCTTCCATTTCATGGCTACCAAATTGAGATTTATACTGCTGTTGCGCGTTACGATATCTTTTGGCAAACCTAAACGGGCCGCAATACTCAATGCGTGGCTACTACCTGCTACACCGATATGAAGTCGATATGTTGGTTTTAAGGTGCGCTCATCAAACTCTACATGGCCGTTTTCGATTCCTTCTGTATGGTATGCATAGTTTTTAAGCTCATTATAATGGGTACTTACCATCATAAGGGCACCTTTTTACGGAAGAATTCAAGGATAGATACAGCAAGTGCACTACCTTCCTCTGGATCTGTACCAGAGCCAAGCTCATCCAGCAAACCAAGTCATTTGGGACCACAATATTTAATAATGGAAATCACTTGTGTCATATGAGCAGAGAACGTACTAAGGCTAGCCTCAATACTTTGTTCATCCCCAATATCGGCAAAGATATTTTGGAATATAGGCAACATTGAGCCGTGGTCTGCAGGGATAAATAAACCACATTGGTTCATTAAACTCAATAACCCTAATGTTTTAAGGGAGACTGTTTTACCGCCTGTATTAGAACCAGTAATCAATAAAATACGATACGATGTACCCTAATTGAATATTTGTAGGCACTACCACATTTGGTGGAATTAATGGATGACGAGCACTCATGAGATTGACAGTTCTATCAGTGCTCAAGATGGCTGGTACTGCCTTTATAAGAAATAGCAAGGCTTGCCTTACCATATACAAATTCGATATGGGATACCTTTTTCACAAGCATCCATCAAATCATTACTATGTTGTTTACAAGAGCTGATAATTCACGGTAAATGCGCAATACCTCTTGCTCTTCACCAATCAATGCCTCTTGTAATTCATTATTTAGATTCACCAAGCGCATCGGTTCAAATATAGTGTTTGACCCGTTGCAGAACGGTCGTGAATAAGACCATCAAAATATTGGCGATATTCCTGTTTTACAGGGATTACATAACGATTGTTACGCTGCGTAATAATCGTTTTCTTGGAAATACTTCTGATTATCTTGTCATGTAAGATAGCTTGAATATCATTTTTAATCTTTTCACGAGTTTTAATAATCGTATTTCTTAGGCTCGCCAATTTAGAGATGCTGTATCTAGCAATTCCCTTTTTCATCAAAGACACGTTTAAAACGGTTTTCAATGCGATCTGTATTTGGCATATCCTGTACCCATAAGGATAGCAATGGATATTCCATATATTTCGTTCTAAAGAACTTTGTCATGCGCTTATAAGCACCAATGGTTAAATAAATATCCCACAATGGCTTCACGAGTAAGGACAAAAGTCTTTACGACTCTTTTTACAGGATTCGCGAATATCTCGCGTACCGCCTAACGGTTGTTCTACCTCAGTTTGCAAAGAACGCATGGCTTCTGCCGTTTCATCAAGGTTCTCTTGAATGGCTTTAGCATCTGTCATAGGTTCAATATGCAAAGCTAATTCTTTAGCAATGGTAGAACTACAATGTTGTTGTAATTGTTCTTTTATATGGTGAAAGTCTAATACATCTTCGTTAAACAATGTACTACCTCTTTTATAAAATACCTCTAAAATAGTGGCCCCTTGTAATAGGTGTATCATCTTTGCCTATTTTCTTAGGAGGAGCCTCTTTTGTTCCATTTTGAATGGATACATAATCTGGGATAATACGCAACGCTTTGGATCCATATGACGTCCATCGATGCGCAAAATATGTAGCCCTTTTCGATGTAACTCTGGCACATAGGCGCGCATATCCATTTCATGACTATTCATGATATGCATACGGCAATACGGATCCGTACGAATTGGGAATATTTCCCTTTACGGTCCTTTAATGCGAATACTTCCTGTTACACACGGCATAGGACAATTTTCTTTTTTTACCTGTCCCAACAAAGCTAGCGATGGCACAGTATTCGGAAATCATCATTTCCGTATAGCCATGTACCATTATTTCTAATGGCAATTTAGTAGATTTTGCAAGTTTAACAAGTTGTGCCAAGGTTAACTCTAAGGATGGATGCTACACTACTTATATGTAAAGTTCCCAGACTTGTAAGTGCAGAACCATTAAATATGTTAAGGCCTGTATCAGCCTCAATGGCACCTGTATATCCTAATTCACGGAGCCATAATAGATGCTTGTGGGACGTGAATAGAAATACTATCTGGTTGAGCCTCAACTATGGCCTTAAGGGTATTCATATACGCCTTTACTTCATCATCTTTCACAACCCGAGGGGTAGCAAATACACAAAGTACATTCAGATTTAGCAAAGCTTAGGCTACCTGCTCGTAGATGCTAAGTTCATAAGGCTTACGTTGCAAACGGTCACCACCGAAGATAATCTTCTTAGCGCCCCCTTCAATAGCTGCTTTCACAGCCTCTAGTTCATCAACACGAGCACTCACCATAGGCTCAGAATATTGGACCTTACGCCTTAGCAACCATAGATGACATATCTTGAGGCTCTACAGCCAATGCTCAGCCCAAGCCGTTTCATGGTTTGTAATCAATAAGTTTTCTAGTGCTTCTACAGCATCTCGGCGCAATGCATTTAAGAACACTAGCTGGCCACATATACGGACCATCAGGAATAGACATAGAGCTAAGCGTAAACAATGTATTGCCTAATCTACCTACTTGGTCTGTCACCTTCTCTAATGTAGTCGGTTTTTATTAGCATAAACAGGTTCAAACTCATTAGATACTGTCACAGTACGACCATCATTCAATACAAAGGTAAGGTTCAGTACAATTTGTTTTACCGTTCAGTATTAATAGATAGATAACCATGTACCTCTAATTTAGCACTGAAATCTTGTAAGCCTCGTTGTTTTTGAGATTTTGGCGGTAGATGCTAAAAATACTTGTCCCGCTGCAAACCCTTCATCAGGTTTGCCCTACAAAATGTTTATCATCCAACAACAGACCAAGTTTTGATCGATCTGATAGTAAGTAATGCTACCAGAGGCTTGCATAACTTTTAAAAGTGACCCTTTTCAATAGGTTCTGTTAGGAATAAATGAACTTGTCCTTTTTTGACCTCTGCTTTACCAATTAATTTGCCTTGATTATTTGGGGCCACAACGGTCATCATAGATTTCCCTACATGGTCTGTTAAATAATCTGTAGAAAAGCCACGATTAAACCCAGATGCCAATGCATCGGCATCAGCAGAATCCATATGAGCCGTATCTAAATATGACGATAAGTCCCAATAACTTGACGCACATAGGAAACCTTTTTCATACGCCCTTCTACCTTAAAGGATGTAACACCGGCTGCTACGAGTTCATTCATATGCTCACTATAGTTAAGATCCTTTGGACTTAGTAAATAGGCTTCGTGTTTAGGTAGCAAACTAGTACCAGAAGAATCCAATAGTTCATAAGGCAACCGGCAAGGTTGTGCGCAAGCACCACGGTTACCACTGCGACCACCGATGAAAGAACTCATTAAACATTGACCAGAATAACATACGCATAAGGCACCATGTACAAAGACTTTCAATTTCAGCTGTACAGTTTTTTACAAATATGTTCAATTTCTCAAGACTCAATTCACGAGCCAATACAACACGGGTAAAACCGAGACTTTCATAAAAACGAACAGCATCTAATGTAGCCGCCGTCATCTGCGTACTGCCATGCAAGTGAAGTTTAGGAGCCACTCGTTGTGCCAATTTGGCAACTGCTAAATCTTGAACGATGATAGCATCCACACCGATGCGCTCTAAGTCCTTCAAATAACGCCTCGAGATCCTTTAATTCGGAATCACCTATGAGGATATTTACGGTTACATATACGGACACATCTAAAATATGAGCCAAACGAATAGCCTCAGCCAGTTCTTCAATGCCAAAGTTTGCTGCATGAGCACGAGCATTAAAGCCTTTACCACCAAGATAAATAGCATCAGCCCCAGATTCCTAAAGCGGCTATAAAGTTTTCCATCGTACCGGCAGGAGCCAATAATTCCATGGATAATCCTTTTTCTACCTAACTAAAGGTATAACTATAGTACTAAAAGGGTTTACCATATGGTAAACCCTTTCAATATACTGCTTGAGATTAACGTAATCTGCAGTTAATTTCTGCTAATGCATCGATAATAGCTTGAATGTTACCATCAATATCTTCATCATTCAACGTGCCTTCCATAGAGCGGAATTGCAAGTTGTATGCAAGACTGCGGTAACCAGCTTCGATATGTTCACCTTCGTAAACGTCGAAGATAGATGCACTTTCTAAATATTCACCACCATGCTCTTTAATAATAGATAAAATTTCACCACTAGATACGGACACAGGTGCTACAATAGCAAGGTCACGGCTAGTACCTGGGAATTTACTGAAAGATGTATAGCGGAATGGTGGAATCGTTAAGGATAATACTGCTTCCAAATCGATTTCAAACATGTATACTTTTCCTGGTAAATCAAAGTTTTTGCTCACTTGTGGATGTAATTCACCATATTGAGCAATCATTTTACCATCAACTACGTATTGAGCACTTACGCCTGGGTGGAAGTAAGGTTCAGAGCCACGATTAATTTCGTAGCCTGTAACGCCTAATTCAGCTAACAACGCATCTACGATACCTTTTTACATCATAGAAATCTGTAGTGCGTTCTGCTTGATTCCAGCCAGCTTGGTTTGCTTTGCCCATCAAGATACCACAAGCCATAGGGCGTTCATGAGGTACCTCTGTCAAAGGCAATGCTTTTGGTTCATATATATTCGCTGTTTCAAACAACCAAAGATCCTTATTTTGTTGCGCAATATTGCGTTTGGCAGCTTCGATAACAGCTGGCACCAATGTAGTACGCATATAAGGGAATTCTTCGGAAATAGGATTCAAAATTGAATGGCTGTATAACGGCTATCCCCTTCAGGAAGCATCATATTGGAAAGGCCATCTTTATGCATAAAGCTAAATGTAATGATTTGAGTCATACCCAATTTAGCTAACGTATGTGTTACCTCTTTCGTAAGAGCTTTCTTAGGCGTCATACCACCAGAGGACAATACGGCTACAGGAATTGTAGGAGCGATATTATCGTAGTTATAAATACGAGCTACCTCTTCAGCGATATCAGGCATTACTGTTACGTCACCGCGCCATGTTGGAACGAGGGCAGATAATTGGTCCCCTTCTTCAGTTACAACGAATTCAAGAGCAGTCAAAATGCGAACCATTTCGTCTTTTTTCAATATTTGTACCCAAGTAATCGTTGATTTGTTTTGCTGTGAAAGTAACTGTATGTTGCTCTACAGGGTTCTTGTATACATCGATAATGCCTACGTCAACTTTACAGGATGGGCAAATTTGTTGCAACAACTGTGCTGCTCTATCGATAGCATAGGCAGTGTATTTATGGTTTACGCCACGTTCAAAACGTCCAGATGCTTCAGAACGCATACCAAGCGCTTTTGCAGTACGGCGAATGGATGGTCCATTAAACACAGCCGCTTCAAGCATAACAGTAGTAGTTTCATTTGTTACTTCACTATCAAAGCCACCCATGATACCAGCTACACCTACTGGGCGTTCTGCATCGGCAATAATAAGCATAGAATCATTCAATTCACGTTCAGAACCATCAAGTGTAACAAGAACTTCACCATTTTTAGCACGTCTTGCCACTAGTTGATGACCTTTTACATGGTCATAGTCATAGGCATGCATAGGTTGACCAAGTTCTAACATAACATAGTTTGTTACGTCTACTACATTATTAATAGGACGAATGCCGCTGTTACGCAAACGATTTTGCATCCACAATGGGGATGGTTCAACCTTTACATCTGTAACGATACGAGACATGAATCGCGTGCAAAGATCATCCGCTTCGATAGATACAGATGCTTTGCCTTCAATGGACTCACCATTTTCGTTAACCATGATAACAGGGAATAAAGCTTTTTGATTTGTCATCATGCCGAATTCACGGGATAAACCAACCATGGAGAAACAGTCCGCACGGTTTGCAGTCAATTCAAATTCATATACTATGTCGTTTAAGCCTAATACATCTTTTACATCAAGGCCGATTGGTGTGCCTTCAGGAAAGATATAAATACCTTGTGCTTCTTCTGGCAATACTAAATCGCTGGAGATACCAAATTCTGCAACAGAACAGAACATACCTTCAGATACCTCGCCGCGCAATTTACCTTTTTAATTTCTGTTCCATCAGCTAAGCGAGATTTATGGTACGCTACAGGTACGATTTGACCTACCGCTACATTTGTTGCTGCTGTTACGATTTGTTTTGTAACAGGCTCACCTTCTTCAGTAAGGCATTCAACTTGACATACTTGTAATTTATCTGCATCTGGATGTTTTGTAATTTCAACGATTTTACCAGTATAAATTTTCTTAATGCCATTATCCATAGCAATGACATCTTCTACAGGAATCCCTGCTTGTGTTAATTCATCGGCCAATTCTTGAGCAGGACGATTCATATCCACAGGCACGTATTCGTTCATCCACTGTAAACTTGCTTTCATGAGTTCCTCCTAAAATTGTTCCAAGAATCGTACATCATCTTCAAAGAATAGACGTAAATCATTAATGCCATATAAAAGCATTGCAATACGTTCTACGCCCATACCAAAGGCAAAGCCTTTAACCTTTTCAGGATCGTACCCATTAATACGCAATACATCAGGATGAACCATACCGCATCCTAAGATTTCAAGCCAACCTGTATGAGAACATACACGGCAACCTTCACCACCACACATTACACAGGAAATATCTACTTCTGCAGATGGTTCTGTGAATGGGAAGAAGCTTGTACGGAAACGTACCTTTGTTTCATCCCCATACATGTGACGCAAGAAGGACTCTAATGTGCCTTTCAAATCAGCAAATGTAATATGCTCATCGATGATGAGACCTTCCACTTGATGGAATACTGGGGAATGTGTTGCATCATAATCCCAACGATAAACCTTACCAGGCGCAATCATACGGATTGGGCTGTTAGGCTCATGACGTTGCATTGTACGAGCTTGTACTGGAGATGTATGCGTACGCAATAAGAAGTTTTCTGTAATATAGAAGGAATCTTGCATATCACGTGCAGGATGATCTTTAGGCAAGTTTAAGCATTCGAAGTTAAAGTAATCCTGTTCAATTTCTGGCCCCTCTTCAACGGTATACCCCATTTTCATGAAGAAGTCCTCAATCATTTCATTAACCTTAGTTAATGGATGGATATGACCAGCTTTTGTGCACGACCAGGCAATGTAATATCGATGCGTTCTTGTTCTAAACGAGCGTTTAACTCTGCCGTTTCCATACGAACTTTAACCGTATCAATTTCGGCTTCTAATGCTTCACGAACAGCATTAACGAGGGCGCCAGCCTTCGGGCGTTCTTCTGGAGATAATTTACCAAGACCTTTTAGTAATGCCGTTACCTCACCTTTTTTACCTAAATATTTAACGCGTATATCTTGCAGTGATTGTATATCTGTCAACCCTTTAATCGCATCAAAGCTTCAGCCTTAATCCGTTGTAATTCTTCTTTCATTAAAGCATCCTTCTATATTTAAAAGTCTAAACTATATTATACCAAATCAGGGTTGTCTTCTTCAATAAAACGCCATGGTAATTCAGGTAATGACTTCTCTTCTAGTACAAAAAATGTACCACGTGCTAAAATGAACTAGTTCACCTAATTCATTATAGATACGTGCTGTCGCAACCATGGTTGTTTTACCACTGTGCTCTACATTAGCTACACCACGCAATACGGTACCACCCTTAACAGCTTTCACATAGTTACCATTAAGATCAATAGTGCTAACAGATTTGCCCAATGTGAAACAAGCGGTCCCCATTACACTATCTGCTAAACCAATACAAACGGCACCATGTAAATCCCTCGGAAATTACAATACTCTGTATCATTTGTTTGTAAGGTCATTTCTGCATGACCTGGTTCAACTGCTGTAATTTCAGAATCTTTTACCCAAGAAAATGGATTCTGATTTCGTAATTCGTTGAAATATTCTAACAATGTTGTAGCCATAAGTTTCTCCATTCAATATACTTACCCGTAGATTAGGTAATCTACATACCCCGTTTATTACAAATTGCTTGTATGAAAGTTTCATAAGTATATAGCACAAATTACATACAAGCATATAAAAATGGTGCGTTACATCATACATATTGTATCATGCAACGCACCATATGCGAATAACTCTATCTATTTATTAGTATGTTCTTAAAAAATACAAACTTACAGTTTAAGACTATTCATAATGTAATGCATCAATTGGATTAAGTTTTGCCGCCTTGCGAGGCTGGATAAATACCAAAGATCAAACCTATTGCCATAGAAAAGGCAAAAGACATTACAATAGTTGGTACAGATATAACCGTACTCATACCCGAAGCCATGCCAATCAGCTTAGATGAGCCTATGCCGAGTATAATCCCTATAATGCCCCCCATCAGACTGATAACAACAGCCTCGATAAGGAACTGTGTAACGATAACACTATAAGTTGCCCCTAAAGCCTTACGCACCCCAATTTCTCTTGTCCGTTCTGTTACTGATACGAGCATAATATTCATAATGCCAATACCACCAACAACGAGCGAGATAGCAGCTACAGCGCCAAGGAATAATGTTAACGTTCCTGTAGTTTCCTCCATAGTTTCCATGATGGAGTTCATGTTCTGAATATTGAAATCATCTAGATTAGTATCCCGATCCCATGACGTACGCGCAATAGGTTTTCAATATCGGATTGTAATCGATCGATACCGTTTTCATCCTTACCTACTACGTGAATCGTTCGAAGATAATCAATACCTTCTACCCGTTCCATGGCTGTAGTATACGGGATAATAACCATATCATCTTGGTCATTACCCATAGCACCACTGCCCTTACTATTAAGGACACCAATGATACGGAACGGAATGTTTTTAACGAATTTCTGCACCTACTGGATCTTCATCACCAAATAGATTTTTAACAACTGTTTTACCTACTACTGCAACACGTTCACGATTCTGTACATTCTTTTTCAGATAAGAAGCGACCAGATTTCATAGACCAATTGTTTACATCTAAATAGTTATAACTAACACCAGATACAGAAGTGGTCCAATTCTTATTTTGATAAATTACTACATACGAACCATTTGTCATCGGACTGGCAGCTTTTACACCATCCAATTTTGAAATCGCTTCGTAATCAGAAACCTTTAAAGACTTCATAGACCCCTGCAGAAGGTCGAACCCCTGGTGTGCGCGGTGCCCCAGGCATAACCATCAATAGATTAGATCCTAGGCTAGAGATGGAGTTTTGAATATCTTGCTTAACACCATTACCAATAGATACTAAGGCAATTACGGCAGCTACACCGATGATGATGCCTAACATGGTTAAAATGGAACGCATTTTATTAGCGATGAGGATGCCCATGCCATTAAGAAACTCTCTTTATACATGTGGCACCTCCTGTACAGGCGTCATATTGAGATTTTGAGAATCCTCTACAATCAAACCATCGCGCAATACTACATTACGACTTGCATAGGTTGCAATTTCAGGTTCATGAGTAACGAGGATAATTGTACGCCCTTCCTCATAGAGACCTCTAAATATATTCATAACATCAATAGTCGACTTGAGTCAAGGTTCCCTGTCGGTTCATCGGCCATGATGATAGCAGGATTATTCGCTAACGCGCGAGCTATGGCTACACGTTGACGCTGACCACCAGATAACTCAGATGGCAAATGATCCATACGATCCCCAAGGCCAACAGAGGATAACAATGCAGCGGCACGTTCATTACGTGACTTTTTATCCATCCCTGCATAAATCATAGGGAGCGCCACATTCTCTAAAGCTGTCAATTTTGTTAATAAGTTAAAACTTTGGAATACAAAAGCCTATTTGTTTGTTTCGTACAAAGGCCAATTCATCGTCGGATAAAGGTAGCAACCTCATCGCCATTTAGGCGGTATGAACCTGTTGTTGGTCTATCTAAACAACCAAGTATGTTCATAAAGGTAGATTTACCAGAACCAGATGGACCCATAATAGACACAAATTCGCCTTTGTTGACCTGTAAATCGATGCCATGCAGTACAGGCACCGATAATTTACCATTTACATAGGTCTTCGTAATCCCTTGTATATCGATTACTGCTTGATTCATGTTCACCTACTATTAGAACGGTCCACGGCTATTATTCTTAGGTGCTGTTACATCACCACTTACGATGATTTCATCACCTTCAGATAAACCTTTTAAAATTTGTACATTAGTATCACCAGTTACACCTGTAGAAACAGCTGTACGTACTGGTTGACCATCTTTAATAACATATACATATTCCCTTTTGTTTATCTGTACGCACTGCAGTAAGAGGTACGACCAATGTATTTTTAATATCTTCGCCAAAGATAGTTGCACGAGCCGTCATAGATGGTAAGAAATTGTTGAAATATTTTCAGGAATTTGAACTTTACGGTATAGTACACAACGCTATTGCTTGTAGCGCCCATATTGCCTTTTGTACCTTTTGCAATTTCAGACACGTAACCTGTGAAAGTTTCACCTGGCTTAGAGTCTACTGTAAATTCTACTTTCGCACCCTGTTTGATACTACCAATATCTGTTTCATCTACAGTTAGATAAATTTCTAAATCACTTAAATCTGCAATCGTAGCGATAATCATTTGTGTAGAAATACCAGTACTGATAGTTTGACCGGCTTTCAATGGTGTACCAATAACAGTACCAGACATTGGCGCCGTAATAGTAGCATCATTTAAATCTGCTGCTGCACGGTCATACGTAGATTTTGCCCGTTCATAAGCTGTTACAGAATCATCATAGGTTTGTTGAGCAATAGCATTTTGATCGGCTAATGCTTTATAGCGGTTCATATCAAGTTCTGCCTTAGCTAGTGCTGCACGAGCATCATCTGCAGAGGCTTGTAATTGACGTGTATCAATATAGGCAATCACTTGACCCGCTGTAACTTGATCATTCTCTTTAACTAAAACTTTTTCAAGTTTACCAGCCACATTCGTAGAAACGTCTACATAATTAACAGGGTTAATAGTACCCGTAGCACTAATACTTGTTTTTACATCACCCTTTTCTACCTTGCCAGTAGTATATAAGTTTTGTGTTTGCTTAGAACCTTCACTATGCATGTAGTAGTATGTACCACCACCAAGAACACAAAGAACAACAGCACCAGCAATAATGCGTTTACGATGCTTTTGTAAGAATTCTTTCATTATAATCTCCTTATAAAAAGATGAAGATATCGCCAATAAAGTATCTATTTATGATGATACTATTAGTATTTTTAAATTATACAGCACCAATTACTTTTATGCAATATAATTTCATTAATGAATAAATGATGATAAAAAAAATGACCCTTTCGGGTCATTAGATAATATCAACTGCTTAAGATTGACAAAAAGTGTATAGTCCTTATCATTGATAGGGAAATTAAGACTTTCTGCCTCTTGATAGGAAATAGGACGAATATGACCATCTATATAGCCCAATAATCGATTGTCTGTACCATTCATTAATAACTCAATACAGGTTTCACTCATACGAGCCGCTAAAATAGCATCAAATGCAGATGGACCACCACCGCGTTGTAAATACCCCAATACGGTCAGGCTCGGATCAAATTCCGTATGATCCTTTATAGGATTTAACTTCCCCACTATTATAAGCACCTTCTGCAACGAGTATCACACTATATTCTTTACCACGAATCTGTGTCTCCTTTAAATGGCGACATACCTCATGTAAAGGCATAGGATTTTCAGGAACAGTACAATTTCAGCACCACACGCAAGTCCAGCTTTAAGCGCAATATGACCTGCTTTACGTCCCATTACTTCGACAATGGCTACTCGTTCATGTGAATTAGAAGTATCACGAATTCTACCAACCGCATCAACTACAGTATTGAGCGCCGTATCAAAGCCTATAGTATATTGAGTGCCACCCATATCATTATCTATAGTACAAGGAATAGTCATTGTGGACATACCCTAATTTCGCTAAACTGGTAGCACCGCGCATAGAACCATCACCACCGATAACAATAAGGTGATTGATACTATGAGACTTCAATATATCATAGGCCTTTTTTGAATATCCTCATTTTGGAACTCTGGAAAACGAGCTGTTTTTAGCATCGTTCCACCTTGAGTAATAATGCCTCCCACAGAGCGATTTGATAAAGGAATAAATTGTTCTTCCATAATGCCTAAATAGCCACGTTCAACGCCGAACACTTCAAAACCTTCATGTATTGCTTTTCTAGTTAGCGCTCTGATGGCGGCGTTCATGCCAGGTGCGTCTCCGCCGCTTGTTAGTATTGCGATTCTTCTCATATCCATTCCCCCTTGTGGTGCATGTTGTTTGGATATAGCTTCTGACTTACGTCCTTTACCTTTCTGATTAGACGTCTTCTGTTTACGACGTTTATCACAGCAAGATGTATTAGATTACCTTATTAGAACCTAATGTTTGAGAAGTTCGTTTATGAGCTTCTATTTTCTTAGGTATTCTACTATCATTTGTATTTCTAGTAACAGAATTATTTAGTTTTAGTTCTTGAGATGATTCTTTATCATCTCCATTATTCATATCATTGGGTTGACGTCTTGCTTTAAATTGCACGCCTGAGGCAACTAATTCATCTTCAATACGTTGCATAAAATCATAGGTCCGACCATTTGTTGTATCTAGTACAAAATCACACTGCTTATATACTGGTTTCCAGGATTGTATCATAGCGTGTACAAAAGCATGTACATTATTGTAATCCATAGTTGGCCGTTTCCCAATTCGGCGATTTACACGGCTCACAATACGAAATTGTGCAGCGCGAATACCAATAATATATGAGTATTTTTTAATACTTTTAACGTACGATGTTCAATCGGAAAATTACCACCTACAGATATAACCGCTTCATGGTATAAGCATACCTTTTTAAGTACATCCATTTCAGCACGACGGAATGCTTTTTCTCCAATTTTCTTGAATATTTCAGCAATAGGCAACCCAAAACGACCTTCTAATACGCGATCGGTATCTACAAATTGCCATCCCTTGCGTTCTGCAAGATTACGACCGAAATGACTTTTGCCACTTCCCATAGAACCGATGAGCATAATATTGCGTTTTATTATCATCTATTTATGTGCCTTATTATTTCATATCCTTCATTGTACTATAAAATGCTACAAAAACAAAGACAGACTATAGATTAACTCTCTATAATCTGTCTCTATTAGTATTACTAAAAATAATTTATATGTTAAGACCTCATAGTTGGTTTCACTGCACAATGTACATATACGACATTGCCTTTCCGTTCTATGTCCTCTATTTCTATACGGCGTGAAGGTTCTTTCTCATCAACAGTATTAATCCAGTTTATAAGTCGTTCTGTACTCCCTAATACAGTTAACTCTAATACACCTTCATGCTCATCAGTACTAACAATCATTAATGGTTCTCCTTGCAAAGAATCAAAAACACTTGTATTAGAACTCGTGTTAGATACCTTATTTTGCGTAAATGACTCTAACAATTTGGCTTCCTTAGATACAATATAATCTGACTCAGCATGCATTTTAATAACATAGTTTTCTTGTCGCTCTTTCAATTGAGTAACTTTCTGATTTAAACTAATAAATCCATATAGTGAACTACTAATGATGATGCTCCACACTATTACGATCATTAGTATCTTCTCTACTGGATGTGTTGTGCTCTCCTTTTAGATCCTTCCACATGGAATGTATATATACCTTTATCTGCTTTAACTGTTCCATGACACTCCATTCCTATTAGTCTGTGTTGAAGACTAGCTATAAACTTACGACACGCATCATCAGTAACACCTACACCATCCACACTAATCTGTCCATCTTTTATATGGAGGTGCTGTAAACTAATACCTTGCTCCATAGCTATATCAATGACATATAGGACTATAGTATTTTTGAATCATAGATGATGTATTATTTTTTGAACTATTCTTGAGAATTTGATCTTTAACGGCTATTATATCTGCATACTGTTTCCCTATAGACTGATACTGTGGATTTTGTAATAGACTCAATAGTTCTGATTTTTCAGCTTTATAATGTTCGTAACTAGACCAGCAATAACCTAGAGATAATAATCCTACTATTCCGTATATAATACTCATTCCATATAGATAATATCGATATCTGTGCCATATACTATGCCAATATAACGAACGAGGCATTAAATTAATGTGTCTATCCTTACCAGCCCAAGCCAATCCATTTAAGCCCCCTTGCTGCCATACCAATGGCCATATCCCAATCTAGTTGGCCTTGATTACACCGATTACGACCACGACCTAAAAATAGTAGAGGAATATACTCGTCGTCTCTCCATATATGGAGATAATAGCTTCCATATCCTTTCGTTCCTCTTCAGTTAACTGTTCTAAACCATACAGCTTAATGCCTTGTATTTCATCTACGCCAAACTCCTGCAATCTAGCCTCAAGCTGTTCTATCCCTTCTGATACATCGGTACTAGTAATTGGAATTCTACATTCTTGAATACATATATCGTTCCACCATAGCCATAAGTGTAAATTACCCTTTTTCAACAACGCCAGTTACAGTCCCACTACGCCGCATCAAACTGTAACAAATAGGGATAGGCCAAAAATCGATTACATCTACTGGAGCATAAGTGTCTCGTATTCCTTGTTTTAACAGTTCTAATGAATGACGCTCTACAGCTACCATAAACATATGATAATTATGTCTTGGATATTCTCGACGACACGCATCCATTTGGAAGCTATCTCCATCAAAGCTAAAGTAATCCTCTACATTCCACTTGATGAACTCTTTCATATCAAAATCATGAGGATCATAAGGTGCCACATGCATTTGTGTATCAATATTTGCAAACAATGCTGTAGGCACCATCATCTAAATCATACATTTCAATAAATTTTCGAATATCCTCATCAATAGGTGCACTGCGTTTCATTTCTAGTGCATCGGTAATGACCATAGTTTTATTTTCTACATGAGCTGTAACACATACAATATGTTCATCTGTAATGCATACTCCAGTATGTATTTTTCTTTTTCGTTTCATAGATTCACCTCAATATGGTTTCACCTTTATAACATGCATATTATTATCCTTATCTACCGTCACATACATATGTACTCGACTGACAATTTTGTGACGCTTCAATTTCCCATAACTCATAACATGACGAGGGTTTTCTGATACTGAGTCAGCTTCAATCGTTATTTCCACGTCCGCATCATCAGCTACTATTAACTTTTGCTGAAAGTCCCATGTATTACCCGCTCTACAATAGCCTACAAACCAATGTGCTCCACTTTGAGCTGCATAGTGTGCCTCTTCTAAATGCAATTCATCTATTGCATTACCTTCTACAAATTTGACCAATACGCAGCCCCATAAAGGCTAACAATAATAAAAAAAGACATTGTGAGTATCGCTATATATGTAATGAATCCAGCATTATGGGCTCCCATGTTCATGACTCGGTTCCTCATAATATTTATACCAATCATATATACTACTTTGACCTATAGAAACTTCATATATAGCTAATCCTCCATATCCAGCAGTATATTGCTTATCACCAGTAAATCGATTTGTAATATACCAACGCATGTGGATAGTTTCACTTTCATCTATACTAAATGGATGCTCTTGTGTATACCCCACATTTCGCTTATCTTTTGTACCTATAATGCGGCTACCACTAACCGGCTGCAAGCTGCCATCCGTAAGTTTTCTATACAGCGCATGGCGTTGTACAGTTAATGTAGTCCGTTTAGTATCGTGAACATATAAAGTCTTATTTCTATCCTCTACAGTTACCTGTACAGGATTCCATATAATTTGAGCCACAACCATACGCCTTGTATACCTGCCATCCTCCATCATCGCAACACTATCTATTAATTTTGCATTCCACATAACTCCGTAAAAAACTATCCCTAATAACAAGGTTAGAACGATAGTAGAAATAGTTATACTCATAAGTGTGGAATACAAAATAAAACCACTTTGTTTATCATGAGTAATCAACGTATTTCCTCCAAAAAGAGCGATAAGCTATACACAATAGTTTCATTATCTATGGCCTGTACAGTTAATCGTTGTAGGGCAATGCCATTTTCTACGGTAGGTTCTATGTGTGTTTTATAAGTAATAGATTCCCTAGGGCTCATAATAAATTGAGAGTTATGAATCCCTTCTTGAATGTGACCTGTTTTTGTAATACTGGGACTTACTTTCCTCTAAATATGTTACAGTATCTTGTACTATATGATCCCAATAATAAGCCTTATAAATTGTCAAGGTAGCCATCCAAAATACAGATAGTATAACAGGCAATATAAACATAATAATGGCTGTTGATACTAAGGCATCTCCATACATAAATCCCTTTAGTGTACTTCTTCCCATCGAATACGTCCCGTCTGCACAGATATCCATATACGATTTCTCTCACCACTTTCTCGATCCCGTAAAATAAGTTCCGTTCCATCATAAGGTAAACCTAGAGAAGAAAAAAAAAGAGATAATCGTTAAAGGTTGTACGTTTTCAATCCCTGTAGGTAACGATATATCGACTGTATGATGATGCGCATCCTCCTCTAAGGTATAGCTATCTTTATTTAATATGAATAACATGCGCCCTTTCCCATTCGACTTATGACCAAGCATGGACCAAAGTTGAACCTTTTTTAACATATATACCACTTCTTGAGTACTTCCATTTAAGGTATAACGACTGGGCGTCGTAACAATGGGCAAAGACAGAGAAATCAAAAGTAAAAATAAAGTAATAGCAATAATCCACTCGGCTAACAAAGAGCCAAACTGATGATGTATAGGTTGTGCCTTAACCATTGATATAACACCTCCATATAGGATCCGCCATGTAAGGCACACCAACCACCAAAGCATAGAAAGGGACCAAATGGAATATATCGATTACGATAGCTTGTTAGTAAGAGATAGAGAGAACCAACGCAAAAGGCTACGTAAAAAAAAAAAGCATATAATCTCCCAGGGCGTAAGCCACATGGAAATAGCAGAAAACCATTTCACATCGCCTAGTCCAAAACCTTTATGACTAATAAGACGAAGTCCATATGTAATAGTACCTACAGTCATAACACTTATGATTGTTATAAGCATAGACTTATCATTTAGAAAGCTATACAAAATGCCACCTATAACAAGCACTAAGGCCCCTTCATCAGGTAATATATAGTAATGCATATCGATGGTAGCACCTGCTATGATGATGAGTGAAAACACAGCATACAAAGCAACGTGAATAAAGGATATTACCTGGGATGAAACTATAATAGGTAGTACTATGGATGCTATATACACGATCAGTGCTATAACATAATGAGTCCCTTTCATACCTTGTCCTTCCATATAATCAACTATAGATATGTAAATCTAACGATTGATATAACTACATATACATGAAAACCTAAATCTACATATCCTAATACATGCACATTAAACATTAAACATTAAATATTAAATACTAAATACTAAATACTAGTTACTTGATACTAATATTAGATGCTAGATGTTAAATTCTAGATATAAGTTACGTTAAGGTGCATCAGGTGCTTTAACTACAACTGCTTTTGCAGTACCGCCATTAACCACTTCATAAGTAATGGTATATTCCTTATCCTTTGCAGTCTTAACATGTTCTGTCAGATAACCTTCTTTATATAGATTTTCTACAGTTGGTGGTGTATCTACATTCTTGTCAATCATATAGAGCTGCGTTGCATTTTTAATTATTTGAATATCTGCCGTTTCCTTCGCATTTCGTGCTCTATCAGCAGCCAGATAAGAATTGTGGCATCGCAATAGCTGCTAATATGGCAATAACGGCTACCACAACCATTAACTCAACAAGGGTAAAGCCCCTTTTCTCGACTTCTTGAGATTTTCCCGAACACGAGAAATATGTAAGTGGTCTAAAACCCATTGACCACATAGTTCTAATCGAGAATTTAAACCATGAACAATATGTATAACAGAACTCATAATATCCTCCTTATAATGATTAAATAACAGCTATCCATTTATATTGACCTCTATTGTTCTAACTATAAAAAGCTATTGTGCAACTATAAATAGCTATTGTCCTCCCAACTTAGCAATAGACGTAAATAATGGATACATAACAGATACAACTAAAACAGCTACACCAATTCCCATTACAGTTAGCAAAATTGGTTCTAAAAAAGCCTCTCTAGTCGGGCGATATATTTTGAAAGTATAGATTCATAGTAATGTCCACAATGATGTAGCATTTTAACGAGCTCTCCACTTTCCTCGCCAATAGAAATCATTTGCCATATAAAGGAATTTCCAATATTCTCAGATCTAAGGCTCTCTTCAAAGAATGGCCAGTTAATAACTTTGCCTCTACTTTCTCACTACATTCGGCACCATACATATTGCCCCATAAAGGTCTTGTGATATTCATAGTATGAATAATAGAAATTCCAGAATCTAACAAAAGGGCCCAAACCTTTAGCATACTTGTATAGTAAATGCAGGTCATCCATTGGTATCTGTGAGCCAACAGCCAAAGCCAACGATGTACTTTGCGTTTTTATACTATGTTGATGGTATGCAAAGACTAAAGCGCCTATCCCTACACACTGCATAATAAAGACTAATATAGGATGATTCTTTAGCCCTTGTCCTAATGCAAAAGAGGGCTCGTGTCATCAATGGTAATGTAATATGCATGGTAGTAAAAACCTTCTCAAAGGATGGAATGATAAACAGGATGGTAACGAGAAAGAATACGTTCATCATGAGAAGAAGAAATATAGGATAAGAAATAGCACTCATAACCTTTTGTCGCAATTGTCGCTCCCAATCATAGTGACGTGAAATGTATTGTAAGCTTTCACCTAAAGTGCCTGCTGCCTCTCCACTTTCTAGTAGTGCTAAGGCTATCGCAGGGGGCAGCCTTCACTACGCAATGCTTGCGATAAGGTTTGGCCTCTCTCAATCGATTCATAGAGGGCTGTATATAAAAGACCTTGTTTCCCATTACATAGTAACTGTAATGCCCTCCGTAAAAGGTACACCAGACTCGATGAGTAGTCCTAATTGATAAGTTACATCTACCACCATGGTATGATTCCACTTATGTTTTTTTCTTATTTACTTGTAAAGTAATTTTATAAATCTTGTATCCATCGCGTTTTAACCGTGTACCGACCTCCTGTTCTGAATCTGCCCACATCAAACCTTTTACTGTTTCATTATTCTCATTTTTACGACATATTCATAAGCCTCCATATCTGCACCTACGATAATTGTTGATCTAATAGCATATGTAGTTGATGCTGCGTTCCATATTGTGCTTTTACATCTCGTACGGCCATTTCTAGTGTTTTCATAGGCAGTTGTGTTTCTTGAATCGAGATAATTTGCGGTTCCTTACGAGTGCGTATTAAATTTGCCACTGCATGAGTGTTTAACAAAATATCACGAATGGTAATAAACTTTTTATTCCACCTAAGAAGTCGTTGACATATAACAGCACGTAACACTTGAGATATTTGACTGCGAATTTCCTCTTGTTGTTCACCAGGAAATAGTGAAATCATGCGGTGAACTGCCATCACGGCCCTTTGCGTATGCATAGTGGCCATCACAAGATGACCCGTTTCGGCCGCATGAAGAGCGGCCTCTAATGTTTCACGATCTCAAGCTCTCTCCAACCATAATGACATCTGGGTCCTCTCTCAATGCATCGCGAATACCATTAGACATAGACTTAATATCGGCACCTAATTGGCGTTGATGAATTAAAGATTTCTTAGGCTTAAACTCAAATTCTATGGGGTCTTCTAAGGTAATGATATGACGCTCCATAGTTTGATTTATATAGTCAATACAACAGGCTAAGGTAAAACTTTTCCCCACTACCTGTAGGCCCGCATACAAGCAATAGACCATCATGTGCTTCACATAGTTTTTTGAAGTAAATGTCCTTCACTGTTATCCTCTAGCTTAAGTTGTTGATGGCACAATAACCTCAGTGTCCCACATATCGTTTGATTAGCCTTATATAGATGAACACGTATACGCACGCCACAACAGGAACAAGCTTCATCGAGATTGCCATTCATAAGAGGCTATACCACAACGTCGTAAAATATCTTCAATTAAGATAGTAGTACATATAAACGAAGTAGCCTTCAATCCATCACCATGTCGCAAATAGATAGGCTCACCACATTGTAGATGAATATCTGTAGATGATAATTGTATTGCTTGTTCAACAATGGTTTCTAAACTTCCACTATTACAGCATGAGTCCACAACGATGCACCTCCTCTATCGATGTAACATGCTGAGATACAGCTTCACGAGCGGAATCCTCTAGGGACAAAAGTAAATGTGCTTCTAATTGATCCCAGTGAACTGAATTGGTTGGTATTTCTAAATATTCAAAGAGCGCAGTCCGTCCATGATACGTGGTGCCATCAAATTTTCGAACTAAACGTTGCGCTATTGCCCCCATTAAAGTAGCCCGTATTAAATACGGTTCTACCCCCATATCCATGAGACGCGTTACAACACCAATAGCTGTGTTAGTATGAATTGTAGATAACACTCGATGCCCTGTTAAAGCAGATTTAACGGCCAGCTCTGCAGTCTCCTTATCCCTGATTTCACCAATCATAATCGTATCTGGATCTTTTGCCGTAGCACTGATCTAAGCCCTTTGGCAAATGTAAAGCCAATCTTCTCATTAATACCAATTTGTATGGCTCCTTTAATTTCAGCCTCTACGGGATCTTTCAAGACATATGAGCTTTGTTTCCTCTAGATTTAACATGCGTAACATGGCATATAAAGTAGCTGTTTTACCACTACCTGTAGGTCCACAAATTAGAAGTAAGCCATAAGGACGTTTTAGTAATTGTTTAATATGCTCATAAATATCTGCACGCATACCTAAGGCTATTAAGTCTTTATGACTCCCTTCATTTCCCATAAGTCGGCAGACCAAAGTCTCACCATATAGGCTAGGCAATGTGGATACGCGCATTGTTACAGATGTATCCTTATGACTCCAAGCCCATCGACCATCTTGAGGCAATCTTTTTCACTAATATCTAATGCCACTACAAACCTTGATGCGGTTGATAATAAGTTCAGCCTCTTCAGAAGTCACAGTCATATTTGTTCGTAGTAATCCATCTTGTCGTAACCGAACTTGGACACCACTTTGGAATAGGATCAAAGTGAATATCGCTGACATGATGTTCTAAAGCATATAGGATAATGTCGTCTAATGTTACGTCTACATACATGGTCACCTCCTATACCTTGCGGTATGTTTTTACCTCACACTAGCGTATGGCGTTATAGGTTTCGACATCATCCCCAAAATCCCTTTTTTATTTTTAAAAAATCCACAAAGCGAAAAACTTTTCTATTTTTGGGCATAAAAAAGGCTCCTTGAAGGGCGCCCTTATTGAACTTTTTAGCTAAGACGATTTTTATTTTTAAGTTATAGAAAACGTCATTACCTTTATATTGTGCTGTTTCGTATAACATTTCTTCAATGCGAAGCAATTGATTGTATTTAGCTACACGTTCAGAACGAGCTGGTGCACCAGTCTTAATTTGACCAGCATTTACAGCTACTGCAATATCAGCAATAAATGTATCTTCTGTTTCGCCAGAGCGGTGAGATACTACACATGTGTAACCTGCGCGTTTAGCAAGTTCCATAGCATCAAACGCTTCTGTTAAAGTACCAATTTGGTTTACTTTTTACAAGAATAGAGTTACCTACACCAAGCTCAATACCACTTTTCAAACGTTTTGTATTAGTTACGAATAAATCATCACCAACGAGTTGTACGCGATCGCCAAGGCGTTCTGTCAATAATTTCCAGCCATCCCAATCTTCTTCAGCAAGACCATCTTCGATGGATACGATTGGATATTTACCTACTAAGTATTCGTAGAAATCTACCATTTCAGCAGCTGTTTTAACTTTGCCTTCACCAGCTAGATTGTATTTACCATCTTCATAGAATTCGGAAGATGCAGAATCAAGAGCTAATTTGAAATCTTTACCTGGTTCATAACCTGCCGCTTTAATAGCTTCACAAATTACTTCTAATGCTTCTTCGTTAGATGCCAAGTTTGGAGCAAAACCACCTTCATCACCTACAGCAGTGCTAAGACCTTTATCATGAAGTACAGATTTCAATGTATGATATACTTCTGCACAGCTACGAAGAGCTTCAGCGAAGGTTTTGCGCCTACAGGCATGATCATAAATTCTTGAATATCTACGTTATTATCCGCATGTGCGCCACCATTCAAGATGTTCATCATAGGAACTGGCAATTCTTTTGCGTTGAAACCGCCAAGGTATGCAAACAATGGCAAATCTAAAGATTCAGCTGCTGCACGAGCTACTGCCATAGATACACCAAAATTGCATTAGCACCGAAGTTAGATTTATTGTCTGTACCATCTAATTTCAACATCAAGTTATCGATAGCTACTTGTTCAGTCGCATCATAACCAATAATGGCAGGACCGATTTTAGCATTTACATTATCGATAGCTGTTAATACACCTTTGCCGGAGTAACGGGATTTATCACCATCACGTAATTCTACAGCTTCAAATTTTCCTGTGGAGGCACCAGATGGAACTGCAGCTGTTGCAATAGTACCATCTTCTAAACATACTTCAACTTCAACAGTTGGGTTACCGCGGGAATCTAAAATTTCTCTTGCAATGACTTGTTCAATTACTGCCATTTCTTCACCTCGTAAAAATCTAATGGGATAACTGTCATGCGACAGATATTATATATTGAGCAAAACCATATAGGTTATAACTCTTGTTAACTACTAATATAGTGAAAGTTCTATATTATGCTTTTTGTACTTAAACTATGACCAACGTCATAGATTCTGGTTGTTCTATGCCAGCCAAGTCTAATAATGTAGGAGCAATATCACATAATTTACCAGTCTCTAATGTAGCTGCTTTTAAGGCATCACTCATTAAAATTAAAGGAACCAAGTTTGTTGTATGCGCCGTATGAAGCTTTGCCAGTTTCATGGTTAACCATAAGCTCCGCATTACCATGGTCTGCTGTAATTAAAAGTGACCATTCTTACTGCGTATAGCCTCAACGATACGACCTAATCAAGTATCTACAGTTTGAACTGCTTTAACAGCCGCTTTCAAAGCTACCTGTATGCCCCACCATATCTGGGTTTGCAAAGTTCAAGATGATCATGTCATACGTTTCATCTTGAATGGCTTGTACAACCTTATCAGTCACTTCATAAGCACTCATTTCAGGTTGTAAATCATAGGTTGCCACTTGAGGAGATGGCACAAGAATGCGGTCCTCACCTTCAAATGGATCCTCTTTACCACCGTTGAAGAAATACGTAACATGAGCGTATTTCTCTGTTTCAGCAATACGCAATTGACGATAGCCACCTACGCTTAGTACTTCGCCTAGTGTTTCAGATAAAATGTCCTTTTCATACACAATATGAACTGGTAAACCATCTTCATATTTAGTCATAGTCGCCATGTATAAAGATAATGGTTCACGGTTAAAGCCATCAAAGTCTGGCAACACTAAGGCTTTTGTAAGCTCACGACCACGGTCTGGACGGAAGTTACAGAAGATTACAGCATCGCCATTCAGAAATCGTTCCTTCAGCATCGATTACCGTAGGAAGAACAAACTCATCTGCCGCATCTTTGTCATAAGATTGTTGCACCGCTCACACAGACTGATGCCTTTTCACCTTGACCATTTACAATCGCATTATAGGCAAGTTCAACGCGGTCCCAACGATTATCGCGGTCCATCGCATAGTATCGACCACTCACAGTAGCAATTTTTCCACAGTTTAGCTCTGCCATATACGCTTCTAAGTCTTTTAAATAGCCTTGTGCACATTGTGGGGCTACGTCACGTCCATCGAGCAAGGCATGTACATAAACGTGCTTTAATGCCTTCATGTTTGTTTAGCACCAGCCTTTGACTGCCTTAATATGCTCTAAAGAACAATGTACATTGCCATCTGATACTAGACCGATAAGATGTAAGCTTTGTTTTTTAGCAACTTCGTATAGTTCCTGCATAACAGGGCGATTATAAAACTCACCGGATTCAACGTCTTTAGTAATACGAGTTAAATCTTGGTACACAATGCGACCAGAACCAAGGTTTAAATGGCCAACCTCAGAATTCCCCATCTGTCCTTCTGGAAGTCCTACTGCAAGCCCTGATGCTTCTAATTTTGTATGGGGATACATATCCCACAATTGATTAAAACAGTGCGGCTTCGCCTGTACTACAGCATTGGTTGTATCTGATTGATCTCCCATGCCAAAGCCATCTAGGATAACTAGCATTACGGGAGCCTTTAATTTAGCCATTTTTAACCTCATATTAAGCGCTTACTTGATTCGCCGCTTTAATAATATCAATAAATTCATCAACTACTAAAGATGCACCACCTACAAGGGCACCATCAATATTTGGTTCCCCAAGGATTTCACGGGCATTTTCGGATTTAACACTACCACCATATTGGATGCGCACGGCATCAGCAGTCTCATCATCGTATAAAGAACGAATGTAATCACGAATTTCTTTACATACCTCTTCAGCTTGATCAGCAGTTGCTGTTTTTCCTGTGCCGATAGCCCAAATTGGTTCGTACGCAACAATCAATTGGCTCACTTGTTCCTTTGGAACGTCAACCAAAGCACCTTTAAGTTGAGATGTAATCCAGTCTAGAGTATGACCGGATTCACGTTGTTCTAAACTTTCACCAACACAGACTATTGGTATCAAATTATGGTGAAATGCACTTTGATTTTTGCATTTACCGTCTCATCTGTTTCACCATAATATTCACGGCGTTCAGAGTGACCAATAATAACATAATTGACGCCTACCTCTGTAAGCATAAGTGGTGAAATTTCACCAGTGAATGCACCAGCATCATGATAATCCATGGTTTGTGCGCCTACTTCAATAGCTGTATCGTGTGTTAGTGCTACAGCACGTTCAATAGCTGTGAAAGGCGGGCAAACAACTACATCACAGGATAATTCCATATCTTGTAACACGCTGTTAAACGCTTCGATCAGAATAGATCCAGACGCAATGGTGCCATTCATTTTCCAATTCCCTGCAATAATGGGTTTTCTCATATTATGCCTCAGACAATGCAGCAATACCTGGTAGAATTTTGCCTTCTAAGAATTCTAAAGATGCACCACCACCCGTGGAGATATGGCTAATTTTATCTGCTAAGCCACTTTTTCAATAGCCGCTACAGAGTCGCCACCACCAACGATAGTCATCGCATCGGATTCAGCTACAGCTTTTTGCTACTGCATTAGTACCAGCTGCAAAGTTTTCCATTTCAAATACGCCCATAGGACCATTCCAAATAATAGTCTTCATTGGCGCCAATGCTTCTACATAGAGCTCCGTGTTTTAGGACCAATATCTAGAATCATCCAACCATCTTCAATATTTTCAACGTCAACGATTTTAGTGTTAGCATCGTTGCTGAAAGCATCAGCTACTACAGCATCGATAGGTGTCAATAATTTAGCACCTGCTACGCGAGCTTCCATAACAAGATCTGTAGCAATAGCTTCTTGACCTTCTTCAAATAAAGAGCTACCAATGTTGCAGCCTTGTGCTTTAATGAAAGCATTTGCCATACCACCGCCGATGATCATTACATCAACTTTAGGCAAAAGGTTTGAAATAACAGAAATTTTATCTGTTACCTTAGCACCGCCGATAATAGCTGCCATAGGTGTTTTAGGATGTACTACAGCTGCACTTAATGCATCAATTTCTTTTTTTTTTGAGCAAGAAACCTGCTGCCATAGGGATATAGTCAGCAATACCAACTACGGATGCTGCATTTCGGTGAGATACACCGAATGCATCGTTGATTGCTACATCAGCAAGAGATGCCAATTGTTTAGCAAATTCAGGGTCGTTTTTAGTTTCTTCATTATGGTAACGCAAGTTTTCAAGCATCAATACATCCCCTGGTTGTAATGCTTTTACAGCTGCTTCAACCTTAGGGCCAATGCAGTCATCTACAAATGCTACTGGCTTATTGATAAGCTCAGATAAATGTTTTGCACATGGTGCCAAAGACATTTCAGGTTTGCGTTCCCCTTTGGACGACCAAAGTGAGAAGCAAGAATTACCTTTGCCCCTTTTTCAATTAAATAATTGATAGTAGGTAATGCACTACGAATACGAGTGTCATCAGTGATGACACCGTCTTTCATAGGAACATTAAAATCAACACGAACAAATACTGTTTTATTATCTACTTGTAAACCTTCGATTGTTTGTTTCATCAAAGCCTCCCTGATTATAAGCCTTTGCTTGCTACGAATGCTGCCATGTCGATAAGACGTTCAGAGTAACCCCATTCGTTATCATACCAAGAAACAACTTTTACCATGTTTCCATCCATAACCATTGTCAAATCAGCATCAACAATGGAGCTACGAGGATCAGGAGCTGAAATCACAGGATACCAATGGTACATCAGATACACCTAAGATACCTTTTAATTCGCCAGCAGCTGCTTTGCGGAATGCTTCATTGATTTCTTCTTTAGTAGCCGGTTTTTCAAGTTCACAAACAAGATCTGTAGCATATACGTCTGGAGTAGGAACGCGCAATGCAAAACCATCTAATTTACCTTTTAATTGAGGCAATACTTTAGCAACCGCTTTTGCTGCACCAGTAGTTGTAGGAATGATAGACATAGCTGCTGCACGAGCACGGCGAGGGTCTTTATGACGTGCATCAAGAATTTTTGGTCATTAGTATAGGAATGAATAGTTGTCATCATGCCGCGTTTAATGCCGAATTCATCGCATAATACTTTAGCGAATGGAGCCAAGCAGTTTGTTGTACAAGATGCATTAGAGATAATGTGATGTTTTGCAGGATCATACATATCTTGGTTTACACCCATAACCATAGTTAAGTCTTCGTTTTTACCAGGTGCAGAAATTAATACTTTTTTACAGTAGGTTGATTCAAATGAACCTTTGCTTCCTCTGCATCACGATATTTACCAGTACATTCCATAACAATTTCAACGCCTTCTTCAGACCAAGGTAATTTAGAAGCATCGCGGTCATGGAATACGCGGATTTTTTTACCATCAACATAAATGTTTTCTTCATCAAATGTTACTTCGTTAGGAATTGTGCCATGAACGGAATCATATTTTAACAATAATGCAGTACCTTCATTATCGCCAGTAGCATTGATTGCTACAACTTCTACGTCAGGATTATTAATCGCTGCACGTACTACACATTTACCAATACGACCAAAACCGTTAATACCAACTTTTACTGCCATTGTTGGGATCCTCCTAATAAAAAAAATATTCTAACAAAATATTTAACTACTAACTTCACTTATAATGCTGAAATTTGTAGTAATTGACGCATACCTTCTGCTGCTTGCTCATCAATGATGAGTATGCCTTTTTGACAAGACCTCATAACACCAATAATGGCACTCGATTTATCTTGACCACCAGCCACAGCAATCACATTTGGAATTTTGCAACATCAGGAAGTGATAAACCAATATTATTAGTGGAATAAATCAACTTACCATCTATATCGCAATATTGACCAATGCTTCGCCAACAGCATGATTATCTACTAACTGCTTACGCACATCATCAGCTATATGGCGCTGATCCGCCATGCGCATAGCTGTACCAATACCAAACAATAATACGTCAGTCCTACTAATGAGATAATTCCAATTCCTTAATTTGAGGTTCGCAAGTCATGAGCATATGCAATGAGTCTTGTAGAAAGTCCATCAGGTAAATGAAGCATTTTATAGGTCCCACGAAGTCGTTCAGCTAGCACTGAAGCAATTACGTTAGCTTGATATTCAACTACCTCACCAACGCCCCCACGGGCTGGTACAACAATAGGATTAAATGGTAATATAGGCATTTCTTCAGCTATTGCAGCCATGGTACTGCCACCACTGATAACAACTACAGATCAGGTTTCTAATACGTCCTGAATAACTTTGCTGCTGCAAAACCTAACTTTTTTAACCATCAACGTTCCTTCTGTAGGAGTGATGATAACCCTATCGATATGAAAGTGCTTCAGTCAATCGATGTTCTAATTCGTTAATACGTTCATAATTCATTTAAAAAATTTCGCAACTTTGGAACAATTGCATGTCCCTCATCAGTGAGAAAAATTCCTGGTTTATAAATGTCAACAAGACCATTAGCACGCATTAACTCAATATGACTTCGTACGGTTCGCTCTGGAAGGTCCGTTGCAGTAGCTAATGTCCTACGGCCTATAGGCTCTTCATAAACTAGGTGGTTTAATATTTTGTATCGCTCCTTTAATACACTAACGATTTCAGGAACAATACGTTCACATATCATTAGAAACTCGTTCATCGGGTCCCTCCTTTACCCGTTAGGATTGTATGAATCGTTTTTCGTCCCATGTGAACAAAATTCGTCCCACCTAAAATAAAAAAATACTTTTTACATCTGTATTGTATACCCTATGTAGATTTTATTCAAGACTTTATAGGAGTAAAAACGACATAATTCGGGATATTTTATACAACTTTGTACCTAAACTATGTCGTTTTATATGATTATATTATTTTGTACCGAAGATACGGTCACCAGCATCCCCTAAACCAGGCAAGATGTAACCATGATCATTAAGTTTTTCATCAAGGGCGGCTACATAAATAGGAACATCGGGATGTTCTTTATTCACTGCTTCCACACCTTCAGGAGCCGCAACAAGACACATTAATTTAATATTTTTAGCACCTTTTTCTTTAACAATGTAATAGCAGCTGCTGCACTACCACCAGTAGCTAACATTGGATCTGTTACTATAAAGTCGCGTTCGCCTACATCAGAAGGTAATTTGCAGTAGTATTCTACTGGTTTCAATGTTTCTGGATCACGGTATAAACCGATATGACCAACCTTTGCAGTTGGAATCAAGTTAAGCATACCATTGACCATACCTAGACCAGCACGAAGAATTGGGATAATACCCAATTTTTTTACCTGCAATACGTTTGCCAGTCATTTTAGTTAAAGGTGTTTGTACTTCTACATCCTCTAATGGAAGGTTACGTGTGATTTTCATAACCCATCAACATAGTAATCTCATCAAGTAATTCTCTAAAATCTTTAGAGCCTGTTTCTACATCACGCATCAATGTAACTTTGTGTTGAATCAATGGATGTGTCATAACATTAACTTTCATGACTGTCCTCCTATAAATAATTTACATACCATTCTATCGGTATCCATTTAATATTCATATTTACTCTATCACAGATTAATAAATCATGCCATAAAAATATGAATATTTAAAAGGGATGTGCCAGGCACACCTTTATGCTACATATAGGTTTATAGGACTACAAATATGTAATTATTATAATTAATCTAATAGATTAGGATATAAAGGATACGCTTTTTCACAAATGCTGCTACACGTTTTGCAGCTTCTTCATGTTTTGCTTTATCTTCAGGATTTTTAAGAACAGTTGCAATGATATCTGCAATTTCTTCCATATCGTTTTACTTTAAGACCACGTGTTGTAAGATGCTGGTGTACCAAGACGGATACCACTTGTTACAAATGGGCTAGCTGGATCAAATGGAATTGTATTTTTATTACATGTAATACCTATTTCATCAAGTAAGTGTTCTGCTTCTTTTACCTGTTAAACCAGTATTGCGAACATCTACAAGCATAACGTGCGTATCTGTACCGCCAGAAACAATTGTTAAGCCTTTTTCTTGCAATGCAGCAGCCAATGCTTTTGCATTATTAATAACTTGTTGTGCATATACTTTAAACTCAGGTTGTAATGCTTCACCAAATGCAACAGCTTTAGCAGCGATAACATGCATCAAAGGACCACCTTGAATGCCAGGGAAGATGGCTTTGTCGATTGCTTTTGCATATTTTTCTTTGCAAAGAATCATACCGCCACGAGGACCACGCAATGTTTTATGAGTTGTTGTAGTAACGATATCAGCATATTCTACAGGATTTGGATGTAAACCAGCTGCTACAAGGCCAGCGAAGTGAGCCATATCTACCATGAAGATAGCATCAACTTCATGAGCTACATCAGCCATTTTTTGAAGTCAATTTGACGGCTATAAGCACTACCACCAGCAATGATCAATTTAGGTTTTGCTTCTAATACGATTTTACGGAATTCATCATAATCGATTTGTTGAGTTTCTGCATCTACACCGTAAGGTACTACATTGAAATATGTACCAGATACGTTAACAGGAGAACCATGAGTTAAATGACCGCCATGGGACAAATTCATACCCACAATAGTATCACCAGGTTGTAATAATGCAAAAATACACACCAAAGTTTGCTTGAGAACCAGAGTGAGGTTGTACGTTGGCATGTTCTGCACCGAACAAGCGTTTTGCTCGTTCAATAGCTAATGTTTCGATAACATCAACATTTTCACAACCACCATAATAACGTTTACCAGGATACCCTTCTGCATATTTGTTAGTTAATACGCTACCTTGAGCTTCCATTACGGCTTGAGAAACAAAGTTTTCAGAAGCAATCATTTCTAATTTATCGCGTTGGCGTGCTAATTCTTGATTGATAACAGCTTGAATATTAGGGTCTTGTTTTTCTAAGAAACTCATGAGTATCCTCCTCGTGCAAAACGAATATATATAGGTAATGATGTATTACTTCTCTAATGTTTTAATTTTTCTACACGGCGTGCGTGACGGCCACCTTCGAACTCTGTTTTCATAAAGATGGCAACAATATCATTAGCTAGGCCTGGACCAATAACGCGTTCCCCCATTGTGAGAATATTAGCGTCATTATGTTCACGACATGCATGAGCAGAGAATGTATCATGACAAAGAGCAGCGCGAATACCTGCAATCTTATTTGCTGCAATACCGATACCAATACCAGTACCACAAATCAAAATACCTCTGTCTGCTTGACCAGATACGACTGCATTTGCTACAGATACAGCAATATCAGGATAGTCGCAAGAATCAGGTGTATGACAACCAAAATCCTCTACTTCATGTCCCAATGCATTTAACAATTCCTTAACGGATGCTTTTAAATTTAATCCGCCATGATCACAACCAATTGCAACTTTCATAATTTCATCTCCTACGCCTTCTTGAGGCACTGATGCAAGACCAGCCTCTACTAAGTGATAAATTTGTTCCGCACATTGATTATATACGGTTTCGATCAGACCCATATGGGTCCGTAACATCACCATCTTGACCACCCCACTCGGAAATCGTTTTGATTTTACCTTCCTCAAACGGGAATTGGCGAAGTAGTACAGATTTGTGATCTTTCGTCATACCAATGATAAGATCTGCTGCATTAACGAGCTCCATCGTCAATGGTCTCGATTCATGATCAGAAATATCTGCAATGGAACGGACAGCTTCCACGGCTTGTTCAGTTGGTTTTGCTCCATAGGCGGCAAATAGACCAGCTGATACAGTCGTCACATCCTTATGTTGCTCCGCTGCAAGGGCCCGTGTAATACCTTCAGCCATGGGGCTACGGCAAGTATTACCGGTACATACAAATAAAATATTCATAATAACATCCTTACTTAATCACATTTTGTGATTACTTTATACATTATAGCAAATCCATCCAATATGTAAAAAGACATATTTCTATTATCAGTGGACATTTTTATTTCAGTAAATTTACTTATAAATGATATGATGACTCGATGCCTTTTCCATGCGGTTCATAATGGCAACACCAAAACCGTCGTCATCAACACCTTCTGCCAAGATTAAGGCAACATGATTTTCGTTAAAATATAATAGGCTTTTTATAAAAGTCATGGCCTAATGATAAGGCATCACCATAGTTGCCAAAACAATGGAATATAAAGCGTGTATCCTCTTTCATAAGGTTATACGTTTCATGACTCACTAAACAACCTATAGGACCTTCTATCCCCTCTGAAAGCTCTTTAAAAGTACTTGCCACCTTCTCTGGACTACCTACAACAACTGTCATAGGTGCATCAGGAGCATAATGGGTATACTTCATACCAGGAGCTTTTAGGCTTAGTTGTGGCATTAACGAGAGCAGTATCATACTCAACCGTAGATACAACAGCTTCAAGTTGTGCTTTTGTTATTCCACCTGGTCTCAATATAATGACCTTTGTCATCATGTACTTCTACAACAGTAGACTCTACACCTATCGTTACATGGTCCTGCATCTAAAATATAGGAAATACGGCCCTTCATATCATGGTAAACATCTTGTGCTGTTGTAGGACTTGGACGACCAGATATATTAGCACTAGGAGCCGCTACCGGTACACCGGTACGTTCTAATAAATGTTCGACAAATCGTGATCAGGACAACGTAAAAAGCAACACGAGATAAACCGCCTGTAGCACGATTTGGCACTAAATCCGATTTAGGCAATGTGATTGTCAATGGACCAGGCCAAAAATGTGTCCATTAATAATTGTGCTGTATTTGAAACCTCTGTTACTAAAGGTTTTATACTTTCACTATTAGGAACATGTAAAATAAGTGGATTATCGGATGGGCGACCTTTAGCGGCGTAGATTTTATCCATTGCCTCTGGATCAAGTCCATTGGCGCCAAGTCCATATACAGTTTCTGTAGGAATGGACACTAATTCGCCATTACGCAAAGCGCGAGCAAGCATATCTAGTTCTTGATCTGATGGATTTGTAATAATTTGAGTATCCATATTATCCCTCATATACAGCTGTTACAACGCGGTCATTTCCGCCGAGGTCAGCAATACATCGAATATTAGAGTACTGCCCTTTTTCTTCTAATAAAGCCTTTACAGCCTCAGCTTGATCAAAACCTATTTCAAAGGCTATATGGCCTTGCGATTTTAAATATGTGCCACATCTTTTAGCCAAAATACGATAGAAATCAAGTCCATCTTCACCGCCAAACAAGGCAATATGAGGCTCATTTAATACGTCCTGAGACAATAATTTAGCATCCCCAGTACGGATATAGGGTGGATTTGATACGATGAGATCAAAACTGTTCATTTTTTACCATCTAAGGCAGAAAACATATCGGACTCAACTAACAATTGAGCACGATCATTTAAGTTAAATCTTTCACTATTTACCTTAGCCAATGACAAAGCATCAGTAGATATTTCCAATACCCATGCCATGCGCATTCGGCAAATAGTGCAATAGACTTAATAATATCGTGCCAGGGCCCGTACATACATCAGGATACGAATATTAC
>VOFH01002320.1_pt1 | contig 39179 bp, 94 predicted proteins | sample 5384091 | NCBI WGS metagenome assembly VOFH01 (sample SAMN12384727, study PRJNA508395) | human gut metagenome | isolation source: healthy gut G | host: Homo sapiens
ATCGTACAGGGTCGCTATCTTTCTTGCGAGATGGAGGGCACGTTCTCAAAGAACTTCAGCGCCTCTTCCACCGTCATATTCAGCACGTCATATATACTCTTGCCCTTATACTTTACATCAGAGTCTCGCGGTTGTACCGCTTTCCTCCGCAGACTTCACAGGGAACGTAGACGTCTGGCAGGAAATGCATCTCAATCTTAATAATACCGTCGCCGCTGCACGCCTCACACCGGCCGCCCTTCACGTTAAAGCTGAACCGGCCTTTGAATAGCCCTTTGCCTTCGCATCCGATGTCGATGCAAACAGATCACGGATCAGATCGAATACGCCGGTATATGTGGCCGGATTCGAACGCGGGGTTCTTCCGATCGGGGACTGGTCGATGGCGATGATCTTATCCAGCTGTTCCACACCTTCAATGCATTTGTGCTTGCCCGGAATGGTCCTTGCCCGGTTTAACTTTTTCGCCAGCGATTTATACAGGATCTCGTTCACCAGAGAGCTCTTTCCCGATCCGGAGACACCGGTTACACACGTCATCACGCCCAGAGGGAATGTGACATCGATATTCTTTAAGTTATTCTCTTCGCTCCGCGGACGGTCAGGTAGCCTGTCGGCTTTCTGCGCTCCTCCGGAACCGGAATCTTGATTCTGCCGCTCAAGTACGCGCCTGTGATGGAATCCTTGCACTTCATGATCTGGTTTGCCGTTCCGACGGCTACCACATTGCCGCCGTGCTCGCCTGCGCCCGGACCGATATCGATGATGCAGTCCGCCGCACGCATGGTATCCTCATCATGCTCGACCACCAGCACACTGTTTCCCAAATCCCTTCAAATGAAGCAGCGTTTTCAGCAGCTTGTCATTATCTCTCTGATGAAGGCCGATACTCGGCTCATCCAGAATATAAGCCACCCCTACCAGGCCTGATCCAATCTGCGTTGCGAGACGGATACGCTGTGCTTCACCGCCGGATAAACTTCCGGTGGCACGGGTGAGCGTCAGATAATCGAGACCGACATCGATCAGGAACGTCACTCTGGCCCGGATCTCCTTTAAAATCAGGTCGCCGATGGAATGCTGCATCGGAGTCAGTACCAGCTGATCCAGAAACTCCCGGAACTTGATGATCGACATATTGGTTGCTTCGTAGATATTCTTATCTCCCACCGTTACGGCCAGAGACTCCTTTTTCAGCCTCATTCCGCGGCAGGCAGGACACGGGGTGATCCGCATAAAGGTTTCATACTCCGCCTTGGATGCCTCCGAGTACGTCTCACGGTACCTTCGGGCCACATTTCTGAACCAGACCTTCAAAGGCCACATCGTATACGCCTTCTCCCGCGCTGTCCCTTGTAGTGCACCTTGATTTCTTTTCCGTTCGTTCCATTAATCAGGACGTCGTGGATCTCCTTCGGATACTCCTCAAATGGGGGTATCCAGGCTCAAACTTGTATTCACTGCTCAGCGCCTCCAATATGGCGCGTGTAAAGCTTCCCTTTATCTGTACAGGACTGCCAGCCCAGTACAGTGATGGCCCCCTGGTTGATGCTCAGACTCTTGTCCGGAATCATCAGATCCTCATCGAACTCCATCTTATATCCCAGACCGAAACAATCCGGGCAGGCGCCGAAGGGTTATTAAAGGAAAAGCTTCTCGGTTCCACCTCATCGATACTGATTCCACAGTCCGGACAGGAAAAGCTCTGGCTGAAGGTAATCGGCTTTTGGCCGTCAATCACATCCACGGTCATCAGCCCGTCGGACCAGCTCCATCACCGTCTCGATGGAATCTGCAAGACGCTTCTCGATTCCTGCCTTCACCACGAGACGGTCTACCACGATATCAATGTTGTGCTTAATATTCTTCTCCAGCTTGATCTCCTCTGACAGCTCGTACATGCTGCCGTCGACATCATTCTGACATAACCGCTTCTCCTTTGCCTGATCCAGAACTTTCTCATGTTCGCCCTTTCCGCCCGCGCACGACCGGCGCCAGCAGCTGGATCTTCGTTTTTTCCGGAAGCTCCATGATCTGGTCAACCATCTGGTCAACTGTCTGGCGGCGGATCTCCCGTCCGCACTTCGGGCAGTGGGGAATCCCGATTCTCGCATAGAGAAGTCTCATATAATCATAAATCTCCGTCACCGTTCCCACCGTCGAACGGGGGTTGCGGTTCGTCGACTTCTGGTCGATAGAGATCGCCGGGGACAAGCCCTCAATGCTCTCGACATCCGGCTTTTCCATCTGACCTAAGAACTGACGCGCATAAGACGACAGGGATTCCATATACCGTCTCTGCCCTTCCGCGTATATTGTGTCAAACGCCAGGGAAGATTTGCCGGAACCACTGAGACCCGTTAATACCACCAGTTCGTTTCTTGGAATGTCCAGAGAAATGTTTTTTAGATTGTGCTCGTTGGCACCTCTGATTTTAATATACTGCTTTGCCATACATATGACTCCTGTCTTTTCGTATGAATATAATCAAAACTGTATGATCTGCTGCTGACTCATCCAGCACTCATTCTAATGGTCTGCCATCTCATAATATCACAGCTTTTTCATTTTTGCAAACATTTGTTCGTGTTTTCCATGATTTTCTGTTTTGCTCTTTTGGGGTTTTCAGGGCCGGCAGACCTTTTCGAAAGAAAATCAGGATTCCCCTGTTTTCGGTATAAAAAAGAAATCCGGACCCCAGGAAAATAAAGGGATGCCCTGAGATTCGGATTTCTTTTACACTGCTGTTTCTGCTCTGCATTTCCCTTTAACTGGCGGAAATCCTTCAGTCCCGCTCACATAAACCATACCCTCTGATTCGTCACCGATATCGCAACCGCTCCCGCATTCAGCGCATTCATCACGTCCTCCTTATCGGAGATCAGGCCCCCCGCGATGATGGGCACATTCACGGTGCTGCACAGTTTCTTAATAATCTTCGGCATCAGCCCCGGCAGAATCTCCACCGCATCGGGCACCAGGGAAGCGCACTGTTTTTCGATATTTCCAAAGGCCATGGAATCGATCACAAAGATCCTCAGGATTCCGAACAGCCCCAGCTCCTTCGCCCGCTTCACCAGCTGCGGCTTCGTGGATATGATCCCGTCCACTCCGGTATGCTCCCGGATAAAGTCGACGGCCACCTCTTTATTTCCCAGCCCGTTAATCAGATCCATGTGCACAAACACCATTTTCCGGCGCTTTTGCAATCTCCACATACCGGCCCACACTGCAGATATCGCCAAACAGCAGAAATATAATCTGGCTCTCGGAGTACAGGCATTCTTTCAGTCCCGTCTCGTCCTTCACTGCGGCGATTACCGGGCAGTCCTCCAGTATCACTCTAAACTTCCTCTTTTATCATCAATCATCATCTTCCCCCTCATCCAGTTCCTTCATCAGCTGCGGAAAGCTTTCCCGCTCAAATTCCTGAATCGATATTGGACTTCTTATTCGGATTGGCGAATACGAATGTCTTATCCACATTCTCCACGTAATTCTGAATCTTATCATTGGTAGCACTGATAATCGCCTGGAATCCAAGGCCGCGGATCAGCTCAATACAGCTGGCTACCTTCTCCGCTATCCATCTTGGAAAACGCCTCATCAAGCACCACCAGCCGGATCGTCGGATTTCTCCGGATGCTCTCCGGCATACTGATGCGGTACGCCTGTGCAAAGCTGGCCAGAAGTGCCACATAAAGCGGGTTTTGCCCCTCGCCGCCGGAATTTTTCTTGATCATTTTGCTTAAGCGGATCTTAATCACTTCATCCTCATTCTGAATCAGCTTTGCATATCAAAGGATAAGTATGTCCGGTAGTCGGCATACTTGTCCATATTGCGTTTGGCCTCCTCCATCTGCTCCGGTGTCGCGTTATCCGGCGGGATAAAGACGTTAATCAGTTCCTCAATCAGTTCCCCGTACTGACTCTCATGCTCCATTGTGAACAGATTCATCTGGTTGTCCACAGCTTCACTGAGCTCGTTGGGATTTACCTCCAGGGGAATCATCCATGAACATATCGTAAAAGCGGCCGTCTGCCCCCTTATTCTTTCCGATGACAAACTGGTATTTGTCCTTGCCGAAATCGAGGCGGCTGATGATGCGGTTCAGTTATCCTTTCGCTGCAGCGCCTCCCGGATGGCACTCCGGATCTTGAACATGAAATCGTCCTTAAAATGCTCCACCGCCGACCGCGCCTGTTCTGCCGCGATCTGACGGTATTCCTCCAGATGATCACACTCCAGGATCTCCATCAGTTTCTCATATTCCCGGTTATCCTTCGCCGTGATGGAGAAATTCCGGTTCGGATACTTTCTCGCGTACTCTCCCCTGGCGTCCATCAGCGTCTGGAATGCCTGGTCCCTGGCCTCCGCCGCAGCATTCAGTCTTCCGGTAAAGGTATCCTTAAGTTTTCATACCGCGGATTTTCTTTTCCAGCCATATACTCTGTAAATTCGGCCTCCAGGATATCGTCCTGCTTAAATTCCCGCTCTTTTGCCAGCAGCTCCTGTTCCACCGCGGTGACTGCCTGGGCCATCTGGGTGATCCCTTGTGTTGATCTCGTAGATCCGGCGGCTGACCGCGTCCTGTTCTCTTCTCTTGCCGTCGGCAAGGGCTAAAAGAGCGCTCCGCTCTTTCTCCCACTGGTCCACGTTCTCTTCTTCTTCAGCTTTAAGCAGCTTCTGTCCATCCAGTTTTTCTTCTTTTCCTTCTGCCGCTCCTTCAAGTCCCCCATATCCTTCTTCTGCCATTTCCAGATACACGGAGATCTCCTCGTCTTAACTGCTCCAGGCTTAATACGGCCTCGCATTCCCTGACCGTCGTCTCTTCCGGAGCCCGCTTTATTCTCCATTTCCGACAGAGATTTCTCCAGAAGGCGGATCCTCTGTCTCACACTGTCCTTCCCGATATAGGCGGATTTGGTGTACTGCTCCGGATTCATCTGCTGCAGCCGGAACGTGTGGTAGACCATACAGTCCGGCGTCACCCCGATGCGGCAGCCGCGAAGCTCATCGATGCTCCTGCACTTGACCACCTGACCCAGAAGCCGCTCCAGATACGGCTTTAAATACGCCTCCGCACCTCAACTTCCTCGCAAAGCGCATCTTCCAGAACGGTCGGCGTATCTTTTCCGGCCTTTTCCGTATCGAGAACGGCCACGCGGAAGTATTCATTTTTGTCCAGTTCACTGTATATTCTTAAGGCCTCCTCCGCATACGCCGGGGGCACCACGAGAGCCAGCTTGTTGCCTCCTAAATATCCCTTCGACTGCGTTTCGCCATTCCTCATTGCGGATATCCAGCAGATCGGCCATGACGTGAACCTCCACAGCCTTTCCCGTCTCCTCCAGCAGCCTTCGCTGAATATAGGAACGGGCGTGCTCCAGAACCTTGGGATATGCCTTACTTCCGGCCTTTAACTGGGCCAGTTCCTCTTTCAGCTGGCGCTCCTGGCGCTTTAAATCACGAAGAACCGCTGACGCCTCGCTCTTTAGGTCCTCCGCTTCCTTCCGCATCTCCGCAAGCGACTTTTTAGACGTTCCAGCTTCTCCCATCGATGGTGTTTTCTCAAATTCCTCGATATCCCAGATCGTCTGATTCGATGTGGTCTCCTGGTCGATCCATGCGTTAAGGCGCTCCGCGGTCTGATGCCATTTCACCTCACTCTTTGTTTAAATGCTCCATCAGCTCATTTAAGGATTCCAGACGCGTCTTTAAATCTTCGTATCCGGTGGAAGAGATTCGTTTCAGCAGTTCCTCTCCCTGAGTGGTCAGGTCCGCAATCTGCTCATCCAGACCGTCCTTTAAGCGTTCTCCTGATTCTGCAGATCATCTCTGGAAAGCGCCGCCTTATCCGTCAGTTCTCCTGCCCGTTCCATCAGCTCCAGAATCTCAAGTTTTCCCGTAAAGTAACCGTTCTTTTGGATCGTTTCTTCCTTTTCCAGAACGAGACCGTATTTCTCCTGCATTTCCTTCAGGATAGAAATCTCTGTGTAAAGTATCTTCAATCTTTTTCTCATGCGTCCGTACTGCATGACGCTCTCCTGCATGTCATCGATATGGATATCCTGCTCCATGCAGATGTATTCCTTCACAAAGTCTTCCAGACGGATGTTCATACGGAACGGGATGGCCCGCTTAAACAGCAGCGGAAATTTCTCGGAATCCAGACCGCCTAAGTACACATCGTAAAGCTGCCTGCGGAAACGCTCATTGTGGGAGGTGGCGAAGTACTCTTCTTTGCCGTAATGGCTCTGCAAAATAGCCTTCCACCTCCGCGATGGACATCGTCCGTCTGGCCGTCCGGTAACCGCTGTCCCACAGCGGTCCGCGGTGCCAGAAGAAGCGTCTCGATATCTCGTTGGTCGATGTGTCCACATCGAATACGATTCCCACACACTGGTATTCCTCTGTATCTGTGCGCTGCAGCTCCAGAACAATGGTACTGGAGAAATTCTGGTTCCTTAGGTAGGCGAACTCATTGTTCTCCCCGATGTTCACCATTCCGCGGAGATACTCGATTAAGTTGCGGTCGAATCGTCCGCAGCCGCCTTATTGAAAATCCGCGGCCATCCGTGTTGGCATAGAGCACAATCTGCATGGCGTCGATCACCGTGGACTTTCCACTCCCTGAATGCCCGGTAAAAAGTTGATTTCCCGGTTAAAGGACAGCGTTTTGCGGTTGATATAGTGCCAGTTATTTAAACAGATCCGGGACAGGGCCTCAAATCTCTGATTCGTCATCGTTATCTTCTCCTTCGCCAAATGATTCCAGCAGCACCGCACATCGTCACCGAACAGCACCACATTGATGCACGGATAGATAATCAGTCTGCTGTCGCCATTTAAATCTTCCAGCAGATCTAAAGGCTCCACAACCTGATATTTTTTCAGCAGGGTGACCGCTCTTCTGATATCGGTGGGCGACGGCTGTTTTTTTAAAGAGCCGGTAATTTCCCAGCTTTTCATGCATCTCCCAGCGACGTATAGATATTGACGCTGGTGGGATACCTAATGGCCATCTGCTCGTCGTAAATCAGCTTTAATATCAGTAAATAAAGAGTGGCAAGCTTCGGAAGCTTGTCACCCACCAGCGTTTCCCCTGAATGTAGATAACTCCCATCTGGCTGTTCTCACCACCGAGACGCCGCTGACGGCAAAATATTTCTCTTAGAAATTCCAGATGCTTGTTGCAGATCCGGAACTCCCGGTTATTCGTAAAGCGCCGGAACGCTTTTCGTATTTCCGCTCCAGCACAAATGTCTGCCTGAGAAGAAGCTTAACCGCTTCTGTTACTTCCTGCTGCTCTTCCGGCAAAAGGCTGTCGTAATAGGGGATCCCCATGGTTCCTGTCGCCTGTTCCTCGTACCCCATTATGATTTCCTCCTTGTAAATGTCAGCTTCGGATAACGGTATCCTCCGCTCTCTATCATTTCCGGTTCCCCATCCGCATCTTTCCACCCGGTACAGACTCTTTCGCCTGGTGGAATAGTCGTAGGCCAGTATCAGCTTCTCGAAGTCTTCGCCAGAGCGAACCGAGGTATCTGTTACCTCCATCCGTCCATCCTCCATATTCTCCTCGATGAAGCTCTCAATTTCTTTTTTTACTGTAGCGGTTTTTCAGCTTTATTCAAGTTCAGGATTTCTTCCCTGAAAGTTCCTCCGCCTCTTCCTCCGGCTCCAGATTACCGGTGAAGTCTGCCTTTGGCCTTCTCCGCTTATACAGGGATTTCTCAGACAAAATGGTCATCTGGGACAGATTATACGCTCTCCCACCTCCCGGATCCGTTCCTCCTGCTCCTCGCCCTCGGATAGATGGTTCAGAAGCTGTATCACCATCCCCTTCATGTTATCATCCTGATTGAGTAAGTAATTAAGCCTTGTTACTGTAGCGCGGATATATCTGGAATGCTCCCGGTCCATGTTGGCAATCCGGTGTTCAATGCTGTCGAAGCCCCTCTCGATCTGGTCCAGCTTCTCCGCGATATCGGCGGCAGATACCTTCCCACCGCTTCGCCTGCTCATCTGTTCGATCCATTCCGTATCATCCCGCATGGCCGCTATCCATCTCTTAATGTCGGTTTTATAAAGGTAAAATTGTCGGAGGTCTTTAAAATGTGGTATTTCTTCTTCACAATTTCCTCCACATATCCCTCTAAATGATCCCGGAGCAGGTCTTCATACGACTTCTGTTCCAGCAGGCTTGCAAAGAATTTATCCATATTGTGGAGCATGTCCTGCAGTGTCTTATTCAATCGCTTCGTATTGACAAGCGCCGTATTTAAAAGGCTGATGCTGGCTCTCGGATCGTTCTTTAAGGAAAACAATATGGCGTAAACATTTTGAATATAGATCTGCGTCTCGTCCTCATCCTCGCTGTCGAGCCGCAAAAAGCCTCTGTCATGACGGCGGCGTAGTCCGGAATCACAATATACACCGTCATAGAGGCATAATCGTCCACTTTTCTGAGCCAGCCGGTCTTCAAAAGCCAGCTTAACACCCTCGTGGCCGGCGGTTCCAGCGTATCCAGTTCATCCTCCAGCTCATCCTGCCAGATCACGTACCGCTTCTTTGCAAAATACTCGCTCAATACCTGGATGCAGACCTCACGGCTCAAAAGTAGTTGCTGTATTCATATTCCTCATTGATTCTCAATAGTGCTTCTATGTAGGTGGACCGGTTCACCGAGCGGAACAGCCCCCAGAACCGGTCCGGTATTTCTTCCATCAGTTTCTTATTCTGTTTCATTCTTTATGCCTCCGCAGCCACATTCCGGCGGTTCGGAACGCGTTCTTCCTGTTTCCGCTTCATCTGCTGCTTTTTCTCATACATGGTAAAATCGGCGCGGCGAAAGGCCAGATCGATTCCGCACTCGTCCTCCTTCGGACCAGCCGACCGCCACCGAGACGGGAAATCCAAGCTTTTCTCCCTCCTCCAGCTTCTCCTGAAGGCTGGCTGCAAAAATCCTCCAGTTCTTCCCCGGTAATCCGGCCGGACAGGGCATAGAACTCATCGCCTCCTATGCGGTAAAGCTCTTCAGTATCCTGAAAAGAATTTTAAGGGCATCTGCCACAAAGATCAGGGCCGCATCACCCTTCTGATGCCCGCGCTGGTCGTTGATCCTTTTTAATTCATTTAAATCGGCGACCTCCACCATGGTACCGGAAATTCCGCTTCACCGCGAAGAGTGCCAGCTCTTTTCAAAGGCATTTCGGTTGGGCAGGCCGGTCAGCAGGTCTGTATAAGCCATACGCTCAAAAGTTCCCGTTTCACGCCCTCTTCACGCTCCTCCACGATCTGCCGCACTGCGTAATAGACCAGAATGCAGAAAAATATCACCACCCTATCTGGCTGAAATAGGCCGAGCTGATCTCCGCTGCACACGTAAACCGCAAAATATCAAGGCAGGCAAATACGGCAAAGGACAGACAGGCCGCCATCAGCTGAATATCCCGCACCGGATCCCTGTGCAGTATACGCCAGACAAACTGGAATAGGAGTTCCGCCATAATCAAGGACCAGAAGCACATGAGCTCCGATCAGACTCTCTATAAAATCACTGATTCCGGCAATCTGAAGGACCGATACCACCACAACGTTGATACAGGACAGCCAGTAGAGCAGATTCAGCCATTTGTCCTTCGAAAAGCTCTCATACGTCAGAATAAACTGGATACAGGCAGGCGGTATCAGGTAAAACAGAAGAAAGAGCATATTGGACACAAGCGGCGCCTGCCCCCACAGGATCTGGTATCCCCCGGACTCCAGCATAAGCCACATGCAGGTCACAAGCGGAAAAGAGGCAGAGACAGCGCAGCTGATACGTGATGTATTGTTTCTAAAGCTGAAACTGTATACCAGCAGAAGAAGCGCAGCCAGTATAATTGCTAAAGTTGAAGATCAGCGTCGGCATGCATTCATGGATAACCTGAAATACCAGCGCATTTTAGTACCGATATAGACCTGATTCAATTGGCCGGAAAGGCCGCTGTAATAGTTCTCCGTCTCGATGGATAATGTCTTTCCCTGCCAGTATCCGGAAGTCTGGCAATCACCCAGGCATTATATGGCGCCTTCCGAAGGGAGTCTCCTGATTGTATCCGAACTTCTTCAATGAGTTCTCCTTCCAGATAGATTCTCACATACTGGTGAACGGCACGGAGCATGACGGAATTCCCCTTAATTCCATAATCCCAAGTTCTGTGGAATAGCGGATGAGTTCCTCCTTCTGCGGGAAAACGGTCCGGGAAGCTCAGACTGCACTTCCTGCCCCTGATATTCAATCTTCCACTCACCGGTGACACCACCGACTGTTCGCTGTCAAAACGGACATCCGGCGCCTTACCTGTATAAAAATCCATAAAAATACAGAAAGAAAACGCCATCACAAGATACATGACGGCGGACCGACAGCTCCTGTCACTTCCTGCTCTCTTCTTTTCCATGCCTGTGCACCCCATTTTTCTTTAAAGGTTACAGCAATATTATAGCAAGAACAAACACATGTGACAATCACATTCTTTAAAATGGTTCAATTGACACCGATGATGCCGGTTTTAAAAGAATTGGTATGAAAGAAAATACGGCCGGAACAGCACCTCTGGAAAACGAAAGTACAGTCCTGCCGTATTTTGTTTCATTATTTATGGAAATCAGTTCTTATCTTTTTTTCATATACCGGACGCAATATCGTTCCTGATTCGATCAATCGCAGCAGCCATGCCATATTTTTCCCAGCGTCCGCATGGTTTGAAGTCCTTCTGATCCAACAGCAAATCGCTCCTTCTGTTTCCATTTCCATGAATCTGGTTCCAATATTGTGAAGTAACTACCGGCATATTTCTGATCTGAAAATATTTGTTGATCTGATCGTATGCAGTGCTGGCTCCTCCCTTCTGCGGCTCACAACCCGCGGCAGCCGGTTTCCGGAAAAATCGCCACAGTAAACACACGATCCATAAAGCACTTCAGCTGTCCGTAATACCCGCAAAATATACAGGCGAACCGAACAGAAAGCCGTCTGCAGTATCTGCCTTATCAGAAATTCATTCACCAAATCCTGCTTACAGCACCGTCCTGTCGACTGACAGTGCTTACAGGCAATACAGCCAGCCACCGGTTCCATCAATCCAGAACCATTCTGTTTCAATACCGTCATTGATAAGCATTGAAGCCACTTCTTCCAGAGCTCCCCGCGTACAGCCATTTTCATGGGGACTTCCATTTTACAATTAACACCCTCATGCTTTTTCTTTCCCTCTCACTCTTTAAATGTTTCGGAAACCGTCCATAGATGCGGTCAATATAGAAAAAAGTGACAAATGCCTCACTTCCCCGGTCTTTCATATACCGTTCCAGCATCTTCGCCTCCCTGGCCTGACAATGCCGCATATATTACCTGGTACGGCTTCCCGCTGTACCCGCCCCGGCCTTCAGAACAGTAGCTGAACGGTTACAGTTTGTGATGATCCATTGTATGGATTCCTCGTTATCTGAAACCAGAATGGCTCCCATACTTCTGTTCTGTAAATGGACCATATCAGTAATGGCAGACGACACATACATACCAGTGAATAAATAACAGTTTCCAGGCTGTAATGGAACGCACACCATGCGTAGACAGCCAGATTAATCATAAAGCAATTTTCCCTACGCTCATACGATTATGGTACTTCATTATAACAAGTCCCAGTACATCCTGTCCCCACCGGAACCGCCTTCCCTCAAAGTCAGCCCCACACCCCCCGCATATCACTCCTCCTACTGCAGCACTGGCAAATGGAGCATCTGGAAGTAACGGAAATGAAACAGGAATCACAGTCAGAAAAAAAACGTCTGTACAGCCACACAGACTATAGTCTTACAGAAAAACCGGCTTCCAATATTCAGCCAGGCCAGACAGAAGAGTGGAAGATTCAGAAAGAAAAAGATGATACCGGCTATGTCACGCTCTCCGACAGGCATATGAAATACTTCCTCAAGAATTGTCCTCATAATCTGGCAGATTCCCAAAAAAGGCCGCGCTATACAGACCGGAGGGACAATAAAACAGTTCATTCCAAATGCAAACAGAAAAGTTCCTGCCATCGCTTTTAATAGGGTGCAGTCCATCATCGTTTCATCACAATTCTTCCAAACCTCTGCTTCTTCTGACCATGTTAATGCTTGCCAGCAATCCCTGTTCCATCGTATGGGAGGGGTTTGTATCCGATTTCCTGCTCAAGTGCCGATGTATCAAAATGGAACGGTATGTCCATATCTCCCCCCAGAGGCTGGATATCCGTTTCAGGCAGAACTGACCGAATAAACTCTATCGCATCCTTCACCGGCCGGTACTCCCTCTTGTATTAAAAAAATACCACTCTGTGTTGGTGGTGCTAAAAGAGCATCACGGAAGATATCTGCCATGTCTCCGACATATTGAAAATCAAACATGGTATCTGAATATGGTACTCTGCTGGCAGCTCCTACTGCAGGCTGATCAATAATAGAAGAGAAAACGGTTGGAAAGAGGACATAATATACGGGCCATAGGAAAGATTAACCCGCAGAGCAATGGAATCAAGACCATATTCCTGCCGGTAGAATTCACTCAGCCCCCTCGTTGAAGACTTTTGTATAGGAATACAGACTTCCCGGGCAGAGAGGCGTGCGCTCATCCATACTCTCCTCATTGCCGTCCCCATACCTCCGCTTTCTATCACTTTGGACTCCATATACAGCGGAAGAACTGGCCCATACCAGGCGTCTTAATTTTTCCATTTTACATATTTCGAGAAGATTCTGGAACGCAACAATATTCGTCTGCACTCCATCGGTCGGATTCGCCCTTGTCTTCTGGTTTAGCCTGGAAGCCAGGTGGGCAACCGAGTCACAGCCATAATCGACGATCAGTTTTCTGATCTCTCTGCGTCTGTCATATCTCCCTGTTCCAATACCAGGAGTTCCCTTTCCTCCTCTGTCAGCATCTCATCCAGCCATCTGCTGGTACTTTTGCTGTGATACAGCGCCACCACTTCTATTCCAGCCTCTACCAGACTTTTCACTACATAGGAACCGATAAAGCCTGTTCCTCCTGTCACAAAACATCTCATCTCCCCAGTCTCCTTCCTGTATACTTCCCCTTCCCGCCTGACAAATTCATTTTCTGCATTTCATACGTTACCAGACGTACCATGGCATTCACTTCCGCCTCTGTCAGCACTTTTCCTTTATCTTTCGTACCGGCTTTCGCATCGCCCATCACACCGGTGGACGTCACCTCATCCCAGTAAGTCGGCGTACTGTCAAAATCTTCCGAAACTTCGGATAATCACAGATTGCCCGTTCCATATAGACACGATCAGGACAGCATTCCAGCGCCTGGGATGTCTCGACCTCACATGCATGCCAGAATACCGGATGGGCGAACGGTGAGGTACAAACTTCCTTCTTTGTCCCTCATGCTCTGCCGCTCCTCCAGAATGACCATCTTCATATCCCGGAATTCGTCATAGCATTCCCGGACTGCCTGCTTTACTGCAGGTACATTTCCATAATGGTGGCTGTGAATAAAAACAAGCTCAAAGCCCTCGTTTTCTGAAGCTGTACAACATGTCCTTAATCACCGCAATCAAGGTATGGTAGGACAGGGTCAAGGTTCCCGGAAAACGATTTAAAGACCATACCTGCCCCACATGGGAATCGTCGGCATCAAAATAATTCCCTGTCTCCGCACAAACTCTCCTGCATTGTTCCTCACAAATATGATTATCCACATCAAGCTTCATGTGGGGGCCATGGGCCTCAATTGCACCAAGCGGCAGAAGGCAGACAGGCATCTCCTCCACGGCCTCCTTCGCCTCCGGCCAGGTTAAATTTCTCCACTCCTTCATAAATAATCCCTCCGTGTTCAGGCTTCAAAGCTTAAGTACTGCCTTGGATTATTGCATATCAAATCGTCTCTGATATCCATAGCCTGTTCTTCCTGCATTCCCTGTTCTGTCAGCTGCCCTGACCAGCCTGGGCAAAAAACTTTATAAAATATATCCAAAGCCCGGTCCGCCGCCAAACGATGTTAAATAACTCTGTCTGGCCATATCGCCGCACAAAAGTATCTTTTTTCCGGTATCCCAGACGAATCAGTTCACAGATTAAATCAATTCTTGTCTGTTCTGTACAATACTTTTATCTTGCTGATCTGATCCAATCGATGAAAAACACCATTCTTTAGTAATTCCCTGTAATACCACAGATCCGGATTCCTGTCCATGTGACCAATGCAGACCTGCTCTAAATTAGCCCCTTCCTCCTTCAGCAAAGGATCTGCTCCAGTCCCATGGTTCCGATCCCTGTATGAGTAAACAGGGGCATTGACAGACTTTTCTGAGCCCTCGCCACCGCCCTGGCACACCGGTTCTCTGACTCTGAGATAAATCCGTAACTTGTACCGAATTGTAACTGGCCAGGCTTCAAATGATTTCTTCCATATCCATTTTTCAGCAGCCTCCATCACCCGCTCATAAAGTTGTTCCGTAGTACTGTTTCTGACCTGCTCACTGTGATGCTCTTTCTGACCAAAGCCGACGGTTCCCACTATGGGAATTCCACTTTTTCGGATATTTCCAGCCTTAAGTGGAATTCTCCCCAAAGTCGGCTATAGAAGCATCTACCAGAAGAGTTCCTCCTGCTTCTTTAAACAGTTTTACCTCACTCACCATTCTGTCAATGTCGCACAGCTCCAGATCAGGTTCTTTTTTCTCTGGAAACAGGAGATCTGGCAATCACATGTTCATGGTAATACACTGCTCCGGCTCTTTCCGGTATCATATCTCCTGTAAGCGTCCTGATTATCTCAATTTCTTCTCCCCTAAATCGGCTTTTCCTTCAACATCTTCTCCAGTGTCCGGCACGCCTCATCTTCATCCTCTCCGGTAATCTCAATATGAAAGGCTTCTCCCTTCTTGATCCCCAGCTTCAGCACAGAAATCATACTTTTAAATCTCCTGTTTTTCTTTGTATTTGATTTCCATTGATGAACGGTAATTTTGTGATACCTCTGCCAGTCGGCTGGCTGGCCTGGCATGCATACCGTAATCATCCTCCAATGCATATATAATCTGCTTCATAAAATCTCTCCGTATCCTGTCTTGTTTTTTTTGCTTAAAGGTCATACATCTCTGTGGATTCTCATAAAAAACTTGTAAAAAGCTTCTCCCTCCAGTCCCGATTTCTCTGCCATTTCCTTAAACTGTATCTGGAACCAATCAAATACATATCCAAGCCCCAATCCAAACTGATAATGACGGTAATATGATTTTCTCGCCATATCTCCGGAAATAAGAATCTGATCTTCATACCCTTCCTTCACCAGTGTCAGAATATGGGTAATCAGACTGCTCTCCGTATGATATTTAGTTTTTCCAATACCGTCGAAACAGAGATACGCTCCCGTGTCTGCAATCCTGCGGTGATACCATAGATCCATGTTCCTGTCCATATGACCAAAGCTGACATTCTCAAGCGATACTCCCACGGCTTTCAGCAGTTCGATCTGCTCCAGACCCATAGTTCCGGCTTCCGTATGGGGAATGAATCAGCGCCCCCGTTGCAAAATGGACTCTTTGCAACCACTTCCATTTTTTTTTCTCCAGCGGAGAGATGGAATTATAACCTGTGCCGAATTTCACCTGCCCCGCTTTGCAGCTGGTTCCTCCAGACCACTTCCACCTCCCCGGCAGACGAAATCCGCGAGTTCTGAGACGGAACTTTTTTCTATCCACTCTTTAAAGGTAGAGTATCCCCCGATCAGCCCGCGTCTTCTCTCATCCAGTGGGGCCTCCCATAAAAATCCTTTATTAAAGCCCGCGGTTCCAATGACATGGAGGCCACTTCTTTTCGAAAGGTCTGCAACCGCTTCTACCTCCCGGCCATAATCAATAGCTGTTGCATCCACGATAGCTGCTCCTCCCATTCTTTTGTAGTCCATCATGTCTGCCAGCGTTTTCTCGGGATCGTCAAGAAGCAGATCGTCGTCATTTTCCACACCCAGTATGGCGGACGGCATACCAGATGTTCATGGGACAGTGTAAACCCCATCTCTTCCGGCCTGATATCTCAAGCAGTGTTCTTATAAATCCATGAACAGCACCTCCGTTCTTTTTAACCGAACAGTCTGCCAAACAGGGCAAAAATCCAGAACAGTAAGAATTCATCTGTCTCTCCCGCCCACATAATAGTATCCGGGATAGTGGCTGGTACCAGAAACTTGATGAATACCAGCTGCCCAAAGCGCAACTATAGTCGAAATAATAAATCCGCCCAGCAGTGCCCCCTTGATTCCTCCAGTAGAGTTTCCGAAGATTCCGGCCGTCGCTCCATGAAAAAACAGAACAATCATTGTGGGAACCACCACAAAACCGATAGACAGCCCCAAGGTCAGCATCCAGAAGATAATACCTGCAAACATCCGACAAAACCAAGGATAACCGAGTTCGGAGAATAGGTAAACAGCACCGGGCAATCGAGAGCCGGGATTGCATTCGGAACAAGTTTATCTGCAATCCCCTTAAAGGACGGAATAATCTCTCCTACGAATAACCGTACCCCTACAAGAATCACTGCAATGCCTGCGGCAAAAGTGAGCGACTGTACAACAGCGTAAACAATAAAATTCTGTGTTCCCGCATTCGCCATTAACGCCTGTCCATTTTCTGTATTCTTCACCATAACGATCACTGCGCCGATTAAATAGAATATCATCATAACAAGAGCGGTGATCACGTTGTTGTCCCGCAAAAGACAGCCGTTTAGAAAACACAATTGTTTCTGCATCCTTTTTATTTTTCGCAAATACTTTCCCCGCATTTGCTGCAATAAAGCTTCCCACTCGGAAGGATGCGCCAGAGCAAAATCATTGCCTCCAGTGATATTTCTTACGTATTTCTGGCAGATAGCCGGCTGTAATGTAAAGTAAAGTCCCAGAACAGGAGCCAGAATACAAACCATCTTCCAGGTGGCCATTTCCGGTGCGAAATTAATCAGTACACCGCTGGACACCACTGTAACCCACCAGAGTTCGTGCCCTGTTAAAAAAAAATATATTTAAATGGTGTAATCCTTGCCAGTATCACATTGATCAGGAACGAGGTTGCCATAACGATGGCAATCACGCTTCCCAAATTTTCCTACGAATGCGTCATAACCCATACAATTGGTAAGTACAGCCGACGGCAGCCCGAATACCTCAGACCACAGCGGTTCAAAAACCTTTAAGGCACCGGTGACAATATTGCTTCCGGAGCTGATGACGAGAAAGCCGATCCCAGCTTTCAGCGTTCCTGATACGGTCTTCTCAAACGGTGATTTCTGCAGCAGATGACCGATGAGTACAACAAGCATCAGCAGGAAAGCCGGTGTGTTAAAAAGTTATTAGAAAGCCATGTTGCGATTGTACCTAAAGTCCCCATAATTCTTCCCCTTTCTTTTCCCCATTTTCTTTTTTACTTCTGTTCGTTCTCCAACGCCTGTAACACCTCCGCAATCTCTTTTCTATAATTCCTTTATTGATATAATTGGTAATACAGACAATTTTCGCCCTCGGATTCGTAATACTGTCTGCAATCTCCTGTGATGTAATGATAAAATCACACCGCTCGCTGCAGGCACACGACGCATCCGTATGTTCTAACTCCGCCTGAAGCCCTTTACGGTTTAAAATATCCTGGACACTCATCTTTAAAATCAGGCTTGACCCCTGTCCTGTTCCACATACACATAATATTGTCATGTTCATCCCTCCTTTGTACTTTAATCCGTTTCGTATCGGTGAATCAGTTCCACCACTTCTTCCACTGTCTGCGCCTCCATGAATTTCTCTAAAGTCTCTTCCTCCCCGAACATATTGGACAAATGAACCAGCGCGTTAATGTGGCTGTGTCCGTCTACACTTGACAGAATAATTAAAAAGATTGGCATATTTTTTCTTCGTTAAAATAAATTCTTTCCCTGGAGCACAGCATGGCCATTGCCAGTTTTTCGCTCCTTCCGAAGGTCGGGCATGTGGCAGGGCTACTCCCGGTGTTAAAACAATATAAGGCCCTGTCGTCTCAATCGAATCAATCATAGCCCGCACATAGTTCTGTGTAATGCTTCCATCTTCAATAAGCGGGGCTGACGCCAGTCGGATCGCCTCCCTCCAGTCAAGTTTGTCATCCGTAAACTGTATTCTGTCCGCCGTCAAAAGATCTTTCAACATATAGTTTTTGCTCCTTTAAATATGATTTCGTAATCACCGCTGTTATAAAGCTGTTCCAGTCTAATTCCTGCTTCATCCCTCTGTCCTGACGGAAGAAAAATCCTTCAAAATATACATGGTTTCCTTCAAAAGAATTTTGTTGAATCAGCCGCCCGATCCCCTTTTTCCGCCAGCATCCTGCTGATATTTCCCTTGTCCTGTGCCGTCAGAAAAGGATTCACCCGCACGCAGGGAATGTTCTCATCAATCTTTAAAAGCATCGGCGCCACAAGCAAATCCAGCTTGTTATAGAAGGTCCAGTAATTAATTTCATAGGAAGGAATCAGTATGGTTTCACACCGGAGAACGTACTCTGTATCTGTTTTTCCAGGAGAGCCCCTATCCCGATATTATTGGCACAGACGATCCCCACCAGTGGTATCTTCTGCTTCTGTTTTGCCTCTTCCCCTGGATAAACCAACCGATGAGCTGCGCGGTTATATAGGCAGCTCCGTTCTCCGATATTTCCGCCTCCTGCAGTCCCCTGATCGTATTCATCTTTCGCGTAACATCAAAAATGTATTTATAATTGCTCCTGATCGTCTCTACGAATGGATCATAAATCTGAAATCCACAGCTCATACGCAGACAGTACACCGCTTAAAGACTGGCTTAATTTTTTCGATCACCACCTCCTTCTGTGTACATCCAAGTCCTATTCGCTCTTCAAATTCAGTGATAATCTCCTCAGCAAACTGCTCCAGTGAAGTCTCATGCATCACAAACTGTTCCAAATTATCTTCCTGGACACTTCCCATGCATACAATCGTTTGGGAGAGCAGTTCCTTCTCCATTGTCAGGATCTCTTTCCAGTCGTCCACCTCTGCTGATGCGGTTTTAGAAGCAGTTTTTATTTCCTGCCAGATCCCCGACTTTAAGATCAGATATTCAATGCAGTTTCTGGTATATGCCTCTCTGCTCTCTTTACTGACTGCCCTCGCTCTACATAATGCCCCTGTCTGATTCTCCGGGCAATCAGTTCCACAGCCAGGGAAATATTTACCGCCGACTGAAGCGACAGCTTATGTCCCAGTTCTTTTGATGCCGTCTCCAGTCTGTCAGCCCGTTTTCTAATCTGTACGTCATCAAAACCATATAAATGGAAGAGAATTTCTTCGTCTATATGATACAAAGGGTGCCTCTTCTTCTGATGAAAAAGATGGGGATCAGAGATATGTAATAAGGAATCAGCCTTCGAATTTCCGACTCTTTCCCTGCCAGCATATACCCTTTTTATTCGACGTAATCCTTAACTGAAACCCATTGTTTTTTCAGAAACCGGCTGATCGCAGTCATATCCGCAATACAGGTATTCCGACTGATTTCAAACATCTCACAGATTTGGTAATTCGTGATAAAATGGTTTTGTGAAGTTTAAAAACAATATACTTTCTTCTTTCAAAAACGAATAATAATACTCTTTTTCTGAAATATTTTTTTAACAATTCCCTCAATTGCTCCAGCCCTTCAGGTGGAACGGACACAGTCCTTTTCTCCCTTTCATCCTTAAGCACCACCCCCCTTTTCTCCAGCCAATAAATACAGTCCTCTATTATTTGTTTTGCCTGCGTCCTCGAAACTCTCATAACCTGAGAAAGCTGATGTACAGTCAGACATCCCATATTATCTGATAAAAAGCTGGAAGGCGATGAGAATATCCCTTGCTATCTTCATATTTTTCACTCCCTGATTTCATTATATAGAATATTATTTTCCACCAACAGTCCAAATAGTTTAATTTTCCTTTCTATAAAAATATACTATATAAGTGTACGGAACACCATGACGGCTTATTTGTGTAAATATGCTTTATCTGTGCATATTTATATAACTTCACTGTTTATTTCCTGTATAACTCCAGCTTTTTTTCAATAGCCTGCTCAATTAATTCTGATACAGAGAAATTATAATTATTAATGGCAGCCATATTATTATCCATATATTACCAAAGAATAAAGAGTCCGCCTCCTGCACGGAGGGCTTTTTATGTAATAGGAGCACTTTCCTATTACATAAAAACAGCCTAGAGCATATCAATCTGCCCTAGAGCTGTTAACTGTTATTCTTCCTTTCTTCTATCAGCAATTCCGCGCCACCTCAGCCGCCTCCCTGGCAATCTCCAGTTCTTCGTTCGTCTTAATGACCAGCACATTGACCTTCGATGTCCACTCCGAAATCCGGAACGCCTCCGCCTGGTCTCTGTTGCTCACCTCATCTATGGTGATTCCCAGGTATTCCAAATAGCTGCATATCTCCATACGGATATCGGAATCATTTTCACCGACGCCCGCAGTGAATACAATATTATCCACTCCATTCATGGCGGCCGCGTAGCGCCGATGTACTTTGCGACTTTTATAGGAAAATATCTCGCGCGCGAGTGCCCGCGTGGTCGTTATACTTGATCTCAGCGTCCTTCAGTTCCCGGAAATCACTGGAAAAATTCTTGGAAATACCGAGAACTCCTGATTCCTGATTTAAAATTGCCATCACCTGGAGAAAATCCAGATGTTCCTTTTTGGGCCAGAAATTCCAGCGCTCCCGGATCGACATCTCCGCATCTCGTTCCCATGACCAGCCCCTCTAACGGTGTAAATCCCATGGAATTGTCCACGACCTGTCCATATTTTTACCGCGCGCAGATACTGGCTCCATTTCCCAAATGACAGACAATCGTCTTCACCCGTTTCAGATCCTGTCTCATAAATTCAGCCGCTCTCCTGGAAACATATCTATGGCTGATTCCGTGGAATCCCGTAACGGCGTATTTTGTACTTCTCGTAGTACCGGTAAGGAAGGCCGTAGAGAAAGGGCCTTCGGCGCCATAGTCTGATTAAACGCCGTATCAAACACACCTACCATCAGAGTGTCCGGCATCAGTCTGCGGCACGCTTCCACCCCCACTAAATTTGCCGGATTATGAAGCGGAGCGAGATCGTTGCACCCGTCATGGCCTCAATTACCCTCGTCATTAATCACCACGGAACCGGTGAACTTCTCTCCGCCATGAACCAGACGGTGGCCAATGACGCTGATTTCCTGAAAACTTTAAGACACCCTTTTCCGCATCTGCCAGCATATCTAAAAGCGTATGGACCGCCTGTGTATGATTCTCCATCGGAACCGATTCCTTCAGGGAAACGCCCGTATGCGTGTCCTGTATGTGAATATTCCATCTATCCCGATCCGCTCGCATACCCCCTTCGCAAGCACTTCCTCGGTCTCCGGATCTATAACCTGGAATTTCAGCGACGAACTGCCGCTGTTGATCACCAATATTGTCATGCGCCCTCTCCTCTCCTTATATTTCTTCCCGACAGACTGCACCAATCAAATCTGTATCGTTTTTTCTATTATACTTTACGGAATCACCAAAGGCAATGAAAAACCGGCATCATCGAGACCACGGACTGTCTGCCGTTTCGATGATGCCGGTTCCCCTGATCCGTTATAGTTTCTTCATCTGATTATCCGATCCTATACATTTTCCTCTGTAAATACTACACTGACCATCCCCATACTGCATGAAACCTTATAAAAATTGGAATCCCCCGTTCATCGTCTGGCTTCCGCCGATTCCGCTCAGTCTGTTTTCTCCGATTCTGACCTCCCCATTCCCACGGAAGTTCTGTAACCATAGTGCTCCGGCTCTCTTATATAACCGGACAGCGCCCATGCCGCAGTCCACGGTACATTTCCCATACAGTCCGCCCGGACCACAATCTCACCCATTCCACACGTAATCTTTGAACCATTGCTGAAAAAATCCTTCATGGTAACCTGGCCCGCCCCCACGCTTAAAAACACGATTCCGTAATAATACCCGCTCGGTCAGCGTTCCCGCACCGATATTAAGATTGACAGAATCAAATGATCCCCTTCGAATGGTAAGAATCATCTTCTCTTTGAAAGTGTGTTCCTCCCGATCCGCAGTATATTTTTATCTGCAATGTCACGTACCGTCCAGGTTCCATCCGATACCTCACTGATGATTTCACCGTCCTGATCCCCTCCGTCTCCAGGCCGAAATCACTGCCGTATTGAATCACTGCGGCACAGGCTCCGGCACTAACGGTAAATTCACGGATAGCACGGGTTCCATCCTCAGCAGCCGGAACCACCAGCAGGCTCTGGAATCTGTTCGGTTCCCGGATTGGAGAACCATCCGCCGTCCCCTTCGCTTCTGCATTCGATTCTGTAATAGGTTCCGTATTCGATTCTGCGTGTTCTCCTGCTTCCATTGTACCGGATGCCTCAAATCCGCCGGTACCCATGCCGCCCTGAACGCCCAGAAGTTCATCCGTACTAACTCCCAGTACCTGTGACAGCGGAACCAGTGTCATAATATCCGGGCAGGAAAGCCCTGACTCCCCATTTACTAACGGCCTGCGCAGAGATTCCCAGTTGTTCCGCAAGCTGCGCCTGTGTCATTTTTTTGCGTTTTCTTAAATAAGTAATTCTCTCCCCCATGGCACCAGGGATAAATATCTTTCTGTCTGCGTTTTCTCTATATCCGTGCCGGACTGATCCTCTGACATATATTTTTCTGAATCCTGTGGCATACTGTTCTCCTTCCGTCTCAGCGTCTCATTTCACCGCGGTTTTCTGCGCTGTACAACTTTAAGATATCCTCATTTCACCCCCAAAAATCAAGCAACCAGCGGTTGAGCTGCGCGTTTTTCAGAATAACAACCAATGGTTGATTTTTAAAAGCCAGTATATCATGATTTTCATAAACCGTCAGCAGAAATGAAAGATTTTTCAGTCAGACAGAATCGCCATTTACACCCATAAGAAACGGAGATTTGATGCTATAAGCAGCACCATCCCCGCCGATATCCATCTATACGCCGCCCCGGCTTCTACTGTCTCCGATTCAGGACAAATACATAAGTTCCTTCTTTTAAAGAAATCTCAAATATCTCACTCACTGTAAACCCGTTGGCCGGCGCCATCTTCTTCACATGACCCGCGTTATGGGAATATAGAATCATGATTCCGTCATCCTTTAAAACCTTCTTCGCGGAAGAGAAAAAATGCTTCGTACAGGTTCTCGATCTCCTCCTCCGTCTTTTCTGCCAATTTTAAACGGCATATTCGTAATAATCTCATCAAACAGATACTCGTGTTTAAAGTCAAAGAAATCCCGATTGATATAGTGAATAATCTGGCCTGCCGCCGCGGTATTTTTCCCGTGCTTTTTCAATGGCTTCCTCCAGAATATCCAGTCCGTACATCGTACCGGGCCTTTACCGCCTTGTGGCGTTCGATCAGCATGGTTCCCGCCGCAGAACGGGTCCAGCACCTGCCCCCTTTTTCATATAAGGCTGTGCCAGCTTAACGGTCAGAGCCGCATTTACCGCCGTGATACTGGTTAGGATTACTTCCTTCCCGGTATGAAAAAGCGTTCATCTTTCAAGGTAAACAGCTTAATCAGCACATTGCAGCTTCCCTCTTTGTTTTCGATAAGCCCGTATCTCGAACTCGTAATTGGATGTGGTATTAATCAGCTTCCTGCCGGACAGCTTTTCGATTTTGGAGGAAAGGCGGCGCGTAAAGGCACTCTTCTTGCTGTGATCCATCTTACATTTTAATTCTACCCGGAAGTAGTACGGGGATTTCCCTCGTGACTTCTGGCCAGGAACTTGAAAAGATCGGATTTTACAATCATTTCCGCCGCTTTTTTCTGCATCCATGGGACAAGACGGAGCCCCTTTACAGCGAACAAAAGCTCCTGATACGTCCTGATCTCCTCCAGCCAGTTTAAATTCTCCACTCTGGCCATCACACCTGCCCCGAACACCTTAGTCTTCGCATGAGGCTCCAGTTTCCGCAGCTCCTCCCTGGTAATCTCCTGAAATTGCGGTTGGTTAAGAGCACAATATCGAAGGTCTCCTCCACCCACAGAACGGATGCAGCAGAACACCTTCTCTGCTGATGATCATGGACGATAATTCACGGATTTCCTCCGTAATATGCTTCTCGGTCTCCGGAGTCAGCTTGATCTGCGCCAGTTCGTCCAGCCGTTTTTAAAAATGCCAGATGCTCCCCATAGTCAAAATTCTTAACCGCGTTTAAATAAGAGCTCTTCACAAACAGCGCTCCTCTGACCGGTATGCCTTCAAAACGGGTTCTAAATACTCCTGGTTACCTAAGTCTCCCATGAGCAGCGCCGCGTTCTTTTCTAATCTTGGCATCCTCACTCTCCAATAACAAAATCAGCTTCTCTTCTTCTCCTGAAATGCAGGAACATGCGGCTTCCTGCCTCTGCCCTCTTTCATCTCCTGCCTTAATTTACTTAAATTCTGCCGGACATCCTGATTCTGCACAATCTCATTCCACGTTTCTTTTATCATAGTTCTCCTTTTGTAAGCCATTGCTTTCCTATGAGTATACTATAAATTCCCTGACAATTCTACAAAATAAAGGATTTTTTCGAATTGATCATGTTTTTCAAAACAGCTGCCAGATATACAGTCCGCCCGCCACTGCCGTTAAGCTTGTTTATGGCATTTTGCACCCTTTTTAAGCGATCACAGCCAGTCATGGAAAACACCGGACTTATTCATCCAGAAGCTCTGCCAGCCTTCCATAAGCTTTTATAAGCCGCGATTCCGTCCTGCTCTTTTCGCTCTTTCGCTCTCTTTTCCAGTTTTTCCAGCCCGTCAAAGGATACAAGATGTGGTTCCAGGCTCAAATATCCCTGATAGCCTGCACCGTCCAGCATGGTCAGAATCTCCTTCACACAACCGTCCCCGTCTCCCGGGAGCACAACCTCACCGCTCCCCTTTCACCGCATCCTTAATGTGGATATATAGGCGATATAAGGCTTCAGCATCTCATAGGCCTCCATCGTATCCTGGCGCACTGGACAAAATTAGCAAAATCAAAGACACATTTAAAATGATCCCCGTAAAATGCCTTCATCAGCTCTAAGCATCTGCCGGCGGCATCGCCGTAGATCTCTTTTCATTTTCATGGAGAAGAACCACATCCTGTTCTCTTTGCGTAGTCCACCATACGTTTTATCCTGGAAACACCTCTTCTCTGTACTTTTCCGGCGCCTCTCCTTCCGGCATGAAAAAGCTGAACATACGGATATTAGGCACCGACCAGAGCTTTGCCAGCTCCACAACATGGCGGAACACTTCGAAATGCGGCTCGAAATCATCGGTAATCATGATTTTTTCCTATGGAGATCCTACAGATGAGACGGACACTCCCCGCGGCCGCCATCCGTTCCCCAGTTCCGCGGCCGTCTCACAGGTCAAATCCGCTACGCTGGTTCCATCGGCGCTGAAGCACCACGTATTTCTGTCCTAACTCCTTCAACACCGCCATCTGCACATCAAAATCCCTGTTGATCTCATCTGCAAATCCTGAAATTCTGCAATTCTTTAACATGTCTGCGCCCTCCCTGCAGTCTCATAAGCCGTAAGCATCAGGGCTCTACTGTATCTTCAATCTGTTTTAAGCCCACCGAAAATGGCCGGTCTGTTCTATACTTTCGTAAAAAGCTGCGGATACAGTCCCTATGACCGGATCCCCAGTAACTTTCCCCAAATGTTCACTTCCTGAATAATCGACTGTCTGAGTTCTGACCATCCGCGGTCATGAGCAGTCACCCGCAGGTCCTCGATCCGGACCCTGGCCTTATCGCACTCCAGCCTCTATCATCGGCGGTACATCAGCCACATAGCCGGTTGTCGCATAAAAAAGCAGGCGGTCTGTTCGCCATAGGAAATGGGCCTCCATGGTGTCCTCCACTTCAATGATTCCCTTCAGATGATGATTGGACATGACATTGGCTTCCATGAAGACCGGCTTTTTTCCCAATCAGATACTGGATCAGATCGAGTGTATGGACAGACTGGTTGATCAGTGCCCCCGCCGCCTTCTTTTTTTCCTTCGTCCCTCTCCAGCCGCTTTCCGTATAGTACTTTTCACCTCTGCACCACGTCACCAGGCCTCTGGCGCCCAGAATCTTCCCTGAATTCGCCGGCTGTAATCCATCTTTCACCGCCGCCACGCTGGGGATTAAACCGATTCTGAAAGCAGACGCCCAATTTTGTAATCACCGTCTTTTAGCGGCCTTTTTCCCGCCTGCTTCAGCTTTTCCACTGTTCCCCGGCTGATAACCGGCGGCTTTCCATAAAGGTATGAATGCCCATTCTTAACGAAGCCTCCCATGGGAGTATGCAGATAATGGGGTGTGCAGATATGGACGACATCAATCTCCTTTTTCCAGCATGGTCCCCCAGTCTGTGGCGGGAACCGCGCCGGGCTGCCATGGCCTCTGCCCGCCTGGTATCCATCCGCCACAGCGGTCAGCGTTTACAACCGCCCAGCCTGTGATTGATTTTTGTACCCGCGGGCAATACTGCCGCAGCCGATGATCGCACTTTTCATTGACGCTCCTTTTTTTTTAATTGTCTCTCTAATACGTCCCTTTCGTGTTAAAGGTCACCTCTTCCACTTTCTCCTTCTTCCTGGAACCGGCCCTCTTCTTATTCAGCTCCTCCAGAAATAATTCCTCATCGAACGGCTCCACCGGCGCGCTCAGCCAGCTGGATAAATGCATGGCATTGGAGAGTGTTAATCCGTTAATTCCTTCCTCTCCGCCCGCAATCAGCGGCTCTCCTCAAAATGGCTCCTGCAAAGGCCCTTAAGATTCCACATGCTGAAGATTTTCCCCGTCTGTCTCATGTCGATCCATCTTCCCTCAGGCTTCTTAAAGCCCTCCACAGCGGTATAGCAGTACTCCCGCTCATTGACATCCAGCTCGTAAACCTTGATCTCTTCATTTTCGCAGACGATCTTCGCCTTTTTCCAAATCCACCTCAAAACCGGTTGGTTCCCGGCGCATCCCCGTAGTCGTCACAAAGACACCGGTCGCTCCGTTCGAAACCCAGATACGCGGTTACATCGTCTTCCACCTCGATGTCGTGCCATTTGCCTTCGTGGCAGAACGGCCTGAACCGTCTTTGGCATGCCGCAGATCCACTGAATCAGATCCAGGTTATGGGGACACTGAAAGGTTTAAAGGACGCCTCCGCCCCTCTCCCTCCCAGGTAGCGCGCCAGCCGCCCGAATTATAGTAGGCCTGGGTGCGGTACCAGTCGGTAATGATCCAGTTGACCCGTTTGACCGCCCATACTGTCCGCCGTTCACCAGCTCATGCATCTTCCGGTAGATGTGGTTCGTCCTCTGATTGAACATCATTCCAAATACCAGACCGTGCTTTTGTTTGCCTCCCCGTTCATCTCACGCACCTGCTTCGTGTAGACTACTGCCGGCTTATCACACATGACGTGGAAGCCTCCTCCTTAAAGCCTGGATCACATACCTGGGATGATCGTAATGGGGACCGCTACAGCACGGCATCCAGATCACTGTCGTCCAGCAGTTCCTCCGCTGTCTCAAAAATCTTTACGGTTTCCGGTACCGTTTCCCTGGCCCACTGACGTCTTACTTCCCGCTGATCGGCAACCGCCGCCAGCTCGATCTCCGGCACTTTTCCATCTAAAATACTCTCCACATGGCCGCTTCCCATGTTTCCGATTCCGATAATTCCAAGTCTCACTTTACTCATGCTGATTTCCTTTCTGTCTCCTTTTACTGCATTTTTATCATCCAGCCTCTGTTAATATCTACCGGTACCCCAGCTCTGTGAGATTTCTCCAGCTCTTTTCCAGACATACAAACGGATTCTCCTGGACACGTGTCCTGCTCCACCAGGGCATACTCGCAGTCCGTTTTTCCAGAGCTTTTAAAATGGCAGAAAAATTCATATTTCCCTTCCATTACAGGGCCATAACCTCCTGGCCGTTCACAATCCCTCTGTCCTTTAAGTGGACACATGGAATCCGGTCTGCCAGACGCCCGATCCACTGGCATACATCCCCGCCCGCAGTCTGCACCCAGTAAGTGTCCAGCGTAATTCCCAGTCATCCGGCGCAAAGTCATCCAATAAGAAAATCCAGCAAATATCGGCCGTCAGTTTTCTCGGAACTCAAACGCATGGTTGTGGTACATGAGACGCATTCCGCATCCTTTATCGCCTGGGCCGGTTCCTTAAAATCGGCTGCAAAACCGTTTAATCCAGTCGGGATTCCTGTATTTCTCCGGCATCGATCCGATTCCGATATATTTACACCCCATTGTCTCATGATCGCGGATCAGCTGTTCCGTATCCGTTAATATTCTGTTTAAATCGCTGTGGGTCAGCACGAATTTCAAGTCCTGTCTCGTCGGCAATTTCCCTGGCAATCTGCGGAGTAACCGCTGCCCGATTGCGACAGCTGTACTGTTCTTGTAACCGATTTCCGCTACCCGTCTCATTGTCTCCTGAAAACCGGCACTGTCTGCGTAAACAGCCTGACTGTATAAAGCTGTGCTCCTGTCTTCATAAATTCTTACCTCCTGTATTTTTCCTGTTGTTCTATCATAGCGCTCTTCATGCAAAAAAATGGATTGGTAATGATGAAATAAAGTTTGCAAATATAGCCCTCCATGATATACAATAAAGACAGCTGACTGCTGCCTGCTGGTCATACCACTGCTTACGGTTCACATTGGAGGAACTGCCCATGATTTATGAATCTGCCCCGGCCCCTGTGTCGGGAAAAGTAAATTTTACCACCAGCCATATAAAAAGCGATACTTTGAAGTGCATTACCATTCCTGCTATGAAATCTATTACTTTGTGAAAGGCGACGCCGATTATGTGGTGGAGGGAAGAGAATACCATCTGACTTCCTCACAGCCTGATTCTGCTTTCTCCTACGTTTTTCACGGAGTGAGGGAATTTACGACGGACTATGTCCGCTGTTCGGTTTCTGCCGGAACCGTCATCGCGGAGCGGCGCGTCCTTCTGCTGTCGTCATTTCCGGAAATAAGAAGAGCGGGCCCGGCGAGGTGTTTACGAAAAGACAGAGGACTATGGGCTCTATGCCTCATTTTGAGCACCTCATCTGGTCTCAAAACAGCCCGATGCCTTAAGCAGTTCCTACTATGCCATGTTTTTAGAAGCGCTCCTGGCCGAAATTTTCCCTGATGTGCCAGACCCTGCGCCCCTCTACGCCTGACAGCAGCGCCTCCGGCACCATAACGGATATCATCCGCTATTTAAATGAGCACTTACAGAGCCGGTCACTCGACGACTTTATCCAGCCGCTTTTTTCATAAGCAAATACTATATGAACCGCGCATTAAAAAGGCCACCGGCACCACAGTCATGGATTACTTAATCTACAAGCGCATCGTCATGGCCAGACAGCTTATGCTCAATGGTTTTACGGCCTCCCGATGCGGCCAATGAGACAGGATTCGAGACTACTCCACCTTTTACCGGGCATATGTGTTGTATGGATGCCGTCCGGAGCTGACCGGCCTGAAAAACCTCTCCGTATACAGACAAAATGGAAAAAGCACAGGGAACCTCAAAGCTTAAATGGTTCTTCTGTGCTTTCTTTTGCGTTTTGCCGATACTGCGCAGATCGTATCCGATTCCCTGTGAACGGCCTTCCACACACATCGTCAAAAACGCAACCGTTTCTAAAGCCGGCTTCCCGCAGTTCTCTCCAGTGACTCCGCGGTAAAAAGCTGATTCCAGTTATTATAACACTGACATGCATCGTCCGTAACGATCACGTACTGTTCGACGTAATTATTCGTTTCCGGATACTGATAATTGCGCTGAATACATACATGGGGTTCTCCCGACCAAAAAGCCCTGATCCAGATACTCCACGGATTTCATTTCTTTCAATTTCGTACCATATTTCATGGAATCTCCATCCACAATGAATATTCCATTATTCTTTAAGGCTTTATATATTTTTTGCAGTAGTAATCCTTTCTGTTCTCCGGAGGAAGCACGCCAAAATCACAGTAAATAAGAACAGCCGCATCAAAAACGTCCTGGTAATCCATATCCAGATAGTTCCCGGTTTTCATATTCGACAGGAAGCTTCTCCGCTTCCGCATGTTCCATGGCGTACTTGATGGAGCGCCTGGAAAAATCGAGGCCCGTAACGGAAAACCCAGCCTGCTGAATTTTTTTCTGCGTAGAGCCCGGGACCACACCCCAAACCAGCAGTCTCATTCCGGGCCTGATGACATTACAATACTGTGCGATCCATTCCGCCGACTGTTCGATGAAGCTGGCATGGCGCCTGGAAGCCGCATCCAGCCGGGTCGAGGTGAGCCTTCAGCATATGCTTCGAATATGTTCATCATCCCAGAACGGGGCCGAGCTATGCGTAGAGAGCCGGTTTTTCCTTTTTAAATAATTGATAAATTGACTGTGTACATAGAACCTCCGTATCATATTTTTACTTGATGTATTTTACTAAGTATACTTTATTCTCTATGGGACGCAACCCTGTAAATATTTTATTTTCCTGTCACACACGTACATCTCTGTTGTCTAACTTTACAGGAGGTGAATTTGAAACAGCATAAATAATCAAAATAAAGGAAGAGGGATTAAAATTGAAAGAACTTTTACTGACTCTGCTGATCGGCATTGCGGCCGGAGTAATTGACGTACTGCCCATGATCAAAATGAAACTCGACAAATATTCGAGATATCCGCGTTTGTCCATTATCTTATCGTCCGTTTATCATATTTAACACGGAGCTCTTTTCGGTATGGCATGGTGGCTTAAGGGCGGTGTGATCAATCTGGCGCTTGCCATTCCGGTTGTCATACTTGCGGCAAAGGACGATAAAACTTCCGCGCCTCCGATGATTGTCATGTCCGTTGTTTTAGGGACTGTGATTGGTGTTGTGGGGCATTTTACGTTTTCGTGATCAATGCGCCTTAAGCCAAGGCGTCACAACAGGCAGGACCATACGCTTTATGCGTAACATCCTGCCTGCCATCTCTATCCTTACATCTTACAAACTACTGTCGAAACCCCTTTTTATGGATTTTTACACACTTACCATTCTCATCAAACCGATAGTCTTTTTCCCTGATAAGTGATCCCATCTTTTACCATACTTCCCGTCTGATCAAAGTAATACCAGCTGTCCTTATAATACTGCCACTGATTGGCCAGCATACTGCCGTCTTCCTTCAAATAATACCAGCTGCCGTTATCCAGGAACCATGCTTCGCTCACCATGGCTCCCTGAACTGCCCAGCAGATACCAGCTGTCATTTAAGAAAATCCAGCCAGTCTCCATATAGCCGTTATCGTTAAAATAGTACCATTGGCCGTTAATCTTTTTCCCCACTGGTTTCTGGCATATCCGCCCGAATATTGGGGAGAACCACCAGCCGTACTGATCCTGTTTCCACTGGCCGTAGATTGTATTCTCTGATGCCCTGACTACTTTTCTGGAGGAGCCGCTTCCACTGCCGGAACCTCCTGTACTTCCGCCGTGGTCGCTGGAGCCGCCTGTCTCCGGTATCGCCTTCATCTCCGCTTCCGCCTTCATCTCCGCTTTCCACCTTCATCTCCGCTTCCGCCTTGTTTCCGCTTCCGCCTTCATCTCCGCTTTCCGCCTTCGTCTCCGCTTCTCCACCTTCATCTCCGCTTCCACCTTCGTCTCCACTTCCGTCTTCGTCTTCATCCGCCACTTCATTCACAAACGCCAGATGTCCCATATCCGTCAGCACCACGGTCAGCATTTCATCCTCAAGTTCTGTCTCCAAACTTTCGGGGAACCGTTTTTCCAGTACAGAACGTATATTTCCCGCCCGCGTCCAGTCCCTGGGGCAGTGCCATGGTTATCATGACAGGCCAGCGGCGCCGCAGAGTTTTAATTCGTTTTCCCTCTTCCGTTCTGATCTGTAATGCAGCCTTCCGTTACAACCGCGTTCTTTTTATCCAGCTTCACAGTTTTTCCATTTACCGTTACGGTGTCCGGAATGGCTGCGGAAGACTTCTTCCACTGAAGCACCGCGTTGGAAGGACTTGCAGTCTTCGATGGAACGCTCAGCGCGGCTCCCACCACACTCATGGAAGTGTCCATCACGCCCCCTCCAGAGCTTCAGGCATCTCTGCTTCCTGTATCCAGGACATGTTCAAAATACTCCTGATACCGTTCTTCCAGCTCCTCCCTACCTCCAGGAATCCCTTTAGAGACCAGTTCCGCATTGGAAGCGGTAGCCACCGCTGCAACTGCCTTTTTTCAATTTTCTGGTCGCCTCTTTCATCCTCTTGCGAGACCGCTGTCCGGAGAATTGATCTGTTCCAGCAGTTCACTTGGATGAAGTTGAGATGATCTTCCTGTCTCCTGAGAAATCCGGTTCTTTTTAAGACCTTCCATGGCCTCCTTAAGTCTCTCTGCGGCTCCCTCCACGTCTGCGTCAATCTTTTCGACTTATACGTTTCTGGCTCCTTCCATGGCTTCTCAAAGGCCTTTCGGCCTCCCCTCCGTACAGCCCCTGTTTTCAGGGAAGACGCCTCTTCCTCCAGTTTTACCAGTTCTTCCTTATCCATGGCGACAACCAGACGGAAGCTGTCAATCATGACCACATCCGATTCTCCTAAAGGAGCCTCAAACTGAAGCTCATCGCCCCTCCTTCAGTTCCAGGGCAACCGGCCGTTCCGCACAGACGATACTGTCTCCCGTGTTTCCAAACATCATGTTTTCCACGACAATTTCACCGTTGACGCTGATGTTCAGGCGCTGTTCTTTAGTTTTTTTGGCATAGCGCAGAATCAGTCCGTCCGCGTCGTGCTCCACCGTATAGGACCAGTAAGCTTCCTGCGTTTCGCCGGTACTCCAGTTTTTGAATTGCCATATCAGCGTCTCACCTGCCGCACTCTTCGTAGTTCCTGCCACGTATCCGTTGATACCAGCCTCCCCTGTCTTCCGCCTGAATTAAGTTCCGCCGGCAAAGCTGACACCGTGACTCTGCACGTATCGCTGATATCGCTGTCCCCGGCTGTCACCCTGACCGTGGTCGTTCCGATTCCGGTTGGGATCACCACGCCGTCTTCCACGCGCGCTACCTTTTCATCCCTGCTGCCTCCACACGAGATCACCTGCTGCTGCATGCTCCGGTTCCATCACTGCTTCCAGCACTTCCTTCGCCTGCCCGACAAACTGCGCGTCTCCGGTTCGATGGTGATACCGCTTAATATCATGTCTGCATCAATTTTGTAGATACGTAATCAATCATGGCGACTTCGGATTCTCCCGCCGGGGGCTCTTAGGACAGCCGGTCTCCTTCTTCAGCGCAATCCAGTTCCACCTCCGCAAATGTAAAACGGTCGCCTGTCGGTTCAAATACAACGCCTTCCATGACCGGTTTTCCATTTACGTAAATATCCAGATAGCGGTTCGTCTGCTTCTCATTGGCATGGCAGATCGTGATATGAGTGGCATCACTCTTAATATTGAAAGTCAGTCCGGAATTTGATTTCCCGAATCATTGATCCAGACAAAGCTTCCGCCTGAGGCACCCTCATCACTGATTGTCCCCGTAGTAACCACCTGTTCCGTGTTTTCCGCCTCGTAACAGGGTGTACTGACAGATAGTCGAGATACAGCCCGTCAACACCGTTTCCTTCCAGGAGAATAGTCCCCGCATTTGGAATCTCGGTCTCCGCTTCCAGAGTTTTATACTCATCGCACGGCTCAAAATCAATGGTCTGAATCTCCTGGCCATTGAGGGTCAGTGAGGCTCTGCTCCTCTCCCGGATTCTTATAGCAGACGGTCATGGTTTCCGCCGTTCATATATTCTGCTTCCAGAGACGCCTCTTCTCCCTCAAACAGAACAGCCTTCTTTTCCTGACGCCTACTGTCTGACACGATTTTTGCCGTCCTGCTTAATCCTACAGCCTCTGCCTCCGCAAAGACCCGTTCCTCCTCTTTCCTGTCCGGGTCAAGAGGCGGATTTTCCGTGACAGAATCATTGAGATCCAGAGTCAGGTTGTCAAAGGTCACATCTGCCTGATTTCCCGTAATCGCAAACTTATTTTCAAAGATCAGGATATAATCATCGGCAGCTCCTGTTCGGAACGATTTTCTCCTCCTTCACCTGTCCCTCATAACCTTTTAAATACCGGTTGACCAGCACTTCTCCCGTACTCTCGGAAAGTATCGTATACTTCCAGCCATTGGCCGGCCCGCAGCTGGACTTGTAAAGGAAAGAAAGATCGTATCCCGTGTCGGGCTTAAACCTTAAGGTTCCCGGCTGTGTCTTGATTTTGCTGGCATTCCGGCCTCCCATTAAGAGGCCATGGAGCCCTCCAGAGTTACGGCTTCATTGACACCGTTATTTGAATACGCAAGTCTTGCCATCTCCCCATTTTCATGGACAAACGGTCCCATGGAATGACTGGTCTCGAAATTTTCAAAATACTCGTGGCCTTCCGCTCCATTAGATCTTCCTCCTCATAGATACGGATATCATCAAAAGTAAACTGCTCCGCTTCCGCTCAAACCGGCCAGAGAAACGTGAGCTTCCCCGCTGTCAGCCGTAAAATAGACACGGATCTGGCTCCAGTTGTCAAACGCATTTCCCTATAACCGTCTTCGTATCGTAATCGGCGGAATACTGGCTCTTTTTGACGCCTCCGCAGTCGATTTCCAGCATTCCTGGCCGTTTTCCGCTCGTTTTCACCATAGCGGAAACCACGTAACCGCGGCCCTGCTCCAGACCGGTAATGTGCTGTGTTACTCTGCTTTCTCCAGCCACTGCCAGATAATAGTTGCTGCTGCCGTCATCCTTGCGGATCTCCGCCTGTGATGAGTTCTCGGGAACCCAATACCGGAAACTGCCGCTGTTAAAATTGCTATCCTTAACCGGCAGGCCGTCTCCCCATACCACTTCCTTCTCTGATACGGCTTCTCTGTAAAGGACGTAGCCGCAGCCCGCCTCATACTCAATGGTCACCCCTGCCTTCTGTAACCGGAACCTCTTTCACCAATACTTTTTCCATTGGTTTCGTCCATGCGGTACAGCCAGAGACTGCTTAATCCCTTCCAGCTATCCGGCAGTTCCCACTGACGGCTTCCGCCCGTACCCGGTATGTATAGATTTTTTTTCTTCCTGTTCCGGATCCCATGGCATAAAAATATCCTGCCTGCTGTCATTGAGCTCTGCAAACACGATTCCATTTCTGGATATCGTCCGCCTGGAACCGTCAAACTCAGATTTTACTCCGCCCTCAAATTCAGCGGTTCTGCCGACGCCGTCCGTCGCTTCCCGAATGGACAGAAGGGGAAATTTTTAAATACTTATCAGCCAGGGTGTGCTGCCAGAATTCTGCCACCATGCCGTCCACCGTTTTCTGAGATTCCGACCAGCCCAAAAATCCGTATGTCTTCTGATACCCGGCCCCAGTACCTCCTGGGAGTAATCCGTCCCGGCCTCATAGATCGCCTGGTCATTGATGATAAAACGGCGAATATCGGAATTTCCGTGATTGCCTCCGCCGTTCTCTTCCCCGTAATAATACGTATGGCACCAGGTAACGTACTTGGGGCTTAAGGCCGCGGTAGTGGTGTCATTGAGCGTATATTCCACATAGCCCTTATACATCTCCGTGAAATACGTCCAGTCCATCTCTTTGAATTTCTGCAGCGTCTTATAGGTCGTCCACCTGTCTTCTTTTCTGTCCCATCTCGCCGCGGATACATCCAGATACTGGAATTTCATATCAGGGAATTCATTTTTATGCGCCTCGTAGCGGCTGTCCAGCAGGCCGCTCTCCCAATATTCGATATCATCCACCGCAGTGCCGCTGCGGTTACGAAATCCCCACACACCTCCGTTATATTTCTGGAGTCTCCTCATAGAACGGGGGATTCCGGATACGCCTCCACGGAATTTGTGTGGCTTCCCACGGTAATATTATACTTTGCCGCCTCCTCGATAAGCCAGCGGAACTGGATCATTTCCACCCAGCATGGGGTTGGTATCCCCATAGGATGGCCACCCATCACCATACTGGCGGTGAGAGCCTTTACCAGCATAATCTGTGGAAATGAATCCGTGGCCAGTGCCTGGCGCTTTCACATAGTCAAGCCCGTTCTCCCATGTCCACGGCAGTCGGCCCCAGTAATTTAACAGGATATTGACCGCTATGGTCTGCCGTCCCAGATTTTCTCCAATCATGGGATCCATGATCTTCCGGTAAGCGACGGCGCCGTCCTGCCAGTTTACCACACCGTCTCCGTTGCAGTCGTCTGTAATGGTGATTTTACACCAGGGCAGATTCGTGACAGAACCGTCCGGGCCGCGGTACATGAAATCAATGTTGAAACCGACGTCTCCTTCACCCGCCCAGATCCCTGGTCTGCAGATAATTATACTGGCAGGTCATATCGGATTCCAGCGTTGCCGCCAGCTCCTCCGTGTTAAAAACACGTGTCCTACCTTTTTCCTCGATGCATCCGCCGGTTTTTCCGACGCCTTATAAAAATGGTCTCCATTGACGAAATTGTCATTATAGACTACCTCTCCCCCGCCTGATCGCCCGCGGACCGAGAGCAGCCCTGATCCGGGAATTCTAAATACCTGACTTTTCCTGCGGATCGCTGATTTCCGTCGCTTCCATCGTAAGAACACTTCCGTCAAGCGTAAATGCCATGGTTATGGTGACGCCGTCAAGCTCCGTCCCGGAAAAATCCAGTTCATATTCCATGGTCTTTCGCTCTGATCCGGCCTTCCGGTGACAGCCGGTTCATAGTCGATTCCGTTGATCCTTACCTTCGTCAGTTCTCTCGGCTGTCCGTAGAATACCTTGTCTCCATCGTTCATTTGTATTCAATCACCCGGGAAATCCCATATCCATTTTCCACATTCATTTTATCCCCGGTTAACGTTACCGTGTCCGCCGCCCGGCTGGCCAGCCCCGGCGTTCCGCATGATAATACCATAGCTGCCGCCCCAAAACCAGCCCTTTCCAATACGTTTTCCTATTCATCTCTTCCTCCTCTTACAATTCGTTCCAGTGTCAGCTCTGCGGTCGACGTAAGCTCCAGATCCGGCCGTACCGTCCGGACCTCCACCCGATCCCCCACCGCGAACATTCTCCCCCGCCTTAATTGCTTCGATCCCTGCCTGGGCATCCTCGATTCCCACACACTGTTTGGCAAAATCCCCAGATGTCCGGCGCATGTAAAAGAAATATCTCCGGATCAGGCTTTCCCCTCTTTATTTCCTTTGCCCTCGCCACATAGTCAAACCTGTTCCGTATTTCGAGACGCTCCAGCACCGTATCCGCATTCTCACTGGCAGATGCCACCGCCATCTTAATTCCCGCATTCTGAAGCTGATCTGTGGGCGTTTATTCCCGGCAGGATATCCTGGCGGGTCAAATCTTTCAGAAGTCTTTGATACGCTTCATTCTTCCAGCCGGCCAGAAGGCCATCTTATCCGAGTATAAGTTCCTTCCTTCCATTTTCCCGAAGGATGATTTCCAGAGAGTGCATCCGGCTGACGCCTTTTCAGCTGCTGGTTCATGGACCGGTCAAAATACAGGTTTTCCCGTTGTGCCATCTGCTTCCACGCCTCATAGTGGCATGCAGCCGTATCAGTCAGGACCCCTGTCTAAATCAAAGATTACAGCCTGCGGCCACATGGCTTTCTCCTCCTCGTTCCACCGTTATCATATCTGATCCTCTTCAAGAACCGCGTGTTTTCCTTCAACCCACGTTTCAGTCCGGCACCGGCCGTACCCTGGCCTCCCGGCCGTTCCCTTCCCGCCGCCGTCTGTTTTCCTGCTTTCTGCCCCGATCCGCTTCACCGTCACCCGGGTTCCGGTAATCTCAATGCGAGCCGTCACGCCCCCGAAGGAACCGGCAATCTCCAAACCGCTCCACTGCACCGGCAGATGCGGGGTTGATCATGAGCGCCATTCTCGAAGCGGACGCCTGCGAACCCGATAAACCGCCTGCCATGTACCTCCAAAATTTAAAATGTGAAGCCCGCTGACCGTATTTAACTGCGTATCCTCGATGTCCAGACATGCCGAACGGCAAAAATACCGGTAAGCCTCATCTGTCCTTCCAATCTGCGCCGCCAGAATACTGTGGGGCGCATAGCTTAAAGAACTGTCGTGTGCCGTTCTCGGCTCATAGATATCATAGGCCGTCCGCTTCTGCTTATTCGTAAATCTGATGGATACACGGCCATCATCAGCACCACATCCGCCTTCGATCACCTGATAGAGCGGGCGCCTCATATGGAAGTGTCGAATCAATGATTCTCTTTCCGGTGGGCTTCGCCCGCGCTTCATATCCAGCTCCCGTCGTTTGAAATACGCATCATCCTCTTCATAGAGATCCGTTCTTTACAGTATGGAGTTTCAGCCCTTCGGCGATTTTCTTCCACTGCTCCGCCTCCCGGCCTGATGAAAATCGCTTTTCAGCCTCCTCCTCCCGTTCCTTACCGCCCGGTAAGCAGCCATCAGATTTTCAGCAGCCGATAAATTGGTGTAGCGTTGTTATTCACATAGACGTCGTACTCATTCGGTCCGCGGACCGCCCGGATCTCATAAACGCCTTCTTCCCCCGTTCCAATCGCATCTGCTGGCGAAAACGGGCCGTCTCGATCAGAATCTCCATTCCATACCGCTCAGAATTCCCGGTCTCCCGTCACCCGGCCGTCCAGAACCGTGTGCAATATCTGAAACGATATGAACGGCATAAAACGCCCCCCCACGTTGTATGGAGTCTGCTCCACACCCTCCCTCACTGGCCTGCCAGGATACATGGCCCCCGTCAAACCAGTTGCGCCCTGCATGGCGCCTGGCCGCGTCAAGCGTATGATAGCGGAACCAGCCCCGCCGCCGCTCGGATTGGTATAGATAAAAACGGAAGCTTGAAGATCATTATCCCAGAAGACACAGCCTCATACATCTCTCCCGCTTAAGCCGCGCGCTCCGATGCTTAAACGGTCCGTATGTTCCGGACAGCAATACGTAATA
>VOFH01003532.1_pt1 | contig 39163 bp, 73 predicted proteins | sample 5384091 | NCBI WGS metagenome assembly VOFH01 (sample SAMN12384727, study PRJNA508395) | human gut metagenome | isolation source: healthy gut G | host: Homo sapiens
TCTGACTACAACTTGCCAGTTTTTTCCCATATAGTGTGTCCTAATCAACTAAAACACTGTTCCAAACTAAACTTCCCAAAGTAGTTAAAATTAAAAACTTAGTCCAGCCAACATGGGCAATACCTGCAGGAATGGAGAGATTAAACTTCTAACAACTGGAATACAGCGACCATAAAAATTGCGCCAATTCGTGTTTGTCAAACCAGTTAATCGCTTTTTGTGCATCGTCTTTTTTGAAACCTAGAAGTTTAAATAGTTTAGTTTCAAGTAGTTTCTCTAAGCGCGGTAAGGTTAGATTTCTACTAATTGAGAATAAAATAATGGCTCCAATAACTGAACCTAGAGTAGACGCAAGGATAACTCCAATTAGAGTTAACTTTGTTCCACTAACTAAGAAACCTCCTAGTGTCAAAATTACCTCAGAGGGAATTGGAGGGAAAATATTTTCAACGGCAATTAAAAGAATAATGGCAATATAGCCAAAGCTTTCGATAAATTGTGTTAACCAAGTTGTCATCTATATATTTATTGTCTTTCTAAAATTTTGTCTATTTTTCAAAGAATGAATCTTTATCTGCTTTTGTAACTTCAGTAATTTTTTTCCATTAGGATCAATGAACATTCGTCCACTTGCTAAGCCTGATGTGATTACATTAGCTTTTACCTGACGAGTTTCAACAAGCTCAGGATAGAGTGCTGACATAGTTGTTAAAACGTCCCACAAGTATAGCTCTGCATTAGGTACAGAGATAATTAGACTGTATCCTAAACCAACTAAGTCGATAGCTGGATATTTTCTTAAACTTGCCCAGTGCTGCCGAAGTTCATCAGTTAATGGAAGTTCTTCAGTACTTTTCAAGACCAACCATTTGAATCTTAAGGTCTGAATCTAAAACGCGTTTTACAGCTTCTGGATCCCAGAAAGCATTCCATTCCTGTGTTCCGTCTGCATCGACACTAACTACATTGCCATGTCCATCTAATGAACCACCCATCCAGTAAACTTTATCAATCTTTGACTGAATAGAATCATCTTCATCTAAAGCTCTTGCTAAGTCAGTAATTGGTCCTGTCATGACTAAGGTAACTGGTCCATCTGACTTTTTTATTTTATCAATCATGTCTAAATGAGCAGGCAAAGCAGCTTCTGGTGTTTTAATTTCTCCACTTTCATTTAGAATAGGGAAGTAATTAAAGGAATAAGTTGCCATTCGCCATTCTTTTGAAATTGATGAATTGCACGCGAATTTGAGCGAGCTACTTCTAGCTTGTCGCCGCGTAAGTTAAATTTATCTACCATTTTTTTCGACAAGCTTCTACTGCTGGATCAATATATCCGTCACCGTCAATTGCGCTAATTCCAATTAGTTTGATATCAGGTGCTTGCAATAGTAAAAGAAGTGAGACCAAATCATCGATGTTTCCATCATGATTAAAATAAATATTTTCATTTATTTGCGACCTTTCATTTTGTTTACTTAACTATTTTATAAAAAGATATGGTATAAGGTAAATAAAAAAGACATCTTACTTGGTTTTAAGAAGGAACGTGATAAAATACTATGGGAATTTTATAGGAAGGAAAAATAATTGATGGCAACGGAACACATTGAAAATAAACTAAAGCTTTTTACCAGACAAACCAGGTTGTTATTTAATGAAAGATATAAATGGCAATGTGATTTATGTGGGAAAGTCTAAGAATTTAAAGAACCGCGTTCGTTCCTATTTTAAGAGTAAGCAAGTTGGTCGGCGAGCTGAACTTGTTCGTGAAATTCGTGATTTTGACATTATTACAGTTTCATCTGATAAAGAATCTTTTTACTAGAAATTACTTTAATTAAAAATATCAACCATACTATAACGTCCAACTAAAAACAAGGTACGGGTTACCCATATATTGAAATTACTAACGAAAGGGATCCGCAAACTCGTTTAACATCAATTGTTCATAAAGATCATGGCTACTATTTTGGACCGTATCCAAATGTTTATGCGGCTCAAGCAACGCTTAAGTTTATCCAAAAGGTTTGGCCGCTAAGAAGATGTTCAGGTCATCAGGGACGCCCGTGTCTTTACTATCATATGGGACAATGTCTCGGTGCATGCTTTAAAGAGGTCCCAAAAAAGAGCGCTTATGACAAGCAAATAAGAAAAATAAAGCGTTTCTTAAACGGCGATATTTCACAAGTTAAGCAAGACTTAACTGAAAAAATGACTCAGGCTTCAATGGATTTGGAGTTTGAGCGTGCAGCTGAATTTAGAGATCAGTTAAAATATATTGAACAAACCGTTGAAAAACAAAAAATTATTTCTAATGATCATACCCAGAGAGATATTTTTAACTTTTATGTTGATAAATCATGGATTTCGATTCAAGTATTTTTTTTTCTTAAGACAGGCTAAATTATTACGTCGGGAAACTAGATTATTTCCATTAACAGATACTAATGAACCACAGGATGCATTTGTATCTTTTATTGCGCAATTCTATGGCCAAAAGAAATCGTGTTTTACCAACAAAGAAGTTTTGGTCCCAGCTGGTATTCATAATGAAGCATTAGCTGAAGTTTTAGGCGTAACTGTAAGAACTCCAAAGAGGTCAAAAACGTGCCTTACTAGAGATGGCACATGACAATGCTAAGTTGAAGTTAGATGAAAAATTCCGCTTGTTAGAATTAGGTAATAGAAAAACTAAAGGAGCAAAAAGAGATTTTTGATGCTTTGGGTTTACCATATGGCCATCGAATTGAAAGTTTTGACCACTCTCATATCCAAGGAGCTGATCCTGTTTCTGCCTTGGTTGTGTTTACTGATGGTGAACCAGATAAACATGAATATCGGAAGTATAAATTGAAAGGCGAAGTAGAACACCAAAATGCGGCTGACGAAGTAGGAAATACACGTGAAGTGGTGAGAAGGCGTTATAGTCGTCTTTGAAAGAACACAAGAAAATGCCTGACCTGATTTTAATGGATGGTGGTCAAATTCAGGTTGATGCTTGCTTAGATGTGTTGAGAAATGAATTAAATGTCAATATTCCTGTAGCAGGGATGGTTAAAGACGACCATCACCGCACTAATCACTTGATTTTTGGTGATCCTACTCAAGGAGAAGAATTAAAGCTAATTCCTTTAAATCCGAAAATCAGAAGGATTCTACTTAATGACAAGAATTCAGGATGAAGTTCACCGCTTTTGCAATTACTTTTCATAGAAGAACTCATGCTAAAAATGCACTTTCAAGTAAGTTAGATGAGATAAAAGGGATTGGTCCTAAGTCTAGAAATAAGCTTTTGCGAAAGTTTGATCTTTAAAGAAAATTAAAAGAAGCTTCAATCGAAGAATTACGAGATGCGGGTTTAACTCTTCCACAAGCACAAACTGTTAAATTGAGTTTGTAAAATAACGAGAAAAGACCTGATTTAATAGGGCTTGATATGGTATCATAGTTAAGAAACTTTAAGAATTTTTTTAATTATAACTTGATATATAAAAGGAGGCATACTTAATGTTTGTCGACCAAACAAAATAGATGTACAAGCAGGAAAAGGTGGCGATGGAGCAGTTGCTTTTCGTCATGAAAATATGTTCCACTTTGGCGGTCCGGCTGGTGGAGACGGCGGACGAGGCGGCAGTATTATTTTAGTCGCTGATTCCGGTTTGAGAACTTTAATGGATTTTCGCTTTAGACGTAAGTTTAAGGCAGATAATGGTGAAAAATGGCCGCATTAAATCCCAATATGGTCGCGGAGCTAAAGATGTCCGCTTAAAAGTTCCAATGGGAACAAGTGTCTACGACTTTAATACCGGCGAACTTTTAGGTGACTTAGTTAAAAATGGTCAAGAGCTTGTAGTTGCTCATGGCGGAAAGGGAGGCAGAGGCAATATTCACTTTGCTACCCCAACCAGAACAGCTCCAGAAATTGCTGAAAATGGTGAGCCAGGAGAATTTCGAACCTTACGCTTAGAATTAAAGGTATTGGCAGATGTAGGACTAGTAGGATTTCCATCAGTTGGAAAGTCAACACTTCTATCTGTTGTAACTAAGGCAAAGCCGAAGATTGCAGCTTATGAATTTACTACTTTGACACCAAATTTAGGAATGGTCGTTTTGCCAGACGGACGAGACTTTTTTCAATGGCAGATTTACCAGGATTAATTGAAGGTGCATCTAAGGGTGTTGGACTTGGAATTCAATTTTACGGCATGTTGAACGTACAAAAGTAATTTTGCACTTAGTTTCAATGGATCCAAATAATGGTAGAGATGCCTATGAAGATTATGAAACTATTCGTAAGGAATTAGCAGGCTACACCTAAGGACTTAACAAGTAAGAAAGAACTTATTGTAGCAACGCAAATGGATATCCCTGGTAGCGAAGAAAACTTGTTGAATTTAAGAAGAAATTAGAGATAAGACGGTATATCCTATTTCTAGTGTTACCCATCAGGGTGTCAGCGAACTAATGGGTAAGACAGCAGATTTAGTTGAAGAAGTTGCAAAAGAAGAAGCTGAAAAACCAGCAGAAATTAAAGTTGCCGAAAAAGAATATGTTTATAAAAAAAGCCTGAAGATGATGGATTTAAGGTTGAACGAACTGGCGAGCATAGCTTTGTCGTTACTGGTAATAAGTTAGAGCGTCTTGTTCAAAGAACTAATCTAGATCATACTGATGGAATTATGCTCCTTGCTCGTAAATTAAAGCGGATGGGTGTAGATGATGCTTTAAGAGAAAAGGGAGCAGTAAATGGTGACGATGTATCAATAGCTGACTTCACTTTTGAATTTGTAGATTAATAAAATTTAAAAAAAGTTGGGAGGACTTTGAAAAGAAAGAACTGCTTTATTACAGGCTATGCCGGACTTCGTGCTTTAGCTGTTATTGAGTAATTCTATATCACTTTTAATCCAAATCGATTTATGGGTGGATATTTGGGTGTGCTGATATTTTTAGTACTATCTGGATATTTAGTTACGGACCACATGTTTCATGCCTATGAAGAGCGGGGGAAAGTATGACTTTAAGTCTTTTATGTAAGAAGAATTAAGAAATTATATCCCCAAATGATTGCTCTTTTATGGGGATGTAGTGCCTATATCTTACTTTTTTCAGCAAAATCTTTTAGCTAAATTAAATCAAATAGTAGTTGCCAACCTATTAAATGTTTATAATTTTGGCAAATCAAGAATGGCCAAAGTTATTTTGAGCGTTTTGCTTCCAATGAATCTCCCTTCGTTCATTTATGGACAATGTCAATTGAAGGGCAGTTTTATATTATTTGGCCACTAGTAGTTTTTCTATTAGTTAAATTAGCTAAAAAGAAAAAATAATTTTTTGGATTATTACAGCCTTAACTGTATTTTCGGCTTTAGAGATGGCGTTTTTATTTAAGCCAGGTGTTGATACAAGTAGAATTTACTATGGAACAGATACGAGATTCTTTTCATTAGGCCTGGGTGCAATGTTAGCCGTCTTTGGCCAACATGGAAGTTAAATGCCAACCTTGAAAAAGGCGATAGACGACTCTTTAAACGTAATTGGAGCAATAGCCTTAGTCGGTATTTTATTGATGTCTACTAGTCCGATTTTTAATCCACAAAAAGCTTTTGCTTACCGTGGCGGGATGTTTTATTCTCTTTAGTAACAATGATTTTGTAGGGGTAATTGCTCATCCTGGTAGCAGCTGGAATAAGTGGCTGACTAATCCAGTATTTAGCTGGATTGGTTCACGGTCATATGGAATTTATTTATATCAGTTTCCAGTGATGATCTTTTTTTGAAGATAAGGTTAAAGATATTGCAGACCATGTAATTTTGTACCATTTAATCGAAATTATATTAATTTTAGTAATTGCAGAATTAAGTTATCGTTTTATTGAAAAAACCATTTGACGAATTGATTGGGAAAAATTGCGTCGTTTTTATCAAAAGCCCTAAATTTACAAGCTAACCATTATCAATCAAAAGCTTTATTTGCGACTGGAATAGTTGTCTTTATTTTAGGTAGTTTTGGAATTCTTAAGGCACCAACTGTAAAAGCCGAAAATCCTAATCATTCAGAACTAGCAACTCAAATTAAATCAAACCGAAACAAGCAACTGAAAAGAATAAAAAGTTAATTAAAGAAGCACAGTCTAAAAAGAAAAGTCAATAACTTCAAAAGCAGAAATTTTAGCGCAAGCTAAAAAAGCAGCAAACAACTAAACCCGTGAATAAAGATTTTGAAAAATATGGTATTTCGTTGACTTGCAATTAGCACAAAAATTCAAGTAACTGCAATTGGGGATTCTGTAATGGCAGGCTCTAGTCAAAACTTGCAAAACTAATGCCACATTTAATTGTTGATGCAGCTGTTTCTAGACAACTTGGTGACACAATTCCACTTTTTGAAGAGTATAAGAAAAAAGGTGCTTTAAATAATAATGTCTTGATCGGTTTAGGAACAAATGGTGCTTTTGCGCCTAAAGAACTTGATCGTTTAATGCAAATTATTGGACCAAAGCGACAAGTTTTTGGATTAATACGCATGTTCCGACACGTGATTGGCAAGATCAAGTTAATGGTGAATTGGATGCAGCAGCGAAAAATACCCTAACTTAACCATTATCAAATGGCATGAGTTTGCCGGGAGTCATCAAGATTGGTTCTATGATGATCATACGCACCCAACTACAGAAGGATCAAAGTTTTATAGTGCCTATGTAACTCAAGACATTGGTTACGAAAGGAAAATATTAGAAATAGGGTTTTCATGGAAATACATTTTTAGGAACAAGTGCTGGGCAGCCGTCAAAGAGCAGGAATGTTTCTTGTACCGCACTTAAATTATTAGATGAATTAAATGAAGTATGGTTATTTGATGTAGGCGAAGCTACACAACATCAAATTTTAAAGACTAATATTAGACCTAGAAAGGTAACGCGAATTTTTATTTCGCATACTCATGGTGATCATATTTTTGGTTTGCCAGGGTTTTCTTTCATCTCGTTCTTTTTCAAGGCGATGGTGGTCCATTAACAATTTATGGGCCTGCCGGAATTGGAACAATTTGTGCAAAACTTTTGAGAGTTTCAAAACTCGGGTATCATATCCAATTAAATACGTTGTTTTAAAAGAAGACGGGTTTAATTTTTTGAAACAATCTTTTTGCCGTCTACACTGCTCGACTAGATCACCAAGTTTTGGTTTCGTGTGGCTGAAAAGCCACGTCCTGGAGAGAGTTGCTAATGGATAAGGTGGCAGAATATAATGTGCCAAACGGTCCGCTTCTTGGTCAACTGAAAAGCTGGAAAGACGATTACGTTGAGTAATGGTCAAAAGTTAGATGGACGAGATTTCTTGGTAAAGAGCGTCCAGGCCGAGTTGTTACGATTATCTATGATACGCGTCCAACGGAAAATATTGGCGAATTAGCTGATCATGCAGATGTTCTAGTTCATGAATCTACTTTTAATGGTGATGAAGAAAAATGGCTCATCGTTATTTCCATTCAACCTGCTTAGATGCTGCTCGTATAGAGAGATCATCATGTAGAGGAAAGCTTTATTTGACTCATATTTCTGCGCGCTATACAGGAAAAGCAGGTAAGCAACTAGAGCATGAAGCGAGAAAAATTTTTAAACATACTGTTTAGCCAATGATTTTAGACAGTTTGAAATTACATTGAGGGATAATAATATGAGTAATTCATTGAGGGATAAAGTCGTAGTAGTTACTGAGCTTCAAGTGGTATTGGACGCTCGATTGTGTTAGAGAGTGCAAGTCGCGGCGCCACTGTCATTTTAATGGCCCGTCATCAAGATAAATTAGAAGAAATTGCTAATGAGGCTCGTCAACTTTCAGGAAACGACGTATTTGTATTTCCAACTGATATTAGTAAAGCGGATCAAATTGACCGTGCCTTTAATGAAATTATTAGTCATGTTGATCATATTGATTATCTAGTTAATGCAGCTGGTTTTGGTGTCTTTAAAGAATTTTAGAGACTTTACCTCAAGTAGTAACTGAAATGTTCCAAACTAATGTCTAGCCTTTAATGTAATTTTACTCGTCTTGTTGCTCGAGTAATGATTGACCAAAAAAGCTGGTCAAATTATCAACTTCGGTTCGATTGCTGGAATTGTACCTACTACTAAACTGCAGCATATAGTGCAACTAAGGCAGCTATTATTCAATTTTAAATGTTTTACGTTTAGAATTAAAGCCATTTGTGTTAAGGTTATGACAGTAAATCCTGGACCAGTTTACACCTAATTTCTTTTAATATCGCAGATGAGAGGATCTTTATGCAAATAATGTACAACGTTTTATGCTCGATCCTGATGATGTAGCTTGGCAAGTAGTTCATTTCTTTGGTTCTAATCGTCGCGAATTGAATTTACCATTAGGTTCAGCTACTTTAGCAAAACTTTATCAGATTTTCCACGCATTGGTGATTGGGCAAGTTTAAAGTTTGCTAGTAGAAAGTGGGAGATAATAATGAATAAGCAAAGAAATTTAGTAATTGGGCTAATAATTGTTTTAGTGCTTGTAATTTTCGCCTGTTTAAATACTGAACCAGTGGCAATTAATTTTGGCTTTTTCCAACCTAAATGCCGTTGATAATTGTTTTAGTTATTATGCTTTTTACTAGGTGCTTTAGTTTCACTTTAATTGAAAAGGAGAAAAAAAGTTTCTCCTGATGTAAAAAAAGCACTAGCAAAACAGAAGAAAGAATTAGATAATAAATACCAGAGTGAAATTGAATCTAAAGATAAACAGATTGCTGAATTAAAGAAAGTTAACAATTCTGGAAGCTACAAAATAAGATTGGACTTGATTTATCAGCTCTTAGATTGTATTATTGAAATACGTGAGTATTTAGTGAATTTGTTTATTTAAAGGTTCGCAAGTCTCAATTCTATAAAAAAGGAGATCTAACTAATGGCAGTTCCTGCAAGAAAACTTCTAAAAAGAAACGTTCACGTCGTGGTCATATTAAATTAACCACACCAGCAATGCATTACGATGCTACTACTGGTGAATACCGTTTAAGCCACCGCGTTTCACCAAAGGGCTTTTTACAAAGGCCGTCAAGTTGTTAACGAAAAAAAGCAACAAAATAACGATTAATTAAAGACACCGTGGGGTGTCTTTTTTATGTAATGTTTGATTAAAGGAATAGGTATTAATGAAATTAGTTATATTACACTCAAGTGATACGCATGGCTTTTTTGATGCCAACTGATTATCAAAAATAAAGACAACTATGATGTCCAATTTCTCTTAGTCGCGTAAGTAGCGTGGTTAAAAGTGAAAAAAAGAAAAATATGGTGCAGACAATGTCCTAGTTACTGATAGCGGAGATTGTCTACAAGGTTCACCCTTAGCTAGCTATACTCAAAAGTTGCCTGAAGACGAAGGATTGCGTAAATTTACTGAAGCTTATAATGAAGTGGGATATGATGCGCGTGCATTAGGTAACCATGACTTTAATTATGGTTTGGATTATTTATCGTACTATGTTGATAACAATCGTGCTCCATTTATCAATGATAATGTTTTAGATGCAGATACTAATGTACCTTTCTTTGGAAAAGAATATACAATTGTTGAAAAAGCTGGTCTAAAGATAGGTATTATGGGAATTACTACTCAGTATATCTCTCACTGGGAGTCAGAGGATCATATTAAAGGCTTAAAGTTTGTTTCTGGTTATGAAGTACTTGCTAAATTAGCTAAAAAAAATTGCGTCCACAAGTAGATATTCTTTGTGCTCTATATCACGGTGGTTTTGAAAGTGATCCATTGACTGGTAAAAAGCAACTGAGCCTCATACAGGCGAAAATGAGGGGGCTATAAGATTTTAACTGAAATCCCGGAAATTGATGTCTTTTTAACTGGACACCAACATCGCCGCTTGAACTTAGTTACTCGTAACACGGCCATTGTTCAGCCAGGCTACCGCGGAGAAGCAGTAGGTAAAGTGATCATTGATTTTGATAAAGACACGAATGGTAAAGTTAAAATCAATGAGATGACTACCGAATTGATTGATAGTAAAGATTATGCACCAGATCCAGCAATTGAAAAGATCATTAAGAGTCTTGATGAAGAAACACAAAATGGCTAGATCAACCTATTGCGCATTTATCTGAACCTGCACCAATTGATGACGCTATCAAGGGCAGAATTGAGGGAGCACCTTTTATCAATCTTATTCAACAAATGCAACTTTGGTTTACTGGAGCAGATGTTTCAGCAACAGCAATTATGTCTGAATCTGCCCATGGCTTTTCAAAGAATGTAACAATGCGCGAAGTATTATTAAACTATCCATATGCAAATCAACTCTGCATTGTTAAGTTGACTGGAAAAGAATTAAAAGAAATTATTGAATATTCAGCTGGATTCTTAGAAAAAGATAAAGACGGTAAAATCAAATTTATTGATCGTTGGATTACACCTAAGCCAATGCTTTATCATTTTGATCTTTTTCTACCCAGTAAAATATGAAGCTGATGTTTCAAGACCAGGTGGTCATCGATTGACTAAAGTAACCTTAAATGGGAAAGATCTTGAAGATGATAAGGTATACAAGTTAGCTGTCAATAATTATCGTGCTTTAGGCGGAGGATTTTATCCAGCTTACAGCATGGATAAGATTGAAAAGATCTTTGATCAGGACTACGTTCAAATGTTTAGAATACCTAACTCATGGTGATATTAAGGTAGATACTGCTAAAACTACAAATTTTATTAATTAAGGTACTAAAAAGCTGTTTCATTACGAAACAGCTTTTTAAAATATTCAAATTTAGTTCAATTAAAGTTTGTTGTACTTACTCTTGTCTTTGTAACTCTTGGCAGTAATGGCGGGAATAATAATTGCGAATAGCAAGCCAAAGACTGCGCCAATAATCAAAGATTGCATAGGATTAAATTGCATCTGAGTTAAAGATGCAGCGATAAAACCGATAACTTCGCAAAAAATGCATGACCAAACCATAGTAATAATATAGCGCATAATTTCTCCTTCTTTCGCTAGGTATCTTAGCAAAAAAAAGAGTTTTACGCAAGCCAAGAAGAGAGAATTTGCTATACTTAAATTATTAGAAAGGGTGAGCATATGGGAGCAGTGAGTCTGCAAAACCTTAGTAGTTTTACATTACTGGAGAGTCCAACTAAAGTTAAAGATTTAGCTGAAAACGCAAAAGAAAAAGGTTATTCTGCACTCGCCTTGACGGATGTAAATATTACCTATGGCTTAGTTAATTTTTATAAAGCTGCAAAAGAAACTGGAATTAAGCCTTTATTAGGGATGCAGTTAAGAATCAACGGCTTGGTTGACCAGGCAAATAAGTATGATTTAATTGTCATTGCTAAAGACGATCAAGGATATAAAAATATTTTGCGTTTATCAAGTGCGGTCAATCTTTTAACCGAAAATGGTGAAAAAGAAAAATGTTTTAGAGCTTGAAGAATTAAAAAATATCTCGGTCACTTAGTTATAATTACGCCTAGTAACATACATAGCGAACTAAAGATGCTGCAAGCTAACAATCCCTAAAATGGGAGCTAATTATATCCGTACACTGAAAGATTCTGTTCCTACATCTTCATCAATTTATTTAGGCGTTTATGCTGATCAAAGGACAGCAAGAATATATAAATTATCTTCGTTCATTAGCAACGCAATTTGAGTTATTGTTAACTGCGGTTGAAGACGGACAATATCTTAATCGTAACGAACAATTTTTAAGAAGAACTCTGCAAGCTATTAAGAGTAACACCCATTTAGAAAATGTGGAGCAATTAGCTAAGCAAGCTGGTTCGCATTACTTAAAAATAGCGAAGAATTGCAGGTTAATTATCGAAAATTTGGGATTGAAGATGCTTTAGAAAACGCTGAAAAAATAGGTCAAATTTGCAGTGCTCAGATTACGTTTCAAGATCCTCAATTGCCAAAGTTCAAACAAAATAAGTTTCCAACATCAAAAGAATATTTGCATTCATTAGCACAAAATGGACTTGCTAAAAAGATTTAAAGGAAGGATTCCGGAAAAATACCAAGCAAGATTAGATTATGAACTAAAAGTAATCAATGAGATGGGATTTGATGATTATTTTCTTATTGTGTGGGATGTGATGAACTTTGCCCATAGTGTTCACATTACAACTGGACCTGGACGAGGCTCAGCTGCTGGCTCACTTGTTTCATATGCTTTAAGAATTACTGAAGTCGATCCACTTGAATATAATTTGTTATTTGAACGTTTCTTAAATCCCGCTCGTCAACAAATGCCAGATATTGACTTAGATATTCCAGATAATCGACGTGATGAAGTAATAAAATATATGTTTGAAAAATATGGAATGAATCACGCCGCCCAAATTTTAACCTTTTGGTACTTTGGCTGCTAAGCAAGTTCTAAAAGATGTTTGTCGTGTTTTTGGACTAAATAAAGTTGAAACCTATCGCTGGTTAGATGCAATCCCGCATGCAAAAGGAAAAATCACTTTAGCAGAAGCATATCAAAAATCAAAAAGAGTTACAGCTTTTAGTTAATACAAATGCTTTTAGTAAAATTCTATTTGCGACTGCTGAGCATTTAGAAAATTTGCCGCGTCATTATTCAATTCATGCAGCTGGTTTAGTAATCACTGATGATTCATTAGCAGAGATTGTGGGCTTACAGGCAGGACCTTTAGGAATACCTGTAACGCAGCAAACCAAATTAAACGTTGAGTCCTTAGGATTATTGAAAATTGACTTTTTAGGCTTAAGAAACTTAACTATTTTAGGCAACATTATTTCAGCGTTAAAGTTAGAAGGAGTTGAAATTGATCCTAATCAGATTCCGTTAAATGATCAAGAAACGCTTGCTTTATTTCAGCGTGGTGACACAGATGCCGTCTTCCAATTTGAATCCGATGGAATTAAGTGCGTTTTAGAGCAGCTTCATCCTGACAGTTTTGAAGACATTGTCGCTGTAAATGCTTTATATCGCCCAGGTCCAATGAATAATATTGGTCATTTCATTAATAGAAAACATGGCAAGGAAAAGTTCAATATCCTGATCCTAGCTTAAAAAAATCTTAGGACCAACTTATGGCGTTTTAGTTTATCAAGAGCAAGTTATGCAGACGGCTCAAGTTTTAGCTGGTTTTTCTTTAGGTGAAGCCGATCTTTTTAAGGCGAGCTATGTCTAAGAAAAACGCTGATGTGATCCAAAAGAACGAGAGAAGTTTATTCAAGGCGCTGTAAAACTTGGCAGACGAAAAGAGATAGCAGAGCAGGTTTATGATTATATTGCTCAGTTTGCTAATTATGGATTTAACCGTTCGCATGCAGTTGCATATAGTAAAAATCGCCTTTTGGCTGGCCTATTTTAAGGTTCATTATCCTGGCGCTTTTTATCTTTCTTTGAACAGTAATATTGGCAATCGTAATAAGATCGCTCAATACTTGATGCAAGCACAAGAAGCTGGAATTAAGACTTTGCCACCAGATATTGAGAACAGTAAGGCGGATTTTTCGCTTGAAAACGGCAAAATTTTAGTTGGCTTGAAGGCAGTTCGCGGATTAAGAAGTGATTTGCTGAAACAAATATTAGAAATTAAGCGTCCGATTAAGTCAATGACTGATTTCTTGTGGAAGATTGATAATAATTTGTTGAGTGCTGATGCTATTGCAAATTTAATTAAAGCAGGTGCTTTTGATCGACTAGCTCCAAATCGAAATGAACTTTTAAAAATAAATAAAGACCTAGTTGAAAGTGTAAAGATGGCAGGTTCAAATTTATCTTTATTTGAAACTTTGGAGCCCAAAATCGAAGAAGAAAAAATGCCAACTGCTGCTGAAAAATCAGCGATGGAAGTAGAAGCAATGGGCTTTAGTACTGGAATTAACCCAATCATTGCTGTTCAAAATATGCTAGAAAGTATAACGCAAAAAAGATTGCAGGCTTTTGAAAACAATGAACAGGGGATTGCAGTTGGCAAATTAATGAAGATAAAGCAAATCACCACTAAAAAGGTGATAATATGGCTTTCGCGGTCTTTAGCGATAGTAGTGGCGATAAAGATTTTACGATCTTTCCTCAGGTATGGGAGAAAGTAGGAGAAAACTTAAAGATTGGCGAAATATATTTATTGCAGGTGAAGACGCAAAGTGATCGCTTTAGTCCGACAAAGACGCAGTTTTTACTTTCAAATGCTCTCGCAAAGTTAATTTTAAAGATTAATTTAAAACTTTTTAAATTCTAGCAAAATAGATTCTGATAGGATTGAAAGCGAAAACATTTATTTAGCAGACTTTATTAACGAAAAAAATAGGATTATTTTTGAAGACAATGAGTTAAAAAAATGGTACGATAAAACCGATGTGAGTAAAACACAGAAAATCGTAGAGGTGAATTCATGAAACGGATTGGTATTTTAACTAGTGGTGGAGATGCCCCTGGTATGAACGTTGCTTGCCATTAGAGCTGTTACACGTACAGCTTTGGCAATGAATGCTGTTCATGAAGCTGAAAAGATCACAGGTAAGACAGTCGGTATCTTGTTGGACACAAAGGGTGCTGAAATCCGTACAACAAAGCAAGTCGATGGTAAGATTGAATTCCAAACAGGCGACGTTTTGCGTATCTCAATGGACGAAAACCTTGAAGGTACAAAGGAAAAGATTGCCGTAACCTACGCAGGTTTGTTTGATGACGTGCAAGTGGGTGGACAAGTCTTATTTGATGATGGTTTGCTTGGCACAACTGTTCTTGAAAAGGACGTTGCCAACCGTGAACTTGTTGTTCGTGTTGACAATGATGGTATCTTGGGATCACGTAAGGGTGTTAACGCACCTGGTGTTTCAATCAACTTGCCTGGTATCACTGAAAAGGATGCTGATGACATCCGTTTTGGTTTGGACCACGGTATCAACTATATTGCCGCATCATTTGTTCGTAAGCCTGAAGACGTGCTCGAAATTCGTGAGCTGTTGAAGGAAAAGAACATGGAACACGTGCAAATCGTGCCTAAGATCGAATCACAAGAAGGTATCGACAACCTTGATGCCATTATTGCCGTTTCTGATGGTTTGATGGTGCCACGTGGTGACATGGGTGTTGAAATTCCAGCCGAAAACGTGCCTTTGGTACAAAAGGAAATGATCCGCAAGATGAACTGGGCTGGTTTGCCAGTTATCACTGCGACACAAATGATCAGTATGGTTGGGCTACAGTAACTGAAGTGCGCCGTGATTTGGGTGTATTTTTAGATATCGGATTAAATGATAAAGACGTTGTTGTTTCTTTAGATGATCTTCCACTTGAAAAAGATCAATGGCCAAAGAAAGATGATCGCTTGTTGGTACGCCTTGAAACCGATGATAAGGAACGTATTTGGGCTAAGATGGCAGAAGAAGATGTTTTTGAACAGTTAGCTGCCAATTTTCCTGCGCATTTGGAAAACAAAAATATGTCTGGTACTGTGTACCGTAACTATGAAGTTGGATCTTTTGTAATTACTGATCAATATTACTTAGCCTTTGTCCATAAGTCTGAAATGTTCCGTCCCTTGCGTCTAGGGCAAAAAATTAAGGCACGCGTAATCGGGGGTTAGTCAATATGGTAGATTGAATTTGAGCGTTCTTCCTCGAGGCTTTGAGGAGATTGATGATGATGCTCAAATGATTTTAGTAAGTTTACGCCGTGAAGCAACTAAGACCTTACCTTTTTATGATAAAAGCGATGCTCAAGAAATTAAGAATCACTTTGGTATCTCTAAGTCAGCCTTTAAACGCGCTTTAGGTCATTTATTAAAAAAATAGATTAATTACTGAAGATAAAGATGCAGGAACAATTAGCTTGGTAGAAAAAGATGAATCAGACACAAACGATGAAGGATAATTTAGAAGATTATTTACGTTTTCAGTCAAGTGGAACGTGGCTTAAGTCCTAATACCATTATTTCTTATCGAACTGATTTAGAAGAATATTTAGATTATTTACAAGATCAAAATGAAACAAGCTGGGAAGTTGACTATTTAGTTGTTGACGCTTTTCTTGCTACGCAAAAAGACAAGGGCAAGGCAACAACCTCAATTAGTCGAATGATCTCTAGTTTGAGAAAATTCTATCAATGGCTCTTAAGACAGGATATAATTGAACGTGATCCATTAGTAAAAATCGATTCCCCAAAAAGTGAACGAAGATTGCCAACCGCTTTAAGCGAAGAAGAAGTAGATAAATTACTTGCGGCTCCTGGATACGAATACGCCGTTAGGAATTAGAGATCGTGCGATGCTAGAGTTACTTTTTACGCAACTGGAATGCGGGTGAGTGAATTAATAAATTTACGAACTGGTGACATTCATTCCGATTTAAAAATTATTAGAGTTCTTGGTAAAAGGTTCAAAAGAACGACTTGTACCAATTACTGAAGTTGCTTTATCGTGGCTTGAAAAGTATCAAAAGGATGTTAGGGATGCTCAAGTACTAAAAGCGGTCAATTTACTGATGTAATTTTTCTAAACAATCATGGTCATCAACTAACGAGACAGGCTGTTTGGCAGAAGATAAAAAAGTATTGTCAGCTGGTTGGAATAACTAAAAATGTTACTCCCCATACTTTGAGACATACTTTCGCTACTCATTTGCTTGAAAACGGGGCAGATTTGCGTGTAGTTCAAGAAATTTTTGGGTCATAGTGATATTACAACTACGCAGATCTATACTAATCTGACGCAGAAGCATATTTTGGAGGTTTATAATCAAGCACATCCACGTGCTTAAATATTATGATCAGCAAATATAAAAAGACTATGAAAAACTGTAATGGGATATTTGTCTTATCTTCCAGATTTTAAAAATATTAAGAACTTACAAGAAGAGATGAAGTTATATACTAGTGATTCTAATCAATTTGAAGTTCTTATTTATAAAGAAAAGGGTAACGCAAAGAGGTATTATTGGCATTCAAGAAGAAAAAAGACTTTATAATTATTCGCTATCTATCTCTTGATCCAACAATGCGTGATTCAGAAACTAAACGCTTGGTAATGAAAGATCTAAAGCATCTTTATCCTGATAAAATGATTACCGCTTTACCTGACTGGGCCTTTTATTAAGCTATTTAAAGGAAGATAAGACCGATGAATAATGTCGATGAATTAACTTTGGATCTTCCAAATTTTACAGGACCATTAGATCTACTTTTTGAACTTAATTAGATCACAAAAGATAGATATTTACGATATTCCAATTGCGAAGATTACTGGACAATACTTAGCTAATTTGGCTCGCTGGCAGACTTTAGACTTGCAAATTGCTGGCGAGTATTTTGTGATGGCATCAACTCTTCTTAGAATTAAATCGCAATATTTACTTCCCAAAAATGACTTTGTTGAAGAAGATCAATATCAGGAAGACCCGCGTGCTGAACTAGTTGAGCAGCTGGTCAATATTCAGTTTTTCAAAGAATTGCGGAATACTTTAAGAAACGAGATGAAGAAATGCCAATTACTGTGGCTAAAGATCCATCTGTTTCGCCTAAAAAAAGTTGAGCCTCTTCCCTTAGGAGAAATTACAAGTGATGAGCTGGCTAATACTTTTAAAGTTGTTTTGGAGCGTTTTAAATTAAAAGAAAACCACAAGTGGGACAAATAGAAGTTCATGAAACTTCAATTGAAGAAATGACGACATTTTTAAAGGATAAACTTCACCATAGAAAAAAGGTTAGCTTTTTGACTGTATTAAGAATTTTCAGGATCTTGATCAGGTAATTGGTTTGTTTTTTAGCAGTTTTAGAATTATGTCGTGATCATAAAATTTTAGTAAAGCAAAATAGAGACTTTGGTGACCTAGAATTAGAGAAAGTTGAGACTAATGGCAAGTAAAGAAGCACAATTAGAAGCTCTCCTTTATGCAGCAGGGGATGATGGTTTGGAAACAGATAATTTATTACAATTATTAGAAATTTCACCATCGGCATTACGAGAGTTAGCAAACCATCTAAAAGATCGACTTAAAAAATGATGAGAACTCTGACACAACTGATCTGCATTAATCATACTTATAAATTAACTACCAGTGCGGAATGCGGGGATGTTATTTCTAAATTTTTCCAAAAGATTTATCGAAGAATTTAAGTCAGTCAGCTCTTGAAATACTTTCAATTATTGCATATCGTCAACCGATAACACGGGTTGAAATTGATGATTTACGTGGTGTTAACTCATCAGGAGCATTGCAGACTTTAGTTTGGCGTGGACTGATTAAAGTAAATGGTAAAAAAGACGTACCTGGCCACCCCTAACTTATATGTGACTACAGACTATTTCTTACAGTATTTTAACTATGAAAGTTTAGCTGATTTGCCAGTAATAGAAGAGTTTGAATCAGATGACAATCCTGTGAACTTATTTGATCAGGATGAGAGAAGTAGCAAAAGAAATAAATTTTGATGAAGGAGAGTAAAATGGCTGAAAGATTGCAAAAGTAATTGCACAAGCTGGCGTTGCGTCAAGACGTAAGGCTGAGAAAATGATTACAGCTGGGCAAGTAACTGTTAATGGTAAAAAGAATTACTGAGCTGGGAACGAAAGTTGAACCGAGCGACAAAATTCGAAGTAAATGGAGTTCCAATTGAGAAAGAAACACTCCACACATATTTGTTTTACAAACCTCGTGGCGTAATTTCTTCAGTAAAAGATGATAAGGGCAGAAAGACTGTTGTCGATTACTTTGAAGATGTACCATATCGCTTATATCCAGTTGGTCGTCTTGATTATGATACTTCAGGCTTATTGTTAATGACTAATGATGGTGAATTAGCTAATAAGTTGATGCATCCTCGTAATGAAGTACCAAAGGTTTATGTAGCCAAAATTAAAGGACTTCTTTCTCCAGAAGATATTATTCTCATGGGGGTTCGGAATTGATGGACGTAAGAGTGCGCCAGCAAAATTGAAGATTTTGAAGACGGATGAAAAGAAAAATACTCAAATTGTTCAATTAACAATTCATGAGGGGCATTATCACCAAGTTAAGAGGATGTTTGAAGCAGTTCATCATTTTGTTGAAAAAATTATCTCGTGAAAAGTATGCTTTCTTGACTTTAAAATCACTGACTTCAGGTGAATATCGTGAATTAACGCATGAAGAAGTCTCTCGTTTAAATCATTATCTGACTAACGCTACTTGTCAAGCTATGATAAAATAAAACTAATAATCTATAATTGTGGGGAGGATTTTGGAATGAAGGAAAATAAATCTCAGGACAATCAAGAACCTAAGGGTCCTTACAAGCATTTTGAACGTCCGACAACGTCTAGAAGTGCGATGCATCATCGCCACCGTTCAGAGCCTGCACCCGAACCAACTCCTAGTCGTCCAGATAAGAACTCTAAGGGTACACACCATAGTCAGTTATGGGCTGGGTTGATTATAGTTGCAATAATTTTGATTGCCTTGATTCCGATTGTTTCTTCAAAGTTGCACTCTAATTCTAATAACTTGGCTGAAAAGAGTGTTAAAGTTTCAAAGAGTTCTTCTAAGTCTCATAAATCTAAGAGTAAAAAAGCCTAAGCGTAGTTCTTCGAAGAAGAGTAAGTCTAAGAGTAGTGTGAAGAAAGAAGAAGAAATCGTCAAGCCAATCTCATGACGTAACTCCAGCTGTAACTAGTCAGTCTCAAAGTAGTCAAACTAGCCAAAGCAGTACCCAATCTTATGCTTCTAGTGCTAGTCAAACTACCACTCAAGACCAAACTCAACAAGCAAACCAAAATTCATACCAAAATAATCAAAATACCTGGCAGAATAACAGTGGAAGCAGCTCGTCACAAAATCAAGCTCCAAGTTCTTACACTGTTCAAGAAGGCGATTCTTTATCAAAAATTGCTCGTGAAAATAACACTTCAGTGCATTATTTAGAGCAGCTTAATGGTTTAGAATCAGCTGATAGTATTAGTATTGGTCAATCAATTAAACTTAAATAATTAAAAACATTATTATTTACAATTTAGTTAAGAAGTATTATCATTTACTTGTAAAAAGTAAATAAAAGGATGTTGTCTTCAGGGCAGGGTGAAATTCCGACCGGCGGTTAGAGTCCCGCGAGCTACGATGTAGTTGAACCTTAGGTACCGATAGTTAAAGTCTAGATGGAAGAAGACAGACTAAAAAACTAAACATGATTTAGATTAATAAGGTCTGTTGCTGAGGCAACAGGCCTTTTGTATGTTATGGAGGAATCATCATGCAAAGAAAAACTAGTTTAAGTCATGTCAGACTTGCTTATTGGCTTGCTTTGGGCAATGATTGGTGCATTGGCATTTTTAATTATGAAAATTGAAGTCCCAATTATTCCAGGCTTTGATTATTTGAAGATGGACTTTTCGGATTCACTTGTTGCCTTGAGCACCTTAGTTTTTGGACCATTGGGCGGAACAATGATTGCACTCTTTAAGTCATTATTGAGTCTTTTTTATTTCTGGTTTTAATCCAATTTCAATGATCGGACAACTAGCTGCGTTTTTAGCAAGTTTAGCTTATATCTTGCCATTTTATTTCATCAGTAAAAACATGAAGATAAAGTAAAATATCAAATTTTTGGTTTAATTGTCGGTACACTAGCTTTAACGGTAGTAATGTCACTAGCAAATTATTTTGTTCTAACTCCAATGTATATTTTTTAATGGGATTTAAGTTAAACTCATCACTTTTAACTTACGTTGTTTCTGCTATTATTCCTTTCAACTTAATTAAGGGTTTGATTAACAGTATTGTTGTTTTGATTTTAGCGAAAACTTTATTACCTGTTCTAGAGAAGTTTGTAAAGACGTAATTTCTAAAAATATTTTCTAAAAGAATTATGTTTAGCCAGAAGTCGAGTGACTTCTGGTTTTTGTTTTATGGTAGAATTTACTTTTGAATGAAAAAAGAAAGGACTCAATTTTTAATGCAAGTAGCTATTGATGGTCCTGCATCAGCGGGGAAGAGTACAGTTGCTAAAATTATCGCGCATAATTTAGGCTATATTTATATCGATACTGGTGCAATGTATCGAGCATGTACATTAATTGCACAACGACAATCACGTTGACTATGGTGATGAAAAAGACGATCTTAGACCTGGTTGACAAGAGCACAATTGAATTTAAGCAAGAAGATGGAGAACAGAAGGTTTATGTAAATGGCAAGGATGTATCAATTGCCATTAGAACTCAGAAATTACTGAGAATGTTTCTCAAGTGTCAGCCTTGAAGTCAATTCGTGAAAAAGATGGTTGAATTACAGCGTGAAATGGCTGGTAAACATAATGTTATTATGGATGGCCGTGATATTGGGACGACAGTTTTACCAGATGCTGAGGTAAAATCTTCTTAATCGCTAGTGTGGCATCAAGAGCTAAGAGACGCTTTTTAGATTTTCAAGAAAAAGGAATTCACCAAGACTTGAAAGATATTGAACATGATATTGAAGTTCGCGACTATAAAGATTCTCATCGTGAAATTTCTCCATTAAAAAAAGCAGCGGATGCAATTGAATTAGATACAACAAACCTTACTATTGATGAGGTTGTAGCTAAAATAAGCGAGATAATACAAAAAAGCAAAAAAAATTAAACAAAAGTGTGGAAAAAGACATCAAGTACTTTAAAAATAAAGTATGATATTGGGAGGTAATTATGACAGATAATAGTAATCAATTCTTAGATGCTCTAAAAGAAATGCAGGGAGTTGAAGTCGGCAACATTGTTAACGTTGAAGTTTTAAGTGTTGAAGATGGACAAATCGCTGTTGGTGTTGAAAATGCAGGTGTTGAAGGTGTAATCACTAAACGTGAATTCACTAATGACCGTAACGCAGATTTAAACCAATTGGTAAAACCTGGTGATAAGTTTGAAGCTTTAGTTCTTAGAAGAGCTGGTGGCGATAAAGAAAACGGCGAATTCTTCTTCTCAGTTACTCGTTTGAAGGAAAGAGAAGCTTACAAGGAATTAGAAAAAGGTCTTTGAAGAAGGCAAGACTGTTGAAGGTACTGTAACTGGTGCTGTTCGCGGTGGTTTATTAGTTGACGTTGGTACACGTGGTTTCTTACCAGCATCACTTATTTCTAACCGTTACGTTTCTGACTTGAAGCCTTACATTGGCAAGAAGATGAACTTGAAGATCACTGAAATTGATCCTAACAAGAACAGATTAATTTTTCAAGAAAAGACTTAATCGAAAAGGAACGTGAAGAAGCATTCGAAAACGTTGCTTCATGAATTAGTTGTAGGTGATACGGTTGAAGGTAAAGTATCACGTTTAACTGGTTTTGGTGCCTTTGTTGACGTTGGTGGTGTGGACGGTTTAGTTCACATTTCAGAAATTTCTTACAAGCATGTTGACAAGCCAAGTGATGTATTGAAGGCTGGTCAAGATGTTAAGGTTAAAGTTATCGGTATTGATGACGATAGACACAGAATCTCCCTGTCAATTAAGCAAACTTTACCATCCCCATTTGAAGAAGCTACTGAAGGTTTACATGAAGGCGACATCATTGAAGGTGAAGTTAAGACTTTAACTTCATTCGGTGCATTCATCGAAGTAGCTGATGGAATCCAAGGTTTAGTACACGTTTCAGAAATTGCTAACAAGCACGTTGATAAGCCAAGTGATGTTTTAAAGGTTGGTCAAACTGTTAAAGTTAAAGTTTTTGAGCGTTGACCCAAGTGACAGAAGAATCTCATTGTCAATCAAGCAAGCTGATCCTAATGCTGCTAAGAGTGAAAACTCACGTCCACGTCGTCGTCAAGATTCTGTAGCTGATAAGTACATGAATGACAATGACAACGGTTTTGCTTTAGGTGACATTATTGGTGATCAACTTAAAGATAAGGATTAATCGTCATTCGTCAAAAAAAAAGCTGACTCCGGTCAGTTTTTTTTTATTTCTTAGATAAATAGAAAGGGGTAGAAATAATATGTCATTACCCATCGTTGCATTAGTTGGACGACCAAATGTTGGTAAATCAACTATTTTTAATAGAATTATTAATTCTCGCGTAGCTATTGTCGAGGATAAAGCTGGCGTCACTAGAGATAGAATTTATGCTCGTGCTGAATGGATGGGCCATGAATTTATCCTAATTGATACTGGTGGTATTACTTTAGACTCCGGTGAAATCGAAGAGCAAATTAAGGCTCAAGCTGAAATTGCGATTGATGAGGCTGATGTAATCGTCATGTTGGGGATGTGACCCAGCACATGACTAATATGGATGAAACAATTGCTAAGATGCTTTATCGAACTAAGAAGCCAATTATTTTAGCAGTTAACAAGGCTGATAATCCTGAACAAAGAACTGATATTTATGATTTCTATAGTTTAGGTTTGGGCGACCCTATTCCTGTTTCTGGTAGTCATGGAACTGGTATGGGTGATTTACTTGATGCAATTGTTGGTGAATTCGGCGATAAGGCCAATCAACATGAAGATGATTCGATTCGCTTTAGTGTAATTGGTCGTCCTAATGTAGGAAAATCTTCACTGGTAAATGCTATTTTAGGTGAACAACGTGTAATTGTTTCTAACATCGAAGGGACAACGAGAGACGCCATTGACACGACTTTTACTAATGATGGGCAAAAGTATACTATTGTCGATACTGCCGGTATTAGACGCCGTGGCAAGGTCTACGAGAAGACTGAAAAGTATTCAGTTCTAAGAGCAATTAGTGCTATTGAAGAAAGTGATATTACACTTTTAGTTTTAGACGCTAGCACAGGCATTCGTGAACAAGATAAGCATGTTGCTGGCTATGCTCACGACGCAGGCCGAGGAGTAATTATTGTCGTAAATAAGTGGGATCTTCCTAAAAAAAAGATAGCACAAGCATGAAGGACTTTGAAAATACAATTAGACAGGAGTTCCAATACTTGGACTACGCTCAATTGTTTTCGTTTCGGCAAAGACTGGTCAAAGAGTTCCTGATATTTTGAAACTAGTTAAAGAAGTTCACGATAATCAAACTCGTCGCATTAAGTCTAGTGTCTTGAATGACTTGCTACTTGAGGCAACCAGAATTACGCCAACGCCACTTGTTAACGGAAAGAGATTAAGAATCTACTACATGACGCAAGTTGCAGTAACTCCGCCGACATTTGTTGTTTTTGTAAATGATCCAGAATTATTGCACTTCTCATATCAGAGATTTTTTAATCAATCAATTGCGCCAAAACTTTGATTTTGTAGGAACACCAATTAAAATCTTAGCTAGAAAACGTAAATAAGCCTAAAATTTCAAAAAAATAGGGATATATCTGCGAAAAAAGCTTGCAACTAAGCGTCTTAGTGTGCTAATTTTATTGCAGGGAATAAATGAATAAATCATTTTCTTATTTTTTAAAGGTTTTGTTTTAAAATACTATTAGTTCATTTCGGGAGGTGAAGTGGAATGGCAAACAAGGCAGAATTAGTTTCTGAAGTTGCTGCTAAAACTGACTTAACCAAGAAAGAAGTTGCTGCTGCAGTTGATGCAATCTTTAGCTCTATTCAAGAAGATCTTGCTAAAGGTGAAAAAGTTCAATTGATCGGTTTCGGTACTTTTGAAGTACGTCACCGTGCAGCTCGTAAGGGTCGTAACCCACAAACTGGGGCTGAAATCGAAATCCCAACTTCTAAGGTTCCTGCATTCAAGCCAGGTAAGGCTCTTAAGGATGCTGTTAAATAATTGTTCAGTTACTAGCAAAATAAAAACGTGCTAAGTTGTATAGCTTGGCACGTTTTTTGTGTACAGTATTGTGTTAGCACAAATGAAAAAAGAGTGAAAAAAAATGACTTATTCTGAACAACTACTAGATGCAATTCAAAACCATGACTTTTCTGATAATCATATTCTTCTTAAAAAAGCACTTGAAAATGATGATCCGGAAGTTTTAGCTTCTTTAGCTGAAAACTTAACTGATCTTGGTTTTACTGATCTTTCTAAGGAAGTTTACCGCTATTTGATTGCTCAGTTTCCAAGAGAAGATTTGTTTAAAGGTATACTTAGCTGAAATTTTATTAAATGATGGCGATGAAGATGATGGTTTGCAGCTTCTATATGATGTAAAAAGCCAGAAAGTGATGCTTATATCGAGAGCTTGCTTGATTTAGCTGATTATTACCAAAGTAATGGTCTGATTGAAACAGCGCGTCAAAAGCTTCTAGAAGCGCATAAATTAGCTCCTGAAGAAGATGCAATTAACTTTGGCTTAGCTGAACTTGACTACTTAAGTGGCGATTATGGTGAAGCATTAGGACTATACCGAGAGCTTGCAAAAAGAAAACAAGACCTTTGGCGAAGTAGTCCTAAGTCAAAGAATCGCTGCCTGTCTTGCAAAATTAGGTGAGTACGAAGAAGCGTCCAACGAGATTAAGAGTCATGAAAATGATATTTTGAGCATTGATGCATTATATGAAGCAGGTTTAATTATGTTATCTGCGGGCGATAATAAGGCAGCAATTAAGTACTTAGATCAAGTAATAGAAATACAACCTGACTATGTAAATGCCTATCCATTACTTGCACAGGCTTATGCAGCAGAGGATAACAATGAAGAAGTATTGAGAACTGCTCAGACGGGACTTTCTTATAATGAACTAGATGAGGTCTTGTATAGCTTGGGTGCTAAAGCAGCTACTAAATTTTAAATCAGTTAGACGAAGCAGAACGCTTGCTTTTTAAGAAGGGGCTGAAATCGCTCCAGACAATAGTGACTTACGTTTGCAGTTGTCTAACCTGTATCTCCACCAGCACCAAGATGAAGCTAATATCGCCTTATTTAAGGATCTTGATGATGAAGAACTTGAACCACAAGCTCACTGGAATATGGCTATCTCATATCAAAGACTTGAAGACTATGATAAGGCTAAGAGTGAATTCTTACTGGCATATCCAGCCTTCAAAAGAATGCAAGCTTCTTAAGACAGATGATTAACTTGTTCTATGAGTTGCGTGAGATCCCAACAACTAAGGAATTGATCAAGAAGTATTTGCAAGTTCAACCTGACGATATTGATATGCAAGATATGTTAGATGAATTGAATAGTGAAGAATAATAGAGCGACAATTTTAGAAAAATTGCTTTTAGCATAAAGAATACCTCTCAAAGATAATTTGAGGGGTATTTTTTTATAGTAATTTATTCAATTGTTTGTTAAATCTTCTCAGACTTAGCTTAAGTTTAAAAATCTTAAAGATACTTAATTGTATTTTTTTGTAATTTATTTATATTTCTCTGCATATTAGCGATTGTACGATTACAATTATTACGATTATATTTTTGACTTAAGTTTTTGATATAAGCTTTGGGTAATTTATTTCCATAAATTTTAGTCAAGGACTTATTTGGTGAAACTAAGATTCTGACAAGTTTGCGATTGAATTCTTCTTGATAAGTTTTATTTTTGCTTTAGTTAATTTGGCTCTTATAGTATTAAAGTTATTTCTTTTTTGGATATTGGTAAGAATCAGAATCTAGCTCATTTTTAGAAATTTCTTGAAAGTCGTTAAATCTTTTTTAGTAGGACCCTTCATAGTAAGACTTACTAAACCATATAATTTCAAGAAAGTATCTTGATTTTGAAAAGCTAGAGTATCAATCATTGATGTAACGTTAAAAAGGAATGAGAGTAGTATTGTCATCATTTGCAGCATATTTTTCTTGCTTGCGATAAGCACCGACGAACATATCTGCCATTTGAATGCCTAATTCTTTTTACTATCACATGTTTGATAAGTAAAAAAACGTTGTTTTCCTCACCTAGATTTTTGATAATTTGAGAAAGTAGCTTGCAGCTAAAATATTCACTTTCAAGCTGAGAATTTAAATTAGTTTGATCAAGGGTAAATATTTAATTTTGTTAACAACAGGATTTTGCTGACGTAGATCTGCAATAATCCTTTTAATTGGGTAAATGTAAGATTGAAGCACTAATACTTGTTGCATAATCGTATTATCAAGAGTGGTATCGTGCTTATGGTAAATAGGGCGTTGATAGATATAAGCATTGGTTAGAAAAGGCTTAACAATATCTAACGCTAATCGATTCATCGTGTCTGAAACATTTACACTCTTTTTTTCTCTTTTTTATAATGAGAATGATAAATTTTTTGAAAATATTGGTTATATAAGTCTTTTAGGTGAAAGGTGGGGATGACTAAAAAGCCTGTATAGAACTTTTCAGTTGTATTGTCAGATTGAGATTGAAAAGAAATGCTTTCATCAATAAAAACATGAAATTCTTTTTGTATGACGGCGCGGTTGGAAGAGCTTCTTTAAGATCATGATTTTTCTCTAAGTAAATTTGATAGAAGTATTATATCGAACATAAGTTCCGAAGGAAAGCGAACAAGGTAAAAATATTATCAATAATCATATTTTTTATTATGTGAAGTTGAGTTGTAAAAAAATAAACTTCATAAATTGTAAGGGAGACTTTTTGATTTAACAAATACTGTGATATATTTTAATTTAATGAGTAGAAAGAGAGTACATTAGGTTGACAAAAGAAATCTAAAATCACCAGTGATATATGAAACTAAATATAACGTTCAAACAGCCAGTCAATTAAATACACAGATTAGTGAAACATATGCTACGGATGACACAAAAAGGGTTTTATTAACTGAGTTTCCGACTGTTTATGTCATTAATGATCCGATAAATAGTAAAAAGTCACAGTACACAGTTTATGTTGGTGAAACGAATGATATTCAAAGGCGTACATTGCAGCATTTAGATGCAGATCCGGCTAAACGTGATGATTTTTTAACTTCAAAAATTCAAAAATGTAAGTATGTTTGTAATTGGTCACGAGCATTTTAATAAATCTATGACTTTAGATATAGAAAATAGATTGATGCAATATCTAAGCAGTGTGCCGGCTGTATATCATTTGAATAATCGACGTCATAATGATCAAAATAGATACTATGATTCAGACGAATTTAATAGTTTATTTGATCTGATTTGGAAAAACTAGGTAAACAAAATGAAGATTTATTTCCTGCGCGTAAAATTATTGAATCTTCAGCTATATTTAAAGCTTCACCGTTTAATAAATTAACGAGCGAACAATTATTAGCAAAATCTAAGGTTATAGATAAAATTAATAAAGCTTTATTTGTTCAAAAGGATAAGAATCTGGCTGAAGGACAGTTGATTTTGGTTGAGGGAAATGCTGGATCAGGTAAAACTGTGTTAATGAGTAATATTTTTATGATTTGGTACATGAAGATCAAATTTCTGCAAAAGAGCAAAAGAAGATAAAAATCTGAAAGATTATCAGTAGCAATGATTGTTAACCAAAATGAACAACTCAAGGTATATGAAGAAATATCACAAAAGCTATTTGATAAAGATGAACAAGTACAAGTAGCAAAGCCAATTACATTTATAAATAAGGTTAAGCCATCGAAAAAAGTTGATATAGCTTTGATTGATGAAGCGCATTTACTACTGACACAAAGGAATCAGGCCTATGCTAAGTATGGAAAGAATATGTTAGAAGATATTTTAAAACGTGCAAAAAGTAGTTATGGCAGTGTATGATCCTGCGCAAGTTTTATCAATAGCTTCTGTTTTAGAAGATGAAAAAATTTGCTGATTTGGAAAGAAAAGCGGGTAAGGAAAATATTATTTATTTGAAAAATCAAATGAGAATCGATGCATCCCAAGCTACAATAGATTGGCTTGTAATCTTATTGATAATGGAATCATTAATAAGATACCTCAAGATAGTAAGTATCAAATCAAAGTTTTTAAGACTCCTGAAGAAATGCAGAAGGCCATTGAGAAAAAGAATAAAGATCAAAAAAATGGAATTAGTAGAATGGTCGCAACTTTTGATTGGGAATATTCAGGAGGAAAACACAACCACCAGAAAATCAGAAATATTGGGAAGTGTCCGAAGGAGATTGGCATATGCCATGGAACTATGAAATTAATAAACGAGATAAATATGAAAGCAAACACAGAGCACATAGAACCGTAAAATACAGTAATCAATCGTGGGCAGAAAAAGATTATACTATAGCAGAAATAGGATCGACTTACACAGTACAAGGCTTTGATTTGAATTATGTTGGTGTTGAACTTGGTCCCTCTGTAAAGTATCGTAATGGTCGAATTATTCATGATCCAGCAGAAAGTTCTAACAGCAAAGCTACACAAAAAACGTGATTCAACTAAGAGCTATGCTGATGTGTTATTAAAAAATGAATTTAATGTTTTAATGACGCGTGGTGTTCATGGTCTGTATATTCATGCTGTTGATCCAGAGTTGCAAAAGGCGTTAGAGAGCTTCCGAAAAAAGTATAATGTGCATAGGTGGAAACGTAACATTTGAATTAGAAGAAAGCTAGTAGTATGGATATATATCACCAAATAATCGTGAAAGAATTAAAAAGATTATCTTTAACTCAATTAAAATCAGGAAAAATGGAGCAACTAATTCCCTTAGATGATAGAGAATCTATCATTTTAATTGATCAATTTTTACTATTATTTAACGTATCTAGTAAATTATCGTCAGATAGAGCGAGTATTGTTCAAAAAAATAATTAATGATTTTAATGATAATCTTTTTTTATAGAATTTCTAATTTTAATTTGAAATATAAGAGAAAAATAGAAGCTAATGCATTTTTGAATGTTTTTCCTGATGATATTATAGAGATATATGCAGATTTGATAGAAGTATGTTCTGATTTTTTTAAAGTTTTTGTTTGTTTAAATGAGATATGCAATAATAAGCGAAAATTTGATTCTATAGAAAAGTATCTACATTAACAGATGCAAACCTAGTTTCTAAACTTGAGGCAAAAAAACTAATAATATAAATTGGAATTTTGTTTTATCAGGAATAAATAAACCTATACGTAATGCTATCAAGCATTGATGATATGTATTTGATGTCGAACATCAAACTATTATTTTTAGTCCAAACGGGAAAAATTTTTTTCTATAACGAAATTCGATTTATATAAACTTACTATTCGAAGTATTAAAGTCATTAATTGTTTTATCTATGCAGGTTATATAACAAAGCTATATAGTGAAAAAGATAAAATAATCGAACTTAATAAATTGCTTTTTAATAATTTGTCTACTAAAGAATTAGCAGATATAGTTAGCGTCTTTAGATCAAAAAGAATTTTATATAGATATTTGAAAAATAAATAAAATGTCCAAAAAGAAAAACTATATAACTTCATCATGGCTGTTTTAGCCGTAATATCTATTATTCTTGTCATTCTAGACTATGCTTCGGTTATCAATTTAAATACTGGAATATGGATGTGGGTGGACAATGGCATCTTAGTAGTTTTTACGATAGATTATTTCTATCGACTGACTATCGCAAAAAATAAGTGGAGTTTCTTTAAACATAATATTTTTGACTTATTATCAATCATCCCTGTAAATGGATTTTTACACTTTTTCAGACTAGCTCGACTAGGAAGACTAGCGAGACTTACGCGCTTGCTTAGAGTTTTGCGATTAGTTGGTTTAACTGGTAGATTGAGAAAATTCTTTATACTAATGGTTTAATTTATCTTCTATATACTAGTCTTAGCCTTTTAATTATTGGTGCTATTACTTACTCTATGACTGAGCATGTTTCCTTAGCGCAGTCATTTTGGTGGGCAATTGCTACCGCAACGACTGTTGGCTATGGTGATATTTCTCCGCATACTTTTGTGGAAAGATAGTAGCATTAGTTTTAATGCTAGTAGGAATTGGTGTAATTGGGATGTTAACAAGTTCGATTACAACATATTTTGTGAGAGAAGATAATAAATCTGATGATAAAGATACTCAACTTGAAAAGATCATGCAAAAGTTGGATGAAATCGAAAACAAAACCACGATTTAAAGGAAGAAATTCAAAAGTTAAAACAGAAATAGCGCCAACTCAAGCTACCTACCATCAACCATGGCGGGTAGCTTATTTTTATCCAAAATTAAATAACACAACCATAACTCAGCACTGCCAATTATTATACAAAGTTCTTATCAAAGCCTATAATATTTTTGTAAGCGATAACAAAAGGGCGAGGAAATAAATATGGAACAAGAAACAAAGGCTCCAGTTATTGACTGGAAAGCAAATTATGATGTTGTTGTTTTAGGCTTTGGCGGAGCAGGTGCAACTGCTGCTAGATTTGCAGCTGATAACGGCACTAAAGTATTAATTGCTGACGTTGCTCTTACAGTCATGAAGGTGGGAACACTAGGTATTCTGCCCAACTTCTTGGGACTGGAACTGACTATGACAAGTTGAAGGAATACTAGCTTGGCTTAACGCGTCCGATGGATTTGCCAGAAGATATGGTTGAAACTTATGTCCGCGGAATGTGCAACATGCGGGAATATGTAAAAAAGTACTTGGGCGTTGAACCAGTTAGTTTTATCAATGACTTTAGCAAGATACCAAAGGAATACCGTGTTGGAGTTACTCAAGAATATCCTGAACTAAAGGGACATGAAACCTATGACTATACCTTGGTTCACAATGGTTGGTTCGACGCAGCACTTTGGAAACTTTTAAGACAAAAAGTTCTAGACCGCAAAGACAAGATTGATGTCTGGTATGAAGCGCGGGCTACTCACTTGATTCAAGATCCAGTTTCTAAGGTGATCAAGGGTGTTCAGATTGAAAAATTAGGCCAAAAGATTAATGTCCTAGCTAGACGAGGCGTTATTTTGACAACGGGTGGTTTTGAAAATAATAAGGAAATGATTCAAAACTACTTAGCTGCTTCTAAACTTGCCCCATTAGGTACTATTTACAATAAGGGTGACGGTATTTCGATGGCGCAAAGAAGTTGGTGCTAAGATGTGGCACATGTACAATTATGAATCTCTTGGCTTACTGCATGGTTTATCATTTGATACACCAGAAGGCGAGAGATCTAAGTTAGTTCTCAGCTGGCCAGAGCTTAACCACGGCAGCGTCTTTATGGTGGCGGATGATGGTAAGCGTTACTTTAACGAAGCTGGTCCAAACCGTCACGGTCATATTTTTTGATCATGGTATTTGGCGCGTTCCACGTAGTCACGAGAAGCCATATATTATTTTGATCAAAAACAATACGAAACCATTGAAGCAGGGCAGATTCTATACGATAAGTTCAATGAAAAATTGATTAAGGCTGATACGCTTGAAGAGTTAGCTGAAAAGACAGGTGTTGATGCAAACGGTTTAAAGGAACAAGTTGAGATGTTTAACCGTTTTGTAGAAAATGGTCACGATGATCAATTTGGTCGAGATATTAAGTCAATGGCTAAGTTTTCTAATGAGGGCCCATTTTATGCAACTAAGATGGCATATAACGTTTTGAATACGCAGGGTGGACCGGAAAGAAACACTAAAGCTGAAATTCTTGATGTTAATAATAAGCCAATTCCGCACTTGTATGGTGCTGGCGAATTAGGTGGTATTAATGCAAACCAGTATCAAGGTGGCGGTAACTTAGCTGAATGTTTGATTTTTGGTAAGATTGCCGGTGAGCAAGCAGCTAATGTCACTGATGAGGTTTTACAGACGAAGCTTCTGATAAATACAACGGCATTAATGAATTAGCAGATGGTGACAGGGTCAAGGACATTAAGCTTGATAAAGATCAGTATCTTGGTGAGTCCAATGCTGGTATTGGTGGCAAGCTTGTTGTACGTGTTACTTATGATAATGGAATCAAAAATGTCGAAATTGTACAAAAATCACGAAAGTGAAGATGTTGGCAAGCGAGCACTAAAAGGTTATTCCAGAGCGTATTGTTAAAGAAAATACCCCAGATGTTGATGCGGTTTCTGGTGCGTCTGCTACAAGTCGGGCAATCAGCGAAGCCGTCCGCAAGGCTTTGAAAAATGTGAAGGAATAAAATGGCTTACAACCACAATGCGGTTGAAAAATTATTTTGTTAACTTATCTACTTAACTCTCGTAAAAAGCGAACTCTCGCAAATTTTCGCTTCGCACGCGAGAGTTTGCGAGAATTAAAAACTAGTCACAGCGACTAGTTTTTACTATTTTCTAAAGAAAATATGTCTCTTTTTCTTTCGTAAGTAAAGCCTTGGCCTAATGCCTCGTGAACGTCAACGACTGAAACAAAGGCATTAGGATCTTCTCTTAAAATTAATTCTTTTACCTGACTAATTTCTCTAGGAGAAACGAAGAAATAAATAACTTTTTTGCTAGATCTATCATAGCCGCCTTCTGCGTCTAAGAAGGTATAACCACGATCTAATTGCACATCAATCATCTTAGCAATTTGTTCATACTTATCAGAAATAATAAAAAGTCCACGTGCTGCGTAAGCGCCTGCTTGGATTGAATCAGTAATTCGCGCTAATACAAAACTAGCAAGCAACGTGTAAATCATGCTTAATGTCTAGGTAAGTGAGGGAGATTGTCAAAACAAAAAGCATCAAGACCAAGAAGCGACTTCCCAACAGGTATACCTAATTTTAAATCTAATATCCTAGCAATAATATCGGTTCCGCCAGTGGTGCCGCCATATTTAAAGACAATTCCGATGCCAAAGCCAGAAAAAAAGTCCTGCCAAGACACCTGCAATAAAAAGATCATGTTCTAAATTCAATTGGTTTATAATAGGAATGTGTAACCAAAATGATAAAAAGAAGGATAGACAAAGCGTGCCCCCAAATGGTCAAGGCAAGTAGCCGTTTGCCCATAAAACGATATCCGATTATAATTAAGGGGGATATTTAGAAGTAACGTTGATAGACCAGGATTGATATGGAACCAATATCTAAGTAAAAGCGCAATACCACTTTATTCCACCATCAGCTAGTTTGTTAGGGATACTGATGGCATCTAAGCTAAAAGCATAAATACTACAACCAAGAGTTATGAAAAATAATTGTTTAAAGAGTTGTTTATTGAAAATCTTAGTCATGTTACTTCCTTCTTTCTTACAAAACTAAGGAATAATTAAGGGGAATAGGGAATATATGAAGATTACCAATTTACCGGAAGTTTTTACCGCCGCGCTTCAGTTTTAAAACAAATTAATGAAGCGGGTTATGAGGCTTATTTTGTTGGAGGCAGTGTTAGAGACTTGCTCTTAAATCGTCATATTCATGATGTTGATATTGCAACAAGTGCTTATCCGATGGAAATTAAGCAAATTTTAAAAAGACAATTGATACGGGAATCAAACATGGAACAGTGACGGTTCTTTATGAAGGCGAAAGTTACGAGATTACAACTTTTAGAACGGAATCAGGATACCAAGACTTCCGCAGGCCCGATCATGTAACTTTTGTTCAGAACTTGTCAGAAGACTTGAAGAGAAGAGACTTCACAATTAATGCTTTAGCCATGGATGTTGATGGCAATATCATTGATCACTTCGATGGTTTGGGCGATTTAGACAAGCATCTAATCCGTGCAGTTGGTAAAGCTGAGAACCGTTTCCACGAAGATGCCTTAAGAATGATGGGCAGTTCGTTTTATGAGTCAATTGCAATTTACGCTTGAACCAGAAACTGAGCAAGCAATTAGCGATAATCATGAATTGCTCAGTAAGATTTCTGTTGAACGAATTCGCGACGAATTTGTTAAAATGGGGATTGCTCCCGGTAGCCAAAAGGCTTTTCAGATTTTCTTAGATACTGGTTTATCTGAAGAAGTTCCAGGTTTTAAAGGTAAAAAAGAGAATTTGGCTCTTTATCCTCAACTCAATTTTAGTCCTACTACTGAAGCTAATCTATGGGCTTTGATGATTATTTTACTAAAATTACCAAATGAGAAGATTCCTTCTTTTATGCGGATGTGGAAGAATTCTAATGCAATGGAGCGTCAAGTAGCTGATATTGTTGCTTTCTTTGACTTAATTAGTTCACGGGCTCCAAATAACTATGATTTATATCAAGCTGGCTTAGAAACTATCGCTTCGACCATTGATTTGGCGCATATTTTAGGTCAGCCAATTAACGGCAGTGCTTTGGTTGATGGTTATGAAGTTTTGCCAATTAAAAATAGCCATGATCTAGTGATTGATGGCCACTTTTTATTAAAAATGGTATTCCAGCTGGACCAAGAGTGGGTCTACTACTAGAAGAAATAAAAAAGGCAGTCCTTGAAGGAGTAATTAGCAACAACGAAGCAGCAATTACTGAATTTCTTTCTTTAAATAATTAAAAATAGCTAGCAAAAGGCGAGCAGTGAAAATCACTACTTGCCTTTTTAAACGTAAAATAAAATTGAAAAAATACATCAAGATTGATCCGAGTAAAACAAACATGTGCCAAATCACATGTATATAAGGAACTCCGCGCATTGAAAATAAAATAGCACCAACAGTATAAGCAATTCCGCCCCAAACTAGAAGCCAAAAACCAGTTGGTCCAAGAACTGGATAAAGGGTGCTAGAAGCAATAATAACAATCCATCCCATTAATACGTATAAAATCGTATCTAAGACAACGTGTTTTCCTTGATTGAAAATATAAAACAAGATGCCAAAGATTGCTAGAGCTAAGATAATGCTAAACATTACCCAGCCTTTAGCTCCGCCAATTGCAACGAGAGTATAGGGTGTATAAGTTCCAGTAATTAAAATAAAATTGAGGAGTGATCAAATATCTGGAAAACCCTTCTAGCTCTAGTAAAAATCAAACTGTGGTAGAGTGTTGAAAAGAGATAGAGAATAATCAAGCTTGAACCATAGAGAGTAAAGGCAGTTACTCTTACTGCACTTCCTGTGTGGGCAGCTTTTACAATTAAAATTACTAATCCAGCTACTGCTAGGCAAAAGCCAATCCCATGAGTAATAGCACTAAAAATATTATTTAAAATGTTGTATGTTTTTGAGCGATTTTTTTGGCTCTTGCCACAATTGTTTAAAAGACATTCATTGATTCCGCCTTATATACTTTTATAATCTATTTAATAAATTTTAACTCATTTTTGTATTTTTGATATACTTGAGGTTGTACTTAATAAATTCTAACATAGAATAGTAATTAAAAGAAGAATAGGGGGATAGGAGCTAGCATGGCTAAGATTAAAGTAGTAACTGATTCCTCAGTTCAATTAACTCCTGAAGAAATTGATAAATATGACATTACTGTGGTTCCGTTAACCATTACCATTGATGGTCAGACTTACACCGATGGCGTCGACATTAGCCGCGAAGAATTTGTGAAAAAAAGATGGATGCATCAAAAGAATTGCCTAAAACCAGTCAACCATCAATTGGAGTTTTTGAAAAAGTATTTAAAGATTTAACTGATGATGGCAGTCAAGTTGTAGGTATTTTTTCTTGCTCGCTCTTTAAGTGGAACAATTGAGGCTGCTAGACAAGCTGCGGATTTGATTGGTAAGAGCAAAGAAGTAACTTTAATTGATTCTGACTTAACTGATCGAGCAGAAGCATACCAAGTACTAGCTGCAGCTAAAGATGCCAAAGAAGGTAAGAGTCTTGAAGAAATTGTCGCCCACGTTGAGCGACTTAAAGAACATCAAAAACTCTATATGATGGTTGTAAACCTCAATAATTTAATTAAAGGAGGTCGTCTTGGACCGCTTGCGGTAAGATTGCTACCTTATTGAATATCGAATTGAATTGCACATGCCAGGTGGTCATCTTGAAGTCGCTAAAAGGACGCGGTAAGAAATTTTCTAAAAAATTGCGATAAACGCGTTTTAAAAGATATCGAAGAACACAAGCAGGAAATTAAAAAGTAGCAATTTCTTATGTTGATACTCCCGAAGATATGAAAGTTTGGACTGAAAAGATTAAAGAAATTAATCCTGATATCAAAAAAGGTTTTTAACTCAGTAACTAGTCCGATTATTTCCACTCACGCAGGTAGCGGAGCATATGCAGTATTCTATACAATGGAGGAGTATTAATGGCTTATCGTGAAAGCTTTTTATCGCTTTTAATGACGCAAAGAAATCCAGGATCGGTAGACGATATTGCTCAATTTGCTAATAATGCTCAACACGATAGTTCTTTTCCAAAACAAAGAAGAAGACTATGAAAAGTTATCAGACTACTTAGAGTTAAACGCTGGCTATTTGCCAAGCATGAGTGTTTTGACAAGGCATATCAATTATATTTAGACAATATGAACTGAGGCTAATATGGCAGAAGTAGAACCCAATAATTCTCATCAAAGAAGACTACAAAAAAAAAAAAACATCTTCCCAAATATGCCCAATTTTTGTTAACTGGTATAGCTGGTTGCAGCGATTGGTGCAGGTTTGACCTTTGGAATTATGGAAGTTAAGGAATTAAAGTCGCCTTTTTATCAAGTTGAAAAAGTGTATGAGCAATTACAAGGTTCATATTATAAAAAAGTTTCATCGCAAACATTGCGCCAAGGGGCAATTAACGGATGCTTGATAGTCTTAATGATCCTTTTCAGAAGGATTAAGTGGCGCGAATCAAGAACAAGTTAATAACATCTTAGAAGGCTCAACTTTTGGCGGAGTTGGTATTCAGATGGCAGTACGCAACAATAAAGTTGTTGTGGACTCTATTGTTGCTAATTCTCCAGCTTCAAAAGAGTACTATTAAGCCTGGCGATGAAATTCTTGCCGTTGATAATAAAAAAGTCAGCGCGGCTCAGTTCACTAAAGTCGCTTCCTTAGTTAGAGGAAAAGTTGGCACCAAAGTAACACTCAAACTCAAGCGTGCTAATTCAACCTTTAATGTTACTTTAAAGCGCGCTAAAATTTCGCAGTCTAGCTTAACTAAACGTACAGAAGGTAATGCGACCATTATTACAATTACGCAGTTTGACGTGAATACTGCTAAGGATTTGAAGAGTGCCTTAAAGTCAATCAATACTAAAAAATATCCTAAGTTAATTATTGATTTGCAGGATAATCCAGGTGGTGAAATGAATGCTGCTCTGAAATCTGCATCTTATTTCTTGCCAAACAAGAAGATTATTATGCAATACAAGGACCGCAAGGAAAAGAAGTAATTCGCTCTGATAAGAAGCTTTCAGGAGGCTTTCATACTTCACTCAAGCCAATTATTTTAATTAATGGAAATACGGCTAGTGCAAGTGAAATCTTTACAGCTGCTTTTAGTGCAAAATCATTGCGGGGTTTCAGTTGGTCAAACGAGCTATGGTAAAGGAACTGTTCAGCAAGTGGGACAAACTGAGGATTCAGAGTATAAAATATACAGTTGCTAAATGGTTGACGCCAAATGGAACTTGGATTAACTGTGGGGCTTAAGCCAACTTATCCAGTTTCTGAATCACCTTTAGCAAAATTGCCGCACCCAAAGTATGAGCATCTTGAAGAAGTCCATGACTGGTGTTGATGTGGCTACCTGCAGCAATATTTAACTGCCTTAGGCTATTTACCCAAGCATGTTACTGGCGTTTTGATGATGAAACCAAGAATGCTGTAATTAAATTTCAAAAGAACATGACTTGACAACAGATGGTATAGTAAATGGGCAAGTACAAAGCTCAGCTTTATCTAGCAGTTGCTCAAAAATTACAAGATAATAATCCTGCTTTAAAGAAAGCATTGAGCTTAAATCTAAGGGATATGGAGGACTAAAATGGCAACTATTCAATGGTATCCAGGACACATGAATAAGGCTAAAATCAACTTGAAGACAATTTAGACTTGATTGACGTCTTAATTGAAGTTTTAGATGCGCGTCTTCAGTTTCTTCTCGTAATCCCATGATTGGACAATTAACCAGAAGAAACCCTCATATTATTATCTTGAATAAGTCAGATTTAGCTGACCCAATTCAGACTAAAAAAATGGACTCGTTATTTCCAAGATGAGGGCAATTTCGTCATCTCAATGGATGCTCAGCATAATACTAATATGACGAGTTTGTTTAAGATTATTAAATTAGCTGGTAAGAAAAAAGACAGAGAAGTTGATTGCAAAGGGTGCTTCTAATCCGATGATCCGCGTAGCGATTTGCTGGAATTCCAAATTGCGGCAAATCGACGATTATTAACCGGATGGTTGGAAGAAATGCGGCAATTGTAGGGAGACAAGCCTGGTGTAACTCGTGGTCAAAGTTGGTTAAGACCAAGACAATGTTCAAATTCTAGATACACCAGGAATTTTATGGCCTAAATTTTCCCCAGGTAAAGAGGTGAGCTATAAAGTTAGCAGCTTGTGGTGCAATTAA
>VOFH01003974.1_pt1 | contig 39162 bp, 66 predicted proteins | sample 5384091 | NCBI WGS metagenome assembly VOFH01 (sample SAMN12384727, study PRJNA508395) | human gut metagenome | isolation source: healthy gut G | host: Homo sapiens
TCAGTATTACTTCGTTCGATTACGTATTGCTTCTTCAGGAACTTAGTAATGCAGCAGTTGAAAATGGAACTTCAGAGATGACACTGGAAGAGATCAATGCTGAGAATTGGTACAGTTAGAAACTAAAATAAGGGGGATCAATGCGTACACTACGCAGTAATAGATACAAATGTATTGGTTTCCGCTATGCTGAAATTAATCTGTTCCTGGACAGATTGCCAGTAAGGAGGCACTTTTAGAACTTTGATTCACAGTAAGTGATGAAATAGTTGCAGAGTATGAGGGAAGTGCTGGCGACCTAAATTTAAGTTTAATCAAAAGAACCGTGGATGCTTTTTATCGATGGAATTATTGATGGGGGGATATTTGTAGATACGGTTCAGTTGAAGAGGTATTCCATATCCTAAAAGATGTTGTTTTTTACGAAGTGGTTATGGAAGGACGTAAGAATATGAAGATGCATATCTTGTCTACTAAGGAAATATTAACATTTTCCTGCGAGATCTTTGTTGTTACATAAAAATGTTAGATATCATACATATGAATATAGAATTTATTAAAGGGCATCGAAAAATTTGGTGTCCATTTTTACAAGGATAAGGGATAACCCAGAGGGGTGATTTTTATGGATGGAGGTGCATGATCCCATTAATCAACAAAAGAAACCAGATCCAATCTGCGCAGAATCATGGATGCAGAGAGACATTACCGTGAAAGATGTGCAGCAGTATCTTGAACTTGGCAGTGTGCAGGCATTTATCATTGGTTAATGAAATTGCCGACTATTGACAATCTCTATGCACTCAGTGGTGTTTCAGATGCCAGTGGATGAGATGATCTGTGGTAATAGAACGCCTGTCATAAAGCGTTCTATAAAACATAGACCGATCAGGACAGACGTCTTTATTCTTGTGCGAAAATTACAGAAAGAAAATCGCATAGGAGTATACTACAAGTTCAATGACGAACAGATCCTCCCTTAAATGGTTTTGAAGCGATTTTTGGGGAGTTTCTGAGCGAAAAAATGTTAAAGTGACACGGAGCACTTGATGAGAGAGATTTACTGGTAAAGAAGATTTCTGATAAGATTGAAAGCAAATTTTGTAGATACGATAAAGCCGAATAAGGAAAAGGTGTATGCTGGAAGATGTGGAAAGGAAGAATTTGCAAAGGATGCACAAGCAGCTTATCAGCCAGATCACGGATCTGATTGACCGGTTCAGAAGATTGATGCGTATTGTTGCCTCTAGCAAAAGCTGAGATTACCACATCTTATGGGGTTTCACAGTCAGCAGGCGCGATTTCTCTCAGAGGGAAGACTACGCGGCATGGGTGTTTAAGGATGAGGCAGATTTTGAAGGAAAACTCCAGCGTAAGCTTAAAAATGAATATGATGAAAGAATTCGTTTTTTGTGATATCAAAAATAGTAATTGCAGTCAACAGCCGAGAATATCGTCTCATTCTTGGAAAAGACAGCAAGACAAAGGACGAAAAGCCGCTGGGAGTGGTGGATACGTATGTGAAAGAAAATACAACGGAGCTGTGGTGGATCCCCTGGAAGTCAGAAGAAGCTGAGCGCTCTGGAGGAAAAGAAGTACATTGCTTCGGGGCACGGTACGCAGATAAAAAGTGTCCAACGCAACTACGTTTATTGAGATTATGTAGAGATATGCCCGCATTACGAAACCTTAAACCCGGCTACCCGTAACAGGATTTACGTTACAAAAATTGGTTAAGTGAAAAGATGCTGATAACATCTCCAATTTAACAGTTTATATTTTGTCTGAACCTATAACAGAGAAATGGTTAATGATCTTGTTATAAATGGTTTACATCAATGGAGAATTTTCTGCAGACATAGAAATATGTTGAAATCCGTGAAAAAGGTTGAGTGCTAAGTCGGTTGACAATAGGTCCTCACGGCTGTAATGTGGGCTTTTATAATGGTAAAGAATATAATGAGAAATGCAGAAAAGAAACTGCAGTAATAGGTAATCAACGATTTCTCCCAGATCGAGATCATTGAAACGGAATTTTCCACATGCAAGAGCCAGAGGAGGATCACTGTCAGAAGGTGCCTGCTTCACGAATTCTGTGTAATAGTTTCGACCTGGTTTGGCACCATCACAGCCGGCAACCAGGAAGAAGTGGCGGATCGCTCCTGATTTTACAGCTTCTACTACAGTATCTGCATGGGACAGGATGGCTGCATGACCAAAACCGGTTGTCTACTTTTGTACCGCCGTTGATGCCTGTAAAGTATTTGATCTTCTTTGTAACCACCCAGTTCCAGTGCTTTTTTCAATAACCGGTGTGAAATCTTTCTTCTCGTCGATATGAACAGCGCCTGGGAAAGCAACCACTTCTGTTGTAAATACTCTGTCAGCATAGCTGTTTTTGGAGGCATCAGACAGTTGGTGGTGTAAAGGATCGGAGCCGGAAGATGATCAAACTCTTTCTGCTGATTCTGCCATGCAGTTCCGAAATTTCCCTTTTAAGTGAGGAATTTCTTTAAGAGTGGATAGGCATGGGCAGGGAGCATTTCACCGTGGGTATAGATATTGATTCCTTTTCCTCTTGTCTGTTCAAGTAAAGCTGCAGGTCTTTTTTTCAGATCATGACCAGTTACTACGATAAATGGCCCTTTTTCTACTGTAAGTGTAACTTCTGTCGGTTCTGGTGTTCCATAGGTTTCAGTATTTGCCTTGTCAAGAAGTGCCATACACTTCAGATTGATCTCTCCTACTTTGAGAACTGTAGAAAGTAGTGCTTCTGTGCTTTCTTCATAACCAATCTTAGATAATGCCTCGCAGAAGAACCGGTTTACTTCGGCATCTTCATGATTCAGAACAGCTGCATGATAGGCGTAGGCTGCCATTCCGCGAATCCCGAAAAGAATAAGAGACTTCAAAGAACGAACATCTTCATCGGCATTCCACAGCTGCTGCATGTCGTATTCGTCTGATTTACCGCAAGGTGACTGACATTTACTGCAGCCAGGAGCCAGTCTTTCTTTTTCTGCTCTGACTTTTTGTATCATATTTTCGATTGCTGCATTGTCAAAACTTACATTTGTAACGGTAGTAAACAATCCTTCAATTATGATCTGACTGGTCTTTTGGAAATAGCTGCTACGCTATCGACAGCCCTTGCCAGACCGATCAATGCACCTGTCAGTTCATCCTGTAATTTCGCTGTATCTGCCTTTTTTCCACAGACACCGGCATTTCCTGTACATCCACTGCATCCGATCGTCTGTTCACACTGAAAACAAAACATATTTCTTATCCATTACTATATTCTCCTTTTTATTCTAAGATCTTTTTTATCATTTCCATCCTCTGTCAATAGTATACAACTTGGGTTTCTGTAAAAATATAGTATAATAATTGCAACATGTATGTTTGATTTCCAACAGGAGGGATCATTTTGAAAAAATATTTGCCTATTTTTAAAATGAAGACCATTGTATCAACATCATTAATCAGTTTTCTGATTTTAAGTGTATTATTGGGAATCTTTGGTTTCGGGTTATCACATTCAATGATGAGTTTATTGCAGACGCCGGCTGACATACTGGATGAAGCGGTACTGTATCTGCGTGTTTATTTTGTGGGATTTCCATTTCTGTTTATGTACAATATCCTTTCAACGATGTTTACTTCGATCGGTGAATCAAAGATTCCGTTGGTGCTTCTTGATATTTTCTTCTGTCTTAAATATTCTGATGGATCTTTGGATGGTTGCTGGCTTAGGACTTGGCGTGTTTGGTGCAGCTCTTGCAACCTTGATTGCACAGGGGATTTCAGCAGTATTTTCATTTATAATATTTTTTTGCCGGATGCGTCGGTATAAAAGTCATTTTGACTGGTTTGACGGGCAGGAGTTACGTTCAATGCTTCGAATCGCTGTGCCTTCGATTCTCCAGCAGTCCACAGTATCGATTGGTATGATGATAGTACAGGCGGTTGTAAATCCGTTCGGCACACAGGCACTCGCCGGTTATGCTGCAACGATGAGAGTAGAGAATGTTTTTTCATTGATCTTTGTATCCATCGGCAATGCGGTTTCGCCCTATGTTTCCCAGAATCTTGGCGCAAAGAAAATTGGGCGTATCAAAAAAGGATATCACGCGGCGCTTGTGTTGGATATATGTTTTGCAGTCCTTGCTTTCATAGTCATTGAGACGCTGCACACCCCGATTTCCTCCTTATTCCTTGGAAAAGACGGAACCGCCCTGGCATATCAGGTGTCCGGGGATTATATGAAATGGCTTGGTCTTATAATTTACAATCTACATTTTCAGGATTCTCATTTATGATGTGAAAATGGACGCCATGGATCATCGGAGGAATTCTTTGCAGTGATCACAGGATGGTGTCTCTTAGGCGGGGGATCAAGAATTGTAAAAGTAACATCTACATTTTGTCCAGCTATGGGGTTTGCATATATTCTGACTCTGTGATCGTTATGATCATCAACCGTGCATATCTGCCAGTTGTATTTTGAAAGATCATCAGCGAAGCATTTGATTTCAAAGCAATTTTTGGTGCATTTGCAGGATCAGCTATGATGCAGGGAATCAGAAGAGGTCTGTACTCCAATGAAGCAGGTATTGGATCAGCACCAAATGCTTCTGCATCCGCACAAGTAAGTCATCCAATCAAACAGGGCTTAGTACAGATGTTATCCGTATTCATTGATACCCTGCTTTTTATGCACAGCAACAGCCATGATGTGTTTGTCATCAGGAATCGCCCACAGCAAAAGAATTACAGGGGGCACCATGGGTACAGGCAGCACTGCATGAATCCTTAGGAAACTTCGGACCACTCTTTATCACAGTAGCGATGGTATTGTTTGCATTTACAACACTTCTTTGGGAATTGTTTTTATTGTGATAACTTGTTAAATTATATCCACAAAGGACAGCCATCAAAGACATTCATGAAAGGATTTCGTATATATCTGCACTGGTTGTGTTCATTGGTGCAGGAATGGAAGTTTCTATGCTTTGGAATATTTCAGATGTTTTGATGGGAGTTATGGCACTGATCAATATTCAGTGATCATTTTGTCAAATACAGCACTGAAAGCATTGGAGGATTATGAAAGCAGAAGAAAATGGAGAGAATCCAGTGTTTAAGATGGGGAATATTGGATTGAAAAGGGACGGATTATTGGGCTAGATTTATATTTTTTATTTTAATGACATTATAATGGTATAATTAAAGAAGGATTCTAAGCAAAACAGACGAAAGTCTGTGACACGCAAAAATCTGATCAGTCCTGGGACACCTGGAATTGATCTATACATTTCTGGGGAAAGGGTATGTGGATGCGGTTGCTGCACACGAGGAATCTATCGTTCAGTATATGAAGGATTATGATACAAGCTTCCGTATTCTGGAAGAGCCGCTGATGATCACCGGAATAGGGGTTGCTTTTGCAAAAGAGGATGACAGGGGAATCTGTGAACAGATGAGTCAGATGCTGGAAGAAATGCGTCAGGATGGCACATCCCTGAAAATCATCAGAAAATATATGGATGATCCCCAGAAATATTTGGAGGTGGATGATCTTGGATATTAAGAGAAGAAAAAAGAAAAACAGCTCCAGCTGCTCGGTGCCCTGATAGGAATCTGTGTAGCTGTAGTCTCTCTGTTTTATTTCTTTCACACGGAAAAAGCAGAAGCAAGAAAGAATGGTAGAGATCGTAAACTATGTGAAAGTACAGTGCTCAACCTATACTCATTATAATGAATCTTCGGAATCAAAAGTCTTCTTCGGGCGATTGAAAGTGCCAGACAAATGAGTACAAATATTAACATGGAAACCGAAAGCGGTGGTCAGTTAAGCCGGGAGTTCCTGAAGGATAACCTGCAGACACTCTGGGTGAATGGTATCCTTGTACTGGACACAGAGGGAAAGACGGTCTGTGAGTACAGCACGAACGAGGCTCTGGCGATGAAATCACGGATTATCTGCAAAAGAAATTATCATGGATTTTGCCGGATATGAAGAAAGATCTATTCGGAACGGTTTACCAGAGAAGACGGGTCTCGTATCGATATTGCAGCCTGCGCCAGAAAAGATGCGTCGGGCATTGTTGCGATTTATTATTACACATCTTCGGAATTTGTCAGAAACTATACTCTGACCATACAGAACCTTTTAAATGGTTATAGCACCCAGAAAGATGGAACGATTATTGTTGCAGACGACGGGATCGTTGTTGCCAGTAACAATGAGAGCCTGCTGGGACAGAATACGGCCGACAATGAGGTTGTTCAGGCAATGAAAAAGCATACAGACAGTCAGCACATTTTTCATTTAAAAAATGAAGGAATTGGAGGTTACGGAATTATGCTGAAGCAGCGGGATTATTATATTTATGCCTATCTTCCGGATAGAGAAGTATTCCATAACCTTCCATTAAGTGTGATAAGCGTTATTTTTCTTTATTTCCTGATGTTTGGTATATTCTGGCTCTGGCATATAAAACGAATCTGACACACCGGAAGCTAGAACGGGAAAAGGATGAAAAATATAAAGCGGAACTTTTGATAGCTGCAAAAAAAGCGGAAGCTGCTAATCGGGCAAAAACCGAGTTTCTTCAGAGGATGAGCCATGATATCCGGACACCGATCAATGGAATCTGCGGTCTGATCGATGTGGCAGATCATTATGCAGGTGATATGGAGAAGCAGACAGAATACAGGACAAAGATGAAAGAGGCCTCCCATTTGTTGCTGGAACTGGTAAACGATGTCCTGGATATGAGTAAGCTTGAGTCGGGCGAAGTCGTTCTGGAAGAGCTTTCATTTAATCTGAGCCGTATTTCCAGGGAAGTATTTGTTGTGATCGAGCAGATGGCGGCAGAACAGAATATCCAGATTGGGTGGGAGAAAGAAAGAAATCACACCATCTGAGCTTATTGGAAGTCCAGGATATGTGAAACGTGTGATGATGAATATTTTGTCGAATGCGGTGAAATATAACAAAAAAAACGGACATATCTATATCAGCTGTGTGGAAATCCCGTCCGAACAGTCGGAAATGACGACGATGGAATTTGTCTGCCGGGATACCGGAATCGGAATGGCTGATGAATTTCAGAAATATATTTTTGAACCGTTTGCCCAGGAACATGCAGGAAGCCGTACAAAATTTCCCGGAACAGGCCTGGGAATGGCGATTGCAAAGAAATTGGTCGAGAAAATGGGTGGAACGATTACCTTTGAAAGCGAAAACGGTGTAGGTACTACCTTTGTGATCCGGATTCCATTTAAAATAGATCTGGATTCGGATAAACAGTGAAGAAAAGAAAGATGTATCCGAAAAATCTATAAAGGGGTTGCATATTCTTCTGGTAGAAGATAATGAGCTGAATATGGAGATCGCAGAATTTGTGCTTCAGAATGAAGGCACCCTGGTGACCAAAGCATGGAATGGACAGGAGGCGGTTGACATATTCGAAAAAAGCAGTCCAGGAGGATTTGATGCGATTCTTATGGATATTATGATGCCTGTCATGAATGGATATGAAGCAGCAAAGATGATCCGCTCTCTGGATAGGAGAGGATGCTAAAGCGATACCGATCATCGCCATGACGGCAAACGCGTTTACTGAGGACAAAATCAGAGCAAAGGAAGCGGGAATGGATGAACACATTGCCAAGCCTATTGATGGGAAATTGTTAGTAAAGGTGATCAGCAGATTGGTGGAAAATAGTTTTTGGGGGATCCGTAATGAAAAAGAGAAAATGGAATAGAGTTCTTTCTGTACTTTTTGTGATGGTGACAGTTATATCACTTTTGTCAGGCTGTGGCGGTAAAAGTACGGAAAAAGAAGATGCAGAAACAATCACGGTGTACTTATGGAGCACAAAGCTGTATGAAAAATATGCACCATACATCCAGGAGCAGCTTCCGGATATCAATATTGAATTTGTAGTAGGCAATAATGATCTGGATTTCTATCGTTTTCTTAATGAAAACGGTGGATTGCCGGATATTATAACCTGCTGCCGGTTTTCCCTGCATGATGCAAGTCCTCTGAAGGACAGTCTGATGGATCTTTCCACAACCAATGCGGCAGGTGCTGTCTATGATACATACCTTAACAGTTTCAGAAATCGGGATGGCAGCGTAAACTGGCTTCCTGTGTGTGCAGATGCCCATGGCTTTGTAGTGAACAAAGACCTTTTTGAAAAATATGATATCCCGTTGCCGACAGATTACGAGAGTTTTGTTTCCGCCTGCAAGGCATTTGACGAGGTGGGTGTTCGTGGATTTACTGCAGACTATTCTTATGATTATACATGTATGGAAACGCTGCAGGGTCTGTCAGCATCAGAGCTGTCTTCTGTGGATGGACGTAAGTGGCGTACCACCTACAGTGCCCCGGATAATACAAAGAGAGAAGGTCTGGACGATACCGTCTGGCCAGAGGCTTTTGAACGTATGGAGCAGTTCATCCAGGATACAGGGCTGAGCCGGGATGATCTGGATATGAATTTGATGATGATGTGATTGAATTGTACAAAAGTGGTAAGCTTGCCATGTATTTCGGCAGTTCTGCCGGTGTAAAAATGTTCCAGGATCAGGGCATTAACACAACTTTTCTTCCATTCTTTCAGGAGAACGGTGAAAAGTGGCTTATGACTACGCCCTACTTCCAGGTGGCTTTAAACCGCGATCTGACACAGGATGAAACACGCCGGCAGAAGGCAATGAAGGTGTTGAATACAATGCTTTCAGAGGATGCGCAGAATCGGATCATTTATGATGGGCAGGATCTGTTAAGCTATAGCCAGGATGTGGATCTAAGGCTTACGAAATATATGAAAGATGTGAAACCTGTGATCGAAGAAAACCATATGTATATCCGCATTGCGTCAAATGACTTTTCTGCCGTTTCCAAGGACGTGGTTTCAAAGATGATCTCAGGGGAATACGATGCAGAGCAGGCTTATCAGTCATTTAATTCCCAGCTTCTTGAGGAAGCACTATTTCTGAAAATATCGTGCTGGAGCCACAGAAAAACATATTCTAATCGTTTCCATACCGGCGGAGGCAATGAAGCCTATTCTGTTATGGCAAACACTTTACGCAGTATTTATGGGACGGATGTGCTGATCGCAACAGGAAACAGCTTTACAGGAAGTGTACGGAAGGCAGGGTACACTGAAAAAATGGCTGGTAATATGATCATGCCAAATGGTCTTTGGGCTTACAAGTGTACAGATGAGCGGGTCTGAACTGAAGGAGACAGTCAGAAACTTTGTAGAAGGCTATGAGGGCGGATTTATTCCGTTTAACAGAGGCTCTCTGCCTGTATTCAGCGGTATTTCTGTGAAGGTTAGGGAAAATGACGATGGCTATACGCTGGATAAAGTTAAAAGAATGGAAAAGCAGTTGAGGACAATGATAGGTTTACTGTAACCTGTCTTGCAATACCGCGACACATGGAAGCTGATCCTGCAGGGCAAAAATATTGTATTTGACAGTGAAGATATTTCTGTGAAAGATACCTGGACAGGACATATTTCGGAGGGTGATGCCATTCTTGCAGAGCCAGAAGACTACATGACTCTGAGGTGAGAAGAATGGATGTTAGGAATCATAGTAAAAACAGAAAGAAACCTCTGTCATGAGAAAACGATTAAAGATAGCTGTCCTTATTGTTTTCTTCATTGGGATCGTTTTGACTGCTTTCCGGTATTTTGAATTTGTGTCGAAAACTGTTTATGAGGAAAGTGCTTCCCATCTGACTGAAGTATTTCATCAGTCTAATAATGTACTAAGTGAGCTGACAAATAAGAATCTGACTTATCTCCATATATGGGGGGAATATTTGCAGAACACTTCCGATGAAAGTGAGATTTGTGAGTATATAGAGAAAGCACAGGATGAAGCAGGCTTTTTATATTTCTATTTCCTGTCAGCGGACGGGAACTATAAGATGGCAACAGGTGAAGCCGGGTATCTGGGATTACAGGAAAATCTTGAAGATGAGATCACGCTGGGGAAAGGATATCATAACAAATGCAGTAGTTCCCGGAAAACAACAGATGCTTGTTTTTGCCACCCCTAAGGCTCACGGAACCTATCAGGGATTTGAATATGATGCCATTGCCATTGCCTATGAAAATGCTGATATCGTAAATGTGCTGAATATTTCTGCTTTCAATGGAAATGCCCAGAGTTATGTGGTTCATCCGGATGGTCGTGTTGTTGTGGATCATTCCTCTGAGGCATGGGGAGAGGTGTATAATTTCTTTGGGATTCTGAGAGAGCATTCCAATATTTCCGAAAAGGAGATCCTTAAACTTTCAGGAGAGTTTAAGGAAAGACATACAGATGCGATGCTGGTAAATCTGGATGGAAAAAACTATTATCTGGTCTATGGAAATCGGAATGCCAGGACTGGATATTTCTGGGACTTGTCCAGGCTGATATCGTCAATGCCAGCATGAATTCCCTGCAGCTTCGGACTATGCTTCTTGGAGGAACCATAGTGTTCGGTTTTGCTGTCCTTATTATTGAACTGATTCCTCCAAAAAGCAGGATAAGCCTGAAAAGAAAGGATGTTGAGATCCTGTACAGGGACGAATTGTTTCAAAAGCTGTCAATGAATGTAGATGACGTTTTCTGATGCTGGATGCAAAAACATATCAGGCAGATTACGTCAGTCCCAATGTGGAAAAACTGCTGGGAATTACAGTAGAACAGATTCGTAAAGGATATTAGCGTCCTTGGGAAAACTGCATCCCGGGGACGTTGAAGATCCGGAGAAGAAGTATCTGGAAGAAATCCAGGTTCATGAGCAGCAGGAATGGGATCTTGAGTATGTTCATCAGAAAACAGGAGAACACCGCTGGTTTCATAACGTTGCAATGGGCAGCGAGGTAAACGGAAAAAAGAAATATATCCTGGTTCTGTCAGATCGTACCTCTGACAGAAAAATGAATCAGGCCCTTTCTGAGGCGGTCCGCGCTGCGGAGACTGCAAACAAGGCAAAGAGCACCTTCCTTTCCAATATGTCTCACGATATCCGGACACCAATGAATGCGTCATTGGTTTTACCACACTGGCTGTAAGCAACATTGACGATAAAGAAAGGGTTCGGGATTATCTGGGCAAGATTCTTTCCTCCAGTAATCATCTGCTCTCACTTATCAATGATATCCTGGATATGAGCCGGATTGAGAGTGGGAAAATCCATCTGGAAGAGACGGAAGTCAGTCTGTCAGAGGTTCTTCATGATCTGAAAACCATTATCAGCGGGCAGATCCATGCGAAACAGTTAGAGCTTTATATGGATGCCATGGATGTTACCAATGAGGATGTCTATTGCGACAAGACGAGGCTGAATCAGGTACTGCTGAATCTTTTGTCCAATGCGGTTAAGTTTACTCCTGCAGGCGGAACCGTTTCTGTCCGGCTGAAGCAGTTTCCGGGGACAGCAAAAGGTAGTGCACTGTACGAGATTCGGGTAAAGGATAACGGAATCGGCATGAGTCAGGAATTTGTGCAGAAGATCTTTTCTCCTTTTGAGAGGGAGAGGACTTCCACGGTCAGCAGGACCCAGGGCACAGGGCTTGGTATGGCCATCACCAAGAACATCGTAGATATGATGGGCGGAACGATTGAGGTTCAGACAGAACAGGGCAAAGGTACTGAATTCATTATCCGTCTGCCATTGCGGATCCAGTCAGAGCAGCGCAGCATAGAGAAAATCGCAGAACTGGAAGGTCTGAAGGCATTGGTAGTAGACGATGACTTCAATACCTGTGACAGTGTGACTAAGATGCTTGTGAAGGTTGGAATGCGTTCGGAATGGACACTTTCTGGTAAGGAGGCTGTTCTCCGTGCGCGGCAGTCTATGGAACTGGGGGATGCATTCCATGCTTATATCATTGACTGGCGTCTGCCGGATATGAACGGCATTGAAGTTACCCGTCAGATCCGTAGTCTTGGCGATGATACACCGATCATTATCCTGACTGCTTACGACTGGTCAGAGATCGAAGTGGAAGCAAGAGCGGCAGGAGTAAATGCATTTTGCGCAAAACCGCTGTTTATGTCAGATATCAGAGAGACTCTGATGGCTGCTATCGGCCAGAAGCAGGCCGGGGCAGAGAACTGTATCCTTCCGGAAACAGGTTCCGATTTCAGAGGCAGATGTATACTGCTTGTGGAAGACAATGAGTTAAACCGTGAAATTGCTGAGGAGATTCTTAAACAATATGGATTCCTGGTTGATACAGCGGAAGATGGAGCAGTGGCTGTGGAGAAAGTTAAGAATTCAAGACCAGGGATTATGATCTGGTGCTTATGGATGTGCAGATGCCTGTAATGAACGGATATCAATGACTGCCAATGCTTTTGACGATATAAACCGAATTAAAGAATTATTTTAGACGACTCTTTATGCCTGTTCCACTGGACGGAAGAAGCTCGATAAGATATACTTTATTAGATTAAGACAAAGGAGGGATCGGGCGATGGCAAGAATTGAAGAATCAAGACGAACTTATATAGAAGAACTTGCGACCAATCCAAGAGTCAACCTGATGGTTTTATCGGAACGAATCGATATTGTGTTTCATGAAGACGAAAGTGAAGTATCTCTGGCAGAGAAGATAGCAGAGAAACTTTATGATATGCCACAATTGATCACTAAAGTTATTACAGCAGGAAGCAATCGAATTCTTGCTGCAATGCTGGGATATGGAAGGTGAGAGTCTGATTGCTGAGATGTACGCAAGAGAGATTGAGCAGTTACATTTTCTTGGATTTTCTCTCATATGAAGACGATACGATCTTATTGAATATAGAAGCAAGGATAATTTTTCTTCTCTCTGAAAAGCCGCAGAGTTCAGGAAGAGTTAGAAGAGGGTACCAGACTTGAGAATATTCTCTTTTGGAATGTTGTTTTTATATGGTATTTTAGATATTTATGAGTGTTGCCAGATGATTCAGGAAAGAGATGTTCCCAGAGCTGACTTATGATGAGTTGGAAGAATTTATATTACTCTGTATTGTATTCTGGCAGTCAGGAATCTTATTAAGAAATCAGATGAATTCAAGACTGTTACTGGCCGTGAGGTAGAAAACCGCAACGAAGTATTTATTCAGTGGAGCCTTAGGGGAAGATCTATCATGGAAACGTTACAGTGAAGATGAATATAAGAATCTGGCACTAGGCAATGGAATTGGAGGCTGGATGGAATCCAGAATTATATGATTTTGTGATGAGAATGATCGTATAAGTTATGATGATCGTAAAATCACTGGTTGTTAAGATTCAAAAATGGATTGATGAAGAGATCATCTGCGTATGTGAATCTTCTGGATGAAGAAGATAAAAGAACATCAAAGGATCCTTATATTTAAAGAATGAAAATTATAATGTACAATGTAAATTTTACAATGGAAAGGATGCCTTGGCGTGTGTAGAACATGAGAATATTGATCTGGCGATCCTTGATGTGATGCTGCCAGATATTGATGGATTTGAGATTTTAAAACAGATCCGTTTAACACACAATTTCCTGTGATCATGCTGACAGCGAAAGTATCTTCCATGGATAAGATCAATGGATTGACATTGGGAGCTGATGATTATATTGAGAAACCATTTGAGCCGTTGGAATTGATGGCAAGAGTGAAGGCACAGCTTCGAAGATTTACAAGATACAACGATGGAAGCGGTATGAATCAGGAAGATACACTGGAGATCGCAGGTCTTATCTTAAATCGTGCAACACACCAGTGTACTTATGGAGAAGAAGAAATTACATTGACACCGCTAGAATTTTCAATTTTATGGATTCTGACACAGAACCGTGGGAAGGTTATAAGCTCAGAGAATCTTTTTTGAGCAGGTATGGAAAGAAAAAGTATTTTAAGAACAACAATAATACAGTTATGGTACATATCAGACATCTCCGTGAGAAGCTGGGAGAGGTCATGGGACACAAAGAATTGATCAAGACAGTCTGGGGAGTTGGATACAAAGTTGAGGAGTAAATACAGAAGTTTTAAAGATAAGGATCATACTACAGACATTGGGAATCAGTTTGATTGTTGCATGTATCGGATATTTTGTACTTGATATATTTGTAGATGGTGTATTTCAGGATCCATTTGCCAAAACGGTCGTTTATATATTTGAACGGATCGGGATGGATGAGCTGGAAGCGATTCGTGTATATCGTCTGATCTTTGTACAAAATAAAACAATGATCATTGGTGCTGGATTTTTGTGTTGCTTTTTGTTAAGCTTTTATCTGGGTATGTCAAAATTCACGACATACCTAAGACAGGTTGAAGGCGGAATCCAGATGATCTTAAATGAATCCAAAGACCGCATATTGCTCCCACCAGAGTTGAATCCTTTGGAGAATAAATTAAATGAGATCAAAGGAACGTTGAAAGAACAGAGGCGGATTGCAGAAGAAAAGTGAGCAGAGAAAGAATGATATCATCGTCTATCTTGCTCATGATCTGAAGACACCGTTGACGTCGATCATTGCATATTTATCATTGTTAAATGAATCGCCGGATATGTCGGAAGAACAAAGAGCTAAGTATATAGGAATTTCTCTTGAGAAAGCGAAACGTCTTGGAGAACTGATCAATGAGTTCTTTGAAATTACAAGGTATAATCTTCAGAATATTACCTTGGACAAAAGGAATTTTATCTTTTATGTTCTGCTTGAACAGGTGATGGATTCTTTTGCTGCGGTATTTAAGCAGAAAGGATTAGAGTGGAAGATAGAGGTAGATGATAAAATATTAATTTATGGTGATCCGGACAGGCTTGCCAGGGTTTTGAGAATCTGTTAAGGAATGCAGTATCGTATTGTTATCGAATTCTCTCATCGAGGTTTATGGAATGATCCGATGGAGATAACGCAGAGATTTTAGTCAGGAATCAGGGAAAGATATACCAGAACATCAATTAAATAACCTGTTTGAGAAATTTTACAGATTAGATGAAGCAAGATCTTCTGAAACTGGCGGGGCAGGTCTTGGACTTGCAATCGCGAAGGAGATCATAGAGCTTCATGATGGAACTATCAAAGCAAACAGCCAGAATGAGTATACGACATTCATAATACGGCTGCCAAGAAAGAAGGAGGAACAATGAAAAAAGTATATGTCATTGACATCGCAATCCAGATACAGATTCCATCTGTTCTGCGATCGCATACGCAAACTTAAAGAATCAAGTGGAAGGAAATGGATGAAGCATATCAAAGCCGTAATATCAACGGCGAAACAAGATATATATTGATACATTTGGAATTAAAGATCCAAAATATGTTAGTGATGTAAGACCAAGATTAACAGACGTAAATTTAAATCTAGTTAAAGGTGCAAAAGCGACAGATTCCCTGAAATCTGCACGTGAAATGATGCAGACAGAGAAGATCGTGTTCTTCCAGTATTAGATGGAAAGAAAATGATCGGTCTGGTATCCATCAGTGATGTGTTGAAAGCAGATATGGATGTTTATGACAATGAAATCCTTGCCAAAGCAAAAACACCATATAAAAATGTTGTAGAAACATTAGATGGAACACTTCAGGCAGGAGATATCGAAGGATATATCACAGAAGGTAAGTTAACAGTATCTGCCGCAAGTGTTGATACAATGGAAGAATTTGTAACAGCTAAAGATACAGTGATCGTTGCAAAACCGTGAAGATGCACAGATTGGTGCGATCCAGACAGGAGTACAGTGTGTTGTAGTATGCATGGGTACAGAAGTTACTGATAAAGTATTAGAACTTGCAAAGGAAAAAGAACTGCAGAATCATCACAAACACCATATGATACATTTACAGCAAGCCGTTTGATCTGCCAGGCAATGCCAGTATCTTATATCATGGCAACAGATACGATCGTATCTTTCAATGAAACAGATTTTGTAGATGATGTCAAAGAAGAGATGACAAAGAAACGTTTCGTTACTTCCCTGTATTGAATGCAGATAACGAATTTGTAGGATTTATTTCCAGACGTCGTATCTAGAATTCAACAAGAAACAGGTAATCTTAGTTGACCATAATGAAGTATCACAGGCAGTCGAAGGATTAGAAGAATGTGAGATCATGGAGATCATCGACCACCACAGAATCGGAAGTGTAATGGAAACTGTATCACCAGTTTACTTCAGAAATCAGCCAGTTGGATGTACAGGAACGGATCGTTGTTCAGATGTACCGTGAACAGGGAATCGAGATTACAAAAAGAGATGGCAGGATTAATGTGTTCAGCAATTCTTTCTGATACATTAATGTTCCGTTCTCCAACATGTACACCAGTGGACGAACAGATCGCGGAGAGAATTAGCACAGATCGGTGAATTGATGTAGAAGAACATGCCAAAGCAATGTTCCGTGCAGGAAGGATTTAAGTGGTAAGACTCCAAACAGATCTTCTACATGGATTATAAGAAATTCAATGCCGATACAATTGATTTTGGTGTTGGACAGATCACATCCATGGATCAGGAGAATTAGATGATATCAAAGCATCAATCCTTGAATATATGGATTCTGGGTGAAAGAAGAACAGGGACTTGATTACGTATTCTTTTATGCTAACAAACATCTTAGAGGAAATAACACATCTGCTGATCTGCGGACCAGAAGCTGAGGGAGTGATCGAACGCGGATTTGGTGTAACACCAGAAGATAAAGTTGCAATTCTTCCTGGAGTTATGTCACGTAAGAAACAGATGATCCCTAATCTTTTGAATGCGTTTCAGCAGTAGATTGTAATAGTCTTTGATATGTATATGAGAAAAAATAAATAAGAATAGGAGCCATCCGCCAGAGAATTTATGCTCGCCGGATGGCTCTTCTGTTATTAGTGCTTCTAAAAGAAGTATTGAAAATATGAAATAAGTGCAGTATACTAATAATAAATAAAATATGTGGAATAAACTGTAAAAAATACTTGCTAATATTTGTAAATTAATGTAAACTATAAACATCAATAATCTAGATTAAAGTCAAAGAAGTTCTATATAATTGTAATTCGATTCAGAGAAATTCTATGAATATGCAGTTCTGCAGATAAGATAACCAAATGATAGTTTACAAACAAGGAGTCAGGAATGGGAGAAAAGGATAAGATTGAAAAGTTATTGGAAGATTATCCAGATGTATTTGCAGATATTATCAATGTATTAGTTTATTAAGGAGAAGAGGTAGTTAAACCAGAGGAACTACGGACAACAAATATACGGTCACAATATAAAGCATCAGATGATGTGCTTCATGAAGAAGAGAGAGATACTTTGAAAGAATGGAATAATAAAAAAGGTTTCAAGGTATTATTTGGAATTGAAAATCAGACAATCAAAGATAAAAAAGATGCCACTACGTGTAATTGCATACGATGGAGCAAGTTATCGTTCTCAGATGTTAAAGAAAGGTGCAAAAGAATTTTTGTAAAGTAATAACACTGATCTTACATTTTGGAGATAATCAATGGAAAGATGATAAAGAACTAAGAGAAGTTATCAATCAAGAAAGTGTGAATGAGGAGCTGTTTCAAAATTATAAATTGAATGTATTTGACATAGCATATCTGACAGAAGAACAAATAAAAATGTTTCAAAGTGACTTTGGAATTATTGCGGATTATTTTGTAAAACGAAGAAAAGGTTATAAAACAATTGAAAATCATAAACCAATCAAACATGTGGATGAAATGTTAAAATTTATGAGGATTTTTTGCAGAAGACGAAAGATTTTTGCAATTGGATGTAAAGAAAAATGAGGAAGGAGAGGTTACTATGTACAATATTAGATACAGCAATTAATAAAGGAATTGAGCAAGGAATAAGTCAAGGAATAACACAAAGGTATAGCGCAGGGGAAAAATTATAGGGGAAAATGCTACATTACAGTTAGTAAAAATTTTATTAGCTAATAATAAAAATCAAGATATAGATAAGATATACAATGATATACAGTATAGAAATAAATTAATGGAAGAGTATAAAATCTATGAAAGAATATAAAAGACCGCCCATCTGGGCGGTTACTTTTCTGAAAAGAGAGGATTAAAAATATATATGAAAAACTATGTCTTAAGTATACCAAAATCTCCGAGGCATTCAATATACAAAGTATGAACAATTCTAAAGAATTTATAAACAGTTCTAAACAAAATAGGTTTCGACGTTGTTGTACTTTTGACACTTACATCATATGATAATATTTAGCATAAAGACCGCCAGAGGCAATTAGTTCTTCATGTGTTCCTCGTTCTTTGATCGTTTGTCCATCGATAACAAGAATTTCATCTGCATTCTGGATCGTTGATAAACGATGGGCGATCGTGATCGTTGTTCGATTTTCAGACAAGGCGTCCAGACTCTTCTGGATATGCTGCTCGCTTTCATTATCTAATGCGCTGGTAGCTTCATCTAAGATTAAGATTGGCGGGTTCTTTAAGAAGACTCTTGCAATAGAGATTCTTTGCTTCTGACCACCGGATAATCTTGTACCACGTTCTCCAACGAAAGTATCATAGCCATTAGGTAATGTCATAATAAAATCGTGATATTGGCTTTTCTTAGCAGCTTCGACAATTTCATCAAAGGTTGCATCAGGGTTTCCGTAAAGCAATATTTTCTTTGACACTGCCGCCAAATAGATAAACATCCTGTTGAACAATACCGATGGAGCTTCTAAGACTCTCTAATTTTATATCCTTGATATTCTGACCACCGATCGTAATCAAACCATCTGTAATATCATAAAATCGAGGCAGCAGAGAACAGATCGTTGTTTTCCCACCACCGGAAGGTCCAACGAGTGCAATGGATTTTCCTGATTTGATCGTGAAATCAATGTGATTTAATACAATCTCATTATCCTCGTAACTAAATGAGACATCATGATAACAGATATCCCCATCAGGATGTTTCATATTAACGGCATCAACAGAATCTGTGATCTCAGGTTCAATATCAATAACAGACTGATAACGGATAAAACCAGACATACCTTTCTGGATCATTTCTGTTAATTCTACAAGAATCTGAATCGGCTGATAAAGATTCCAATATTGCATACATAGCAAGGTCAGCAGCTCATCTGGCCAAGAGCGATAAAATAACCACCAGCAAGTAAAGTGACAAGATACATCATTCCTTGAAAAATGTATTTCCACTCTGAAAACTTCCCATAGCACGATAATTATCACGCTTGGAATCTAAAAATGCCTCTATTTCCAACACGAAATTTCACGTTCAATATCTTCATTTGCAAAAGACTGCACAATACGGATTCCAGCAAGGGAGTCTTGCAAAGAAGCATTGACATCACCAATCTTCCTGCGGTTATCAAGGAAGGTAGCCTGCATCTTACGGTTTTGCTTTGCACTGAAGAAGATCATCAGTAAAACGATCGCAAGAAGAATAATCGCTAATTTCCACTGAATGAAAACAGGAAAATAAAAGATCCAACGATCTTTACAAGAGAGATAAATAAATGGTACCGTGATGGGCAGCTTCGAAATATCAAACAGATCAGAAACAAGACGGCTCATCATTTGTCCGTGTTATGTTGATCATAATAGGAAAAAGAAAGATTTTCATAATGGTCAAACAGTTTACGGCGCATATCACGTTCCATCTGAGCTCCCATGATATGTCCCTGACAGCTGACATAATATTTACAGAATGCCTGAAAAATATAGCAGATAAATAAAATTCCCCGATGATCGGAAGAGTCTTAAGGATCATAGAAGCATCCTTAAGAAATAAAGTCTTTGTAAGTGAACGAAGGATCTGTGGATAAGCAAGATCAACCAGACTGATAAATGCTGCACAGATCAGATCAAAAATGAAGACTTTTTTGTAGGGTTTATAATATTGGATGAATTTTTGAAAAGTACTCATTGGTGATAACTCCTTTAAAGAAAAAATTTGATTGTATACAAACAACCAGAGACTATCATACACCAATTTTTGAAAAATAAAAGACCGCTCAATAAAATGAGCGGTTACTTTTCTGAAAAGAGAGGATTAAAAAATATATGAAAAACTATGTCTTAAGTATATCAAAATCCTCGAAGCATTCAATATACAAAGTATGAACAATTCTAAAGAAAGTATAAACAGTTCTAAAAGAAATTGAATATATTCAAACAAAACTTGTTTAAATGAAGTATAAATGATAAAATAATAATAGATAAAATATTATCTATTATTATTAAAAATATGAGATTTTGATAAAATATTATCTATAAAATGAGGAGAAATAAATGGAACAATTAGTATGGGAAACAGCAAGAGTAATGAAAGATGTTCTATTTCTCAGATGAAATTAGCTTCTATGAGTGGTGTAAGTTATGGTTCGATCAAAAGGTTTGAGACAACAGACAGATTTCATTAATTTCATTAACTAAGATAGCAATGGCATTAGATATTGCAGATGAACTTCGAAATATTTTTCACAAGTGCCATATCGGAATATTCAGGAGGTTATCAATGAGCGAAACTAAAACGTTACAAGTTATGTATGATGAAAAGCTTGTGGGAACACTGGCTATGGCATCAGGGCATAAAGTTGCATTCCAGTATAGTGAGGAATGGTTAGAAGATGGTTTTTCAATCAGCCCATTTTCATTACCTTTAAAAATCAAGTGTTTGTTCCAAAAGGATTATTTTGATCCTTTTCGGAGTATTTGCGGACAGTTTGCCAGATAACTGGGGAAGATTATTATTGAATCGATTATTGCGTGCACATAAACAGAATCCAGATAGATTAACTGTTTTGGACCGCTTAGAGATTGTTGGAAAGTCAGGAATGGGAGCAATTACCTATCATCCTGAGCGGACATTGGAACAAACAAATGGAAATACAAACCTGGATGAACTGGCAGAACAATGTCAGAAAATTATCAATACAGAATATTCAGATAAACTAGATGAATTATATCGCCTTGGAGGAACCAGTGGTGGTGCAAGACCGAAGATCATGACGACAATCGATGAGGAAGAATAGACAAACAAACAAAAAAAAAGAATTCATATGTTAACTGCTGCAGCTCTTTTGGAATTGGACTTGAGCAGCCAAGTCTTGATTATCATAGTTTAATGAAATTGACAAAGATATTAACAAGAGATAATACGAGGATATTGAAAATATGTTTCGTAGAATGTGTTTTAACGTTTTTGGCACATAATCGAGATGATCATTCAAAGAATTTCACATATTTATATGATGAAGAGAAAGATAGTTGGCGACTAAGCCCAGCATATGATCTAACTTATAGCAGCACATATTATGGAGAACATACCATTTATTGCCGATTGAAATGGACGTAATCCTGGAAGAAAGGAAATTTTAACAGTTGGAATTATCGGCAGGGATGAAAAAGAGGTATGTGTGGATATTATGGATCAGATAGAGAAATGTGTAAGAGATATGTTAGAGAATATTTTATGAATAAAAAAGACCGCTCGATATAATGAGCGGTTACTTTTCTGAAAAGAGAGGATAAAAAATATATATGAAAAACTATGTCTTAAGTATAGCAAAATCTCGAAGCATTCAATATACAAAGTATGAACAATTCTAAAGAAAGTATAAACAGTTCTAAAGAAATTATTTGTAAATGCCAGTTGATCTTAGATATCCATATAATAATTTCTAGTTATCTCATCAGCAATTTTCTCAATATTACCATGCTTGACAGCATAATCAAGAATGCTATATCGTTTGCGAACAGTATTTCCTTCTAAGATGCTTCGATAAAACAAATCATTGTCAATCCCTGCTTCCTGAGGATTTATAGGTGCATTTACATCTCTTAATAGTTGTGTAGTGTATTTTGCAGAGGGAGCCACTTTTGAAAACAGATTCAGGAAGAGTGTCTTTCATCTTATCAAAGATTTTGGTAATGATCGGTGTGGCGATTCCAACTTTAATGCCGTGAAGCTCTGGATTTTTGCCAGTTGCAATTACTGCCATTTCCCAGTAGTGACTCAGCATATGTTCTGCACCAGATGCAGGTCTTGAAACTCCGATCAATCCCATGGCAACACCAGTTAAGATCAGAGCCTCAATCAGATAAAGATGGCATCTTCGTCACGTTTGGCGAGATCAAAGCGGGTATCAACGACTTTATTGATTGCTTTTTTGTACAAGCTTTACGATCGTCTCACAATAATATTCGCCGGTGATTTCATGAGAAAGTTTCCAATCGGCCAGAGCTGTAAGTTTTCGATAATATCTCCATATCCAGCTAGGATCATTTTCATAGGAGCATTTTTCATAATAATATCGGTATCACCAATGATCGCATATGGAAGTGTTGCAGTGTAAGAAATTTTTCTTCCGCCATTCATTAAAGGAGCACCAGATGAAGCATATCCATCATGGATGGAGCTGTGCAGACGATAGTGTATGGAATTTTGTTCTTGATGACATATACTTCGCCATGTCATTTAAAGTTCCAGAGCCAACAGATATGATCATTCCAGTATCAGCAAGGGAAGTCCCATAAACATTTCACCGACAGCCTTTTCGTCAGGAATTAAAAATATTTTCATCGCGCTCGATCATTGTAGAGGATACATCAAAATGATTTCCTTTTAATGTATGGTAAACTTTTTCACCAGCGGCTTTCCAAGTGTTATTATCACTTAAGATGTAGATTTTTTTTACGTTTAAAGTCTTCAAGAATAGAAGGAAGCTCTGAAATTACATTACTTCCCATGACAATCTTTACGAATATCCAGATGGTGTGTCTTTCCACAACTGCAGTCAAAGCTTATGTTTGCCATTTCATTTATGTTCATATTTAAAATCTCATTCATAATAAAATCCTTTCATAAATAAATCAATATTTCGTATGACCAGCGGTTATAATATTTTGTTTACAGCTTATATATTACCACTTGTAATATAAATGTCAACAAAAACTTGACAAATGAATTACAAGTGGTAATATAATAAGTATGACCAACGGTAATATTAAACGATAAAGTAGAAGATTACTTGTCACAAAAAAGTAACAAATGGTAAGATTATCACATAATACATTGAAACATGAAGGGAAAGAACGATATGGCAAGAAAAAACAGAACTTCTTTATATGAAATTATGTCATCAGTTAATGATTGACTATCAAAATAAGCTATACTATTCTCCACTTCCAGGTGAGCGTGAATTATGTGAGATCTATAAAAGTAAGCTGTCCTACTGTAAGGAAAGCGTTGGAAGTATTGGAGAGTGAAGGCTGCATTGTAAGATTTCGGGGAAAGGCATTTTTTATAGGAAATAAACAAGAAGAAAGCGAAGATGAGAACCGGTTTCTACAAATATAGCATTTTATAATCAGGTAAGGCTTCGAGGAGATTATACAAGAAGTAAAGTTCTGTCACAGAAGGTAGAAACAGCAGATCAAGAAGTTGCAGAAGCACTTCAGATCAGGCAGGGGACAGGGTGTTTTATCTGGAAAGACTGCGATATATCAACGAAGAATTATGGTCTATTTCTGATGCATATATTACGTATGAAAAATGTCCAGAGTTAATGGAGTATGATTTTACAGAGAGATCTTTGCATAATACATTATCTAATTATGGGCATGTACCATCGAAAGCAAAGAGACATTTGACGATTCGTAAGGCAGACGATTATGAATCTTTAATCTTGGATTAGAAAAAGATGCACCAGTGTGCGTGGCAAAAACAGTCACGATGGATACGACAGGGAAACCGTTAGAGTATTCCGTGAGCAGAAGCGATGCATATCGTATGTCGATCGAACTTGTGCAGCAAAATAAGATCAAGGCAGACGAAACTGCAGCTTATACCAATATCATGTAATTTAATATTTCCAATTTTTTTTGTAGTGGCAAGGCGGTCACAGGTATCAAAGGAAGAAGATATGATAGATAGAATAGATAAGATTAAAACATTTGTATTAGATATGGATGGAACGATTTATCTTGGAAATGAATTATTTCCATTTACAAAAAAGTTTTTAAAAGATGTAGAAGATCAACACAAGAAATATTATTTTTTACAAACAACTCATCTAAAAGATCAGCAGACCTATATTGATAAATTGGAAAAAATGGAGATTGAGATCAAACCGGAACAGATGATGATCTCCAATCATGTTGCAATCAAATATTTGAAAGAATATTACGAAGGGAAAAGACTTTATATTGTGGGAACTCCTTTGTTAAAACATGAATTTGAAACAGCAGGTTTTGTTTTAACGGAAGAAGATCCAGATATTGTATTGCTTGATTTGATACAACTCTCAATTAAAAAAGTTAAAAAGGCATGCCAGTATATTCGAAATGGATGCATTTATTTTGGAATGAATGAAGATTTAAACTGTCCAATGGAAGGTGGTACATTTATTCCAGATTGTGGTTCTATGGCAAGATTGATCGAGGCATCAACCGGAAGATTTCCAGAATTCTTTTGGAAAACCATCAAAATATACATTAGATTATATTATTAAGGAAACTGGATGTAAGCCAGAAGAGATAGCGATCGTTGGAGATCGTTTATATACTGATATCGCAGTGGCAGATGGAAGTGAGGTTACATCAATCTTGGTATTAAGTGGAGAAAGCAGCCGTGAGGATGTAGAAAAAAGTGATATTAAACCAGACTATATTGTGAAAGATTTAAAGTGAGATCATAAGATGATCAGATATAGATTCGCTATAGTAAAATTCTACAAATATTTTAACATATATGGTATAATTGTATCAGAATATACAGATTTTAGAAAGAAGAATATATAAGTTAAATCAACGTCAAATAGAAATATTTAACAGCTTCATATTTCGCTGACAAGTTAAATGTCAGTTTAAGAACAGTACAAGGAGATATGAAAGCGATCAAGACAGAACTGGAAGAAGAATCCTGCGCACATATTGAGTCGAAAGCATCAAAAAGGAAGCTGTATCGTGGTGGAAGATGCAGATGAATTTTCCGCTTTTGTCAATTCATTGTATCAGGAATATACAACGGTTTCATTGAATTATCCAACAAGTAGGATCAGTAAGATTTTGCTACTGTTATTGAGCAGACATCGTGCTGTAACTCTTTCAGAGATGGAAGAGAAGTACTTTGTTTCTAAGTCAACACTGTTAAACGATCTTAAGAAAGTGGAAGAAGTTCTGGATAAATTTCATCTCGAATTAATGCATGGAAGCAATAAAGTTATGGTGGATGGTTTTGAAATCAATAAACGACGATGTCTTGCGGAACAGGATCTTTACCTTGCACATATTAAGAATGAACATGGTATGTCTTATATTGATGAAAGACAATTGGCAAAGATTAAGAATATTCTGACAGAGAAATTTGTAGAACATCAATATCATATTATGGATACAGACTTTAACAATGCGATCCTTTTCTTAAACATTATGATCTGCCGTAGGGGAGATGGTTTCTATGTACAGTCAAATGAGTTAGATATCACAGAAAATCTTGGAAAAGAATATGAGATGTCCAAAGATATTTTTGAGAAGATCGGACGAAGATTTTTTATTAAAGTCACAGATGAAGAGATCAAATATTTTGCACTGTATCTAAAAAGGTCAGGGAAATAACAGAGATTCAGACACGATCACTCCAGAGATGGATAAATTCATTACAGAAGCATTTGCACAGATCAAAGAAAACTTTGGTGTTGATTTTACAGATAATATCAACTTAAGAATTACACTAGCGCTTCATTGTATGTCATTACAGATTCGAATTAAGTATGACATGCAGATGAAGAATGATATGCTTGATTATATCAGAGACATTCCGATGGGATATGATATCAGGGAACATATTTTGCTTTCCTTTTTATCACAAAAATACGGAAAGAAAGTCAGTGATGATGAGACTGGCATTACTGGCAGTACATTTTACAGCAGTCTGATGGAACTTAATTCAGGTGTTGGAAAGATCAAAAATCCTTGTGATCTCATCGTTGAAGAACAGTATGACATTATTATTAAAACAGTCATTACTCAGATGGTTCTCCGACAGAGTATCTGCAGTAGATTTTTGCAATCCAATGGATGTCACAGAAGATATGCTGGATGAATATGATATTTTCCTGACAACAGAGAAGGATAAATTTTTTTGAAAAAGGACTTGCAATGTATGTAAATGCATTCCCGAACCAGCATGATTATGCAAATATCAAATTAAATTTAGATGGATTTAAAGATATTGAAGATATTGCAAGTATTTTTTACCCAGAATTATTCTATCAGGTAAAATCTTCAACAAAGAAGGAAGTACTTCAAGGTTTTGTGATAGAGCAACAAAATATTTTGAAATCGAAGATCTTCATTCGCAAGTACAGCAGAGAGAAAGATGGAACATATTTTAGCAAACAGATTGCGGTACCGCATCCGATGTATGCAGTTTCTTCGGATACATTTATATCAGTATGTGTTTCAAAACAGCCGATCGTATGGGATGAAGAGAATAATCAGGTGAATCTTATCATGTTGATGCATATCGGTAAGAATAATACACAGGCATTTCAGTTATGGGATTATATCTCTAAGATTTTTGCGGACAAGACGCTGGTTGAGAAACTTGTGTGGAAGAGCCGTCTTATGACAAATTTGTGTCATTAATGAAAGAAGCATTAGAAAGTGGATTAAATCAATAAAAAACAGGTTCTGTCAAATGAAAAAGACAGAACCTGTTTTTTAAATTTATAGGAAAGTCCTATAAATTTAAAAATATGGATTATAATAAGAGTGAGGTTAAGTTAAATTATATGGATGATGTGAATTAAGAGTTAATGATCGTAACTAATTCAGCTGCTTTTCACTTACGTTTTCAACAGCTTCTGATACTTAATTCGATAACGCTGCATGCATTATGGTTTGCTTCATAAGCTCTACCAAATGTAGAAACAAATGCTTTTCTAAGATCAGAACCATAGTTTACTTTTAATAAGTTAAATTCTCTTGCTTTCTGAATGATATCAAAAGGAATTCCTGATCCACCATGCATTACAAGTGGTACTGGAGAATTTTTGAAATCTGCTCTAATAATGGAAGATCTACTTTAGGTTCAATATCAAGTCCGTGAACATTTCCAACGGCAACAGCTAGTAAGTCACATCCTGTCTGTGCAACGAAATCAGCAACCATATCAGGATCTGTTTTTGCATCTGCTTCATTTACGATATCTCTTCTTTCCTGTAAACATCCAAGTTCAGCTTCTACAGGTACATTATAGAAATGACAGTATTCTACAGCTCTTTTTACTTCTTCGATATTTTCTTCAAATGGAAGATGAGAAGCATCGATCATAATAGAAGTAAACCCGGCATTTACACAAGCCTTTACATCTTCATATGATTTTCCATGGTCTAAATGAAGACCAATTGGAACATCACTGTCAGCAAGGGCTTTCTTTGTTAAATATACGATAGCTTCAGGATCAGATAATCTTAAGTTATTAGAAGAAATCTGAATGTAACCTGGAAGTTTTGCTTTATTTAATTTAACTTTTGCAATGGCATAAGTCATCTCAAGGTTTGTTGTGTTAAATGCAGGAAGCATATAATGATGGTCCTGTGCGTATTTCATAAGATCAAAACCGTTTACTATTTTCATTTTTTTTATTGCAGTTTCTATGATATAGATGAAACTGCTTCCTCCTATTCTATAAAAACAATATGTTTAGCAATTCATTTCTAAGCTGTAGTTACCAAACTTGGCTTCATTATATACAGAAATACTTCCAAACGAATTTTTTTATTGCGCAAATCATGATGCAACAATGAACAAATAAATTACATGAAGTTTACGTAGATTATTACGCAGAATTGATGTAGAAAAATAAAAACTGCACAATAAATTGCGTAATATATCATGCAATCCATTCATGCAGTCTGCACAAAGTATTGTGCAAATGTTTATGCGAAAATACTTCGTGCACATGCTATACTTTAGTCACATCAAAGATAGCCGAACAAAAAAGGTCAAAAAAAAACAACATATAAAGGAGGAAACGTGATGAAAGTAATCGCAGTATCGCATGGAAGCTATTCCAAAGGACTTGTAGACAGTGTGCAGATGCTGGTAGGAGAGCAGGAAAATCTTGTAGCATATGGATTATTTCCAGAACAGACAGTTGCAACATTAACAGAACAATTAGAAAGGGAAGTAAATGATACATCAGAAGGAGAAGAAATCCTTTTCTTAACAGATCTTTTTCCATGGAAGTCCGTTTAATGCAGTTGTTTCATTAATGAGAGATCATGAGTTCCATCATATTACAGGAATCAATATTCCGCTGGCAGTTGAAGTTATGATGGGAAGATATGCAGACAAGAGTGCTGAAGAAATCTGCAGAGGGATCATGGAAGCTGCACCAGACACAGTAAAATATGTAAATGATCTATTTGATGATGAGGAGGAAGAAGAATGAAGAACATTGTATTAGCAAGAGTTGATGACAGGTTGATTCATGGAGAAGTTGTTTCTGTATGGACCCCAAGTTTAAATGTAAACAGAATCATTGTAGTAGATGATGAAGTTGCAGCAGATAAATTCAATAAACGTGTTATCAAAGCATTAGCTCCAAACGGAGTAAAGGTTAATGTATACGGAACAGAAAAAGGGGCAGACATCTTACAGAGAGATTCCAAAGATCCAAATGAAAGAGTTATGATCCTTACAAAAACACCGATCACTTACGACAGAATGGCAGATATGGGACTAAAACTTAGTGATGTAAATCTTGGAGGTATGGGACTTCGTGGAGAAAGAACTCCATTTATCAAAAAATGTAGCGTGTTCTCAGATGAAATTACATCGATCAAAAAATTTAAGAGCCAAGGGTGTTCATGTGTATTATCAGTTAGTACCAGAACAGCAGGTAATTGAAGTTGATGGATATTTAAATGAGTAATGTGATTCAAAGGAGGAAAATAATATGGAAATGACGATTTTACAGGCAGTGTTATGCGGGATCGTTTACTGGCTTGCAGTTGGTAACTTGCCTTTCGTAGGACTTTGGTCTTTACAAAGACCGTTGGTATGTGGAGCGATCACAGGTTTGATCCTTGGACATCCAGTACAGGGTGCTGTGATCGGAGCAACGATTAACTTGGTTTATTTAGGATTTATGTCAGCTGGAGGAAGTATGCCGGCAGATATGGGGCTTGCAGGGGTATTAGGTACAGCATATGCGATCGTTGGTGGACTTGATACAGATACAGCCTTAGCACTTGCAGTACCGATTGGTATCTTAGGAACGATCGTGTGCAGGACGTATGACATTTGACTGCTTCTTCGTACATATGGCAGATAAATACATTGAAGAAGAAAATATAACAAAATCTGGATTGCAAACGTATTGCTTCCACAGATCTTATGTTTCTGTATGACGGCGATTCCTTGTGCATTGGCAGCATATTTTGGATCTAGCTATATTCAAGGAATCTTAGCGATGTTATGGTAAAGTCTTAACAGTATTCCAGATTATCGGTGGATTAATGCCTGCATTAGGAATTGCGATCACATTACAGTATATCTTTAAAGGAGAATCCAAAGTATTCTTATTTATCGGATTCTTATTAGCGGTATATTCTAAGTTACCATTATTAACATTAGGTATCATTGCACTATTAGTAGCAGTTGTATATGTGCAGGTAACTTCAGCAGTACAGCCAGCGACAGCAGGCGCAGATTATGATGATGAAGATGATGAGGAGGACGATTAAGATGGAAAACAATAAAAAGAAAAGTTTAATCCCGAAGGCCGCCCTGATCAAAGCCTGGCTGATCTGGGAGACATTTCCACAGACATGTTACAACTATGAGAGAATGATGGGACAGGTTGTTGCCCATATGTTCTCAGCGATCATTGGTTTCTTATATAAAGATGACCCTTCAAAACGTAAAGAGGTTATGAAACGTGAGATTGAATTTTTAACGTACATATTGAATTTGGGTCTTGTATCTTAGGTATGGCAGTCGCATTGGAAGAGCAAAAGCGATGGGCGAGAATATACCAGGTGAATTTATTACAAACTTAAAGACCTCTTTAATGGGACCTTTAGCTGGTATGGGTGATACGATCTGGCAGGGCGTAGTTATCCCTATCTTATTAGCAGTATGTATCGATTTAACACGTTCCGGAAGTGGAAATGTATGGGGAGCTGTGATCTATGCAGTTGTCATCGTAGTAGCAGCATACGCATTAAGTTACTGGAACTTCATGTTTGGTTATAAAGCTGGAAGTGAAGCAATCATGGACTTCCTTGAAAAAGGAATCCTAAATAAACTGATCAAAAGGTGCCTCTATCATGGGTTGTATGGTAATGGGTGGTCTGATCGTTAACTATGTAAAAAGCTGCATGTGGATTAAAGATCGTAAGTTCTACAACAACTTACAGCATTCAGACAAACTTCTTAGATCAGGTTTGCCCAAGTATTTTACCATTAGCGGTGACATTATTAGTTTACTATTTGATGAACAAAAACGTTGGTCTTCCTTAAAAATCATTGGACTGATCGTAGTGATCGGTATCGTTGGTGGTATCACAGGAATCTTAGCATATTAGAAATTACGAGGGAAGCATTTGCTTCCTTCGATACTAAAAAAGAAAGTGTGGGAGAGCTATGAAAGCAATTATTTTAAATCAGCCAAAAGATTTTTCAATTAAAGAAATCGATAAACCACAGATCAAAGATGATGAAGTATTGATTCGTGTCAAAGCATCTGGAATCTGTACAAATGATGTCAGAGATTTTAATGGAGATTGTAATTACAGTTATCCAAGAATCGGTGGACATGAATATGGTGGAGTGATCGAAGAAATTGGAGCAGCAGTTAATAAAGCACATTTCAAAAAGGTGATAAAGTTGTTCCATATATCATTGATGATTGTAAAGAATGTTATTATTGCAAACATGGAGATGAAAATATCTGTGAACATCATGCCCACAGTCATATCTTCCATAATCAGAAGGCTTGTCAGGATACGGTGGATTTGGTGAATTTGTCGTTGCAAAGCAGATGATCTGTTTGTATATGCCGAAGATACACCATTTGAAAAAATGGCATTTACAGAGCCGGTAGCATGTGTGATCAACAGTATTAACCGCACAGATATTAAATTTGGAGATGATGTTGTAGTGATCGGTGGTGGTGGAACTATGGGATTGTTACATGTTATGTTATTAAGACAGAGAGGTGCAAGAGTTATCCTGGGTGAGCCATTAGCAGAAAGAAGAGAAAAGCATTATCTCTTGGATGTAGTAATGTGATCGATCCAATGGTAGGAGATGCTGTTGAAGCAGTTAAAGCATTGACTGGCGGTAGGGGGAGCAAATTTTGTATTTAATACTACAGCAATTCCGGTGATTGCAGGTCAGGCAGTTGAGATGACGGCTCCAACAGGAACAACGATCATGTTTAGTTCTATCCACCCAAATGAAAAAGTACCAGTAGATATGGGAGCTATCCATTCTTATCAAAAAACGATCACAGGAGCAATCAGCCCAACCGTTCTTTCATTTCACGAAGCAGTTCAGATGATAGAAAAAAAAGACTTCTTGATCCAACAGTTTTAACAGAGAAAATCTATGATTATCAAGAATTTGATGAAGGATCAAAACAGCATCAAGACCAGATACCTATAAAGTAATCTTAAAATTTGGAGAGTAAGCTTATGAAGTATTATATTGGAATTGATATAGGAACTTCTTCTGTCAAACTGACATGTATTGATGAAAATGCAAAGGTAGCAGGAGAAAGCAGTAGGGAATATAAAATTGAAGAGCCAAAGTCTGGATGGAAGGAAATCGATCCGAAAAAAAAAATGGATCAAAGGGATGGAAGAAGCGTTTGCGGAATTGTTTGAAACAATTGATCCAAAGAAAGTCGAAGCGATCGGTGTGACTGGACAGATGCATACAGTGATCTTTGTTGATAGAGAAGGAAAATCTATTCGTCCAGCACTGATGTGGAATGATACGAGAACAGCAAATCTCATCCCAAAACTTCGAGAAAAAATTCAAATGATCGATGAAGTTTCTTATCTCTCAGTATAATTTCCACAGGAAGTCCGGCAGCAAATCTTTTCTGGCTCTCTCAATATGAGGAAGAGAATTTTGCAAAGATTCAAAAATTTATGATCGGACCAGATTATATCGTATATCGTTTGACAGGAAATATTCAAACAGATTATTGTGAAGCGTCAACATCATCTCTTTGTGATCTGAAAACAGGTGCATGGTCAGAGGAAATAAGACGATTACTTGAATTTCCGAGAGATATTTATCCGGAGATTAAAGGAACATGTGAAGTTTGTGGAACTGTGACAAAACAGTGGCAGGAAAAATTTCATTTCAAACAAGATGTAAAAAGTGCTAACAGGAACAGGAGACAACCCAGCGGCAGCCATCGCAACAGGTTGTTTCGCAAAAGGGTATCCAGTACTTTCTTTAGGTACATCTGGGGTTTTAATGTATCCAAAAAAAATAAACTTTGAAGTTAAAGGAAAGAATATATTATTTTCCATGGATGGAAAGGATGTTTTGATTTTAGTACAAGGTGTGGTACAATCAACAGGAAGCAGTCTTGCCTGGTGGGTGAAAAATACGTTACAGGCAGATGATTTTATGGAAGAAACTACAGGCGTTGATCTCAAACATCTAGGAGAGAATGAATTAATGTTTTACCCGCATCTTGTAGGTGATAAAACAATCTATCAAGATCCTGAATTAAGAGGATCTTTTGTAGGGATTGGAACAGACACAACAAGAAAAGAAATGACTATTGCAGTTATGGAAGGAATTGCATTTGCAGTGAAGCAGCTAGTCAGTGTGATGGGAGTGTCTAAGGAAGAGCTAGCAAGATTGAAAGTAACAGGTGGTGGGGCAAAGAATGAAGTCTGGATGCAGATTCTTGCGGATGTATTAAATACGAAAGTTGAACAGTTGGAAAGTGGAGCTGGAGCAGGTTATGGAATTGCGCTTTGTGCGGCAGTAGCCGGGGATGAGAATCTATCTATGAATGATCTGATTGAGCAGACAGTAAGTATTAAGAATACATTTATCCCAAGACAATATAACAGAGAGCTTTACGAACAGAAATATCAGAAGTATTTAAGAGTCTATGATGCATTAAAGCATATATATCAAGAATGATCGGAGGAAGCAAAATGAGAACTTGTGATGTTTGTCAAAAAACTTTAGGAGTATTTAATAAATTTCGATACGCAGATGGTTATATTTGCAAAGAATGCTATAAGAAAGCAAGTAATCATTTCGCAGAAACCATTGTAAAGAAGAACTTATCTGAGATCAAAGCATTATGCGAAAAGTATGAAGAAACACAGACAGATGAATTCAAGATCACAGGAAAGATTGGTAATTTCCTTTTGATTGATGAAGAAAATCAAAAAAATTTGTCTGCCAAATAATCGTATGGTAAAAAAAGAGGTGGCACTTCCGGAATTTTATGCAATTGAAGACATTGAACAATGCAAGATTGAAGTAGATCCAAAACAGCCGATTGATGAACTGGAACATAAAGCAGAAAAAAGACAGGATGGAACAGTGAATTATCTGAAGGTAAAATTTTGGATCACAGGAAGTAAGAAACTTGTTGAGATTTCGTTAATATCCAATCCTGCAAGGATCAAAAGCTATGCATTCAGACAATCACTCCAATTTGCAAAAAAGATTGAACAAGAGATAAAACGTTTGACATCATATGAAGAGACAGAAGGGGGCAGTCATGAAGCAATTTGATTTTTGTAGTGCAGGCTTCGGTGGGAATTCACGCAAGACCAGCAATGCAGCTGGTAAATCTGACAAGGAAGTTTCAAAGTAATATTAAATTGTCTTATAATGGGAATAGTGCAAATGCGAAGAATATCGTAAGTGTTTTGATGTTACATGCAAATCAGGGCGCAGAAGTGGTATTTTTAATTAACGGTCCAGATGAAGAAGAGGCGTATAAACAGTTGCAGGAGTTTTGTGAAACAAACTTATAAAGAGAAAAATAATGATCCAGTAATACAGATTAAAACAAATCTGTATTACTGGATCATTTTCAAATATAATACAAGATCTTCGCCGTAAGTCCCCATATGATACGGTCATCATATTCGTAGAATAAAACCTCATATTCCCCACGTGCCCAAGGGTACTCTTTTCCACCAGGTACTTTATCAAATGGAAAGTTATCTGTTGGATACATAGTCACTTTGTTATAATAACATTTCGGTGGGGTGTTCTGAAAAGAATGCTAATGGAACAGTGAAAATTTCAGAAACTTCATCATTACTATACTGACCATCATAATTTACTAATTCCCCAAGATAAGGATCGATCCGCAGACCAGCAGGAGATAAAAAAGTAATCTAAAGGCCCATATAATTTAATATTAGATTCAGAAATCAGTAATTCTTCACAAGTTTCACGGATTGAAGTCTCCATGGATGTTTCATCATGTTCTCTCCGTGCCCGGGAAACAGATTTCCCCAGGCTGTTGTGAGAGTTTATTGGAACGGACTTCAAATAGGATATGGTATCCATCATTTTTCTTGATCAGAGGGATCATAACGGCAGATACCTTGTCCTTTTCTTGTTCAATTCTTTTTTGGAATTCGGGTGTTTAAGTGTTTGAACATAAAAATCTCCTAGAATCTGAAATCACGTTTTCCTTCATGAATATTTTCGATATATTCGGTAGCTTTCTGTTTGACAACAGGATTTGGAATCTTCTCAAGTTCCTGTTTGATCAATACCTCACCTTTGGCTTTGACTTCATCAGAAGCGTAATCCTCTAAGTATTCTTTTAAAGTCATTAAAGCATTAGGTGCACAGCAGTTTGCAATCTGACCGGATTTGACAAGAGTCATGAAACGATCACCAGTACGTCCTTCACGGTAACATGCTGTACAGAAACTTGGAATATGACCAAGATCCATCAGCCATCCGATGATCTCATCTAAGGTACGGTTATCATTTTTCTCAAATTGTGCAGAGTTATCTTCTGGTTTTTCTTTTCAGCGTATCCACCGACACTTGTAGAAGAAGCACCACTGATCTGAGATATCCGACTTTTTAATACACGTTCTCTTGATTCTTGTGTCTCACGAGTAGATACGATGATTCCTGTATAAGGAACAGCAATATGAAGGATTGCAACGATCTTCTCAAAGATATCATCATTGATTGCATTTTCGAAATCGTCAGGATCGATCTCGTCAGCAGGACGGATTCTTGGAACACTGATCGTATGGTCCAACACCGAATTTTGCTTCCAGATGTTCTGCATGCATTAACAGACCAGCAAAGTCATAACGATACATATCAAGACCGAATAAAACACCGATACCAACATCATCGATACCAGCTGTCATCGCACGGTCCATAGCTTCTGTATGGTAAGCATAATCATGTTTTGGTCCTGTTGGATGAAGAACTTCATAATTGTCTTTGTGGTAGGTTTCCTGGAATAAAATATATGTTCCGATACCAACATCTTTTAATTTCTTATAATTTTCAACTGTTGTAGCAGCGATATTTACGTTTACACGACGGATCGCACCGTTTTTTGTGTTTGATACTGTAAATTGTTTTAATGCTCTCTAATACATATTCAATTGGAATATTCACAGGATCTTCCCTGTTTCAGAGCCAGTCTCTTTATGCCCCATATCCTGAAGAGCGATAACTTCTTTTCTTGATCTCTTCTTGAGTTAATTTCTTTCTGCGGATATGTTTGTTCTTATAATGATAAGGACAGTAAGTGCATCCGTTGACACAATAGCGTTTGCAAGATATAATGGAGCAAACATAACGATACGATTTCCCATAGAATTTTCCTTGATCTTGATCGCAAGATCAAAAAAACTTTCTGGATCAGTTCTTTATCTTCACATGCAAGAAGTAACGGAAGCTTCTCTGTGGGAAATACCTTTTAATTTCTTTTGCTTTTTTCAATGATAGACAGGATCAGTTCCTTATTGTCTTGTTGGCATCTGCATAAGCAAGTGTATCTTTGATCTCATGGTCATCAATAAATTCTTCTGCGATACCGGTTCTGGTCTGGTACATGGTTTTCTCCCCTTCTCCTAAATTAGTTAATATGTAATATTTTTATTGCATAGGAGATTTTATCGATATTTTCTATGCAATAAAAAGCATATTCGGAAATGAATATGCCAGATAGTCGAATAAAAAGTACGTAAGATCCCCCAAGGGAACAGGTACTTTGTAAGCTCAATCTTGGCATCAGGAAATCCTTGGCTTCAGAATGAATATGCACTTATATATTCATTATAAATAAATGAGACAAAAGTCAATGAAAAAAAAAGGGAACGATTAAGATTGTGTTTCTAAGCGTTTCATTGTATACTTTTGGTAATAGGGAAATAGCAATACTACGGAGAAATAACAGATATGGAAACACTGCAAGTTAACAGAAAAATAGAGAAACTGTCAACAGTTTTAAATAATTCTCGGATTAAGATATTTGAATATCTGTGGATGAAGATACACTTGTAGTTTATAATAATAAATTTCATATCGAGAAAACGATAGCTGGATACATGGACTATATAGACAACAAAAGCAAGATTCATCCAGAAGAACGAGAAAAGATAAAGCAGATTTATAAGGAAGCAAAAAGAAGCAACGGTAGAGATCCGTGAGTTTGGGGAGGATGGGGATATTAAACATTCGGTACTCGAGTTTACGAAGATCGTGAATGAAGATGGAAAGCTGACCTTGATAGGAAGTACAAAGGGATATCACAGAACAAAGAAAACAAGAGAAGAAGCTCAAAGAAAGAGCGAGAAAAGACTCTTTGACAGGGCTTTATAATCAGGTATATGGGAAAAATGTATCAACAAATATCTGAATCGGAAGAAGCCTTTTGATTCGTGTGGAATGATCGTATTAGACGTGGATTGTTTTAAATTGGTGAATGACAATTATGGCCATTTATTTGGAGATAAAGTTCTAGCCCGTTTGGCGATGCTGTTGAAAGAAGTATTTAGAGATAACGATAGTATTTTAATGAGAGCTGGCGGGGATGAATTCGTTATTTTTGTAAAAGATATCTTGAACATTGAGTTGGTTAGGAAGAATGTGGAGCTGATGCAGAAGATCAGGGATTTTCAATTCGGGAAGACAGGTTGTACGATCACATGTAGTGCAGGATGTTGTTATCTTCCAGAGAATGTATCAGGTTATACCTATGACCAACTGTTTGAGAATGCGGACATTGCCTTATATAAAGCAAAAGAGCGAGGAAAGAACTGTTATGTTTACTGTGACAGCCTGCAGCATTTTTTTCATCCATGATCGCTGAACAAGAGAAACAGGAAGAGATGTTGGAAGCAAGATATTTTCAGAATGATATTGTTGCTACAGCTTTTGAAATCTTCGAGAAACCAACAATTTTGAGGTGGCGATACATTTATTACTGAAAGTGATCGGAGTTCGTCTGGAACTTGATCGTATCACGATCGCGCAGACAGATATCAGGATCGAGATATATTCTGATTATCAATGGAACAGAGAAGGAATTCCGAAAGTTTTAGAGACGGTCAGACATTTTGATAAAGAGGATTTTCTCACAGTATTTAATGATTTTTGATGAGAATGGGGTGCTTGTTTTACAGCATGATCATATGCAACGATATTCGAATCAGCAACGAAGATCCTGATACAGGGAGAGGCAAAGACAATCGTATGTGTTGCAATGTATTGTGAAGGACGTTATACGGGAGCGATCACATATGTTGTGTGTAAGGAGAAGAGAAGCTGGTCAAACGAGATGTTGAAGCAGTTATCCGAAGTAACGAAGATCATCTCCGCACATTTTGCCAAGAATCAGGTGATGAATCATGTCTATCAGGGAGCAATCACACGAATGGAGCATGATACGCTGACAGGTTTGATCTCATTTGGAAGATTTCATGAGGAAGTGGAACGTATCATTCTTGCAAAATAAGACAAGTGATTACATGATGATATATACGGATTTTGAAAATTTTAAATATTTTAATTATAAGTATGGATATACTCTAGAGATCAGGTATTAAAGGATTTTAAAGTTTCATTATTGGAAAAAACAGAAGAAAACATAATCTGTACTTTTACAAGAGTTGTATCGGATCAGTTTTTAATGTTTCGTACAGCTAGCCACGAGAAGGATGAATATCAAGGGATCATTGAAGAAACAGAAAAGATCAATGAAGAGTTTATGCTGCGGCAGAAGGAGAAGTTCTCAAAATCCAACGTGGTATTGAGAACAGGAATCTATTATGTGACACCAGAATGCAGGAGCACTTCCTATGCGATCGATGCGGCAAACTATGTGATACAGAAAGTGAAAGGTGGAGAAAAAGGCAGCGTAAGATTTTATGACGATGAGATGCAGAAAACAACGTGAGTTGGAAAATGAGATCGTCAATGATATGAAGGAAGCAATGGAACAAAAAACAGTTCAAAGTATATTTTCAGCCCAAATATTCCATAAAAAAGTCATGAGATCACAGGTGCGGGAAGCATTGGTGCGCTGGGAGAGAGATAACGGAACCGTTTTAAGTCCCAATGCATTTATTCCAGTTTATGAAAATAATGGAAAGATCATAGATCTTGACTTCTATGTCTTTGAGACAGTTGTAGAATTCATTGCAGAGAATCTAAAAAGCAGGAAGAGAACAGGTGCCGATATCGATCAATGCATCTAGTCTCCATGCATCTGATGCGCAGACAATCAACACTTATATAAATATTTTGAAGAAATACAATGTTGATCCAACAATGGTTGAGATCGAACTTACCAAGACAGCGGTTCTGTCAGAATATGAAAGTGTCAGAAAATTATTTGACTCCTTCCAGTTGCATGGGATTAAGACGGCGATGGATGATTTTGGAAGCGGATATTCTGTCCTGAATACGATCGTTGATATCCCAGTTGATGTGATCAAGATCGATCGAGGATTTATTACCAGCTGCTTAGAAACAGACCGTGGAATCTATTTCCTGAAACATTTGATCGATATGATTCGGAATCTAGGGATATCAGATAATCTGTGAAGGTGTAGAAACAGATGAGCAGATTGAAATATTAAGACAGA
>VOFH01003734.1_pt1 | contig 39126 bp, 50 predicted proteins | sample 5384091 | NCBI WGS metagenome assembly VOFH01 (sample SAMN12384727, study PRJNA508395) | human gut metagenome | isolation source: healthy gut G | host: Homo sapiens
TTTTTCCTTTTTACTGATATTCACCAGCAACAGATAACACAAGATGAACATTATCAACAAAATCGAGCAAGAGCAACTCAAGGCGGATGTGACCCCATTTAACGTAGGTGATACCATCAAGGTTCACACTCGTGTTATTGAAGGCGGCAAGGAACGTATCCAGATTTTTCCAGGGCATCGTGATCGCCAAGCGCGGTTCCGGCATCAATGAGGCGTTTACCGTCCGTAAAATTTCCTATGGCGAAGGCGTGGAACGCGTGTTCCCCTGCACACCCCCGCATTGCCAAGATTGAAGTGGTGAACCGCGGCAAGGTCCGCCGTGCCAAGCTTCACTATCTGCGCGGCCGCATCGGCAAGGACGCCATGATCGTCAAGTCTGCCACCCGGTAATTGGAAGGACTGTTATATTTGCTGGCCCGGTTCGTCGTAGACGGACCGGGCTTTTTGCGTTTTTGTCGTTTGTTCCGTTGTGGTTCCTGGGGGAATAGGGGAATAGGGGAATAGGGGGAATAGGGGAATAGGGGGAATAGGGGGAATAGGGGAATAGGGGAATAGGGGGAATAGGGATGCCGCGTGGTATTCTTCAAGGGAGAGAGATATATGAAGGGAAGGGAGGGGCCTCTGTACCCGGCACGGGCTATGGATGATTTATTCAGTTGCAGGGGCAGCTGCATCCAGCAGCTGCGGGCGTCCAGATAATGAATCATCAGGTTGGAAGCCCAGCAGGTAGCATAGAATACGATGCCGTTATAAAGACAGAACAGAAGCCCCAGCATGTGCTGAAGAGGACTGTATGTCTTGAACGACCGGTTCCATGGGAAGAATCCGCTTCTTTCTGCCACCCTCGAATGTCTCCAAGACGTGATGAATGGGATCAAGGTATAAAGGAGTGTCAGGAACGTGACGGGTACGCTGAGGGCCCAGGCTGTCCAGATGAGCACTTTTCCGGAAGTTTGGCTTGTCGGGGACAGAATGCTGTTGATGTTTAGCAGGGCTTTCTACGGGCATCCCAAGTTGCCGACGGGAAGAATGAAGCAAAGAACGCATTTGGCAGGGCTGGGCTGCATGAGGTTCTGCGGTGCGCCAGGCATCCCATGCCGGCGGTAGATGAGCAGGAGCCAGCAGGCGAAGCAGGCCAGGGAAACCGGGAACATGATGACTCCGATTTCCGAGCCGGGATGATTTTGCCGGAGGCGGAAGCTTATGGAAGCGTTACCAGTTCGGACACTGTTTGTCCGATCATTTTTCCGGACGGTTTCCTGGGATCCAGGGGAGCTGAACAAAGATGATGAAACACGTTCCAGCAGCGATCAGGGAACAGGGAAAGCGTTCCCAAGGAAAGGCAGCCATCTTCCCGCCCGGAAAAGAAGTGGATGAGGTCCGGGGAGGAAGAGTTCATGGAGGTTATTCTACTTCTTCCGGGGCCGGCGGTTTCCGGTTCAGCTTTTTCTTCCGGTCCGAATACTTCTACTTTCCGTCAGGGCCAGCGGCCGGGCGGGGCTGAGTGGATTCAATGCGCAGTGCGCGCGCCTTGACCGCAGAGTTCAGCTTCCATGTGCTGATGTTGGTGGATTTTTCCGAAGGCGTGGTGGTGAAGGTTTTTCCGCAAGCACGTTTTTTCGTTGTCGTACAGCATCACCTTGAATTCCTCCATGGTTCCCAGCAGGGTCAGGTTGGCGGGCGTGTAAATGACGATTTTTCCACGGGACGGTTGGTTTTCCGCCCCGAAGTCGATGCCGAACCAGGCATTTTTCCTTCCACGACGCCGGTGGCACTGAGTGGAAACGTCGGAAAGCTCGGAACTGGTGTTTTCCGTCAACGGCTTTTTCGGGGCCGTAGGCCCGCCAGCATGTTGCGGGTGGAACTTTGGCGGACTTTCACGCCGGGCTGCACGCTCCAGTTGATTTCACCGGGTTCGGCGGGGACGTGGGGAGCTGATTTTTCAGGGGCAGCCGGCTGGGGCGCCGGAATTGGAGGTTGCGGAACGGAGGCTGCCGGGGCGGGAACGGCAGGGACTGCGGGCGCATGGTGGCGCGCTTCGCTGGCCGCCTTGTTGGCTTTTCCGCACGACGTCGGCTTTCGCCTCGTTTGCCTTTTGCACCTGTTCGTTGTAGTCGCTGCGCATTTTTCGCCACATCCTTTTTGTACAGGATGCAGGTGTACGTCAGCACGATGCCCACGATCAGGGCCGGAATGAGGTAATAATAAAACATTTGACTGCCCTTTCCGCGGCCCGTTCAGGACCATCGCGGGCTGTACGGACGGCGTTGCCGAGGGCTACGGAGATTCCTCTCGCGGGGCGGGCAATGGCCTTGTCCAGGTCAGTGATGAATTCCCCATGTCCCGGTAGCGTTCCCTGGGGACGGATTGATGGCGCGGAGACTACGGCATCCACTTCATCACTGCACCGGATCAGGGAGGAAGGCATGGCAGTGCGCCTCCAGGGGAGTGGTGCGGGTGAGCAGGATGTAAAGCGTCAGTCCCAGGGCGTAGATATCCATGCCCGGCGTGAATGCGGGTTCCGCTCCGGTGACCCATTCCGGGAGGCGAAGTCCCCCATGTCCACAGGAGGCTGGGCGGGGTAAATGTTGATGGGAAGCAGCAGTGCGTCTCCGCCGTCGGGACGTATGGTGATTTGCTTGGGCGTGATGCCTCCATGAAAGATTCCCTTCCGGTGCAGAGTCAGCAGGCCTTCCGCCAGGTTGCGGACGATGGTGAGCGCCGCCTGGGGCTTGATTTGCGGAATTTTTCCATATCCGCCAGGCGCGGATATGGTGAATGGGCGGAGATAATGAAGGTGAAGGGCCGGCCTGTCCCACTTCGTAAAGCGCGGAGAAGACCCTGGTGGGACTGCTCCACGATGGCGCGGGAACGGATGACGAATTCGGGCGTCCAGCCGAAGACGTCCGCTTCCTCAGTAGGAACCAGCCGCAGGATAACGGGGGGCGAAGTTGGATTTGAGCGTGGCGGAAAAGATTTGCTGGGGAGGCCTTTTGTTCCAATAAGCTGGATGTTTTCAACTGGGGAAAGAGATGGGAAATCTGGTCAAGGAAAGGGAGTCGTCGGCAGGCATGGAAGAATTGTATTGGCAAATATACTACCTTAAAATACACGGGGGAGGCAACTCATAAGCAAGGCATTATGGCCCATACGGTCTTTTCAGGATGACAGGCCGGGCTGGGTTAGTCTGCCAGACAGGAACGGCGGCGTTGGCTTCCGTTTCTTTAGCACTTTTCCCTTTGATTGACCAGGTGCTCCCAGGTCTCCTGTGAATTCCACACGCGGCGGCGGATCGTCCTGACGCTGTGTCGGATGGGACGATTTTTCGCTGACGCTCCAATCAGATGGGAGGAGCTGTGACTGACAATGCCGTCGGATGAATAGGGCGTGTTGTTTTTCCCCCTGTCCCCGATGATGGAATGGACCGGAGCGGACGGGGCGCAGCGCAGCTCGGACATGTGTTTGACCAGTGAGGTGCGGGGAGGCTGGCGGATGCTGGGTGGTTCGTCCTTCAGTTGCAGGGGATTGAGCAGAAACATGCCTGCTGAGGGGTGGCGATGCGGGTGGCTTCCTCAAGTACACGTCGGGGAGGTCGATCAAGCGCTGCCCCAGGCGTCCTATCCAGTTGTCCGCAAGGTGGAGCCGCGGTGGGGAGTGGCCATGTACACGATGCGGGTGACTCCCCTGGCCGGGTTGAAAATGAAGTTGTTATGGAGCTGTTCAGCGTGTGGTCGTCGCAATGCAGCGGAGTGAGCGCTTCCTTCCAGTTGGACGCAGTCATGCTTTCAAAAGGTTTCCCGGGGGAGCTCAAACAATCCTTTCATGAGGATCCACGGCTTGGTGGATGTGTTGAAGCGGGTGATGAGGCCGCCCATGGAATCACCCACCATGACGATGTTGTTCATTTCCAGGAAACTCCGCCAGGGGTTGTATTCCTGCATGAGCTCCGCCAGGCCGCCCGCGCCAGCCAAATAGGGATGGTCAGGCCAGTCCGGAAGGATAGCCGAAGAACCAGAACTGGTAGTTTTCCCGGATGACGGGGTCACCAAGCCAGTTGGTCAGATTGGCGAAGGTGGCGGGCCGGACATGGGCCATGGGTGAAAGAGGACGGGAATTACCGGGTCGTAGGGCTCGGAGAAATAAAACCCCATGGTGCTGATGGCTTTTTTGGGACAGGCTCCCAGCAGTTCCATTGCAAATCCGCGTCAGAGAGTTTCAGAAAAGGGCGATCAGGACGGAGAAGTTGGCTGCCAGGGTTGGCGCACCTTGGCGGCCGATAAAGTGTAATTTCGTTCATCAGGCGCGGGAGGGTGCGGAGGGTGGGATTTCCGTCCACCATGCGGTCAAAGTCCAGAATGGCAAATCGCGTGTGTACGTTACGTTGTCCCTGAGCATGTTCGCGTGAGGCGGGGGAATACCTTCAGGAGCCAGCGCCAGAGGATTCCCATTCCTTCCACGGTGACGGTTTCCGCAGGCAGTAGGTGGAGTCCACCTCGTCAGGAATAGAAGAATGGCCTCATATGCCAGGGTTGCTGTCCCTGGCGTAGGGAGATTTTTCAATAACGAAGGGGGAGACTTTGGAGCATGGTTCGTCCATGCCGCCGTTGCCGGTTGGCCTGCTTGAGATGGGAGGCCAGTTTGCGGATGCAGGCATTGTATTTTTTCTGGCTTCCGGCCATTCCCGGCTTTAGGCGTGAAAGAACGAGCCATGCCTCCCGGGCCTCCTGAATAGCCAGAGCATCGTCCTGATAATGGGTGTAGGGGCTTTCTGCAGCTGGCTGTGCACGGAACAGCCGGAGAGTCCCAGCATGAGGCCGAGAAAGAATGACGAGAGGGGGCCGTATTCATGGCGGGATGGAGAGAAGGGGAGAAGGGGAGAAGGGGAGAAGAAGGATCAGGGAAAGACATTTCCAGCGCCCTGTTCATGGAGCGGAGGAAAGTTTCCACTTCCTCTTCCGTGTTGTACAGGGCGAATGAGGCGCGGAAGTGGTTCCCGTGGTTCCCAATGCGCACATGAGGGGCTGGCAGCAGTGGTGCCCGGTGCGGACGGCAATTCCCATCTGGTCCAGAAGCGGTTCCCAGGTCGGGTGATGGATGCCCTCCGCAGGCCGGAAACGACGGCGCTGTGTGCACATCCGGGGCCAGCACGGTCAGCCGCGGCATGGCCTTGAGCCCTTCCACGGCCATGTCCGTGAGCTTTTTGTTCATGCGTGCGGTTGTGCAGCCCCAGTCCGGAGACATAGTCCATGGCGGCGGCCATGGCGACGGCCCTTCAATGTTGGGGGTACCTGCCTCGTATTTGAAAGGAATGTCGTTGTAAACGGTTTTTTCAAAGGTGACTTCCTTGATCATTTCCCCTCCGCCCATCCACGGCGGGAGCTGTTCCAGCAGTTCCTTTTTCCCCACAGGGCGCCGATACCCGTGAGGGCGTACAGCTTGTGGCCGGAGAAAGGCGTAAAGTCGCAGCCCAGTTCCTGAACGTCGACTTTCATGTGGAGACGGCCTGCGCACCGTCCACCAGGACGATGGTGTCCGGCCTGTTTTGTCTGGCCAGCGCCGTGATTTCCCGAACGGGGTTGACTGTTCCCAGCGTGTTGGAGACATGCCCGATGGCCACAATGCGGGGTACGGGGAAAGCAGGTTTGATAGGCTTCCATGTCCAGCGTCTGGCCCGGCGTCAGGGAATGGCGCGGAGGACCGCGCCCGTGCGTCCCGCAGAGCATCTGCCACGGGACGATGTTGGAATGGTGTTCCGCGGACAAGATGATTTCCTCCCCGGGCTGATCATTCCGGATTTGGCAATCGTGCCCGCCGCCAGGTTGATGCCCATGGTACAGCCGGAGGTGAACAGGAGTTCCGCCGTTTCCGGAGCGTTGATGAATCCGGCGGCTGTTTCCCGCGCCTGTTCGTGCGCTTCCGTGGCCAGCTGGCTCAGGTAATGGGAGCCGCGGTGGACGTTGGCGTTCTGCGTTTCATAATAGCGCCGGGAGGCGTCCAGGACGGCCAGCGGCTTTTGAGTGGTGGCCGCGTTATCCAGGTAAATAAGCGGTTTGCCGTGCACCTGGGTTTTCAGAATCGAAACTGGGCGCGGATGGTTGCTGTATCAAGCATGGTTATTGTACAAGTGAATGTTCTTTGCGCAGTTCGTACCAGCCGCCTTCCAGAATGAAGACGGGCGCCCGGATGCCGTATTCCGGCTTTTTAAGTTCGTTGGCTACGGCCGTGCTGGAATTGCAGTCCCTGCTGCAGAAGATGACGATGCAGTACCCTTGTCCTCCGCCGTCATCAGGGCCTCCATGGCACCGGCAAGCAGTTCCTGGTAATTGTCGTCAGCCGGACGCACGGGATAGACGGGGGGGCCTGCGTGATGGTGTGGCGTTCGAAGTCGTCCTGATTTCTGGCGTCTATCCAGACGATTTTTCCCGGCCAGTCCTTCAGGACCTGGGAAAGACAGACATGCCCTTCCTCCAGCAATTCCGGGTTGCAGGGAGGTGTGCGCAGCGGCTGGATGACGCGCAGATCCAGCACGGCTATCCCTACGGCCAGCAGCAGTATGACCAGCAGGAGTTTCAGGGCTGTGGAAAGGGCGTCTCTCATGGCGGGGTATGAAGGGGATTCAGTCTTCCTTGATGGTCAGGAATCCCATTTGCCGTTTGTAACGCGGAACGGTGGAATCCGTCCGGACCCAGATGGTGTTGAAAGCCGGCTTGTCCGTGGATTTTTGGGGTGACGATGATTTTGTATTCCTTCCCTTTTTTTGAACGGTGACAGGCTCGTAGTCGCGTCCCCGTCAGGTCCCACCGTTGTCAGGTTGACGGGCAGTTCTTGGAGATGGTGATGTGGATGGTCTTGGGGGTAGCGGGAGCCCCCTTCGTCCATTCCAGCTTGCGGGGCTCCATGCGGATAATGTCCGGAATCTGTGCCCGGATGACCAGCTTGTAGGCGGAGCCGTTGGCGTGTACGGTCATGTCTTTGTCCACCGTACCGGAAAAATTGCCGGTTTTCATCACGGCTGTCACGGTTCCGGATTCCCCTGGAGCGTAGGTCAGCTTGTTGTCCCTGACTCCGGCGGTGGTGCAGTCGCAGGAGACGCTGATTTTGCTGATGGTGACGGGAACGCCGGAAGTGTTGGTGAAGGGGAACGCCGCCGTGATGCTGTCCTGGGCCGGGGCCACCTTGACGGGGACGACCGTTTCCTTGAAGGACAGTTCATCCTTGCCGGAAGCGGCGCTTCCGCACAACAACAGGCCTGACAGGATGAAAGTCCGCACGGTCATGATCGTTTCAGGATGGAGTTTCCTCTTTGCTGCGGGAAGAGAAGATGCTGGCGATGAAGAAGATGATCGCCGCCACGAAGATGCAGGAATCCGCCACGTTGAAGGCTGGCCAGCGGTAGTTGATTACGGGAAGGGTGACGTCGATGAAGTCCACCACATAGCCGTTCAGCAGCTTGGTGAAAAAAGCCGTGCGGCTGTTCGTAGGGAAGCAGGAAGCCCTGCACGAGGCGGTCCGTCAGATTGCCGGCCACGCCCGCCAGCAGGAGCACGTAGGCAAGCTTGAGCCATACCGTATGGAAAAAGTTTTTCCGGTATAATACGATGAGGGCGATGATCGCCAGCACGGGGATGCCCAAAAAGACGTAGCTGGGCCAGGCCGTTCCGTTCCCCAGGCCGAAGGCCACTCCCGTATTGTGCACCCTGGTGATGTTCACCATCCCGTCAAGGAAGGTGATGGGTTCCAGATCCCGGAGGCGGTTCAGCGCGTTCACTGAATTCTGGTTCAGGTCGGTGTATCGTGCCATGTCCTCAGCAGGTATGGGACCGTTGGTGAAGAAATCGATGATGCCGCCGGCATGAATGTGCTGAAACCCCGGAAAGCCGGGTATATGAGCATACTTGTGGGTATGCTCGTCCACATAGTTCAGCGGAAAGCGGTGGATGATCCACAGCTTGCTGACCTGGTCCAAAATGTACAGCCCCACGCCCAGCAGGCTCCACCAGAGCCAGCCGAGGCTTTTCTTTGTGCGGGGGGCGGAATCCGTTTCCGTCTGGTTGTCCATGAGTCAGGGAAGAATTGTTTACGGTTCAGGAAAGTACTTCCGAGCAGCGTTCGCAGACGTCTGCACCTTCTTCTTCAGGTTCGTACCGGCGGCATCTCGGGCACATGGCGTGTTCCGTCCTGAGGGCAGTAGCGGCCAGTTCCGGCCCGGTCTGGACACTCAAGTCCGCAATGATGAAGAATTCCGTGCAGAAGGCACGGTCTTCCAGCAGGGCCACCACGTCCTCGCTTTCATTGGAGGGGACGGTAAGCCGGATGTCCGCTTCATTATTTTTGGAGAAGGTTTTGGCCTTTACCTGCTCTTCGATCGCCACCTGGATGACGGATTTGATTTCCAGCAAGCGGGAGACGACGGAGGAGGCTTCCTGCGTATCGTATTCCGGCATGGGGGCGGGAAAGTCCTGCTCATGCACACTGCCTTCGTAACCGGCGTATTCCCAGGCTTCGTCCGCCGTAAAGGCCAGGATGGGGGCCAGCAGGCGGCACAGGGCCTTGAAGATGATGGTCATGGCCGTCAGCGTGGCGCGGCGGCGCACGGAAGTGACGGAGTCGCAGTAAGGCGGTCCTTCGTGGTGTCCACATACAGCGCGGACAGGTCGCTCGTGCAGAATTGGTTGATGACGCTGAACGCCTTGCGGAAGTCATAGGCTTCATACGCCTTGAGCGTTTCACGGATGACGGCGTTGAGGCGTTCCAGAATCCAGCGGTCCAGGATGGGCATGTGTTCCGGGGAGACGGCCTGCGTGGCAAAGTCGAACCTGTTGATGTTGCCCAGCAGGATGCGCAGGGTGTTGCGCAGGCGGCGGTAGGGTTCCGTGACCTGCTTGAAGAGGTCTTCCCCGAAGGGGACTTCATTCTGCCAGTCCACGGAAGCAGCCCACAGGCGCACGATGTCCGCGCCGTATTTGTCGTAATAATAGGCGGCGTCGATGGGTTTGCCGCTTTTCGCGTCGGATTTGGAAGTCTTTTTCCCGGTATCCTTGTCCACCACGAATCCGTGGGTCATCACGGCCTTGTACGGGGCTGTGCCGCGCCAGGCGACGGAAAGCATCAGGGAACTTTGGAACCAGCCGCGGTGCTGGTCCGTAGCTTCCAGGTACAGGTCCGCCGGGGCGTCCAGGCCGGGGCGGGAATCCATGACGGCCATGTGGGAGCTGCCGGAATCAATCCAGACATCCAGCGTATCCTTGCCCTTTTTCCAGGTTTTGGGAAGGCCCAGGCGCTCGCACAGGGCTTCGTCGGAAAGTTCAAACCAGATGTTGGAGCCGTGGGCTTCCACCATGTCCGCGATTTTGCGCACTAGCGCGGCGTCCAGAACGGCCTTGCCGTCCTCGTCAAAAAAGACGGGGAGCGGGACGCCCCAGGTGCGCTGGCGGAGATGCACCAGTCCGGCCGGGCTTCCACCGTGCCGTAAATGCGGTTGCGGCCCCAGGCGGGCAGCCACTGCACCTTGTCAATCTGTTCCAGCGCTTGCGGGCGCAATTTGTCCATGGAGATGAAGAATTGTTCCACCGCGCGGAAGATGATGGGGGTCTTGGAACGCCAGCAGTGCGGGTACTGGTGGCGGTATTCCTCCACGCCGAAGAGGTTGTTGTCCTTTTCCAGCATGGCGATGATGTCCTTGTTGGCGTCAAATACGTGTTTCCCTGTCAGGGCGGGAACACCCACTTCTTCCGTATATTTGCCGTCGTCGTCCACCGGGGAAAGGACGGGCAGCTCGTACTGGCGGCCTACGTTGTAGTCGTCCGCACCGTGGCCGGGAGCGATGTGGACGGCGCCGGTGCCGGTATCCGTCGTGACGAAGTCCGCCAGAATGATTCTGGATGTGCGGGAAAGGAAGGGATGTTGCGCTTCGCAGTTTTCCAGTTCCGCTCCCTGGAATTCACGGATGGTTTCCGCCAGGGCCCAGCCTGTCTTCTGCGCGAACGCGTCCAGAAGCTCTTTCACGATGACGAGGGTTTCCGTCTGGCCGTCCTTCATGAATTTTCCGGCCACATACGTGAAGCGCGGATGAAGGGCGATGCCGACGTTGGCGGGCAGCATCCAGGGCGTGGTGGTCCAGATGACCATGGAGGCTTTCAGCCCCAGGGGATTGTCCAGCAGGGGAAAGCGGACGAACACGGAAGAGCTGACCTTTTCCTTGTAGTCGATTTCCGCTTCCGCCAGCGCGGTGTAGGCCCCGTAGGACCACTGGACGGGTTTGCGGCTCTGGTACACGGCTCCGTCTTCCACCAGTTTGGCGAAGACGCGCAGAATGTTGGCTTCATAGGCCGGGTCCATCGTCAGGTAGGGGTGCTCCCAGTCGCCGAAAACGCCCAGGCGGCGGAAGGAAGTCCGTTGAATGTCGATGAAGCCCCTGGCAAATTCCACGCAGCGGCGGCGGATTTCCGCCGCGTCCAGGTCGCGGGCCTTTTGAACCACCTTGAATTCGATGGGGAGGCCGTGGCAGTCCCAGCCGGGAACGTACGGCGCGGCGTAACCGGCCATGGTTTTGGACTTGAGGATCAGGTCCTTCAGAATCTTGTTCAGGGCCGTTCCCATGTGCACGTCGCCATTGGCGAAGGGGGGGCCGTCGTGAAGGAGGAAACGGGGTGCGCCCTGTTCTATCCTGCGGGACAAAATTCGTTCGTACAGCCCGGTGTCTTCCCACTTTTTCAGGCGTACGGGTTCGTTTTTCGTCAAGTCTCCCCTCATCGGGAAGCCGGTCTCCGGCAACAGGATGGTGTCTTTATAATTCTTTTCGGGCGCACTCATGCCCGGAAAAAGTATCACCCGGTCCGTTTCCGGTCAACCCTCCGCTGTGGCACGGTCCGGGCCTATGCCGTTCATTCCTCCCGCTTTCCGGATGAATCCGCCGCTGCGGCATTCTCCGTTCCGCGGCGCTGTGCGGCGACAGGAAGGATTTCCCGTTCGAAAAGCCATTTTTCGGCGTCTTCCGGCCATTGGTCGGTCGGATTGCCGCGCTTCTCCATGCCGTAGCCGTGACCTCCCCTGGAGTAAAGGCGCAGGGTTACGGGAACGCCTTTGTCCCGGCAGGCTTTTTCCATGAGCTTGCTGTTGGCGGAGGCTACGCCGTCGTCCTGGGCGTGAACGAGGAAGACGGGCGGCGTGTTTGGTGTCACCTGCCGTTCGGCGGAGCACAATTCTTCCAAAGACGGGTCGGGCTTTGAGCCGATGATTTTGTTGCGCGTGCCTGGATGAGTATCTTTTGGGACCATCGTAATAACGGGATAAATCAGCATGGCAAAATCCGGACGGGCCGAGACGGATCTGAGGGGATTGTCCGCTTCTTCCGGAAGTGACTTGGTCCACAATGTAGCGGCCATGGCGGCCAGATGGCCTCCTGCGGAAAAGCCCATGACGCCGATTTTTCCGGGATCGACGCCGAGTTCCCCGGCATGCTTGCGCGTCAGGCGCAGGGCCTGCCGGGCATCCAGCAGGGGACCGGGAAATTTGCCTATGGCATTGTTTTTCTGGGAAACGCGGTATTTGACGACGACACCCACCATGCCATGCTCCGCCGCCCACCGGGCGATATGCACGCCTTCTTTGTCAATGGCCATGAGGGCGTAGCCTCCGCCCGGAAAGATGCACAGGGCCGGTCGTTTGTCCCGGGAACGCCACCCGGCGGGAAAATAAAACTGCATTTGCGCTTTTCCCACGTCCGTGACCCTGGTGGAATCAATGTATTTTTCCTGCATGTCCGCCTCCTTGAGCTCCAGAGGAATCCAGTTGGAGACAAAGGAGGATTTCCCGGATTCCGCGGGCAGTTTTTGAGAGTGGCGGAAAAGGAATCCGCACCGAATGAGGCGGGAACAAAAATCAGCGAGACGGCACAAAAAAGGGATGGAATGTTCATGGTTTGCTGGCAATAGAAATAATGAGTCCGGCGAGACCCTGAACGACTTCCGCAAACTGGGGATAGTCCAGTTTCTCGGCTGTGTCGCTGGTTTCATGGTAGTCGTCACAGCGAAGGAAGGCCGTATCCGTAACGGCGAAGGAGGGAATGTCCTCCTTCATGTAGCCCCAGTCGTCGGACCAGGAAACGCCCTTCATGTAATAGGGAAAGGCGACGGAACGGACCGGGGGAACCGGCTCAGGGCGGCAAACCGTCGGCACAGGAACGGGCGAAGTTTTTCCCGTATTGGTGGACAGGAAAGCCACGTAGTCGCAACGGTCCGGCAGTCCCGCTAGTCCGGCGACCACGGCCGACTTGCGTTTCTTGTTCACCCGCGGAGAATAGCAGCCCAGCGTCTCCAGGGCGATCATGCCGATGACCTTGTCCTTTCCCGGCCGGGCGGCGATGGATTTGGCGTGCACGACGCTACCCATGGCGGGGTTTGGTAAAAGGGCGGTTCTTCGTTGGCGTACGCTGCCAGACAGACGTCGTGAAGAGTGGGGGCCCTGCCAGAATCCGGGCCACCTCCAGCAGGGCGGCTACCCCGGAAGCGTTGTCATTGGCTCCGGGAGTACCTGTGCGGGAAGGTCTTGCGGGGGCCGTGGTCGTGCCAGTTGTCCATGCCCACCTTGGTATCGTAATGCGCACCGATGATGAGCGTCTTCGCGCGGGGAGAAGTGCCTTTTTTCGTGGCGAGAATGTTGTACACGGTCCTGTCCCGTACGGCTCCGTATTCACCGGAGCGGGGAATATGAACGGCCTGGCGCGTGACGGCATAACCCATTCCGGCCAGGGGCCTGTTCAATGTATTGGGCGGAGCGTTCCATGGTTCCTGCCTTGTAGGCGTTGCGTTCCCCGATGGTGTCCGCCAGTTGGAACACATGCGTTCTCAAACGCTCTTCCGTTTGTTCCGTGTTCGGAATATTGCCGGAGCCGCAGGGCTGGAACAGCCGGGTGCAACAGGGGAGGGACAGGAGGAGGGCCATGACGGCCAGGACCGGAAGAAGGCACAGAGAGAGAAGAAGGGGCCGGTTCATAAGGGCGGAAGCGATTGAAACCATGCTAGCCCTGCGGGCGTCTGCTGTCAATGAACATGTTCCGCCGTCCGGAGGCTGGAGGTTATTTCCTGAACCTGTTCCCGGTACTGGCGTAAATGACGGCGAATGTAATAGCGGCGACAAAAGAAACACGGCGATGGAAAGAAGTACGGGACTTTCCAGAATGGTACTGATGATGCTGAGCAGCATGCAGAAAGCCAGGAAAAACATCAACTTGCCGGCGAAGCGGCACAGGGCGCGTTCATCGTACCGTTCTTTTTTCTCTCGGCTCATCAGATTATAACCAGCAATCAGAAAGGAGCATTTCTCCATGGAAAGAATGATTCCGAGGAAGATGAAAACTCCCATGAGCAAAATGGGTACCAGAAGGGGGGAAAGCTGGGCGGTCATATAAATGAAAAGAATGCTGATGGAAACCGTCGCGATAGGGATATTACTGCGGAAAGTAAAGCGGTAGATTAATTTTGAAGGGAAAATGTTCGGAAAAATGTAGAAATGGATGATTGTTTTGATGATTCTTCGTCAAAAATCTACAGCCAGTTTCTGACATAATAATTCTTAGGCCCCATCAATCAGTAGGCTTTAACCCATTGAATTTCAAAAACAATAAGTTAAAATGTGATGATTCATAATATTCTTCCCGGCAACAGGATTCAAAGGAATCAAAAACTCTTGAACAAGTTTCCGGAGTCATATTTACGGTATTTAGCCAGGTTGTGTTGACGTCTGCCTTCTTCTCAACGAGGCATCCCCACAAATAACAGTGATTTGCCTTTTTTCTTTAGTGGAGGAAACGGGTTCATCTTTAAGACAGGGGTGCTGAAAGGCGTGTGTTTGATATCAGGCAGAATATTTGTAGGATATTCACAGTATCTATCATTTCTCGAAGGCAGTTTTAGGTCTGCCTCCAGGGAAGTGCCCTGAATCTTCTGGCCACAGGCGTTACTTGATCAAGAATCGGATTTTTCCCGGTTTTCTGTCTCAATTATTCGGAGCAGCTGTTTATTTCCTCAACATTTTACTGTCTTGAATGTCATTTCGAGAATTGCTTTGACCTTTTCCAGAGCATCTTTTTCTTTTTGTGTTCCTTCTCTTGGTGTTCTGTGCAAGTAACATATCCCTAAAATGAACTAAGCTTTGGGAACCTTTGTTGTGCCGTTTTCCGATACTACATGAAGGCTTGCCTCGCGTTTTTCTCTACACCTTTTTCCAAAGCTATTCTCGGACTTCCCTGATGGTCTGCTTGGACAGGCTATTATTGTTTGCGGATACGATTAATAACCATGTAATCACCCTGTTGTGAATGAACTACCGTAGCATAAAAATAATAACCATTTGTTTCCCAATTGCTATAGAATGCATATTGTGCTTTTGAAATTTTTTTGTTTTATTTTTATACATACTATTTTCGATGTATTTTACAGTATCTTTTAAGGGGGGATCTCCAGCATGCTTTATTATCGAAGGCATGTTGACTGAAACAGGCGAAAACAAAGTCCAAGCATATAGGCCTCATACTTTACGTCGCGTTCTTTTTCCTCCGCCATCAGTTGCAGAGAATTATCGTAGTGTCAGGGAAAGAAATCCCAGTATGTTTGTTTAGTTCATGGATATCCCATGAATCTTGTTCAGAGTCACATGCTGCTATTAAAATAATATAGAAAGCAGATAAGAGTTTGTATAAATTTTTATGCCTTTTTTTTTTCATCGTCCTGATTGTTCTGATTCCCATCCGTTAGTTATTTGAGAAACTTGTCCTTTTTCCATTTTACAGTTTTTCACTGAACCACGCATGTCAAACTCACGTGCAAGACCTTGTCTATGAAATTCTCCCATAAATTCATCAGTCACAACATGACCCAAAATAGTTACTTGTTTGCCTCCATCCCAATTATAGCGGTCATAAAATTATATTCAAATTCTAGAGTATATTCATCTTTACAGACTACCACTGTTCCTTTTCCCCATGCTTTATAGCCTCCAACAGCATAGAACCAATTTAAATTTTCTTTTTTAAATTGTATCCGGTAGATACACTTCCTGATGTAACATTATATTTTCCATCAGAAAGAGTTTCAATAAATATTTGAGCAGCATGGAGCTCTTTTTCGTAGAGGCTTTTTTGCAGGATATTGAGGGCTTCAACACGGTTATATGGGACTTGTGTTCCTTGTAAATAGATGCCGGCCAAGGCACGAGCCGCACAATCGTTTCCTGTTTTCTCCAGAGATTGGAGGTTTTCTACAATTTTATTTACAGGAATATTTGAGTTGTCGAGGAGGCTATAGACATTACTTTCTTTTTCGGCGGGGTTGAAAAAATCATTTTTCCAATCGTAGAAATCGTCGAGAACCAGTCTGAAAGGTTGTGAATTTTTCTTCTTCACGAATTTGTATATCACCTAATGTATTGAGTTCTGCAGTCCCTATTGAGCATATGAAGAAATAGAAAAGATATAATATATATTTAATCATATTTTGATGAAGTTTAAATTTTGTATATATTATATTATAATCTGATATTCAAAGTAATAACGTTGGTGTTGAATCAAATATTTAGAAACTCTATCACGCCTGTTTTTTGTTGCCTGTTGGGCCATGGAGATCACGACCGGCATTTTGGATTCGTGAATTTCACTGTCATGCATCTATAATTCTTGCAAAGGATTTAGCTTTAACAGGACTAGAATCTTGTTTCAATCTTTTTTCTGCTACTTCACGTTTTTTACTAATATGCATACATCTAATCTAGAATTATTAGATATTTGGTTCCCAAAGGAAGTGTCCTAGATCATTTTTCCATAGGCGTCATAGGAGAATTCTCGAATTCCTGAGGTATCACAAACCAGGGAAGATAGGCGGTGGTGGTGCCCGCCGGATCGATGGCTTTTGACGGAGTACCATCCGGTTGCTCTCATAGAGAACGCACATCATCAAACGCCTCGTTAGCTCAGTTGGTAGAATAGTTGAGTTGACTCTTAATCAATTTGTCCACGGTTCCAGCCTGTGACGGAGTACCATTTAAAGAGATGCCCGGCCAATCTGGCAGGACATCTCTTTTTATTTGAGTAAAATAATTAGTTAATTCTTTGCTTAATTCGTTATTTCAACTGGCTTTAAGATTTATTTTTAAGTTTTTCTTATCTGACAATATTTTGTCAATTTTATTTACTTTAAATGGAATTCCTTGGTATATTAACATGTCCGCTCCTTCTTTATCATCAGAGTGTCCATACCAATACAATTGGCATTTACCAATATATAAACAGCACTAGGTGCTAGAGTAAGCTCTGTTCTAAAACTATCAATTTTTCCTTTCTTCATATACATTGTGGCCTGTTTTTTTTAATGCATTGATAATTAGATTTTTTCTACTGGTGTAAAATGAAAGGTATCTTCTTTCTTTCCGGAGAAAAAGAACCCAGATATTCTCTGGTCTTTTTCATGGAGTGCATCGTATAATGCTTCGTTAAGTTGGATAATATCCTCAAGGTTATTTTCTGAATAACCCACGTGACAAATAAAACAACTAAAAATGATAGATATAATTTTTTTTCATAAAGATTAAGATTGAGGTTTAAATTCTGAAAATGATAACTCTGAACCAATTCCTTGCGGTAATAAAGAGGTTGGATCACCAATATTGACACTTTTTCCATTTATTATTTTGGTAATTTTTTTGTAAAACCTTTGAATGTAGCGGATTGTCGTCTTCTCCAATAGCAGCATAACCATTTGGAGCGTAAACAGTGCACTTACTTTCATTAGCTATTTTTTGAGGTAATACTCCCAATCCCACCTCGCAAGATACTAAATAGATAAAACATTTACTGCAGAACGTCTCTTCATTTTTAAGAGCTTTTACCATTTCAGTAACATTTCCTTCATAAATTCTATTAGCTTTTTTTGGATCTGTACTGTTATTCCAAATTATCGTTTCTCCTGGTTTTGGAACAATTACCATTTCACCAGGGTTTCCGTGCATAATAAGAGTAAGATTTTCGATGCAGCAAAAACAATTTACTTCATCATCAATTTCATTAATGATACCTTTAAAAGTGTATTCTTTAATTGTTCTTTCAGCATCTGATTTTGATTTTTAGATCAGGTGTGGCATTGATAACAACATCTTTGCCAAAAAAATATTTTTTCCTGTTATTTCAATATTTATCAAAGAATTATTTCCAAGGAACCCATATAAATGCTGTCCTCCCTGTTCCTGAATAGGGTCTCGATTGATCCATCTGCCGTCGGTGGGGTTGAGGTGGCGGTAGTTGTAATAAACCAGTCCCAGCTCGTCGTCCGTGTACTCACAGGAAAATCGGAATTATTGGTATGGACCACGTCTCCTTCTGCCGTAAGCATGCCTCCGAAGGAGAGTATTCGTAGCGCGCCTTTCGTTCATGCTGTTCCCCGAAGACACAAGTGACGTTTTTCAATGCATCATGCATGAAGTAGAGGTTCTCTTTACTTCTATCCCTTTCTCTTTCCAGCATGTCATCATCAGGAGGCGCGTGGCTATCGTCTCTGTGGGGTCCCATACGTAGTCCTTTACCAGCACTGGCTGTGGATGCATCAAATCCAGTTCGGCCACCTGCAGGTAACCCCGGTATAGGTAATAAGCGTGGCTGATGGTTGTCCCATTGACAAGTACCTTCTTCTCAAAGCGGCGTCCTTGATAGTCATAGCCGCAGGACACGACAGTGCGGCCATCTTCGCTGGTAAAGGAAACAGGCCTGTCATTGCCATCGTAGCAAACATTCCAGATACCTGTGGAGGTTTTTATTCTGATCTGGTTGCCGTCCGCATCATAGACGGGGTCAAAGGAAGCATCCGCCTGAATTATGTTTGTGTACTGGTTGAGCCTGTTAGTTCCGTAGGATGTTTCTTCTTCCAGCTCCCGGACGATCTTGCGGTTGCCGATGTTGTCGTACTGGTAGGCAAAGTTGCCTCTTTGCTGGAGCTCATCATTGACAAGTTCACTTCTACTGTTGTAGGTGAAGTCTCTGGTGGTCGCCATTGTAGAAGTATCCCAGGAGTCCCGGCGCTGGATCGGGCGCATCAAGTGTGGTCGTACTGGTAGACATGTCCGGCCAACATGTCGCCAGTCCCGGCATCCTCATAACCGATGGAGGCCAGGAGATTGATCCTGGGATGGTAAGTATTCCTGCGGACCATGCCGTTGGGATAGGATAATTTGTTGAGGAAGCCGCTGGTTTCGTCATACTCCCACGTAAAAGGAGTACCCAAGCCTTCCATATTCATACTCATCATGTCACCTTTATGGTCATAGTCAAGAGAGGAGTACTGCACGGTGCGGGTACCGATCATCAGGCGGTATCCGCAGGAACGGCCGAAGGCGTCATACTCTTCCTGGATGCAGCTTTTCCGCAGTTCCAAAGGAAGTCTCCTGGATCATTCTCCCATAGACGTCATAAGAGATTTCTCTGGTTCCTGAGATATCGCAAACGGAAACCATTTGACCAAGGTGGTTGTAGGCAAAATCCCATTCTGGAGTACTATCACTATGAGTGACTGAGACAAGTTCCCCGGTGAATGGGGCATAGGTATAACTGGTAATGATGCCTCGGGCCTTGGTGAGTGTTTCCAAACGGTTGAGCCTGTCGTAGGTTTTGGAAACACAGGAGCCGTCGGCATAGGTTTTCTTGAGTTCCAGTCCCGTGGCCGTGTCGTAGAGCCAGGTGGTGGTATCTCCATCGGTACGACTTGTAGGATCGGTGGTGATGTCTTTTCATCCACCCTGAACGTGGTCAGAGCAATCATGTGATTACTCTCATCATAAGCGAAGCAGGAGGGCTGGACGGCTGTACCGTACTCGGCAATCTTTCTGCCCCGGATATCGTAGGAATAGCAGGTGGCGCCTCCCAGAGCGTTGGTGATGCAGGCAGGGGCGTCACAGCAGGGGGAGTAGGCAGTGGAAGTGATATTGCCTTGTGCGTCGGTTGTCCTGATGGCGCGTTCGGCCAGGTCGGTTTCGATGGCAGTAACATTGCCTCTGGCATCGGTTTGCTTCAGCATCATTCCTGTGGAGGCATAGGACCGTTCCTGTGAAGAGTGGATTCCTGCATAATTGGTTTGGCTTATGGTAAATCCATCCACTACAAGGGATTCAGCCACGATATCCGAAGTGGGAATGCGACTGAGCTGGGTACGCTTGGAGGGAGCGGTGTATTCCGTCCACTGAACACCCGCTGACCGTACACGTCGAAGGAAAGAGCCTTGCTTTCCACTACAGGGTCCAGTTGAGAGACCATGGTTTCGGTAGTCTGTGTGAGAGGCAGCCCCTCGGCATTATAAGTTATGGAGGTTTGTACCTGATAAATACCGTCTTTCCGTATCTGGTAGCAGGAGGAACTTTCCGATATCCTGTTTTTAGCGGGATCACCCGGATGCAATTGATCCAGAAGAACAGTCTGTTTTACAGTTTGGCCCAGTTCATTGTATTCCGTTAAGGTGGGAGCCATCTCTTCTGTCTGGGTACGTATGCGCTGCCCTTTGCTATTATAAGTGTTACTGGTGACAATGAAACCTTCCAAAGTATTGGGCTGTTCCTGTCGGATAGTTTGACCGAATCCATTTTGAAGAGTTTGGGAAAGAACGACTCCCTGGGGACAGGGTGGTGGTAAGAATCCCTTCTTGCGTCAACTCAAGCTGGGTTTCCATTTCCCGCTGTCCGGTTCCTGTCTGCAGAATGGTAGTGCCGTCATAATAAGTTTTGGTAATCAAGGTAGCACCTGAAGGAGTGGTTACAGTAGTGGTGAGTAGATCCTCGTTGTATTGAGTACTGGTCACACGTCCAAGGATATCGGTTGTGGAAACAACCCTTCCCAAGTCGTCGTATTGGGTACTTTCAACCGTCGTCAGAGCGCCGACATCCTTTCGTGTGGAAATAATCCTGCCATCTGCATCCCTGATATAGGAAATGATAGTTTCAGGAGTGGTTTCCGTGGCCGAGCGGATGGTCTCCACCAGTTGCTTGGCTGAGTTGTAGCCGTAGCTGATGACCACTCCGTCTTCATCGATTTCCCTCAGAGGCCCACAGCACATCCACTCCGTCGTGCTGGTTCTGCCATTACCTCTTGTAGTTTTGGCAAGTTTGAGCTCGGCATCGTATTGGTAGTCTTCGGAAGAAATCAGAGACCAATTTTCACCTGTATGAACATACTGTTCTTGTCTGGTAATTGTACCGTTCTCAGCAATGTACTCAACACTCCGGGTACTTTGGCCGGGAACAATGCTCCCGTTTGCCTGGACGGTTGTCGTTACCTTGTGGATGGCTCCGTATTCTGAAGAGGCTTCATAGGTATAGACGGTCTGAACGCCGTTGATGCCCTGGCTCATCTTCTGTCTCCCCCGGGCATAAGGGTACTGCGCTGCTTCTCAGTAGGTTTCCGAGACGCTTGTGTGAACCTGGTCGGAACCCAAAGCCGTTTCTGTCACTGTGGTCCGGTTGATTTCAACGCTATCTTCATAGGTATAGCTCCTTTGGCTTAGAACGGTTTCGGTTCCGTCCTGGGCAATGATGATTTCCCTTTCCGTTGCCGGCCTGAAATCGTTGAAACGCAGGTCGGCATACGTGGTGCGCGTCCCTTTTTCTCCCCCTCCGGCCCACGGTGTTGCTTGCAGAATGACGCGTCCCTGGTCGTCGTACTCGTAGCGCGTGTAGCCTCCGTCGGGCTGGATTTCCAGAGATACCCGGAACTGGTCGTTATACGTGTAGAGTGTCGTTTGGGCCAGGGGAGTATTGTAGCCTTCCGTCCTGCTGATGGTCAGCCAGCCGCCGTCCGTGCTCTTCTGGACGGTGCGGACGCAGGATACGGGTGTTTCCTCGTTGATCTTGCGGTAGCTCTCAATCATCTCCCACTTGCCCCCGGGCAGCGAGTTGCGCTCAATCCGCCGTACGATGCGCTCGTCCCCTTCACCCTGGGTGATGGTTACATTGTTGCCTTCCACTTTCCGTTCTGTATGGAAGGCGGCCATGCCCTGCCTCTGCTCGGTGATGAGCATCACGGGTGCTCCATCCTTGAGAGTATTTTCATAGCTGACCGTCTTGTAGGGAGTCCCGGAAGCAGTTACGCTCCGGGCGGTTTTGTTCACCTGGGAGGGGGAGTACCACTCCAGGGTGAGTTTGTTGCCCTCAGGCACTGCCTGGAGAAGACCCTGCGACTGGGACCAGATGCTCTGGATGGCGCCGGTGGAGGGATGGCGGTTGACCTGGAGTTTGGCAGCATAGGCTTCCGCCGTGGTTTCCACCCCGGAAGAAGAAATCAGGGAAACAACCTTGCCGGTGGAAGCCGAGAAGCGCAGGGTGCTTCCATTGCTCTGGACCATGTCCAGATAAATGGGATTTCCGTCCGTACAGGGAGACTTGTCCTGGTTGAGCAGCCGGACCCTGTAGTTGAGCTTGCGAGAACCTCCGGAAACGGGAGCGTCGGCGCTTCCGGCGGCGGCGCGGAAAGAGATGGAGCTGCCGGTGGGGCGCTTGACAGTTGCCTGGCGGGAAGCGGAGTCCCAGGAGCAGGTCCATTCGAGGGGATGCTTGTAGCGCAGTCCAATGGAGCATTGAGGATTGGCCCGGAAACTGAAGGAAGCTGCGCCGCCTCCTTCACCCCCGCCTCCGGAGTTTTCCCCGCCGACTTCCAGCATGCCTTCACAGTCGTCGGCATCATCCGGGTTGCCGCCGAAGGAGTGGCCTCCGGCAGAGTTGGGTCCTCCATTCTTGTCACACTCGGATTGAGCGCTTTCCTCCTCGCATTTGCAGGAACAGGGGCACGGGCAGCCTTCTTCTTCGGGTCCGCTGGAGGAAGAAGAGAGGGAACTGGAGCTGGAACTGGAGCTGGAGCTGGAACTGGAACTGGAACTGGGAACTGGAACTGGAACTGGAGCTGGAACTGGAGCTGGAACTGGAACTGGAACTGGAACTGGAACTGGAACTGGAACTGGAACTGGAGCTGGAGCTGGAGCTGGAGCTGGAGCTGGAACTGGAACTGGAACTGGAACTGGAACTGGAACTGGAACTGGAGCTGGAACTGGAACTGGAACTGGAACTGGAACTGGAACTGGAACTGGAACTGGAACTGGAACTGGAGCTGGAACTGGAGCTGGAACTGGAACTGGAACTGGAACTGGAACTGGAACTGGAACTGGAACTGGAACTGGAACTGGAACTGGAGCTGGAGCTGGAGCTGGAGCTGGAGCTGGAACTGGAACTGGAACTGGAACTGGAACTGGAACTGGAACTGGAGCTGGAACTGGAACTGGAACTGGAACTGGAACTGGAACTGGAACTGGAACTGGAACTGGAGCTGCTTGACTTGGGATCAAACTCAAAATCAAACCCTCCTCCTTCCGAAGAACTGCTTGAAGTACCCTCATCCTCTTCATCCCGATAAAGATTGACCAGGGTGATGACTTCCTCCCCTTCCTTGTCGGAGGAGTCGCATTGGGATTGAGGTAGGAATTGATATCGGGCGCCTCCGCCTTGTCGGAAAGAACGGCGATGCAGAACTCCTGTCCGGAGCCCAGGGCGGGGTGGTATTCATGGACGATTTGGCACCAGTAATACCCCTGTTCCAGCACGACGATCTCCGGCTTCACGGAAAGGTCCTTTGCTTCGCTGGTCAGTTCCACATTCTTGAAGGGAATGGACAGGAGATGGAGGAATCGGCGTCAGGGAGAGGAAATAGGTACCGCGTTTCATGATCTTGAGGTACCCGGTCCATTCATGGCGAGTGTCATCGGAAGCGGAGCGAGGGAGATGAGAACGGGGCGGTGATGCCGTTGACGTAGAAGTCGGCCTGTGGGAGGCCGTTGGCGAACATGGGAACGAAGGGATAACGGGGTTCCTGGGTAATTTGGGTATTATTCATTGTCTTGTAAATCAGGATTGTTAAGTGATTTGCAGACAATGTGAACTACCGGTCGCCCAAATGAAAGACGCCTGATACGTTAAGAACTCATTTCATTTTTGAAATGGAAGGCAATACTCAGAAAAAAGAACTTATTCCTTCCAAGAAATTTTCTAGAAATACCGAAATTAAAATAAAAATTACGTTGGAATCACCGCCTTAATTACAGTCGATTACCAGAACAGGAATTTATTCCATTTAAAAAATCCTTCTCCTGATTACGTTAAAGTTTTAACTTTTAATGACACGGATGGGAGTGGCCTACCTGGTTTCAGAACCGGAAATAGCAGGAGCAGAACCAGGCGATAATCAGCAGGCCGCACGTGAATTCAAGCAGAAGCCCCGTAAGCATCCCCAGGGCGGCGCCTGACCCGGCCTTGAATGCGGCGGCAATGTCCTTGCGGGCGAAAATAAGTTCGGCCAGGAGCGCCCCAGAAACGGCATGACCAGAAGGCCGACAATAGGGGGGAACAGGATGGCGCCCACAATGGCTCCGATGATGGCGCCCCAGATTCCTGCCGAGGTACTGCCATTTTTTGGCTCCATGCCGCCGGAAATCTTGTCAATGACGAGTCCTCCCGCGACCAGAAGCGCCAGCACGGTCCACTCCCACCACGCCAGGGAGTGGCTGCCCATGATTCCTGCCAGATGCAGCCGGCCGCAATGATGATGATGCCGGGCAGCATGGGAATAAGTGTGCCGATCAACCCCATACCGAACAGGAGCAGGGTGACGCACCAGATGAGGGTTTCAGAAAGTACCGGGGGCATGCTTTCGTTCTTAGCAGGAAGCGGGAGATGTGGCAAGGATTCTGCCCGGCTTGCGGCATGACGGAAAAACACTGTCCGCCTGATGAATTGCTGTTGCAGTTTCCATAGGCTGGGTATACAATGGCCGCCTATGTTTTTTCCCGGTTCTTTTTACGGAACGGAGTCCTGTGCTCCTGCGCTCTGCTTATGGGAACGTTTTCTTTTTCCGCCGCGGTTCCGGGAGGAGATTCCGCCGCCATCCGGAAATTGTCCGTCCGTTGAAAGCGAAGGTGGGCGTTTCCGCCGTCATGTTGGACACGGGCGAATCCGTCTCTGTGGGGGACGAAGCTTTTTACCCCATGCAGAGCGTTTATAAATTTCCGCTGGCCCTGTCCGTGCTGAAGCGGGTGGATCAGGAAGTTCTGAATCTGGACCAGAAGGTGCACGTGACCAGGGACCAGCTGCCGGAAAAAACATGGAGTCCTTTGAGGGACCGCTTTCCGCAGGGCGGAGAATTCCGTTAAAGGAATTGTTGCGTTTTTCCGTGCAGGAAAGCGACAATAATGCCTGTGACATCCTGTTTTCCCTGATAGGAGGCCCCGCAGCCGTTCAAAAGGATTTGAAGGAATGGGGGTGGAAAACATGAATGTTAAGTACACGGAAGCGGACACACACCGGAATCATGAATGGCAGTATTCCAATTCCGCCCGTCCCTCCGCCGTGACCTTCCTGTTCCGGATGTTTGACGAGGGGAAGATATTGAAAAAGGATACAGCTTTTCCTGTGGGATATGATGGCTTCCTGCGCTACAGGGGCGGAGCGGTTGAAGGGCCTGCTGCCGAAGGAATACGTGGTGGCGCACAAGACCGGAACGGAGGAGCGTTGCCGGACGGCGCCGTTTCCGCCATCAATGACGCCGGGATCATTGTACTGCCCGGCGGCAGGAGAATGGCCGTGACTGTTTTCGTGATGAATTCAAGGATTCTCCCGCCGTCTGCGAGGGACGATCGCTTCCGTAGCCCGCTGGCTGTGTACGGAATGGGAAGCCGCCGGAGGCGTTAAGAAGTGAACGTCCGGGCCGGGACATGTTTTAAGCTTGGAAAGGCCGCGTGCATCAGGCAAGGTGTGCCGCGTTATTCATGAAGAACCTATTGAGCCGGTACATCAGTCTGAGTCTGGCGCTGCGGTATTTGAATCCGCTGCGCACGTTCTTTTCCATCATCACCCTGATCTGCCTGCTGGGCGTTTCCCTGGGGGTGATGGTGCTCATTGTCGTGTTGTCCGTCATGGGCGGTCTTCAGAAGGAAATTCAGGGCAACCTGTTCGCGCATTCCCCCCACGTGCAGGTATGCTACAGAAATGACTTCGGCGTCCGTGAAGTGATTCCGGACTGGGTGGAGCTGAGTGACAAGCTCAGGGCACGTTCCCGGCGTCCAGTCCACGTATGCCCTGATTGAGGATTATGCGCTGGTGGACGTTCAGGGGAAGCAGAGGCCCTGCTTTTCCGCGCCATTGATACGGAAAATGCGGCACAGCTTGAGGATTTGAAGCATTTGATCGTTTCCGGAAACGCCGATTTGGACATGGGGGAAAAGGCGGTCATTTCTTCCATCGTGGCGGAGAACATGGGCCTGAATGTGGGCGATACCGTGCGCGTGTACACCACCCGGAATTTTCAGGAAATTTCACACGCCTACCAGCAGACGGAACTGCCTCTGCTGGCGGAAAAAACGCCGCGGAGCTGAAGGATCTGAAGAAATGGGGAAAATCCCTGAAAGCGGAGCAGGGGCGTGAAGAGGCGTCCCAGGCGTCCGTGGACCAGGCGTTCGCCACTTTGAACAACCTGTTGGCCGTCCCCCGCCGGGATACGGAACGCTCCAGTCTGCTGGATATGATCGGCCTGCTCAATGAAGGGGAGGCCCTGGAGGGAGGCAAGGTGGCTTTTCCGGAAGGTACGGGCAAGGAATGGGAAGCCGTTTTGGCCGAATTCTCCGCCGAACAGCGCAATGAGGCGGACATGGAATGCTTCCGAAAAATCAAGGAGCTGGTGATGCCCAAGGATTTGGAAGTCATCGGCATTTACCGCGCCTCCCAGCACACGCCCAGCCCGGATTTGTTCATTCCTCTGGTCATTGGCCAGGAATTGCTGGGGTATGAGGACGATGTGGTACAGGCCGTGGCCCTGCGCGTGGATGATCCCTACCATGTGGAGACCATGCTGGCGCCCGTGATGCAGGCTCTGGAAAAGGAGAAGCCCGCTTCCTCCTGGGTGCTGGAAACCTGGCACGACCGGTTCAATTCATGGTTTGAACTGATGCAGAAGGAACGCATGATGATGAGTTTCGTGCTGTCGTTTATTTCCCTGATATCCGCGTTTTGCATCATGGCGGTGATGTTCACCGTCTCCATCCAGCGCAAACGGGAGATTGCCGTCATGAAGGCTTTGGGCGCCACGCCGTTCCAGGTGGTGCGCGTGTTTCTGTGGCAGGGTGTGATCATCGGTTTTATAGGGGCCCTTCTGGGCGTCGGTCTGGGGCTGCTGGTGCTGGAGTACCGCATGCAGATTCAGATGTTCCTGGCGGGCATCGGCTTTGATCCGTTCCCCGTGGCTTTCCATGGAACGGCAAACATTCCGGTAGTGATTGACTGGACGGAGATCGCCTGGCAGGGGGTGAAAGCCTTTGTGATGGTCGTCGTGGCCTCCATCATTCCCGCCCTTATCACGGCGCGCCAGGACCCGGCCCGTTCCCTCCGCAGCATGTAAACGGAAGCGACTCATGGATATTTACTGGATTCAGGATCACGAAAAAAGGGGCCTTTGCCGGAGGTGGAAGTCATTTCCATGCTGGAGGCGGGCCTGATCCCGGAAACCGTCCGCGCCTGGCATGTCGGGTGTGACGAATGGGTGCAAATACGTGAACTGCCCGTGATGAAGGAAATGTTTGACCGAAAAGATGAAGAGAAACGCCGAACCATGCGGGAAAGCGCTCCGGGAGAGGATGGGGAGCTCCCCGGGCCGGAGGAGCCCGGCGATGAACGTTCCATGGCGGAGACCGGAGAAGGATCTCCGGAGGCGGAGGCCGGGGTGGTTTTGGTCGTTCCTTACCCTTACGTCCGTTTTCTGGGAAGGATGGCGGACGTGATGATGCACATGACGGTGTATCTGGCGTTGCTGAGGCTGTTAGGCGTGGGATTCCAGCCCGGACTGCTGCCGGGCACGTATGAAGCCCTTCTTTACATCTGCCTGCCGATGACGCTTATTGAGGGCCTGTTCCTGAGCACGCTGGGTACGACGCCTGGAAAATCCATGCTGGGTGTTTCCGTGCGTGACTATTTGGGAAACCGGCTGTCTTTCTCCACGGCGTTCCGGCGCGCCCTGTTCGTGATGGTGTTGGGTCTGGGGTGTTTCGCCCCCTACCTTGACGATGCTGGCCCTGTTCTTTTCCTGGTGGTGGGTACGCCGTTTCGGCTTTACTCCGTGGGACAGAAGGCTGGGGACGACGGACGTGTTGAACGAGCCTCTTTCCTTCCCGCAAGGTGGCCATGACCGTGGCCCTGATCATCCTGTGTTTGCAAATCATGTACTTCCTGGTTCTCCCCTGGCTTCCGGACATGGAGGCCTATGTGCAGGCGTCTTCCCAAATGTGACAAAAAGGCCGTTTTTGCGGGATTTAGTCTTTTCATCACCTGAAATTGTCTCATACTTGTGGCGCCATGCCAGAAATACACCCAACGGCAGTAGTGCATCCTACTGCGGAAATTGCGGATGATGTTAAAATAGGCCCTTTTTGCGTTGTCGGGGAGCAGGTGAAGCTGGGGCCCGGATGCGTGCTTCACAGCCACGTGGTCATTGACGGCCCGTCCTCCTTCGGCAGCGGCAATGAATTTTTTTCCGTTCTCCGTAATCGGCCTGAAGAGCCAGGATTTGAAGTACCGGGGCGAACCTACTTATCTGGAAGTGGGGACAACAACGTTTTCCGGGAAAACGCCACCATCAACCGGGCTACGGATATTGGCGGCAGAACGCGGATTGGGAACAACAACCTGTTTCTGGTATCCTGCCATGCCGGCCATGACTGCCAGATCGGCAACCACGTCATCTTCTCCGGCTTTGCCACGGCTGCCGGGCATGTAACGGTGGGGGACTACGCCATTCTGGCGGGTTGCTGCGCCGTGCACCAGTTTGTCCGGATTGGGGAACACGCCATGGTGGGCGCCGTGGCCCGCGTGGCCCAGGACGTGCTGCCCTATACCATTGTGGAAGGCCATCCCGCCGTTACGCGCGCGCCGTCAATTCCATAGGCATGCAGCGGCGCGGTTTTTCAGAGGAAGACCTGCGGGCCGTGCGCATGTGCTATAAGAAGCTTTTCGTCAACAAAAAACTGACGGTGCATGAGGCCATCGAGGAACTGTTGCAATCTCCTTACGGGGAAAATCCCTGCCTGCAGCGCATCATTGAATTCGCGCAGACGTCGGAACGCGGATTCTGCCACTGAGGCCATGAAAACGGGTTTTGTCTTTGACCTGGACGGAACGCTTGTGGACTCCATTCCCGGCATTGCCCGCGGATTGAACCTGGCTCTGGAGTCCCTGGGATACCCGGAACATTCCGTAGAAGCGATTCGCGGAATGGTTGGGCGGGGCGCCCGGGAGCTGTGCCTGGCCGCCTTGCGTGGATATTTTAACGGACCCGTTCCGGAATCCGCCTTTGAAGCCTTGCATGCGGGTTTTATGCGGGAATACCACCGACATACCTGGGGAAAACGGAACGGTTCCTTATGCGGGCATTTGTGAGATGCTCCTGCAACTGGCGGAAGAAGGCCATCCCCTCGGCGTTCTGTCCAACAAGCCGCACGTGGTGACCGTGCCTCTGGTGCATCACGTCTTTCCGGATGTGCCTTTCCGGACTGTAATGGGTTTTTCCGAGCGTTTTCCCCGCAAGCCGGAACCGGATTCCCTGCTGTCCATCGTCCATGAATGGGGCAGGAAACCGGAGAAGGCATGCATGGTGGGAGATTCCGCCCACGACGGCAATACGGCCGTGAATGCCGGTACCCGGCTGGTCCTGGTAGGGTGGGGGTACAGTACCCGTGCCGCCCTCGACGCTTTCCATGTGCCTGTGTGCGGTTCCGTGCAGGAGCTGTCCTTTTGCCTGGAACATGAAGAAAACCTGCCATTTCCGGTTCTGAAACAGGGGGACGAGGTTTCCGAATAGGCCGGAGGCCTGGTGCAGAAAGCTTTGCGCAAAGCTTCTTTTTGTCCGTTTTCACTCTTCTTCCTGAACGTCTGTGCCCTTTGCCCGGAGGGTGATGTCTTCCAGGCTGGAAGGCAGGTCCTTGGAGGACGTGACGCCCAGATTCTTCAATTTCTGGGCCCGCGGAATGAACCGGTGCTCAAAGGAGGAAACGGTCTTGTTGTACTGGTTGACCGCCTGGTTCAGGCTTTTGCCCAGGGAGGAAAAATGCCCGGTGAGGATGGCACAGGTATCGAACAGGTCCGTTCCCGCCTCGGAAATCTTTTTGGCGTTGTCCGCCAGTTGTTCCTGTTTCCAGCCGTAGGCGACGGTTTTCAGCAGTGCGATCAATGTGGAGGGTGTGGACAGGATAACCCTGTTTTCCGCGCCGATTCGATCAGGGACGGGTCCGCTTCCAGAGCTGCCTGGAAAAAAGCTTCTCCCGGCAGGAACATGATGACGAATTCAGGGCACGGCGAAAACTGGGCGAAGTAGTTTTTGGCGCTCAATTGTTGCAAATGCTTTTTCACGTCCGCCGCGTGGCGGCTCATCCTGGCTCCGTTCTTCCTGCCTGTCCGTCTCTCCGGCATGGAGGTAGGCCGTCATGGGCGCCTTGGCGTCAATGATGATGGAGCGCCCTCCCGGAAGATGGATGACCATGTCCGGGCGGATTCTATCCTCCTCCCGGGAACGGGTCTGCTGCGTGGTGAAATCGCAGTATTCCACCATGCCCGCCAGTTCCACCACGCGGCGAAGCTGGAGTTCTCCCCACTGGCCGCGGGCGTTGTTATGGTGCAGGGCCTGGGAAAGTCTGGCTGTTTCGTTCTTCAGGGCCTCATTGCCGGAAAGGATGTAGCGTATCTGGGTTTCAGGTCCGCATAAGCGCCCACGCGCTCCTTTTCTATTTCTCCCAGGCGGGACTGGACCAACTTGAGGAGTCACTCACCGGCTTGAGCAGGGACTCAATGGCCTGCTTTCGGGATTCCAGATCATGCCTAGCCTGCTGGTGCTGGTTCTGGGACGCGTTTCCGCCAGGTTGAGGAATTGTTTTTCCGAGTTGCGAAGGACTTCCGCACTGATGCCGGCAAAGGAATTCCTGAGCACTTCTTCCGCGGTGCGGAGCATCTGCGTCCTGTCCTCCGCCCGCTCCCGCCAGGAGAGGGATTCCGCCTCCAGGCGGACGGAACGGTCCCGGTAGCGCAGCAGGGCGACCAGAAGCGCCAGGCAGGCAAGCAGGAGCAGGGCGGCCAGAAGCCAGGGAATGAAGGGGGAATCATGGAAGATGGTGGATCAGATGGGGGTGGCGTAGGGAATGCCGTCCGTTTCATCTACGGGTTCGGCCAGCGGAATGTTGTCATCGGAACTGTCGAGCGGCTCTGCATAGGGAATGTCTTCTTCCGTGCCCGGCTCCGCAAGGGGAATATGCTTTTCACACATTTTGGCAGGGGCCTCGTAGCCTACCGTTGTTTCATAATAGGCCGTTTTGGCGTATTGGCAGCCGGAATGGGCCAGCTGGTTGGATTCCCGGCATACGAGAACGGCCTGGCCTTCCGAGGCTGCCCTGGTGCGGATCGCGTTGAAGGGATAGCCTTCCTTTTGGGAGGCCAGCATGATATCCGTCCAGATGGGAAGAGCCAGCGTGCCGCCGTACCCTTTTTCCAGAATTTTGGTGGCGGTGTCAAATCCCACCCAGACGCTGCATGTCAGGTTGGAGGTGTAGCCTGCAAACCAGGCGTTCGTGTAATTGTTCGTAGTGCCTGTCTTGCCTCCGCACGGCGCCTTGAACCCCAGGGCGGTGATTCTGCCCGCAGTGCCTCCGGGCTTGCAGACCTGCTGGAGAATGGAGGAGGTGATATTGGCCGCGCGCTGGGAATAAACGGCGCGCCTGCTCTTGGTAATGGCAAAGCGTGGCTGTCCTTTGGAATCCGTAATGTGGTCGATGATGTATGGCGTGGGGCGCACGCCGCCGTTGGCAAACACACTATAGGCGCTCGCCACGTCCAGGGGGGAGGCTTCCCAGGTGCCCAGGAACAGGGCCGGAGTCTTGGAGACGTTTCCATGGAACCCGGCCAGCTCGGCGGACTGGATGACGTTGCCCAGCCCGGCCCGGTTGCCGATGCGCACGGACATGGTGTTGCGGGAAAGAATGAGGCCGAAGGAGGCGGGTTTCATGCCGCGGTAGGTGCCGTCCGAGTTGCGGGGGGACCAGTTGGCTGCGCCGCGTATTTCCCCATGGGCGATGCGGTCGTCGGAAATGCGGGTATCCGCGGAATTGCCCTGCTGAAAGAAAGTGGCGTAAACGAACGGCTTGAACAGGGAGCCCGTCTGCCGCCGGGACTGGATGGCGCGGTTCAGCTTGGATTCCTCCGCGTCCCGTCCGCCGACAACGGCCAGAAGCGCTCCCGTGGCATTGTCCATCACCACGGCCGCGGACTGGATGTAATTGGGCATGGGGGGCTGGGTCTTTTCCCTCTGTTCCGCGGGAATTGCCTTGTAGGCGGCCAGGGCCGCCTCATATTCCGCCTTGGTGGTCAGCTTGTTTTTAACGATGCCGCGCTTCTCTCTTCTGGCCTGGAGGGAGGCTAGGTGCTTTTTGAAATCCTTCCGGCTTTCCAGAGCCGTCATGTGCTTGTTGATGATGTCCAGCGTGGCGTTCTGCAGGTCCAGGTCCAGCGTGGTATGGACCACGAGGCCTCCCAGGCGGATGTCTTCCTCTTCCAGAATGGCGTCCAGCTCCCGGCGCACGAGGTCCATGGCGTAGTTTTCCTCGGACCTGGACTGCGGCGGATGCGTCACGATGGGTTCCGCGAGAGCGGCGGCGTATTGCACCTCCGTGATCTTGCCGGCGTCTTTCAGCAGCCCGAGCACGATGTCCCGGACTTTTCTGGCTTCTTCCGGGTGCTTGAGGGGGGAAAAATCATTCGGGCCGTAGATGATGCCTGCCAGCGTGGCGCATTCCGAAAGGGAGAGGTCGCGGGGCTCCTTGTCGTAATAGCCGCGAGACGCGGCGGCTATTCCCAGGAAGGTGTGGCCCCAGAAAATGCGGTTGATGTAGGTTTCCAGAATTTCGTCCTTGCTGTAGGTTGCCTCAATGCGTTTGGCCAGGGCTACTTCCGTCAGCTTGCTGTGCAGGTTGCGTTCCTGGTGGTTATACGTGATTTTGGCAAGCTGCATGGTCAGGGTGGAGGCGCCCTGCGTGGCTCTTTTATGCTTGATGACCTGGGCGACGGCGCGGCCCACGCCGATCCAGTCCACGCCGCCGTGGTCGTAAAAGCGATTGTCTTCACGGAGCAGCAGTGCATCTATAAAAATGGGAGGAACTTCCTGAAGGGGAACGCGTCTGCGGTTCTCTCCGTGCAGGGTGCCGATGGTCCGGTTTTTGCGGTCGAGAATAACCGTGCGTTCCGGAATGTTGCTTTTCACTTCCGAAATGTCGTAGCGGTTGGAAATGGTGCCGTACAGGAAAACGAGAATGGCACCGACGACGATGCCTACAAAGGAAACGCTCAACAGGATGCGGAGGGGCCAGCTGATGAACCAGCGGATATTGCGGGTCAGGGCGCCGATGAAGCGGAACGGCATTGTCAGAACGAACCACAGGGCTCCGAAGATGGTGAAGCCCGGTTTGCGCCGCTTTCCGGAAGGCCGGGAACTCCTTTCCGGAGTGGCTTTTTCTTCATCATACTCAACCTGGGGTGCGGAACGGGGTGCTTTCCGTGGCCGTGGGGAGGGCGCGCCATACGGAGAGGATGAATCGCGCGGGCCTGCCGTTCTGCGGGTGGGGCCCGGAATCACGGCCGGCCGTGGCTCTTCTCCCGGCAGACCGGGATAGGAAGGGCGGGGTGGCTGCCTCTTTCTGCGGGCGGACTTGGCGCGGGAAACCGGCTGGGCGTCCGGGATGCGTTCCCTCCAGGAGCTGGCGTTTCCTTTCCGTGATTTGTCGTCTGCACCCATCCGTAGAAAAATTTTATCATAAATATTTCGGATGGTCTAAGCAAAAGATAGTGTGCCATGTCGCAAATCCATAGACAAATCCTGTCCGTATTGAACGTTCTTGTAGTAGGATATGTCAAACCACCCGATTATCGATAATTTCATGATATCAAAACGTAGAATGGCGAGTTTTTATTACTTGGTCGTTGGAGGACTTTTGTCCCTGTTATTCGTGGGGAGCGGCATCGCGGAGACTGTGCCGGCCATGGCAAACTTGCAAAAACAAATTCAACAGGTAGCTCAATCTGCCACCGCCGCTACGGTAGCCCTGGTTTCCGATGGAGGAGAAACGGGCAGCGGTGTCATCGTAAGTCCCCAGGGGCTCATTCTGACGGCGGCCCACGTGGTGGGCGGCGACGAGATGATGCGCGTGGTGTTTTCAGACGGGCGCGTGATGAAAGGCCGCGTTCTGGGAGCCAATTTTACCCGTGACGCCGCCATGGTGCAGATTCTTGGCGAAGGCACTTATCCTCATGTGGAACTGGGCGAGTCCGACGCGTTGCACGTAGGAGACTTCGTGGTGGCCCTGGGGCATTCCAAGGGATTTGACCCGGAACGACGTGCACCCATCCGCATGGGAAGGCTCTGCACGGACGGAAAGCAGCGGTTCCTGATCTCCGAATGCACGTTGATAGGCGGCGATTCCGGGGGCCCCCTCTTCGATCTGTCCGGAAAGCTGGTGGGCATCCATTCCTCCATTGGGCCGATGCTGAAAATCAACAACCATGTTCCCGTTTCCGTCTTCCGCCATGATTGGGAGAAACTGCTCTCCGGCCGCCAGTGGGGCCAGTTGGGACTGCATCCCATGGCTGATCCGGACTCTCCCGTTCTCGGCTTTGCCATGATGGATGTGATGGGCGTGGACGGTGTCGTGGTGGAGGATGTGGTCGTGGACTCTCCTGCGGATGAGGCGGGAATCAGGCCCGGAGACGTCATTACGTACATGGACAGCCGCGCCTGCGCTCCGTGCGCGACATGCTCCGGGAGCTGGGGCGTCACAGGCCGGGAGAAACGGTGCCTTTGGTCGTTCTCCGGAAAGGAACTGCCTATAAGGCCGACCTTACCTTCGGCAGGCGCGGTGACCTGATGTCCGGACTGAAACAAATGGAACAACCTCAGGGATGATGATAAGATACCTATTGACAGTGTTGGCTGCGGGTGCCGTGTGTGGACAGGAAATAGCTTCCCCCCTGCCCGCGGACCAGATGATTGCTCCGGAGGACAAGGCGGTGCTGGATGCCCAGGCCCGCCAGATCTTCCGGGATTGGGACAAGGTAGCCGTTCCCATCGGCAAATCCGTGGTGGCGCTTGTGGCCGGCAACCGTCAGGTGGCGCTGGGTACCGTGGTAGGCAAGGGAAAAGTACTCACCAAGTTGAGCGACTTGCAGAAGGAAAAGGCGCCCGGTCATGCTGGTGGACGCCTCCGGAAAAGTTTATGATGCCAAGGTTCTATTTGCTCTTCCGGAACACGACCTGCTGATGATGGATGTGCCGGGGCTGCCCTCACCGCCCATTGACCTGGACTCCTATGTGCAGGCCAAGGAAGGGGATATCATTGCCGCGGTATCTCCCACGGGACATGTCAGCGACTTCGGCGTGGTGTCCGTAGCCCAGCGCAGCCTGAGAGCGGACGACCAGCCTTATCTGGGCATCGTCTCCGATCCCCGCTGGGATGGTGAGGGCGTGATGATTGGCGGCGTGGAAGCCGGGAGCGGTGCCCACCGCAGCGGCCTTCAGGCCGGGGATGTGCTCATGAAGCTCAATGGAAAGCCTGTGGACGGGATGTATTCCATACGTGCGGCCATGGTGGGCGTACGGCCCGGGGAAACCGTTCCTGTGGAAGTGGTGCGCCAAAACCGGAAGGTTGAGGGGCAGCTTCTCACCGGGGCCAGGCCAAAAGTGATGAAATTCCCTCAGAAACGGCTGGACATGATGAATTCCATGGGCAACCGCATGAGTCTGAAGCGTGACGAATTCCCGCTGGTCATCCAGTCGGACATGACTTTGTTTCCGGAACGGGCAGGATGTCCGGTCATTGACGTCAACGGCAAATTCGTGGGACTGGCCCTGAGCCGTGCCGGACGGACGGAAACGTACATTCTCCCTTCCTGGATATGCCGGGAGCTGGTGGAGGGCGTGCTTCCGGAAAGTGCAGCAATATCAGGCAAGCCGTGATGAAAATATCCCGGAAGCACAGCCGGTGGACGATGCTTATGACGCGCGCCGTCTGGAGGAAAACCGCCGGAAAGTGGAAGACAAGATGAGCCGCCAGGGCCTGGTGCCGAAGGTGTATTAAGGTGGGCGGAGGAATGGAAATCCTGTGGACGGGGCCAGGGAGCCTTCCATGGTTGCTCATGCATGATGGCTTCGGAACGGAACGTCGTATATCTCCTCGGCGGAAAGTCCCTTCGGAAAGAACTCTTCGTGGTTTCCCGTTCTTTAAGGCATTTCCTGAAAAAGTTCTGTTTTCTGTGCGGCGTATAAAGGTAATGGGTTACATTACCGGCTACCGGAGAAGTGGAAGCAACGGACGAGGAGCGCTCCGTTTCCTGGAAATATGCGGAGCATCATCATTTTCCAGTTTCTTCATGTTAACCTGCATGCGGGAAGGAACCTTGTGTTGAATGAAACCCTCCCTGTCCGTATATTCAAACTCCACTTTCTCCGCATGGTCCGGTTCTTTCGGATACTGCCGGCTAATATTCGCGGAAAGACTGTCAATTCCGGTCCGGAAATGTTCGGAGCAAGGGAATCAAGTGCCACTGCCGTTCATTCGGCATCCTGTTTTCTCCCAGAGATTTCATGCAAAGGAAGTTTTCTACGCCGTCAGATAGGCAGCGGACTTTCTTGAGCTTGTCCTTGATCCTGCCTGAATGCCGGTGAATTCCTTACGGATGTTTGCATCAGCCATCTAGTTTTCTTCATAAGAATCCCTTGAATAGTCGTATTTATCAAGGTGATTACATAGGTTGAATTCTTATCATTCCAAGAGCTAATTGAATGGCGGTCTCCGGGACGTTCGCATGCCCTGCCGGGAAAGAATGGAATGGAGACGTTTGAATTTCATTCCTCTCGGAAATAACCGGAGGACTCTCTGCATGGACTTTTCTGGAAGGAAGCTGAAAGGTTTCCCGCAGGAAGGACGGTATCCGTTATCGTGCCGGAGACGTGGCAACCGTTTTTCCTTGAAAATCATCAGCTCTGAAAGAACGACGGTGCGTCCGGAAGCATCCGGAGAAATGATCATGACGACCTTGCGTCCGGGATAAGTGGTCAGCATCATGCCGCGTTCCTTGACCTTGACAACTTTTTCCGTCTTTAAGGCGTGCCATGTACGTCAAATTGGCGGGAGTGGAGCGGGCCGCGCCGGCTCCTGCCACATCCTTCCCAAAGACGTAGGTCGCCATGCTGGGGAGCTCAATGGCGCTTTTTCTCCCATAGGAGGATTGGGTAGCTCCAGGGTGAACGTGCGTCCGGTGAGGTTCTGGATGTAGATGCAGTTCATCGGCAGTTCCGCTTCATTGATGAAATCCAGCGTGAACTCTCCCTTGCTGTTCTTGCCTACCAGGGCCAGCGTTTTGGGACCGAGATTATCAGGGGAGCGGTTTGGAAACCAGCTTGTTCGTCGGCATGCCTTTTGGTCCAACCCTCCGAAAAGGGTAATGATCTTGCTCCGGGGATAAACGCTGCGGCGTCCTGGCAGCGCGGCGCGAAGTTCCACTTTTTCCAGTCTTTTGCCGTCAATGGGCATGTAAATGACTTCCGGGAGGGTCATCGGGGTTTTCAGCACGAAGCGAATGCCGTTGACGGAAGCAGGGGAAAGAGACTTGTCCACCGTGTCTCCGGCGGGGGAATTTCTAGCCGGTTCAGGCGTTCTGGGCGCCGCAGGCTGGCGGGACTGCCCATGTACGAGGGACATGCCTCCAAGGAAGCAGGCAACGGTCAGGATGAATGGGATGCGCATATGTTCGGAGAAATATGAAGTGTGGAAAGAGAACCCGGTACCAGTTGTTTGACCGGAGCATTTAACCGACACGGGAGCGGTTGGAAAACGAATGCTGCGGAAACGACGGCAGACCAATGAAGCATTGTTGGAAATGCCAGTCTGAACTGGGTCTTATATCCCTTGTGAAGTACATGAATGGGAAAGGCCGTGCAAGCTTAAAATAGGGATGTGGAGCATTATGTAACAAGAAAAATCCGAAGCACGGGGGAGGGGGATCGGGAAAAACCGCCGACTTCCGCGGGAGGGAAGGCGGCGGCTGTCAATGATTGCCGAATGCTGAAAGGGCAGAGGCCGGTATAAAAAGGGGAAGAAAGGAAGCTCCTGGACTGAAAGCTCTTCAAGCCATGTTTAAATCATACTTCTTCAGGGGAGAGCCAGCGGAAGGAAACAATGTTGAACCGGCGGCCAAACGCCTTGTTCACCGCACTCAAATCCGTACCTTCCAGCGCTCCGGTCTTCATGTTCACCTTCGTCGCCGCCGTCTCCGGACTGTTCACCGGGTCCACATAGTTGATCCCACGCTGCACCACCGCCTCGCACCACGCACGGGAAAGCACCACTCCCTCCCGGCTCGTCACTTCCCCGTAGGCGCGGATTGTAAACGTGTCGTCGCGCGTGGTGAGAATGTTGCCCAGCACCGCAAGCACGTCCGACTGGATCAGGTAGCCGGGTGCCGCCGTAAAGACCGAGCCCTTGGCCGCATCCGCGTTCGGGTAGCCAACCTTGGGCGTGATGACCATGTCCGTGAGTTCGTCAAAGGTCCTGTTGATCGAGCTTTCGTCGATGGCCGCCTGGAGCGCCCCCTTCACCCCCATCTCTCCGCTCTGCAGGCGGCGGTTGATGAAGTCGGACATGTTCAGGAAGGGGCCCCTCTTCTTGACTTCCTTGACCATGTTGTCGGCAAGTGCGCGGATTTGCGTGTCGCTGAGCGTGCGCAGGTCAGACCAGGCCATGGCGTCTCCGTCCGGGATGCCGTTGGTGATGCCAATAGAGCCGTAGTCGTCCACGTGGGACTTGTTGCTGCTGGCTACCCCGAAGCGGGAGAAATTGGCCTGGTTGCTATTCAGCACGGAGGGCCTGCCGTTGGAAGAGTAGAGGAGCTTGCGGTTCTTGAGGCCCATGAGCATGGCCTCCCAGGCTCTCCGGGAGGTGGAGTTGACGTTGAAGCCTCCGGCGATGGGCAGGTACTTGGCGGAGAGCTTGTAGCCCTCGTCGGTTTTGGCCAGTTCGTCGATGACCGCTTCGGCGGGCTTGCCCTGGAGGTCCGGGGAGAGGCGCCTGTTGGCAATGCCTGCGGCCTTGTTGGAGGAAGTGTCCGTGGAGAATGCTTCCTTGAGCACGGACTTGAGGTCCTCTTTGGCGGAGCCGCCGATGCTGCGGGGCCGTGCGGCCAGGGAGGAGGTGAACCAGGAGTCCCAGAGGGCGTCGTTGATCATCAGGCCGTGGTCCCAGAAGTCGCCCAGGGAGGCGTCGCCCATGATTTCATTGTGTGAGAAAACCTTGTCGGGAGGCAGCATTGGGTCGGCAAAGGAGTTTCCGATGCCCACGCCTGGAACGCCTGACTGGTAGGCGAAGCGTTTGGCGATGGCGGCTTTGGAGTCGGTCTTGTACCAACCAGGGGTGAGCCTGAATCCTGCGAATCCGGCGAGGCTGGAGGGCTGCTGGAATGGGAGTTCGGCGGCCACAATCTTGTTGACCTGTTCGGCGCCGGGTCCGCCGAATGGGGAGAGCCGGGTGCCGTCGTTGGAGAGGATGTTGGAGATGGTGATGGGGAAGAAGTCGCTGTTGGCGTTCTTGACTTCAAACTGGTAGGGGCTATAGGATCGTCCGAGTTCGGATGCGGTGGGCATCTGGCTGCCCCAGAAGAGGGGGCTGGAGTGCTGCCAAGTCTTGGCACGGTAGTCCTTGCCTTCCGGGTAGGCGCCGATGACGGGAGGCTTGCCCCATTTCACGGAAACCCCATAATAGGCCACGAATGTGGAGTCCTCAGCCGCAGTACCGTAAAAGCCCCTGCGTTTTCTGTTGTCGTCCGGTCCTTCATTGTCCAGGAACATGTCAGCCGGGAGCTTGACTTGATCAAGCAGGGGTTTTTCCCAGGCACCCCAGTTGAGATTCAGGATGCCAGGCATGGCTTTATCAAATACGGCAGGATCACTGCCATCTGACAATGAACCGGATTGGCCTTAGCTGTCTGGGATTCATG